>Ga0209226_10001126_pt1 | contig 12615 bp, 11 predicted proteins | sample BarGraNGADG00212_2_FD_184497 | JGI IMG/M metagenome (GOLD analysis project Ga0209226, IMG submission 184497) | Arctic peat soil microbial communities from Barrow, Alaska, USA - Barrow Graham LP Ref core NGADG0011-212 (SPAdes) (version 2) | ecosystem: Environmental > Terrestrial > Soil >...
GTATGACAGTGATGCCCTGGATACGCTGCGCACCAGCGCTGACCCGGCTGCCCTGCCGCTGCGCGCCCAGGCCCTGACGACGCTTGAGCGCAGTGCCGAGGCGGAGACCGCCTACCGCCAGTGGCTCGCGCAGAACCCGAGCGATGCGGCGGCCAAAACTGGGCTGGCCGGTGTCCTCGCGCAGGAGGGGCACGCCGATGAGGCCCTGGCACTCTATAAAACGGTGGACACGGCCGACAGCCGGCTTGCCCAGGCCGACCTGCTGGCCGCCCAGAAGCCCGACGAGGCCCTGGCGCTCTACAAGGATTCGCCGTATCCTGTTGCCTGGTGGACGGCGACCGGCATCCTCGAGAAGCAAGGCCACATCACGGAAACCCTGCCGCTTTACGCGCGCATCGCTAAGAGCGACGCCGACTTTGCCGATGACGCCGCGTACCGGCTGCTGATCCTGGGACAGAAGTTGGGGGACCAGGGGACTCAAGCGCAGGGCCAGGCGTTGCTGGACGGCCTGGGGCTGGACTGGCTGGCGCTGCGCGCCCGCAAGGCCGGTCCGAACCTGGAGCTCGCGCCGGCCGCGGCTGCCGCGGGCCAGGACATCCTGGCCAAGGCGCGTGCTCTGACGGTCATTGGCCGGGCGGACCTGGCGCACCTGGAGTTGATACTCGCGGCGCGCAATGCCGGCGCGCCGGAGGTCGGGCTCGCCATGGCGCAGGCTCTCGTGGCGGCCGGCGACGTCAGCGCGGCCCAGGAAATAGCCGCTACCTACGTCGGCGACCATCCCTATGCCCCGGCCGCGTTCTGGTGGTTGAGCTATCCGCAGCCCTATTCGGCGACGGTGCGCGCCGCGGCCAAAGAGTTTGGCGTCGATCCGCTGCTGGTCTGGTCGGTGATGCGCGCTGAGAGCCGTTACGACGCCGAGGCACTCTCATCGGTTGGCGCGCGTGGCCTGATGCAAGTCATGCCGCCGACACAGACTTACATCGCCGAGCAACTGAAAGAGGACATCCCACCCGGCGCGGCTTTCATCCCGGAGACTAACATCCGCATGGGCGCCTGGTATTTGCACTACTTGCTCCAGTATTTCAAGGGGGACCAGGAACTGACCATTGCCGCCTATAACGGGGGCCCGGGCAGCGTGGATACCTGGCTTAAAGACCCGCTGGTGTCGAGCCGGGAGGACCTGATACGCTGGATTGGGTTCGGCCAGACGCGCGAGTACCTGGAGCGCGTCTCGCTGAACTACCAGATGTACAGGGCGCTGTACCCGGCGGACGTGCACTAAACTGATTCCAAGGTGAAACCCGCAGAGCCGAGTGGTATACTGCCAGTGATACACCGATTGGCGAGGGCTCTGCAATGAACGACATGCTTGTAACGCTCGGGCGCTGGCAGTTGACCGTCAAGGCAGTGCGTGAGCGCATGTACGGCGCACCGACGTCTCGGGAACGCGAACGTTGGCATGCGGTTTGGTTGTTGGCACGTGGCTGGTCAGCCGCCGAGGTAGCCGAGGCGTTGGAGCGAGACGCCCACACGATAGGCGATTGGGCGGAAGACTTCCGCCAGAAAGGTCCGACGGGTCTCAGCTTTGAGCAGAGTGGTGGTTTCCCGGTTTCCCCCCGCCCTTGACACGGCGCAACAAGCCGAGTTGAAGACGGCGGTCCAGGCAACGCCGGCGGCTTCGGGTATCGGCCTGGCGAACTGGAACTGGAAGGTCGTGCGGCAGTTCGTCCAAGAACGCTTTGGCCGCGTGCTCAGCCGCAGCAGTTGCTGGAACTACTTGCAGTGCCTGGGTTTCGTGGTGAAACGACCCAAGAAGCGGTTCCTGAAGGCCGATGCGGCGAATCGAGAGGCGTTTGTCACTGCCTATGCTGCCTTGCGGGCCGAGGTCCAGACCACAGGGGCCAAGATCATCTTTGTGGACGAAGGGCACTTCCGGGCGGATGCGGAATTGCGGGCCAAATGGGTGCTGCGTGGCGAACCAGCCTTCGCTGATTCGAGCAGTCCCAAGTTTGGCGAGAAGGCCACCTACTACTCGGGTGTGTGCCTAGAAACGGGCGAGGTGGATGCCATGACGGTAACTGAGAACTGCACGGCAGAGACCTCGGTCGCTTCCCTGCAACAGTTGCGCGCCAAGTACCGCGAGTCGCTGATTGTGATCTGGGATAATGGCCCGGCGCATCGCGGACCGGCGATGCGAGAGTAGCTGGCCACACCAGGGCTCAACGTGCGCCTGGTGGCTCTGCCCGCATACAGCCCTGACTTCAATCCTGACGAGGCGATTTGGGACTGGGCGCGCGAAGAGGTGACCGCGAACACCTGCTTTGGCACCGCAGTCAAGGTGCGTGAGCAGATGGACCGCTTCTTTGCAGTACTGGCCGAGCGTACAGCCGAGGTCAAGCAACGCTGTCGTAAGGAGTTGCAGGCTCAAGCCGATGCGCTGATGGTAGCGGCCAGTCAATTGTGCACCCAGACACAGCATGTGGATTTCACCTTGGAATCAGTTTAGGAACGGGAGACATACACTGCTTCTTTCAGCACCCTCTCTCGCAGCCTTAGTCGCATCGAAGCGGGAGTGCCCAGATCCACGCGAGGCTGCAGCAGCTCCTCCAGGTAGTTCTGAAGATCGATGAACTCGAAGAGCCCAACGGGGCGAGCGAACTCGACCAATAGGTCCACACCGCTCCGCGGCGTGGCTTCGTTGCGCGCCGTCCAGTCGAAAAGGGCCTACGACTTGGCACCAAGACGCTCTAGATCAGCCCGGTGCGATCGGAGCAACTCTAGTGCTCTGTATCTCTGCATCGCACGTCTCACCGGACGCCAGTTACTTCTATCTTCCCCAAGCATAGCACGGGATAGCCTTTCCTGGTATGAATGGTCAGCCCCTTAACGTTCGGGCGCCGAGGCAACTACTGCCCCGGCGCCCTGTAAAAAGGGAGGAGAAGGAGAAATGTCCGCTTGCTCGCGCACCCGCAGATTAGCACAAAGCGCCGCGTCCTACTGTACGCCTACCCTAAACATAGTATACGATTTATTGGTTCCTGCCGCGCTAGCTCCGCAGGACGGGTTTGACGCGCTCGCGCTTCCAGTATTTGCGGAGTATGCCATCGCGCGGCTCTGCGAAGCGCGACCATTGGAAGCCTTGTTCGACAAGGTAGGTGTGGGCTGGCCCGTCGACGTCGCGCGTGCCGGGGCAGAGGATGACCAGGCCGCCCGGACGCGTGACGCGCGCCAGCTCGCGGTACTCAGCCGGCGGGTCGTCTCCGTAGACGTGGCCGCCCATCGTCACGTCGGCGAAGGCGGGCGGGAAGGGGATGGCGGTGATCAAGCCGTCAACCACGTAGACGTTGTCCAGCCCCAGCCGGCGGGCTTTCTGGCGCAGGTAGTGGCGCAGGTTGGCGACGGGCTCCACGGCGTAGACGGTGCGCGCGGTGGGCGCCACCGTCAGGGCCAGCCGGCCGGTGCCTGCGCCCACGTCGATCACGGTCGCCCCGGCGAAATCCGCCAGACCAGTCAGCTCCGCCGAGTCCCAGCCGAGGAGAGGTTGCGCGTCGTAAGCTGCCGGATCCAGGGTGTAGACCAGCAGGTCCTGCAGCGAGCGCAGCACGCTCAGCTCAGACTGGCGCAGCTCCGTCTCGCTGCGAGCGGCGGGCGCAGCGGGCGCGACGGGCCGGGCGAGCAACTCATCCAGCCAGGGGCCGATCTCGGGGCATTTGTGGCGCAGGTACCACTCGACGGAAGGATGAGAGCGCAGGGCGACCGCCAGCTGGGGGCGCGGCAGGCCCGCCCACCTGGGCAGCCAGCCGATTTGCACGCGTTCGAGCAGCAGCAGCGCGTCGAAGGGGACGTGGGTCACGTCCATCCACTCGTGCATGAAGAGCTCTCCGCCCGGCTCCGCCATCCTGTCCCGCCCCTCAGGCGCCGCGCCGCCGCCCTTACGGATTCAGCCCGGCAAACCCTTTACATAAGGGGTCAGTGTCGGGCGTGGGGTAGACACAGACGAGGCTCCAGCCGGCCTCGAAGCGCGCGATGATGGCCTGTTGGTCGTCGAAGTTGAGGCTCGGACGGGGGATGCGGAAGCGGTCGAGGTTATTGCCCTCGTGCTGCAACGTGTAGCGCCCCCGGGCGTGTTCCAGGAAGCCGCCCACGTCCTCGCCTTGCAGAAATGCCGGCAGGGCGCTGCGATCCGCGGCCGCCTGCGCCTGCGCCAGCGACCCGTCCAGCCGGGCCAGCGCCACGCGCGTATCCGCGTGGTAGAGTGCGAACGCGCCGCAGGCGCCGGCCACGAGGAACAGCGCCAGGGGACCGAGCAGGCGCCTCCAGGCGGGCAGGTGCAACTGGCGCGCTTCGTCTTGTTTGCCGGCGGTCCAGCGCACCAGCCCCAGCAGGGGGACGCACAGCGCGGCCAGCGGCAGCAGGAGAAAGGCGTTGCCAACGATGAACACCCACAGCCGGTCGCCCCGGCTTTGGGCAGCCAGCATGTTGAAGGCCACCAGCAGCAGCGCGCCCAGCGAGGCGGAGGCGAAAGTGCCCAGCACCCCGTTCTCCGGCCAGGCGCTGAGCAGGCCCAGCGTCGCGCCGGCCGCGGCGAGCAGCACCAGGTTGCCCCACGGTCCCAGCGGCGGCTGGTAAAGTGGCACGCCGGGCAGCGCGAGCCGGTTCACGTTCGTGGCCACCAGCCCGAAGGCCAGCGCCAGCCCGAGCCCTAGCAGGCAGCCTACCCGCCGGCGATAAGCGTTGTCCAACGGTTATGGCTTAGTCCCGCTGACCCAGCAGGTAGATGGGCAGGCCCATCTGCGCGATCTGGAGTTGCTGGTTTTCCAGCCAGTCGATGTGCTCTTCCTCGTCTTCCAGGATGTCTTCCAGGAGCTCGCGCGTGCCACTATCGCCCTCTTGCGCGCAGAGGCGGATGGCATCGTTGTAGGCGTGCACGGCCCCGTCTTCGGCGCCGCAGTCGTTGTCGATCTGCTCGGGGATCTCGGCGCCGATGTGTATCGGGTTGAGGTTGCTCACGACCGGCTTGCCTTCCAGGAAGAGGATGCGGCCGATCAGCTTCTCGGCGTGCTTCATCTCGTCGATGGCGCGCTTTTCGATTACGTCGGCGATCTTGCCATAGCCCCAGTTAGCGCACATTTCGGAGTGCACCATGTACTGGCTGACGGCGGTCAGCTCGTCGGCGAGCAGGAAATTCAGACGCTCGAGGATCTTGTCGTTGCCCTTCACGGCGACCTCCTTGGTTGGTGATTGGACGGTGGCCCTACTATAATGGGGAAGTGCATGAATCCACAAATCGGCAGTGAGATTGCCATGAAAGCTAGCGCGCGCGCCGGGGCGAATATCGCCTTCGTGAAATACTGGGGCCAGGCGGACCCCGAGCTGAATCTGCCGCTCAACAACAGCCTGTCCATGACGCTGGACAACGCTTTCACCCTGACTACGGTGGAATTTCTGCCCGGCCTGGCCGCCGACGTGTTAAGGCTGAACGACGAGCCGGCCGGCGCGGCCGCCACCCGGCGCGTCATGGCACAGCTCGACCGCCTGCGCGCCCTCGCCGCGGCGCAGCCGGCAGCGGGTTTCGGCCACAACCCGGCTTTGAACCCCGCTTCCTGGCGGGCGCGCGTCGAATCGCGCAACAGCTTTCCGACCGGCGCCGGGATCGCCTCATCGGCCTCGGGCTTCGCGGCGCTGACCGTGGCGGCCGCGGCCGGGCTGGGGCTGGACTTGACGCCGGCGGAACTGAGCGCGATGGCCCGCCTGGCCTCCGGCTCGGCCTGCCGTTCGCTCCACGGCGGCTATGTGGAGTGGCTGGCCGGGACGAGCCACGCCGACTCGTATGCGGTGCAGGTCGCCCCGCCCGAGCACTGGCGGCTGGTGGACGCGGTGGCAGTGGTGTCGGGCGAGGCCAAAGAGGTGCCGTCGGAAGCGGGGCACCGCCTGGCAAGCACAAGCCCGTTCCTGGCCGCGCGGCTGGCCACCGTTGACGGGGCGTTGGCCGCCTGCCGGGCGGCGATCCTGGCGCGTGACCTGGACGCGCTGGGCGAGGCCGCCGAGGCGGACGCCTTGTCGCTGCATGCGGTCGCGCTGACCTCGCGGCCCTCCGTCTGGTACTGGAATTGCGGCACCCAGGCGGTGGTCGAAGCGGTGCGCGCCTGGCGCCGTGACGGCTTGCCCGCCTACTTCACCATCGACGCCGGCCCTAACGTCCATATCCTCACCTTGCCCGAGCACCTGCCCGCCGTGCGGGCCCGGCTGGGCGAAATCCCTGCCGTCAAAGAGGTGATCGTCTGCGGCCCCGGCCCTGGCGTCACTTTGCTCAGCGAGCATCTGTTCTGAGCAATGAGCGAAGGGAGCATTTCATTCTGGGGGCAAGGGCCGTCCGGCTGCAAGCCGGACCTACGGGCGGACTACGGGCGGACGTAGGGCACGCTTGCAGCGTGCCAGCTTCGCCATGGCATGATCTTTCTGCCCCAAATCCGAAATGCTCCCTGAGCGAATGAGCGAAGCCGGGATTAACTTAGCGATATTTCTCTCACACCATGGCAGTGAAGGAAGGAGGGAGCCACCGCCGGGCTGGCTAGCCGGCCACTGGGAAGGGAGGGCTGGACCATGGCCTTGCGTGACGACGGCGCCGCCCCGCAGTCGGACGGTATGTGTGTTCTCTCGATCGACCTGGGCGCCTCGGGCCCGAAAGTCGGCCTGATCTCGGCGGAGGGCCGAGTGCTCGACTGGACCTTTGAGCCGATCCCCTTGTTTCTGCAACCGGGCGGCGGCGCCGAACAGCGCCCGGCCGACTGGTAGAACGCCATCGCAACCTGCACGCGTCGCCTGCTCGAGCGGCGCCTGGTGTCGCCGAACTGCATCGGGGCCGTGTGTTGTACCGCCCAGTGGTCGGGCATGGTGCCCGTGGACCGGGACGGCGAGCCGCTGATGAACGCCAGCCAGTCGCAGAGCAATCCACTGCACCCGGACGTCTGGCCGAGCGGCGCGAAGTTCGAGGCGGAGATCGTCGCCATGACGGTGGGGATGCTGGGGGATGGCCAGGAGGCCGGCGGCGAGGACGCCAGCGGCGAAGACGCCGGGGGCGAAATGGTGGGCACGGTTACTTCGGGCGGGACGGAGAGCATCCTGCTGGCGATGAAGACCTACCGGGATTGGGCGCGGGCGCGCCACGGCATCCGCCGGCCCGAGATCGTGGCGCCGGTGACGGCGGACGCCGCGTTCGACAAGGCCGCCGAGTATTTCGACATGCCCATCGTCAAGGTTGCGGTGGGCGCCGACTGCCGGGCTGACGTGGTCGCGGCGCGCAAGGCCATCACGCGCCGCACCGCCGTCGTCGTTGGCTCCGCGCCGTCTTTCTCACACGGCACCATCGACCCAATCCTCGATCTTTCGGAGCTGGCGCGCGAGCGCGGCATCGGTTTCCACACCGATGCCTGCCTGGGCGGCTTTGTCCTGCCCTGGGCCAAGAAGCTCGGCTACCCCGTGCGGCCTTCGATTTCAGCCTGCCCGGCGTGACTTCGATCTCGGCCGACACGCACAAGTTCGGCTACGCGGCCAAAGGGACCTCGGTGGTGCTCTACCGCGGGCAGGAGCTGCGCCGCTTCCAGTACTTCGTGGCGGCGGATTGGCCGGGCGGTCTCTACTGTATGCCGACGTTCGCCGGCAGCCGGCCCGGCGCGCTGAGCGCGGCGGGCCTGGGCTTCGCTGCTGGCGACGGGCGAAGATGGCTTCCTGGACGCCACGCGCCGCATCCTTGCGGCGGCGGAGTACATCAAGCAGGAAATTCGGCGCATGCCGGCGCTGCGGCTGTTGGGTAACCCGCTGTGGGTGATCGCATTCGCGGCGGCCGAGGACGCGCGTGGCAGGCAGGCGCTCGACATCTACGCCGTCATGGATCGGATGGCGCAGCACGGCTGGGCGCTGAACGGGCTTATCAACCCGCCTGCCGTCCACCTGTGCGTCACCCTGCGCCACATCCAGCCGGAGGTCGCGCAACGTTTCGTCGCCGATCTGCGGGCCTCGGTCGAGGCCGTGCAGCGCGAGCCGCAGGCGCACGGCGAGATGGCGCCGGTCTACGGCCTGGCCGCACGCGTCCCGCTGCGCGGCATGGTCGGGGACCTGCTGAAGCGCTACCTGGACATGCTGTATCGGGTGTGAGCCGGAGGTTCATGCACCGCCTGAGCTCAAGACGGAGGGATGCGCAACGTGAACGACGGCGACGGCGACAACCTCATTCCTGGATGGGGATGCCGGGTGACGGGCTAAGATAGCTCGACCGGGTCCTGCTTGAACACGCCCATCACCAGGTGGTAGAGCGCGAACAGTTCCAACGAGAAGGGCAGATAGCCGAGGTAGCCGAGCAGCGGCATCTCGAACACGTGCAGGAAATCGACGAAGGGCACGCGATAGATCCAGTGGGGATAGGAGCGGTAGTTCCACATTTCCCAGAAAAAGCCACAGATCAGCACCCCGATCCAGAGCGCCAGCGCGGGCCGCCAATCACGCCGGGCGGTGTACTCCAGGAGCGAGCGATGCCCGGCCCAGGTGTTCACCGCTTCGATCAGGAAGTAGAGCGACAACCAGAGGAAGGGAAAGAAATAACCCGGCCAGGCGAGCAGCAAGGCGAGCATGACCAGTCCGCTGGCGAAGAACGCCAGCAGCGTGCGCCGGTCGGGCGCGACACGCGGCCCCGGACGGCTGCGCCTCAACCAGCCGAAGGTGCCGGCCAGTTCGGCAGTGCCGAAGACCGCCGGTATGACCGTCGAGAAGCTGAAGGTGGCCGAGGCGAAGAACTGCAGATCGGTGAAGAACTGGCGCCCGGCGTAAAACCAGTTCTGCGTGCGCAGGTTGAGGAGCTCGAACAGCCACCAGGCCGGCGCGGAGATGAGGAACAGCCCGACGTAGGCCCGCGGGTTGCGCGTGGCCAGCGAGTTGCCCTTGCGCCAAAAGACCAGGGCGTCGACGGTGAGACAGTAGCCCAACCACAAGGGGAAAAACGCCCACTGGGTGCGCAGGCCGGGCAGCGCCCAGTTGACGGACCAAAAAATCCCGACCAACGCGAGCCCAAGCCAGCCGTGGGCCGGCCAGCGCCTGGCGTGGGTCTTCACGTCCGTCGAACGCGCGGATCTTTCTTCGCCTGATCTCATGTCCATGCGCAGAGCATTCTATTCGCGAAATCACGCACGATAAGTGCGGTTAATTACGTATCCGGCGAATTGACCAGCGACGAGTCTGTTGTATCATCAAATTGCGGCCTGCGCGCACTCAGGCGGTCACACCCGCGCTCACTCGTACTGCAGTGCGCGGATGATCTCCAGGCCCGCGGCCTGGCGGGCCGGGATCAGCGCGGCCAGCACGCCGAAGGCCAGGCCGATGAGCGTGGCGGCGATCAGACCGCCGGTGGGGAAGATGAAGCTCATCGGGTAACCGCTCGCGCCCAACCCCAGCACCGAGACGTAGCTCAGATACAGCCCCCCGACCAGGCCAAAGAGCGTGCCGATGCCGGCCAGGAGCAGGGCCTCGGCGACGATCATGCGCCGTACCTGCGGGCGGGTGGCCCCGATGGCCCGCAGCATGCCGATCTCGCGCGTGCGCTCGATCACCCCGATGGCCAGCGTGTTGAGCAGCGCAATGAGAGACGGCACGGCCAGCACTGCCAGCATCACGTACATCACCGCCAGCGCGGCCTGCACTTGCTGCATTGCCTGGTCGGTGTAGGTCTTGCTGGAGATCAACTGGAACTGCGGGTAATTGGCCAGCAGCGCCCTGAGGCGCGGTTCCACCGTCTCACGGTTCGCGCCGGGCGCCAGGTTGAGCTGGATGTACACATCCTCGGTCTTGTGGAAATCGATCTGCAGGTTCTTCTGCGAGAGGTAGAGGGTGGTGATCTTGAGGTTGAAATAGTCGCCGGCGATCGCGGCTACCAGGTAGTCTTTGGCGCCGCTGGGCGTCGATAGCCGCACGGTGTCGCCGGGCTTGAGGCCGGCTTGGGCCGCCAGGACACCGTTGGCGATGAGGGCCCGTCCTTCGGCCAGCGCGGCGTAGGCCGCCTGCGAGTCACCGGCTTGGAAATTGAGCCCGGACACTTGCGGGAAGACGGCCGGATCGATGCCCAGGACCGCCGCCTCCTTGCCGCCGGCCCGGCTGGAAGCGTAGCGCATGGTGCTCACTGCCCCGACGCCGGGTATCGCGCGCAGTTTGTCGGCCAGGCCCTTGTCCGCGCCGACGTCACTGCCCCAGACCCCGACCGCCGGCGGCACCAGCATATAGTCGCTGCCCATGGCCTTGGCCAGTATGTTGCCCAGGCTGCCGTTGAGGCTGGTCATGGCGCCCGCGGCAGTGATGATGATGGCCAAGCCGATCATGGTCGCGCTGGCAGTCGTGGCCGCCCGTCCCGGCTGGCGCTGCAGGTTGCCTTCGGCCAACATACCCGTGCCGTCACGCCCGTAGACGATGCCCGCGGCCACGGCCAGGGTCGATGCCAGGGGCCGCATCAACATGGGCGCCACCAATAACAGGCCAATGAGGAAGAGCAGGGCGCCCAGGCCGGCCAGGCCCAGGTTGCCGGATATGAGAGCCAGGGCTGCCAGCACGAGCAGCGCCACCCCCACGAACGTGCCGGCGCCGGCGCGGCGCACTTCGATCTCGGCCGCCGGGCGCAGCGCCTCGAGCGGCGTCAGGCGGCTGGCCGCTAGCGCGGGCATCAGCCCGGCGACCAGGGTCACGCCGATCCCCAGGCCGGCCGTCATGGCGAACAACCCTGGGCTGACCACCGGCGAGCCGAGCCGGGTATGCAGGTATTGCTGCCAGATGGACGCCATGCCGCCGACGATCCCCGCCGCCATCAGGTAGCCCAGCAGAATCCCGCAGGCCGTGCCGACGACGCCTTGCAGCAAGCCCTCGATCAGGAAGAGGCCGGCGATCGTGCCGCGGCCGGCGCCGATGGCGCGCAGCAGCCCAATGTCGTGCCGGCGCTCGACGACGACCGTGCGGAAAGTGTTGAAAATGATGAAGCCGCCCATGAACAGCGCCAGGAAGCCGAACAGATTGAAGACGGCTTGGCCGGTCTGGAGCGACGCCAGCAGGTCCGAGCCACTGGCCAGCCCACCCAGTTGGTAGTCCGGCCCCAGCGCGCTTTCGATGGCCTTCGTGATGGCGGTACGCCGCGCGGTGTCGACGGTGCTGAGGCTCGCCTCGATCGTGTTAATACGGCCCGCCGCGTCCAGCAGCTTCTGCGCCTCGGCCAACGTCACCAACACCTCCTCGTTGCCGGGCAGCGTGCGGGCAGGCAGGATGCCGATCACGCGCAGCTTGGCCGCGCCCTGCGTGGCCGGGACCCGCAGGATGTCCCCGACATTCAGCCCCACGGCTTCCGCCAGGCTTGCGGCGATTACGACCGCGTTGCTGTCGTCGACGCGCAGGAAGCGTCCCTGCTCGACCTGGTAGTTGTGCAGCTCCTGGGCGGCGTGCGGGTCAATGCCGGTCAGGGTGATGGCCGATACCTGGACGCCGCTGGCGCCGTCGCCGGCCCTGGAATAGAACCCCGCCGGAATGTTGACGGTGCGGCTGAGCAGCCCGGCAGCCAGGCGCACGCCCGGCAGAGCTCTGACTTTGTTGGCGAGAGTGGGCGCGAAGATCTCGCCCGTTTGCTGGGTGACGGTCACGTCGACCTGCCCGGAGGCGGCCTGCACGCTGCCCTGAAACGCGGCCAGCATGGTGGGCATGAGCGTGTTCATGCCGAAGATGACGAGCGTGGCGAACACCACTGCCAGCGTGGTGAGAGCCGTGCGCAGCTTGCGCCCCCATAGATAGCGAGCGGCCAGAATAAGTTGCAGGCGCATGGGTGATCCTACGTGTTACCGTCCCGTGACGATCCCCACCTTGGCGGTCATGTTCCAGCGCAAGCGTGGATCGCTCTTGCCGAGCGTGACCACCACCGTGTAGACGATGTCGCCCTGGTGATCCTGACCGAAGTTTTTGACGTGCGTCACCTTGCCGGGCAGCGTCAGATCCGGCAGCGCGTCGAAAGTCACCGTCGCCGCGTCGCCCTCGTGGACGCCGGCCACGCTCAGCTCGGTCAGGTCGGTGGTTTCCACCTGCCACTCGCTGCCGCCGGCCAGCCAGGCGATGGGCGTGCCGGGCGCGACGTATTCGCCGGCGTGCGGCGTGATCGAGTCGACGGTCGCGCTGAAGGGCGCCCGCACCTCGAGCTCGGCCAGGGCCGCCTGGGCCTGCGCCAGCGCGGCCTGCGCGCCACTTACTTCGGTCTCCGCCGTGGTGATGGCTTCGGGTTGTGTCCCGGCCCTCAGCAGGTCCAGGGCTGCCTGGGCGCGCCGCAACTCGGCTTCGGCGGCCGCGATGTCTGCCGGCCGGGCGGGGGCCTTGAGCAGGTCGCGCTGCGCGGTGGCCCGGCGCACGTCCGCCGCGGCCCGCGCCACGTCGGCCGCCGACGGTCCCTTCGCCAGGGCGTTATAGCGCGCCTGCGCGGCGGTCAGGTTGTTGGTCGCCTGCTCGAGCACCAGGGCCTCCGGGCGCGCGCCGGCGCTCGGGTCGCCCTTGACGCGGTCGTAGGCGGCCTGCGCCTGTCTCACCGCGGCCTGGGCGTTCGCCAGGTCGGCA
>Ga0209226_10001129_pt1 | contig 12599 bp, 9 predicted proteins | sample BarGraNGADG00212_2_FD_184497 | JGI IMG/M metagenome (GOLD analysis project Ga0209226, IMG submission 184497) | Arctic peat soil microbial communities from Barrow, Alaska, USA - Barrow Graham LP Ref core NGADG0011-212 (SPAdes) (version 2) | ecosystem: Environmental > Terrestrial > Soil > Wetlands...
TATTCAGCGAATGCCCTTCTATCTGGATGAAAAACGACTGTCGCTAGCCGTATTCTCCCAGGTCAGAAGGGTATTCGCGTGCTCCGACCCGCACCTGTGAACTGTTTCAGTGGTGGATCCAGGCTCAGACCTGCCGGACCTTGACGGCCAGGCCGGAATCACCTAGTGCACGACGTCGGCGCATTGCAGGAGTGCCGCCGGCCCACCGGCCGAGTCGATCGCGTACACGCACACGTGGTGGGTTCCGACCGCCACCGGCTTGCTGAAGGCGAAGCCGTGGTTGTCACCAACACCCGGGTACGCCCGACCCACGTCCGGACGCGAGCGATCCGCGGTGATCGGGGAGCCGGCCCCGTCGACGTAGACGTGCACCGAGATCGGTTTCGAGGTGTCGAGGTCGAGGGCCCAGCCACCCACCGCAATTCCGTCAACAGTGGACGACATGGAATCCACGTGGCCCAACGGCCGCGCATTAGGCGCCGTCACAGTCCGACATCCCAGCGCGAGAGCCGGGCCTCCGGTCGAGTCGATCGCGTACACACAGACTCGATGGTCGCCCGCGGGCACCGGCTTGCTGAACGCGAAGCCGTGGTTGTTACCCACGCCGGGGTACACCCGACCCACGTCCGGACGCGAGCGATCTGCGGTGATCGCGTAGCCGGCCCCGTCGACGTAGACGTGCACCTGAATCGGACCCGCCGCGTCGCGATCGAAGGCCCAACCTCCCAGCGAGATCCCGTCGACCGATGTCGACACCGAATCAAGGTGACCTTCCGGGCGAGCGTCGCGCACGGTCACCGTCTGACAGGTCAGTCCGAGCGCCGGTCCGCCGTTCGCGTCGATCGCGTACGCGCACACCCGGTGGTTGCCCAGCGGCAAGGACTCGCTGAATGAGAAGCCGTGGTTGTTACCCACGCCGGGGTACGCCCGACCCACGTCCGGACGCGAGCGATCCGCGGTGATCGCGTGCCCGCCACCGTCGACGTACACGTGAACTTTGATCGGGTTGAGCGTGTTCCGATCGAATGCCCAGCCGCCCAGCGAGATCCCGAGAGCCGAGGTCGTCAAGGAATCCAGATGGCCCTCCGGCCGGTAGTTCGGGATCGTCAGAGACACGCACTTGATCAGCTGGTTCGCGCCGCCATCGGAGTCGATGGCATACGTGCATACAGAATGGCCGCCCGGGCCAAGCGCGAGGAACTCGTCAAACCCGTGGTTGATCCCCAGTGCTGGAAAATACCTGCTGAGGTCCGGGCGAGGGTTCTTTGCGGGCCGTGCGACCCCCTTGCCATCGACGTAGATGTGCACCGCGATGGAGGCAGCTGTGTCCGGGTCGAGCGCCCAACCAGCCACGCGAACACCCCCAGGAATGAACGCGACCCGATCGACGCTCCCGATCGGAAGCCGGTTCGTCGTGGGCCCGAACCAGTCGGTGAAGTAGTTCCAGAAGTTCCGGTTGCCGTAGGAGGAGCAGCTGTTGCCGGTGCCGTACCCAGCTGCCAGCGCCGCAGCGTTCGGCCGATAGGGCGTGTAGTTGTACAGACCCGCCGTCGCCTGGTTGACGATGAACACCGTGCTCGAGCCGCACGCCGTGTTCGGGTTGTACAGAATCGTGTTGTACATACCTGCTTGGTGGCCGTAGCTGTCCGGGTGCAACGCGTAGCGCCTGAATTGCGAGGCCGCTGAGTAGACCTGGTTGAAGAAGCCGTAGTAGGTGGAGTCGCACGCCGCGGTATCGGGACACCCGAAGCCCATCGCGCTCCGGTATCTGTTCGGGTACAAACCGGTGCCCGACGCGGTCACGAGGCCCTGTTCCTTCTGCAGCGTGACGATCAGCACCTGCGGGCTAACCCCGCACGCCTTCGCGACCTTCGCCAGGATCGTCGCGGCGGATTCGTTCGAGGCGCCCTGGTATGCGCCGGTGCACCGCTCGGTCGCGGCGCGGGTTGTCGTGGTCTGGTGGAAGTCCTTCAGGCATGGAGTGCCACCAGCAGCCGGCGTGCAGCCCTTGCCCTTGCCGTCCAGGAACGCCTGGATGCTCGTGGCCGACATCGTCGACCAGTCATAGAAGATGCGATCGCTGATGATGAAGCCCGGATCGAACTTGGACAGGTCGGCCGCCGAAGCTGGAGCCGGCGGAGTGCCGGGCACGACCGTCGCGACGGCCGCCACGGCCAGCGCGATCGCGGCAATCGCGGACCATGCGCCTCGGCGCGAGTTTCGGACCTTGATCACGGCACCTCCACGGTGAACTGCTGGGAGCGACCGGCATGAAGGCTCGAACGATACCCGAGCCACCCCGTCCATGCCCCGGACGACAGCTGGGACCGGCTCACCCGAACGGTTCCACAGCTCGTCGACGAGACATCAGCGACGGCACGCGACTCGCTCTCGACCCGCGCGCCCAAACGCTCGAGCGTCAGCGTGCAGATGCCGCCTTCCTCGACCAGTCCTGGGACGAGGCCCCCGACCTCGAGGGTTCGCGATCCAGTGTCCCAGCCCGAGCGGGTCACCGCCACGGCGACGTCGAGACGAGGCTCGTTGGTCGCGCTGGCGGAGGCCACCGGGTCCGGCTTGGGCGAGGCACTGGGCGTCCCGTGGGTACCTGTCGTCGCCGCGGCGGTCGGGTCGGCGCTCGTCGACGGACTTTCCGCGGACTTCTCACCGCCGGCGGTCACCGCTGGCGTCGCGCTCGTGGTGGTCGCGGGGGCTGTCGGCACGGCATCGCGGTGAGGACCGCAACCTGCGACGGCGAATGCGAGGGCCAACGCCCCCAGCGTGCGGATGATGATGCGCTCAGTCACGAGCCGTCCCCCCTTCCGGGCGCAGAGGTACCACAGTGAGCATTTGTACCGTACGTCGCCCGAACGGCGGCAGCGGCGGGATACCCCAGTATATCGCCACTCTGACAGAATATCTCTGATGGTGTTCGCCAATCCTCGGGGTGAATCTATGAACTTCTCTGGTCGCGCAGCGATCCAGCCTCGCGTCGGGGTTTCGGTCGACTCGGTGAGCCGGAACACGGGCGACCGCGCCATCCGTATCGCTGTCGAGCAGGAGCTATCCCGCCGAGGCATCGAACCCGTCTTGCTCAACCCGCTGGAGCCCACGGACGAAGAGCTTGATGCCGTGATCGTCGGCGGCGGCGATCTCATCCGGCCGCGGGGTGACGCGTTCTACGAGCGTTTCCGGGCTCCCCGCGGCACGATCCTCAACGCCGCGGGCGTGTGGGAAGACGCCGACGAACTCGACTACCTGCGCAACTACTCGTACGTCTCCGCACGGAGCCGGGCTGAGGTCGCGATCCTCGAACGGCACGGCATCAATGCGCACGTCCTTCCGTGAACCACCACGATGATGACCGGGGAGCCCTATCGACTTGACGGAGTCGAACCCGGCGAACCCTTGGTCGGGATCCACGTCGTTCCCTACACGCTGCGGCTGTGCCCCGACTTTGTCGAGATCGTGAACGCGATCCCGCACGCCAAGGTCTTCATCCCCTTCACGCACTACAACCACGACGACAGTCTGATGGCCGCCCTGGCGTTTGACCGCAGGAACTCGATCACGCTTCCCCGCCTCACCCCCGAACAACTCCATTCGGTGATCGGACAGATGACCTACGTTGTCGTGTTCTCGCTTCACGCCTCGATCTTCGCGTTCTCACAGAATGTGCCGTTTGCCACGGTGCGTCAGCTGAAGGTGGCCAACTACTTCGAGGACCGTGGTCTCGAGCGGTGGATGTTCCGCAGCGGTGACGAACTACGCCAGATCCTCGACGGGTTCGCGCGCGACCGGGTGGACCTCACCGAGTTGATCGAGGCGGACCGGGCGGCCATCCGGGGCGCCTTCGACGAATTCGCCGACATCGTTCAGCAGCGGCGTACCCGTGGTGAGGGGACCCCGGCATCCGATCCGGCGCATCAACGGGTGGACGAATCCTTGAGCGAAGCCTAGGACGTCGCGGCGGTGGTCGATCGAGACGGGCTCATCGGCGAGCTCCTGGCACAACTTGCGTCCGGTCGGGCCGCGCAAGCGCAGACCGCAGTCCTCGCTGAGAACCGCCAGGCCGAGAACGTCCGGCTGCAGACAGTCGCTGAGAACCGCCACGCGGAGATCGTCCGGCTGCAGACAGTCGCTGAGAACCGCCACGCGGAGATCGTCCGGCTGCAGACAGTCGCTGAGAACCGCCACGCGGAGATCGTCCGGCTGCACCGTCGCGCCTCAGCGTGACGCTGTGCGCCCGTTCTCGCGGCGTCGGTCGCGGACTCTCCCCAGCCGAATTCGCACCCGGCGACCGAGCTCCCTCAGCCCTCCCGCGCGAAAGTACGCGCGCGCCAGGACCAGGTCGGAACCCAGGCTCGACCGGCGAACGGCGTTGGGACGCGCCGTGAAATCGGGAAGGCCGAGTCCCTGGCTCAGGTCTGCGGCTCGCCTGGGGCTCCGGCAGAATTCCACCAGTGGCGCGAGCACAACAGACCATCGATATTGCGCCGCGAAGGCGCCCACGTGGGCCCGTACGGTCTCGATCGCTTCCTTGTCGTACAGCATCTCCTCGAGGGCGCGCTCCAAGGCATCGACGTCCTCGGCCGGGACCGTGCGCCCAAGACCATGGCGTTCGATCAGGGTTCCGAAGGTGTCGCCCTCGGTCGCCACAATCGGCAACGAGGCCCAGAGGTAGTCAAGGATCCGGGTCCGAAAGCTGAACGCGGTCTCGATGTGCTGGAAATGGGTGGAGACGCCCAGGTCCGCGTCGAGGAGATGGTCCGCGCGCTCGTCGTAGGGGACCCAGCCCTCGTTGAAGAACGCGACGCGATCCGTGAGCCCGAGCTCCCTCGCGAGCTCCTGCGCCTGCCAGGCGACGCGCATGTCCGGCACGCCCGGGTTCGGGTGCTTTAGACCCATGAAGAACAGTCGGACGTCGTCGTGCCGCTCGCTCAGGTGCGCCACCGCACGGAGCAACGTCAGCGGGTCGAACCAGTTGTAGATGCCGCCGCCCCAGATGATCACCTTGTCGTCCGGGCCGATGCCGGGGATGGCGCCCCGGATGGCGTGACGCTTCTGCACCGGCGCCTCGTTGGCGATGCCAAACGGGACCACCGCGAGCAACGTTGCGAGGCTCTGGTCCTCGTCGTACACGGCGGGATTCACCCGCCCCTGCCCGGCCAGCTGGCCGAGCCAGAAGTCACGCTGCTTGTCGGACGCGCAGAGCATCAGGTCGGCGCGCGCGATCTGCTCGTTCAGCACCCGCGTCGTTTCTTGGACCGACATCGCCCGGCCATCGGGACCGAGATCCTTGGCCTGCTCGAGCTGCTCGAGGTGCATCGGATCGTAGATGTCGGCGACGAGGATCTTCGAACTCTTCTTCAGCCAGGGCACGAAATCGAGCAGGAATCCTTGGAAGACGATCACGTCAGCCCACTCGGTGGCGGCGACCAGCGAGGTCCCCGCCTCGTAGGTGACCTGGAAGCCCGCGCCCTCGCGCTGGCAGCCTACGGTGGAGACAAGCCAGACGTCGTTCTCGGGTGCCAGGGCCTTGGCGATCTCCCAGGCCCGGATGGCGGGTCCCGCCATCCGATCGAGAAGGGGCTCCCCCGTCACGACCAGCACACGATGCTTCGAGACGAAGTGCTGTGCGATCCCGAACGCGTCCACCAGCTTCTGGTGCGCAGTCAGGTAGGACGGCATCCCGTAGGCCGGCTCGATCGCGTTCCGAAACAGCGGGAACATTTCGCGGTCGCTGCGCCGCCGGAGAGCCTGGAGGCGGCGGCGGTCGGCGGCGAGGCTCGGCAGGTTCTCGACGAAGAAGTCGATCGCGTAGGCCCCACTGAGCGACATCTTCTCCACTGAGACGTCCCCGATGTCGTCCCCGCCGGGAGATCGCTGCAGGTCGAGGGCCGAGGCGTCGGTCCCAGTGCGCGCGATCGAGCGGCGAATCGCCAGGGCCATCGCCGCCGGGAGCGCCTTGGCGAGCGACTCGTCGTCGTAGTTCTTGTACATCGCCAACAGCGCGTTGCGCTCGAGCAGGTACGCCTCGCGAAAGTTGCCGAACTTCTGCATCGTCACGTGGTGACGGTGGTAGGCGATCGAGCGCGGTTCGTACCGCACTGTGTAGCCGAGCAGGTTGAGGCGCCAGCCCAGGTCGGCGTCCTCGTAGAACATGAAGAACCGCTCGTCGAAGCCGCCGACCTCGCGGTACACGTCCGTCCGCATCACCATTGCGGCGCCGGTCGCGAAGAGCACGTCCTTGGACACGTCGTAGTCCGTCGAATCCGGCTTCTCGACCTCCCGCTTGTAGCCCATGCCGAACCAGGTCATCGCGCCGTCGACATAGTCGACCAGCTTCCCGTCCCAGTCGAGGACCTTGCTCGCGATACAGCCGATCCGCGGGTCTGCGGAGAGCGTCTCGACGGCGGCAGCGAGCCAACCGGGCGCAGGCCTCGCGTCGTTGTTGATGAAGGCGATGTACTCCCCCGTGGCGTTCGCCACACCGAGGTTGCAGCCGCCGGCGAACCCGGTGTTCGAGCCCGCCTCCACGACGACGGCCGCGGGCACCGCTGCGCGGATCCGCGTGGCGCTGTCGTCTCCCGAGGCGTTCTCGACAACGATCAGCTCGAGTCGCTCGGATGGCCAATCGAGGTGCTCGAAGGACCGCAGGCAGGCGATCGTGTCATCGGCGCCGCGGTAGTTGACGATCACGACGGAGACAACGCCGGGACGGCTCGCGGGGCGCCCCGGTGGTTTCCGGTTCACATGTCCTCCAAGGTGAGTCCGTCCGTGCCGTGCCCGCAGAACCGAGGTCCGGTCCGACGTCGATCCTATCGGCGCCGTGCGCGGACACGAGCTGACCCGCCACGCACGCCCTGTCCGAAACGCGGCAGAGCCGCGAACGGGTCAAACGTCAGCGGGGTCACGACCGCGGTCGGTTAGGCTGTCTGCGGTTCGCGCCCGCAGTGTCGGTCGCGACGAGACCGCTCGAGGGGACCGATGACCACCACCGCCGATGAGCGCACCGCCGCCCTCGCACAACAGCCGATGCGGCTGGCAGGGCCCCGGCGAGGCTTCTTCGTCGGAACCGTCCAGGGCATCCGTGACATCGTCGGTCAGCGCGAGCTGCTTGTGCTGCTCGTTCGTCGCGAGCTCAAGGCGCGGTACAAGGACAGCACCCTGGGTCTGGCATGGGGCCTCCTGCGTCCGATCGCCACCCTCCTCATCTACTACGTGGCGCTGGGCAAGTTCCTCGGAGCCGCGCGCAGTGTCCCGGCGTTCGCCATCTTCATCTACACCGGCCTGACCGCGTGGACCCTCTTCAGCGAGATCGTCCTGGTGGGGACCGGCTCGATCGTGGCGAACGCGGGCCTGATCAAGAAGGTGTACCTACCGCGTGAGGTGTTCCCACTGAGCGTCGTGGGCTCCGCGCTCTTCAACTTCGCCATCCAGCTCGCGATCCTGATAGCCGCCACCGCGGTCACCGGGCAGTTCCCGCTCGGCGGCCGGTGGCTGTACTTCTTCTTGGCGCTCGCCGTGATCGTCGTGCACGCGACGGCGTTCGCGCTGCTGCTCTCGGCGATCAATGTCTACCTGCGCGACGTCCAGCACCTGGTCGAGATCGTCCTCATGGTGCTGTTCTGGGCGTCACCGACCGTCTACTCGTGGAAACTCGTGCACAACGAGCTGCACGGCGGGACGCTCGAGTCCCTGTACCTCTCCAACCCGGTCACGCTCGCCGTGCTCGGCTTCCAGCGGACCTTCTGGGTGGCCGGGGACGCGCAGCCTTTCCCGCCGCACGTCGGGGCGCTCCTGGGCCTCTACCTCGCTGCCGGCCTCGTCTTCCTGTGGCTCGCTCAGCGAACGTTCGCCCGGCTTCAGAGCAACTTCGCGCAGGAACTGTGATGAGCGCACCGGCTGTCATCCGGATCGAGGACGTCTCGAAGCGGTTCATCATCCGCAAGGAGAAGTCGCTCAAGGAGCGACTCCTCAACTTCGGGCGATCCAACATGCACAAGGAGGACTTCTGGGCGCTCCGCGACGTCGACCTGGAGATCGCCGCCGGAAGCACCGTCGGCCTCGTCGGTCCCAACGGATCGGGGAAGAGCACCCTCCTCAAGATGATCGGTGGAATCATCCAGCCAACATCGGGGACGGTGATGCTGCGCGGGCGCCTCGCGGCGCTCCTCGAACTCGGTGCCGGGTTCCACCCGGACCTCACCGGCCGCGAGAACGTCTTCCTCAACGCGGCGATCCTGGGTCTCTCGCGCCAGCAGACGGAGCGCCACTTCGACGCGATCGTTGACTTCTCCGGCATCGAGCAGTTCATCGACACACAGGTGAAGTTCTACTCGTCGGGCATGTATGTGCGCCTCGCATTCGCCGTCGCGGTGCACATGGACCCGGACATCTTGCTCGTCGACGAGGTGCTCGCGGTGGGGGACGAACCCTTCCAGCGCAAGTGCCTCGAGCGCATCAGGACGTTCCAGAAGCAAGGCCGCACGATCATCCTCGTCACGCACGGGCTCGACCAGGTCGCCGAGTTCTGTGACCGCGCCATCGTTCTCGAGCACGGACGGGTTGCCGCGGACGGCGAGCCGTTCGATGCGCTCATGGTGCTTCGGGCCGACTTCGAGGCCAGCCGCCAGGAGGAACTGGCCCGGGAGTCCCCGGCCGACGGTCCCGGCGCCGCGGCCCCGCGGGCTCACTTCACCGGGATCAGCGTCACGTCCAGCTCGGGCGCCACCGGACGACCGACGATCGGCGACGGAGAGGCCGTCGTCATCGCGATGGAGGTCGAATCGGAAGCCCCGATCCGCGACTGGATGATCGAGATCGGCATCACGACGCCGCTCGGCAACCCCCTCTACACGACGACGACGGACCTTCTGGGCGTCACCTTGGCACCCCTGCGAGGCGTGCGTCAGTTCCACCTACAGCTGCCGTCGCTGCCGCTGGGCAACGGTGACTACTCGGTGCGCACGGTGATCCGTGACAGCTCGGGCACCGAGGTTCACCTGGTGCCGGTTGCCGCCCAGTTCTCCGTCCGAACGGACGAGAGGAGCCGGGGCCCAGTCCACATCCCGGCCACGTTCCAGTCGCTCTGACGGATCGACGACCGGGTGGCGGAGTGCGTCGCGCAGCGGTAGCCCGCGGAGACGAATCAGCGATAACCGGCGGGGAAGTACCAATCGCGCTCGGGGGTTCCCCACCGTCGCATGATGTAGTTGTACTCCCATTCGCTAACGGCGGAATCCCGGGTCAGCGACTCGAAGTGGTAGAGCGTCACCTGCGACAGCCACACGAGCCTTCGTCCAAAATGGCGGATCTTGCGAGAGAAGTCGACGTCGTTGAAGTTGCCCGGGAGCTCCTCACAGAACCCGCCGACCTCCTCGAACGTGGCGCGAGTCACGGCGATGCACGCCGCGGTCAGGCCCGAGCATTCTCGACTGATGAGGTAGGACGCGAACGGGCCCTGCTCATCGCCTGGCTTGCGGAACCCGGCGTGCGTCAGGTCGCCGCTGGCGTAGACGTGGCCTCCGTGTTGAAGGCTTCCGTCAGCGAAGAGCAGGCGAGCACCGGTGGCGCCGACGCCCTCCTCGATCAGCGGAGCGACGAGCTGCTCGGCGAAGCCGGGAGTGACGAGCTGCATGTCATCGTTCATGAAGATGACGGCCTCGCCGGTCGAAGCGAGGAACCCAACATTGCACTTCGCGCTGAAGTTGAACGGCTCGGGGAACGGCACGAGCAGGAGTCGATCGCCGGCGATCTCGCGCAGCTGCGCGAGGACCTCGGGCGGCGTCGGCGGGTCGTAGACGACCACGATCTCGAGGGTGGGGTGCGTGGCGCGAGCGACGATGGAACGCACCGCCTCGACGACCAGGCAACGAGACTCGCCCCAGACGAATCCGCGACCCCCGCGGGTCGGGATGACGATGCTGACGCTTACCGACGGGTCGAGGAACCGGTCGACAAGATACGTGCCCGGTACTGGACCGAACCTCGCCCGGGCCCGGATCCCCGTCCGGTCGAGGTGCCGTTGGACCGCAGCTCGTCCGGCCTGCCACGCATAGGGCTTGTGATCGGCGGATTGGGCCGTCGAGCCGCTGATCGCTCGCCAGTGGTAGAGCACCTCGGGGATGTGAACGATCTCCCGGGCACGCTCGGTGACCCTGAGCACCAGGTCGTGGTCTTGCGAACCGTCAGAGCCCTCGGCGAAGCCGCCCACCGCACGAACGAGCTCCGTTCGCATGACCGAGAGGTGAGCCGTGTACATCTGGCCCCGGAGACGCTCCGGAGACCATTCGGGCTTGCGGAACGGATCGTAGGCAACGCCGTCGGCATCGACCTTGTCTTCGTCGGTATAGAGATAGTCGACGTCGGACCGGTCCTCGATCCGGCGGGCTATCGCCGAGAGTGCGCCCGCCGCGAGCAGGTCGTCGTGATCGAGGAGTGCGATGAACTGTCCCTGGGCAAGATCCAACGCATCGTTGGAGGCAGCGACGATCCCCCCGTTGGAGGCTCGTTCCAGCACTCGAATGCGGGGCTCCGAAGCAGCGAACCTCCGAAGCAGCTTTCGAACCTCGGCGGTGGTAGAGAGGTCGTCGACGAGGATCAGTTCCCAGTCCGTGAACCTCTGGGCTCGCACGGAGTTGACCGCTGCGCGCAGCGCGTCGAGCGGGGGGTCGAAGACGGGGGTGAGAACCGAGATCAGTGGCGTGGTCACGACTGCCCACGCCACATCCGTCGAATGCGGCTGAGCGGAGCCACCAGGATCTGGCCGACCCGCCAGCTCGCCGATCGACGAAGCGCCGTCAGGTCGCCCTGAACCTCCGACAAATGCCGTCGCGCTTTGTGAAGTTCCCGCCTAGCCTGATCAAGTTCCGCCTCGGCGCCGATCGCGTAATCACGCAGGGTCAGAACCTTGCGCCTCAGATCGTCACGGCCGCCCGGGGCGGTCTGGAGACCTTGGAATTCCGACCCGACCTTGCGCACCGGGTCCATGCCCGGAAGCTTGGCGTCGGGCTCGACCGGCGGAACCTTGCCCTCCTGGACGCCCCGCCTTGCGCGAATCACGAACTGGTAGTTGAAGCTGTCCTCTTGCACTCGCACCCAATCGACGAGCTCCTGCGGCAGCGAGCTGCGATCGAGATTGATCTCCGAGGCCAACGGGTCGACGACCGTCGAGTGGACGGCCGTGATCGCGAGACCGCCTTGTTGGATGAGATCAAGAATCGACGTCCGCGTGAAGAAGTGGATGTGGGTTCGGTCGAGCAACCCGGTGTCCCGGTACTCCCAGCGGCCCTGCAGCAGAGCGAGTCGCAAGGAGCCGTGCGCGACATTCGGAACCGAGATGACAACCTCGCCGTCCGGGCTCAGCAGCCGGACCGCCGACTCGAGGACCCTACGAGGGTCCGCCAGGTGCTCGAGGACGTCGGCCAGAACGACGCAATCGTACTGACGACCGGCAAGGGCCTCGGCGAGATCGTCACGGTCGAGGTCGAGCACCGCCACGTCGTTCATCCGCTCGCGAGCGAGCTCGGCCGCCGCCGGGTCCTTCTCGATACCGTCCACGATGCACCCTCGGGCGGCAAGCGCTTCTCCCAGGTAGCCGGTCGAACAACCGACATCGAGCACCCGACGGTCACGGCCGACGAGCTCGACGAGAAGCGCATGGCTGTTGTTCGCCGCATCGGGATCGATCGACTCCTGGTCGTAGATCGTCAAGACTCAGCGCTCCATCAATTCCCGGGCGACCACCAGCCTCACCGACCGTGGCGGTTCGCCGCCGAATATACCGTCTTCTCGCCGGGAGCCCCCGATCGGCGAGCGACCCAATCGTCCCGGCGAGGCCGATAGGCTAGACGACAGGCTGCTCACCACAGGAGGACCCAGTGCGTCTGCTCGTCACCGGCGGAGCCGGCTTCATCGGATCCAACTTCGTGCACCAGACGGTCCGCGAACGTCCGGAGGTCCAGGTGACCGTCCTCGACGCGCTGACCTACGCCGGGAGCGAGGCCTCGCTCGCGCCGAGCCGCGAGTCGATCACGTTCGTGCGTGGCGACGTGACCGACGCCGAACTGGTGGACCGCCTGGTGGGCGAGGCCGACGTCGTCGTGCACTTCGCCGCCGAGTCGCACAACGACAACTCGCTGAGCAACCCCTGGCCGTTCGTCCAGACGAACGTCATCGGGACGTACACGCTGCTCGAGGCGGTCCGCCGGCACCAGAAGCGGTACCACCACATCTCGACCGACGAGGTCTACGGCGACCTCGAGCTGGACGACCCGGCCAAGTTCACCCCCGAGACCCCGTACAACCCGTCCAGCCCGTACTCCTCGACGAAGGCGTCCAGCGACCTGCTGGTGCGCGCCTGGGTCCGCTCGTTCGGGGTCCAGGCGACGATCTCGAACTGCTCGAACAATTACGGCCCGTACCAGCACGTCGAGAAGTTCATCCCGCGCCAGATCACGAACGTCATCGACGGCGTCCGGCCCAAGCTCTACGGCCAGGGCCTGAACGTGCGCGACTGGATCCACGTCGAGGACCACAACTCCGCGGTCTGGGCGATCGTCGAGAACGGTCGCGTCGGTGAGACATACCTGATCGGC
>Ga0209226_10001132_pt1 | contig 12574 bp, 10 predicted proteins | sample BarGraNGADG00212_2_FD_184497 | JGI IMG/M metagenome (GOLD analysis project Ga0209226, IMG submission 184497) | Arctic peat soil microbial communities from Barrow, Alaska, USA - Barrow Graham LP Ref core NGADG0011-212 (SPAdes) (version 2) | ecosystem: Environmental > Terrestrial > Soil >...
CTCCTGCTATGGCAGCTGGCATAACTGATCATATCTGGACAATTGGCGAGATTATGATGATGGTAACGGTTCCTGAGAGAAACAACGCGTAATGGGGGGACTACCCGTTTTTGCGCTATGGGTTTATATTTCCCCACCCAAAAAAGCGATCGGCAGCATGCGGCACAATGAGTGGGGGTGCATCCAAATTTATACTGTGGACACACGTATTCCACTTACCTAATGTGGACATAGAAAGAAGGCGAAGGCAATCAAGATTTTAATAGCAAGAATCCAGATGTAATATCCATGTGCGAGGTTTTGGGGCGTAAAGACCGGAAACAGAACTTCCCATACGAGTCTGACGCAAATAAAACCGATGAGGAGATTGTAGAGGGCCTGATGGAGATAACAGCCCTTTCGCTCACAGATACACTGGCAGATGAGCCCCGCCTATGAATGAAGACCTGAAAAAAGGCGACATAGTTTTAGCACCTCTTTCTTATTCAGATTTAGTCAATAATAAGCTCAGCCATCGCTTGTGCTGTATCACGATATGGATGTAATGCAACTCACCGTTGCGTACATATCAAGCGAAGTTCCAGCCAGGGCAGGACCTTATGATATATTGATCCCCTGTGGCACCGCTTATGAGCACGAAAGCCGGCCTTGTCCACCCTTCTGTGGTTAAGGTCTGTTGGACCACGATGATCAAGAGAATTCTGGTGAACAGGAAGCTAGGCGAAGCGGACAAGGACCTTAGAGTGAAAGTAAATCGGGTTTTGCCTCAGGCCCTTGCCATCCAACTTTATACCAGGAAAAATTACAGCTGATCACCATATAGTCACATCAATTGGAGGGGTGATCACCACCAGAATTTATCTTGAACCTACTGATCAGATGCCAAAGGGACAATCGTATTGGTAATCATTGAACGGTCTATCCTTGATTACGTGCTGTAACAACCAATTCCTCGCCTTCTTAAGCGTTTTTAGTCTCACCCAAGGCGTCTCTTCAACCCTTTTCCCTCATTCCGCCATCCTCTCGTACACCTTCTCCACCATGGCCATAGGCGACACCGCGTTCATATTCAGCCCTAGCTCCTCAGGCCCCAGGCCCAGGGCGATGCCCGCCAGTTGTGTCACATAGAGCACAGGAATCTCGATCTTTGTCCCATGCTTCTGCTCCAGAGCTTTTTGCTTGGCGTCGAGCATGAGCTGGCAAAGAGGGCACACGGTCACGATGACCTCCGCTCCGGCCTTCCTGGCCTCGGAGAGGATGCGAAAAGCGATGTCATTCGCGGCCTCTTCCTGGGACATGAATATGGGCCCGCCGCAGCAGAAGGTCTTGAGCCGGAAGTCGATTGGTTCAGCCTGCAGGGTCTTGATCAATTTTTCCAGGATGGTGGGAAACTCCGGGCTGTAGACGCCCCCGGGGCGCGTGAGCAGGCAGCCGTAGTAGGGTGCAACCTTTAGCTCCTTGAGCGGCACAGCTATCCGCTCATCGTTCTCGGCAAGACTCTCCAGGATGACGTCCAGAGCATGGCGGACACGGGCTCCGCTGTACTTCTTATCGAGGACCTCGTTCACCTTTTTCCGGGTTTCGAGATCCTCCAGATTCAAAACAGCGCTCCTCAAATTGCTATAGCAGATGGAGCAGGCAGTCATGATTTCGAGGTCCGTCTGGGCCATGTTGCGGGCGGCCAGGCCCGTGGCGACCAGCTCATTGGAAACGTGCGTCGCTCCGCAGCAGTTCCAGTCTTCCAGCTCCTGCAGCTCGATTCCCAGAGCTTTGCAGACAGCTCGAGTGGAGGCATCCATATCCTTTCCAGTCGACCGGGAGACGCAGCCCGGATAGTATGCCAGCTTCATCTTCCCAGATCCTCCACGATTCTCTTGACCTCATCCCGGCCCCGGATTTTTTCCGTCACCAGGCTGATCTTGCCTTTTGGTGCCAGCTCCAGACCCATCTGCATGGACTGCACCATCCCCTGGGGAAAGACGAGCAGAAACTCGCCGGTGAGGGGAAGCTCAGAAATCCTGCCGAAATCCTTGATCTGCTTCAAGAAAAGCTGCTCATAGGCCAGATCCACGCCACGGACGCCCTCTCTCTCTGCCAGATCCTTCAGCGCCGAGACAACGGCTTTGGGCCGGATGCCCCGCGGGCAGCGCACAGTGCATAAAAGGCAGGAGGTGCACAGTCCTAGGGTATCGTTATGCAGAGCCTCCTCTTTCTTTCCTTCCAGGCAGAGCTTGATCAATTTCCGGATGCTGGGACTCATAAGATTGGCTGTAGGACAGCTGGCGGAGCAGGTGCCACACTGAATGCAGGTCAAGACCTCCTGCCCGGCCAGATTCAGGACATCGCGCTTGAACTCCTCATCCTTTGCCATTTTTTCACTTCGCCTCCGCCGATTCATCTGCCAATGTTGCATTTGCAGCAGCTGTTGCAGCCGTTTTCTCTAGAGCCGCTTTCTCCACCGCCGCCAACTTCATCTCCTCTTTATGGAGCCGCTCCACGATCTTCGAACTTGCCTGCTCGGGCGTCTCCTGCTCCATGATCTGCCTGATCTTCGGCTTCTTGAGCAGAGGCAGGAGAGGCAACAGAGCCTCGTCTACCAATTTATGGAGTTCGGGATCTATTTTTGGGATCTCTGGTTTGGGCGGAGGCGGCCGCTCGATATTCGGCGGAGCGATGGCCCCGCTTACATCAGGCCGTTTTCTCTCGCCTGTCTTAATTGCGGATATGGCCTCTCTCCACTCCTCGGCCCAGGGAGTCCCCTTTATCGGCGTATGCCTGACTTCAGACCTCTGCACTTCAATGGCAGAGACGGGACAGGCCTTTTCGCAGGCTCCGCAATAGATGCACTGTTCTTTAAAGGGAGCCGCTTTTCCTCGCTCGTCCACATACCAGCATTTGGCCGGACAGACATTGAAGCAGGCCTGGCAGCCCAGGGGATCGCATCGCACCAGGTTCTTCTCCACAAGCTTGATCTCTCCCTGGAAGGGCTTCAACACATCCATGGCCTGGTAGGGGCAGACTAGAGAACACCTTCCGCAGCCGATGCATAGATCCTTGTCGATCTCTATTTTGCCTTCAAACGCGGGCTCTGCCGCCACCTCCAAGGGTTCGCCCTCAACCTTTATTGCCTCCTCCGGGCAAAGGGGAACACACAGGCCGCAGTAGTCGCATAGCTCCTCATCTATGAGCAGTTGCTCGTAGGGAACCAGATTGCGAGGGTCTTTCTCTCTTTCTTTCTCTCCTTTTTCTACCAGAAGGAAAGCTTTGCAAAATTTTGCGCATCGCCCGCAGAGGTTGCACTTCTCCGGATCTATGGAGATCTTGCCTTTTATTCCCGGGCGCAGCGGCCCATAGTCCTCGCGGGTCTTGTTAAATGTCACCTTAATGGCCTTGGTGGGGCAGACAGGCTCACAGAGCATGCACGGCAGGCACCGCTCATTAGGCACGGCCTCCGCTATGAGCCTCGGGTACTCATCCCGCTTCCGGAAATCTTCGGGCTTTTTGGTCTTTTCAGCCACTTCAGTCACTTCGGTCATACCTGTGCTGCGGCAGTCTTTGCCGCCTCAGGCAATGGCGTCTTTTCAAGCACAGTCATCTGGAAAGCCTTCAGTGGACAGAAATTCACGCACATGCCGCAAAAGACGCAGGCATCGAGATCAATCAGCACGGGCGGTGCGTCCAGGCCTTTGGCAATCTCCGGCAGTGGTCCCTCCTGCAGGGCCTTTTTGGGACAGAGCGCGACACAAATGGAGCAGCCAGCGCATTTCTTGTAATCATAATCCAGGATCTTCTCACTTTCCGGGGTCTTCTGCCTGGCCAGGATATGGGAGCCTTCCACCTCCATATCTTTCTCAATGTCCATCATGACGCGGGTTCCCTCCCTGTCGTCCCGGCAACATTTCAGGTTCTGCCTCTATCACTGTTCCTGCTTCTTCTCGTGTTCCGGCATCGATCTTCGTCTTCCCAACTTTCCCCTGCTTATCATCTTTATTCTTCAGCTCCGTTCCGATGGGACCAATGGCTTTCAGCTCAAAGATGAAATCTCTCAGATCCTTGGCAAAGATCTCGCCCTCGCTCGCGGCACACCAGACGATCTTAACACGACCTGGATTCAGGCCTATCTTCTCCAGAACGCCTTTCAGAACATTCACTCTTTGCAGGGCCTGGTAGTTCCCATTGTGGTAATGGCATTCGCCCAGACGACAGCCGGCGATGAGAACCCCGTCTGCGCCCCTGCGCAAGGCTTCCAGGACGAAGCTTGGGTCAACGCGTGCCGAACACATCACCCGGATGTTGCGAGCATTGGTGGGATACTGGATGCGTGAGGTTCCTGCCAGGTCCGCGGCACCGTAGCTGCACCAGTTGCACAAAAAGGCGACGATGAGGGGAAACTCTCTCTTCACCGCGGTCGCTGCCGTGACCTGAGCCATGATCTGCTCATCTGAGAAGAGGCGCATGTTGATGGCGTCCACTGGACAGGCAGCAGCGCAGGAGCCGCATCCTTTGCAGGCAGCCTCATCCACATAAGCCGGGCTCTTCACGGATATGGCCTTCTTGGGACAGACATCGACGCATAGCTTGCACTTGACGCATAGATCGGGGTCCACATAGGCTGAGGTAGGCTCCAGCTCCAGAACTCCCTTATGCAAGAGCTTGATGGCTTTGGCTGCGGCCGCGCTCCCCTGAGCGATGGATATGGGAATCTCTTTGGGGCCGGAGGCGCAGCCGGCGATGAAGACACCGTCAATATGCGCTTCCACGGGCCTCATCTTGGGATGGGCGATCTCAAAGAACCTGTCCGGCCGCCGGGATAGGCCGAGCAGGTTGCCCAGAACGTCTGCGTTCTGGTCAGGCTCAAGACCTACAGAGAGGACCGCCATATCGTGTTTGACCCGTTTTATCTCGCTCGCCTGGGTATCCTCATAGACGAGAAAGATCTCGCCATCCACCTGATCGATGCGGGAGATGCGGGCCCGGACGAAGTTTATGCCCAGCCTCTGCGCCCGTACATAAAATTCTTCGTATCCTTCCCCGCAGGCCCTGATGTCGATGTAATAAATTGTGATCTCTGCTTCCGGATACTTCTCCTTAATCAGTTGCGCATTCTTGAGCGAGGCCATGCAGCAGATGCGAGAGCAGTAAATGTTGCCCACGGTTGCATCCCGCGAGCCTACGCACTGCAAGAAAGCTATGGATTGGGTGATCTGGCCCGTGCTCGGGCGTACGACCTCACCCTTAGTCGGCCCGGAGGCATTCAGCATCCTCTCCATCTGCAATGTGGTGACCACATCCCTGTACCTTCCAAAGCCGTACTCCTCCTTGCGGGCTGCATCGAAAGGCTGCCAGCCAGTGGCCACTATTATCGCACCCACATTTATCTTGAAATCCTCCGGCTCCTGTTCGAGATTGATGGCCTTCGTGGGGCACGCCTCCACGCAGCGGGCGCAGCCGATACAGGCCTTGGGATCGACGCATGCCGCCAGGGGGACGGCCTGGGGGTAAGGCACATAGATGGCTTTTCTTTTGCCGATGCCAAAGTCGTATTCGCTGGGCACTTCCACTGGACAGACGCTTTCGCATTCGTTGATGCAACCTTTACAGAGCAATGGGTCCACATAGCGAGCCCGGCGAACGCCTGAGACGCTGAAGTTGCCTACGCTTCCTTCCACTCCCAGAACCTCGGCATAGGTGAAGAGAGTAATATTAGGATGGTTGAAGACCTCGGACATCTTGGGCCCCAGTACGCAGATGGAGCAGTCGTTGGTGGGGAAGACGTCGGTCAAGAGTGCCATGTATCCGCCGATGGTAGGCCGCCGCTCTACCAGGTAAACATGCAAACCAGCGTCCGCCAGATCCAATGCGGCCGTGATCCCGGCCACGCCTCCTCCGATTACCAGTACGTCTTTGCTGACCGGTATGCTCTCGGGCTCCAGCGGTCGCAAGAGTGCGGCTTTTGCCACAGCCATCGCTATCAGGTCTTTGGCCTTTTCTGTGGCCATAGCCGGCTGGTCCATGTGCACCCAGGAGCACTGTTCCCGGATATTGGCCATCTCCAGCATGTAAGGGTTCAGCCCGGCCTTAGTTATGGCCCGGCGAAAGGTGGGCTCGTGCAGACGTGGCGAGCATGCAGCCACGACTATCCGGTCGAGCTTGAGATCTGCAATATCCTTCTGGATCTGCTCCTGTCCGGTATCGGAACAGGAGAATTGCAGATCACGGGCTACTGCCACATCGGGCAGCTTTTCCGCAAAGCTTTTCAGCTCCTCCATATTCAAGACACCGGCGATGTTCAGGCCGCAGTGACAGACGTAAACACCAATAGGCATGAGACTCCTGCTAGTATGATCGCTTTAAATCACTTAAAGTTATGCAATTATGGATTGTTACAATAGGGTCCATTCACATTCACAGATTTTGGCAATCCTTTTATGATAATATAGACTTATATAATTGCTCTAAAGAGAATTCTGCTACTTCTAGATGCCTGGGTGATTTTAATGCCTGCAAGAGTGATGGAAGACCATAGATTGCACAATAGGGTGGGAGTGTACCGGGATCGAGATGATGCAGGAGAATACCTGGCCGGAGCCCTGGAGCAGTTTCGCGGAAAAGACGCATTCGTCCTGGCCATACCCTCGGGAGGAGTGCCCGTGGGGCTGGTCGTCTCATCCAGGCTCGGGCTTCCCTTCGATCTTCTGATCATAAGGAAGATCCCGATCCCTGGCAATACGGAATCCGGCTTTGGGGCCGTCAGCCTGGAGGGCGATATGCTGCTGAATGATCCTATGGTCAGAATGCTGCGCCTCTCTCCTCCGGAGATTGACGAGCTGGCACTGCCGGTGCATGAAGAGCTGCGGGCGAGGAACCACATCTTTCGAGAGGACCGTCCCTGGCCAGATGTTCGCGGAAGGACAGTGATAATAGTCGACGACGGGCTGGCTTCCGGCTACACCATGATGACTGCCGCTCGAATAGTACAGAGGCGCAGCCCCTCCCAGATAGTAGCGGCCGTTCCCACCGCTTCTGCCAGCACCATCGAGCTGCTTGCCCCTGATGTAGACCTGATCGTATGCCCTAATGTGCGAACCGGACACAGCTTTGCGGTGGCTGATGCTTATCAAAATTGGTACGATCTGGATCGAGAGGAAGTCATAAATTTGCTTAAGTTTCATGGCTATATCTCAAGAAAATAGGCCGTTTATACTCCGATTTAGCCAATGCCCTAGCAAAGGTTTATATCTAACTTATTTTAATTATTACTATTGTTTTAAAAGAAAGGGAGTTAGAGAAATTGAACGCTTTGCAGACGATTTCCATCTTGCTGGAATTTGTAGTGGTGGCTCTTGGCATAATGCTGGTCGTAGGCAAGAAGAAAATGTACGGCTGGTGCATCGCGCTTACTTTCATCCTTTACATCTTCTACGATCTGGCAAATCTCCTGTCTTGGCATATCTCCCAGGAAACGCTAGATATCTTATTCTTCATGGCCACCCTGTCCATACTTTGGGCGATCTGGAACATCTTCCTGGAGGCCTTCAGGCAAAGCTCAATCGGGCCGGCAGAAGAATTCGGGATCGATCCGCGTTTGGGCAGTGCTGAAGGTCATTGGGCGGATGGGCAGACCGACAGAGTCAGCTTTTTGAAGGAAGGCAAACCTTACAGGAGCGATGATCTCTAGAGTTTACATCTCTCACACCCCAGATGACGAGGATATGGCACTGCAGCTCTCCCGAGCTTTATGGCGGGTGGGTCTCGAGAGCTACGCTGCAATCTACAATTTGTCTCCAGCTATCTCTCTTGCCGAGAGAGTATCTTTTGGCATACGAAACTCGGAAGCAATGGTGGCTCTCCTGACCCGGGAGGGCTGTCGGTCCCCCGAGGTGGGCCAGGAGATCGGCCTGGCCCGGGGCCTGGACCTGATGATCATCCCCCTGCTGGAAGATGGCGCCAGGCTGCCTTTTCTGATCGAGCATCTTAGGCCTTTGGCTTTCAGAGAGGAGAACTACAGGGACGTCATCGGCCTTGTGATCAAGACCATTCGAGACCTGAGCCGGCTGGAGTGGCTGAAGGTAACCTGCCCCATATGCGGAGAGGAGATGACCCAGTATCTAACCGATCAGGAGGAGGTCGACTCATCCCTGGAAAAGGGAAAATGTCTGGAGACCGTCTGCAGCTATTGCCAGAACAAGATTTCTCTGGATGCGAGGACGTTTGAGCCAAGGCCTTGATTGGGCCCCGTTACCATAGCGCGTCTAACCGCGCGGGATCCTGAAGAATAGGCTGGATAATCGTTTGTACCTAAATGAAAGATAGGCTAATGTCATTCAACTGCAGATGGGACAGAGGAGACGCAGAGGATGACTGCTTTTCTCTTTCTATTCCGGGGTTCCGCGAGTCGGCCTGCGGGCCTCCCGCGCTACGGTTGGGGCCCCGCTCCAGGCCGCGGGCGGCCGAGCGACGGCGGTCAAGCTGCAGACCAAATGGAAGGGCCAATGTCAAGATGATGATCGAATAGGTAGGCAATTTCGCAAGCATCTCCCATTCTTTAATAATCTGAGAGGTTTCGAGACTACGCCTTTTTAATTCGATCGTGTACCTTATCTGGTAATCCTAAAACATCACTACAAAACTTAAAGCCAGAGGCAAGCTTATGGGCCAGGATCCAACCATCACATTATCCATAAAGGAAGCTGGAGAGCGTCCCAACAGCACCTATCTATTTCATATCCTTCTAAATGGAACTCCTCTCGCCAGCAACCAGAGCCTCTCTTTGCCGGATTCTCAGGCTGTGCGGGAGATCTCCCGCAACTTTGGCTCTCTCTTCGAGCAGGATCGTTGCAGGCCGGAAATGGATGCCGACGCCCAGAGGGCCCTAGGAAAGAAGCTCTTCGACCTCTGGCTGGCCTCATCCTGGGAGAAACTCACGGCCGCAGTTCCCGTGAGCGCGCTGCGCTTTTTGGTCATCGCCTCGGACATTCCCGAGATCCTCAACCTCCCCTGGGAGCTCTTGCTTCCACCCGAAAGCGACTTTCTCGGCATCAATCCGCTCTTCAGAATTCGCCGCTTTCCCAGCACAGCCAAGCAGATGGCCACCTTCACCGGAGAGCTGCGCCCCGGGCCTTTGCGCCTGCTCTTCATGGCCTGCTCTCCCAAGAATCTGGCGACCCTGGACTACGAGAAAGAGGAGGAGGCTCTGTTCCGGGCCGTTTACGGTCAGGATGTAGCCTTCGACTCCTGCGACCTGGGCACCTTTGAGGAGCTCAAGGAGAAGGTGAGCGAGTTCAAGCCCCACATAGTCCACCTGACCGGCCACGGAGCAGTCATGGATGGCCAGGGCCGCTTTGCATTCGAGAAAGAGGATGGCACCGCAGATCTCGTCCCCTCTGAAGAGCTGCGCCGTTTCCTCGCCGGCTCGGGCGTGCAGTGCGTCTTTGTGAGTGGCTGCCAGTCGGGCCAGGCGCCCTTGCAGGCTTTGAGAGGCATCTGCCAGAGCCTGGTAGGCGCCGAAGTGCCCCTGGCCGTGGGCTGGGCTGCGTCCATCGCTGACGATCTGGCCACCAACGTCGCCCGCACGTTTTACAGAACGCTTAAAGACGGCCAGCCTGTGGACAGGGCTCTTCTCCTGGCCCGCCAGGAGGCCTGGAAGTCGTGCCGGGAGCAGGGCGATCCATCCTGGACCTTGCCCTTGCTTTATTCTGCGACCAGCCAGAGCCAGATCTTCGATCCTAATAAGCCACCAGAAGTCTTGAATTGGCGAAACGAGGTTCTGAACGCCCTTCCCGGCATGAAAGAGGGATATGCCGAGCACTTCGTGGGCCGCAGGCGCGAGCAACAGAGGCTTTTGCCCGCCTTACGCAGTGGTGATCTGCAGGTAGTGATCATCACCGGTCTGGGAGGCAGCGGCAAGAGCACCCTTGCCACCAGACTGGCTCGCAGGCTGGAAACCGGCGGTTTCATCCCTATCCCTGTCCCAAGCTCCAGAGAGAATCCTCTGAACTCGGCGCGTCTCTTGCAGGCTTTCAGCGATGCCTTCCGAGAGGCAGCCAGGACGCACAGGTCTGAGGGTGCGACACAAAAGGCAAGCAAGCTGGATGCGTTGGTTCATGATTTCAAGAATCCCGAATTATCGGTGGAGGATCGATTGCATGATGCAGTTACAGCTCTGAATGAAGGACACTTCCTCCTGCTGCTCGATAATTTCGAGTCTAACCTGGACGAAGCAGACCTGCACATTCTGGACTCAGAGATTTCAAGCTTTTACAGATACCTGCTCGAAAGCTTATCTGGAGGCTCTCGGGCGATTATTACTACCAAATATCCACCATCGGACGTGTCCGTCCTTCCGCCCAAGGTAGGTAAAGAGAACCTTCCCGACTTCCCAGAATCCTCTTTCCTGAAGATCATGCAGCGTGACCCTGATGTCGAGCGGCGCATCCGATCGGGCGAGCTTCCCATGGCACTCTTAAAGGAGCTGTATAAGAAGTTCGGCGGAACGCCTCGATTCCTCCTTCAGATCCGCAAGGCCATCAGGGAAATGGATGCCGAATTATTGAAAACTGAGTTGGACAGGGTGGAGCTGCCCGCTGGCGCAGAGCCGGGCGAGCTTCAGAAATTGCGGGACGAATACTTTGGCGACATCTTCACCGAGCGGCTCTATGGCTATCTCAGTCCGGAGTCACAAAAGGCTCTAAGTCGGGCGGCTGTCTATGGTGTCCCTGTAACTCTGGAGGGACTGGCAGGCGTCGCCGGGATGTCTGGGGATGACGTGCAGGCCTTCGCACGCAGCTGGCGAGACCGGGCCTTTGCCTACCAGGAAACCGGAAGATCTAAGGAACCCCTCTGGATCGTTTATGGTCTCCTGCGGGGCTGGCTCCTTGAGAAGCTTTCTCCGGAGGAGCAAAAAGATGCCCCCAAGGCAGCAGGGGATTTCCTTGTTGAGATGGACCGGCAAGGCCGGCAGAGCGAACTTGGACTATCCTGGGTGGACTGTCTAATGGAAGCGCGGTCCCAATACTTGCAGGCGAAGATGCATGAGCATGCCAGAGGTGTGACGGATCGCCTATCAGGCTCACTCGTGATAAGCGGATTTTACGATGGCGCAAGAAAGCTCAATGCCGAGTTGCTGAATTATGAAAAGCATCCCTCTCCCATGAGCTGGATAGCGAGAACCTACCTAGATCAAGGGGAATATGATTCAGCCCGAATCTGGTATCAGCGCAGCATTGATGCTTCGGCAAGCCTGAATCAAAAAGAAGTTGGAGTTGCCTTGAATGGCATGGCCACGATCGACGTTTACAAGGGCGACTACGAGTCGGCTCGTGAACGCTTCGAGAAGTTAATGAAAATCTGGCAGCAGATCGGTGACCGGGCCGGTGAAGCTACGACCTGGCATAATCTTGCCACGATCGACCTGAGGAAGGGCGACTACGAGTCGGCGCGGGATAAGTTCGAGAAGACCATGAAAATCAGGCAGCAGATCGGCGACCGGGCTGGCGAGGCTGTGACCTGGCATCAACTGGCCACGATCGACCTGCACAAGGGCGACTACGATACTGCGCGGGAAAACTTCGAGAAGTCCATGAAAATCAAGCAGCAGATCGGCGACCGAGCCGGCGAGGCTGTGACCTGGCATAATCTGGCCACAATCGACCTGAGGAAGGGCGACTACGAGTCGGCGCGGGATAAGTTCGAGAAGTCCATGAAAATCAAGCAGCAGATCGGCGACCGGGCCGGCGAGGCTGTGACTTGGCATCAACTGGCCACGATCGACCTGCACAAGGGCGACTACGAGTCGGCGCGGGATAAGTTCGAGAAGTCCATGAAAATCTGGCAGCAGATCGGCGACCGGGCCGGCGAGGCTCAGACCTGGCATCAACTGGCCACGATCGACCTGCACAAGGGCGACTACGATACTGCGCGGGAAAACTTCGAGAAGTCCATGAAAATCTGGCAGCAGATTGGAGACCGGGCCGGCGAGGCTGCGACCTTCTATCAGCTTGGCTTCCTTGCCTGGGAGCAAGGCCGGTTACGGGAGGGTTCAAGACTGGTGGCTTCATGCTGCGTTATTGATGCGTCCATTGGACACGGAGACACAGAAAGCGACTTCAAGGCTCTGACCGGCATGGCATCAGAGCTCAAATATACTGAAGAGCAGACCAAGGCCTTGCTAAAGGAAGTGACCAAAGCTTACCAAAAGGACCGGGGCCAAAGCCTTATCGATGCCGCCTTCCCAAAGGTTGATCCAAACGCCTCATCTCACCAATGAGACCTGATCCTCTCCTTTTCTCTTTTTCTCCAAACCTTTTTATATCTCCACTATCTTGAGAGGATGGAAAATCTGATGATAGGTTGCTGCGAGAGAGCCATCCTTATCCCGTCCTCTCTCACCATGGAGGGAAGGGATTCGCGTGTTAACACGCTCAAGGTCGGCCAAATCGCACGGGCAGCCGCAGTCTTCCGCATGAACCGCATCGTGATCTACAGAGATCCTGAATACAACGATTCCCGGTTCATAGCCATGATCCTGCGGTACATGGAAACGCCGCAGTACCTGCGCAAATTGCTCATCCCGCGC
>Ga0209226_10001134_pt1 | contig 12559 bp, 7 predicted proteins | sample BarGraNGADG00212_2_FD_184497 | JGI IMG/M metagenome (GOLD analysis project Ga0209226, IMG submission 184497) | Arctic peat soil microbial communities from Barrow, Alaska, USA - Barrow Graham LP Ref core NGADG0011-212 (SPAdes) (version 2) | ecosystem: Environmental > Terrestrial > Soil > Wetlands...
TTGATCAAAATCTTGATGAAATGAATATTTATATTAAGAGAACAAAAGATTTAATCTCGAACACTGAATTCAATGCTGAAGAAGAAATTTTTCCGGCAACGAAATGGGCTTGCTATAAAACGCTTTATTTGGATAATATTGCGTTTTCTTCAAAGAAAGCTGATGATTACAGATTGTTTGAGATCAAGGGCGTAGATCTTTCCGATAATTCTCATGGAAAAGATGCATTATCAGTCGATGCTAAAATCAGAAATATTATCAAAAATACTCTCTGGGGGACCAAAGGTTATGCTTTACATTCGAGCTGGATTCCACTTAACAGACATATTGAGGAAATACTTGAAGATTCACTCTTTGCGGCAGAGTACATAATTTTAAAAGACCTTCTGGAAAAACAATCGTGTCTTGATTTTGTAATGTCTGCATTAATAAAATTCAAGAAACTGGAAGCAATATTTTATGTTTGAATATTTCAGATGAGTTTATATAAAAAAAGAGGCTCAGAGAGCCTCTTAACTATGAAAGGAGAACATATGAAAAAGAATAATTTTTCTTCATTAACCGGTTTATACCGGCATTTTTATTTTGTGCAATTAACATGCCATAATAAAGCGTATTTTTCCATTTTAAATAACGTGTATTTTTCTGAATTGTAGAAATATTCCTCATAAATTATAATTTTCACTTCAAATTTCCCCATTAATAATATAATTATTTATCAGTTCGGAATATTAATAAATATATCTGAAAAGTCAATAAAAGTATTTTTTAATATGGATTTCATAAGAAAATTAATTTTAATAATTTTGGATACAATTTATACAATAAATATATCATGGCTAAAAAATTACTCATAAGAGACTTAACGCTGAGGGATGGTCAGCAATCACAATTCGCAACAAGAATGACTCAAAAGCAAATAGACAGAGTACTTCCGTTTTATAAAGATGCTAAATTTTATGCTGCTGAAGTATGGGGCGGTGCAGTTCCTGATTCCATTATGAGATTCCTAAATGAAGATCCATGGGAAAGACTTGAAAAGATAAAAAATGGATTCGGCTGCAGTACTAAACTTACTGCTCTATCAAGAGGTAGAAATTTATTCGGGTACAACCCTTATCCGGATGATGTGATCGAGGGATTTAACAGACTTGCAATACGTTCAGGCATAGATATAATGAGAATATTCGATGCCCTGAACGACATAAATAATATGAAATCAACAATAAAATTTGTTAAACAAAATGGCGGAATTGCGGACTGTGCGGTATGTTATACTGTGGATCCAAATTTCACATATTTAGATAAAGTGAAAGGGTTTTTGAAAGGTAAGAAAATTCCAAAAAAGATTTTCACTGTTGATTATTTCGTGAAGAAAGCTAAGGAACTAGAAAAATTAGGTGCTGATATAATATCTATCAAGGATATGGCGGGACTGATTCCTCCTCAGGTTTCGGGTGATCTAATTAAGCGCCTTAAGAAAGAGGTAAAAGTACCGGTAGACCTTCACACACATTGCACCCCCGGTTATGGTTTAGCAGCTGTCTTAAAAGCTATTATTAGCGGTGTAGATATAGTTGATACTGTCATTCTGAATTTTGCAGGAGGTCCTGCGGCACCTTCATTTGAATTAGTTCAATTATTCTGTAATAAACTTAATATTGATACCGGTGTAAATCTTGATGCTGTAGTAAAAATTAATAAGGAATTGAAATTCATAAGAGAAGAACTTGCACAATACGATGAATATAAAATGTTTCCGATTGATTTTGACATAACTAAGGATAAATTACCTCCCGAGATTGATAAACTTTTCAATAAATCCATAAAATTAGCAAAAGCTGATAAAGATAATGAGTTGATAGAAGCTACACAGCAAATTGAAAAGTATTTCAATTTCCCGGATCCCGATTCAATAGTTCAAACTGCCCAGATTCCGGGGGGAATGTACACAAATATGATGTCGCAATTAAAACAAGCAGGATTGCAGGATTTATTGAACAGTGTGCTGGCAATTGTTCCTAAGGTCAGATTGGATGCCGGTTTACCTCCTCTTGTTACTCCTACGAGTCAGATAGTAGGTGTGCAAGCTGTGTATTGCATAATTGATGAGAATAAAGGAAAACCTTTTTATGATAACACTTCTACACAATTCGTTAATCTTGTAAAAGGGGTTTATGGGAAAACACCATTCCCTGTGGATCCTGAATTCAGACTTAAAATTGCCGGTGTAAAAAAAGAAATGCCTTATGACACTAAGCAATATAAAAAGCAGGATAATCCGAAGTTAAAAGAATTTGAGGATGTAAAACTTGCGATAAATGAAAAAGAGCAATTGTTACTTGAACTCTTTCCAGCAGTAGCATCCGGATTCCTGAAACGAAAAAGAGAAATTGAGTATAAGCGAATGCTCGCAGAAATAACTGCTACTGAAGAGGCGGACAACAAAAGAATTGCAGAAGAAGCAGAGAAATATAACAAGCTATCAGAAAAAGAAAAAGAAGATATACTTTTAGAAGGTTTATATCATAATTGGTAAAATGAAATTTAAATTATATGTGTTAGGAGAAAAATAAAAATATGTCTATACAAGATAAATTATTGGAATTAACCGAACTTCGTAATCAGGCAATGCTTGGCGGCGGTGAAACAAGAATAAAAAAACAGCATCGAAAAGGTAAATATACTGCAAGAGAGAGAATCGATTTACTGTTAGATGAAGGCAGTTTTGAAGAATTTGATATGTTCGTTTCCCATAGATGTATTGACTTTGGCTTAGAAAAAGAAACATATCTGTCAGACGGTGTAGTAACGGGTTATGGCACAATAGACGGAAGGCTCGTATATGTATTTTCTCAGGATTTTACTGTACTTGGTGGTTCTTTATCGGAAATGTTTGCCCAAAAAATTTGTAAAGTAATGGATAAAGCTATGGCGGTTGGTGCTCCCTTAATCGGTATAAATGACAGCGGAGGGGCAAGAATTCAGGAAGGTGTGAAAAGCTTAGGCGGCTATGCAGATATATTCCAGAGAAATATTTTAGCTTCCGGAGTCATTCCACAGATTTCAGCGGTATTTGGTCCTTGCGCCGGGGGCGCAGTTTACTCCCCTGCTCTCACAGATTTTACTTTGATGACCAAGAATACAGGATATATGTTTGTTACAGGACCAAAAGTTGTTAAGACGGTAACCGGTGAAGTAGTAACAGATGAAGAGCTTGGAGGAGCTTTTGTTCACAGTTCCAAATCCGGAGTGGTTCATTTTGTTGCTGATGACGAAGAAGAAGGTATAATGATGATCAGAAAACTATTGAGTTATTTACCGCAAAATAATTTAGAAGACCCTCCGATTTATAGTTGCGATGATCCTATTGACAGGCTCGAAGAATCTCTGAATGAAATTATTCCCGATAATCCAAACAAACCATACGATATTGTTGATGTTATCGATGCAATTGTTGATAAAGGAGAATTTCTTGAAGTCCAGGAAAACTATGCACAGAATATCGTGATCGGATTTGCAAAAATGAACGGTATTCCGGTAGGAATAGTTGCAAATCAGCCGAATTATCTAGCTGGAGTTCTTGATATAAAATCCTCAAGGAAGGCAGCAAGATTTGTCCGGTTCTGTGATGCTTTTAATATTCCTATTCTTACATTAGTAGATGTACCCGGTTTCTTGCCGGGTACAGCACAGGAATATGGCGGTATTATTATTCACGGTGCTAAATTGCTCTTTGCTTATGGAGAAGCAACGGTCCCTAAAATTACTATCATCTTAAGAAAAGCTTATGGAGGCGCTTACGACGTTATGGGATCAAAACATTTAAGAGGTGATATAAACTATGCCTGGCCTACTGCAGAAATTGCTGTAATGGGACCAAGAGGAGCCGTTGAGGTTTTACATTTTACCGAAATATCCAAGATTGAAGATGCTGCTGCAAAAGCGAAATTTATTGCAGAAAAAGAGGCTGATTACAGACAAAAATTTGCGACACCATACGTGGCTGCAAAATACGGTTATATTGATGACGTAATTGAGCCAAGAAATACAAGATTCAGAGTTATACGGGCTCTACAATCTTTAGCAACTAAAAAAGTCACAAATCCACCTAAGAAACATTCAAATATACCATTATAATATGAGTTTACTAAAATCTATATTTCAGAAAAACGAAAAAGAAGAGGTAACTGAAAATACCGGAACAACTCAGGAAAATACCGAAAGTATTCCGGAAGAAATTACTGCGGCGATATCCGCAGCAATTTTTCTCTACAAACAGGAAGTTCATGATTATGAGAATACAGTTCTGACTATAAAAAGAATCGATAGAATTTATTCTCCATGGAGTTCTAAAATTTATGGCATAACAAAAAATCCAAGAAATTAATTAAAAAAGAAGATGAAACAATTTACATTTAGTATAAATAATAATAAATACGACGTTAACATTTTAAGTTATGAAGGTAATCTCGCTGAAGTAGAAGTTAACGGAACAAAATTTGAGGTAAATGTGAACAAGCAAGCAGGACAGGTGAAAACACCTCAGTTAGTAAGAGCAAAAAGTGCACCCTCAACCGAGTCAGATAAATCGATCGTAAGAACAAGCAGTCCAACTGAGAAGAAAGGCGCAGGTTTAATAAAAGCTCCCCTGCCGGGAACAATAATAACAGTTTTTGTTAAAGTTGGAGATACTGTAAACATTGGAAGCAAACTATTGCTCTGGGAAGCAATGAAAATGGAAAATAAACTTAATGCTGATAAAGAAGGCGTAATTAAAAAAGTCAATGTCAAACCCGGAGATGCAATTCTTGAAGGTGATGTTCTTATAGAAATCGAATAATATTTTTCAAAAATCCCCCTTTTTCTTCGGGGGATAGTTCACACATTAAATCTCCTTAAACTTCAATTACATAGTTTTTCATCTATTATTTTTTTAATTTTGCAAAATGCGTGATTGGCGGAACTGGCAGACGCGCTAGACTTAGGATCTAGTGGGGAAACCCGTGGGGGTTCGAGTCCCTTATCACGCACTAAATTAAATATTGTTAAATGCCTGAAAAAACAAAAACGAAAACCATTCAGCCAAGGTGTTCATTCTGCGGAAGAACAGCTGATAAAGTTACAAATATGATTAAAGGTCCGGTTGACCAGAATGGTAAAGCTGTATTCATTTGTGAAATTTGCGTTGGTAATGCAACTCAAATAATAAAAATGAATTCGTTCAGGTCAATTGATAAAGCTGTTGATAAACTGCGGACAAATATGACACCCCCTTCCATTAAAAAATTCCTTGATGATTATGTGATTGGTCAGGAAAGGGCAAAAAAATCTTTATCTGTAGCAGTATATAACCATTATAAACGAATTGATTCAATTGATTCCAATTATTTTGATGATGTAGAAATCGAAAAAAGCAATATTCTCTTAATAGGTCCCACCGGGACGGGTAAAACATTTCTGGCTCAGACCCTTGCCCGCCTTCTGAATGTTCCATTTGCAATTGCAGATGCAACAACATTAACGGAAGCAGGTTATGTAGGCGATGATGTTGAAACAATTCTTGTTCACCTTTTGCAAAGTGCAAATTATGATTTGGATAAAGCTGAAAGAGGAATTATTTATCTTGATGAAATTGACAAAATCTCCAGAAAAAGTGATAACACTTCTATTACTCGCGATGTATCAGGCGAAGGTGTTCAGCAGGCGCTTCTGAAAATACTTGAAGGTACTATCGCAGGTGTCCCTCCAAAAGGCGGCAGAAAACATCCTGAGCAATCTTTGATAAACGTCAACACAAAGAATATTCTCTTCATTTGCGGAGGAGCGTTTGACGGACTCGAAAAGATAATTGAAAAAAGAGTTGCAAGAAGTTCTATGGGATTCGGTGCAGAAGTTTTTTCGAAAAAAGATATTAAAAGAGATGAAATACTTGCTCAGGCAGAACCGGACGATTTGATAAAATTCGGTTTAATTCCTGAACTCGTTGGCAGATTGCATGTAATCACTACCCTGGATGCTCTGGATAGCAAAGCTCTTCAAACTATACTCACGGAACCAAAAAATGCAATTATAAAACAATATAAAAAACTTTTCCGTATGGAAGGTGTTGAATTGGAATTTGAGGAAGATGCACTTGAGAGTATTTCTCAAATCGCAATGAAGCGGGATACGGGAGCAAGAGCACTGCGGGCAATTCTTGAAAATGTAATGCTCGATATTATGTACAAACTTCCCTCCAAGGAAGGAATTACAAATTGCATAATTACCAAGGATGTGATAATCAATAAAAAAGAACCCATCTATATGAATAGTAATAAAAAGATTTTCGCATAATTGTTAATCCCCTATTTGATTTTTAATTTTTAATATTCATTATGGCAATTTTAACATCCGATTTTAAGAAAGATGATGCTTTTAAAAAAAGGGTGCATCATTACAAATCTCTTCTTCACGATTTAAAAGCAAAAGCAAAAGAAATTCACAAAGGCGGCGGAACAAGAGCAATTGAAAAATTACATAAATCAAATAAACTCCATTGCCGTGAGCGTATCAATCTTTTAATTGATAAAGACTCTTTCTTTTTTGAAATCGGACTCTTCACAGCGTATGGAATGTATAAAGAATACGGCGGTGCCGCATCTTCAGGAACCGTATTCGGAATCGGAAAAATACACGGGCGTGATTGCGTTATAGTTGCAAACGACGCTACAGTCAAAGCAGGGGCGTGGTTTCCTATCACCTGCAAAAAAAATCTTCGTGCACAGGAAATTGCAATGGAGAACCGGCTTCCGATTATTTATCTTGTCGACTCTGCTGGAGTGTTTCTTCCCTTGCAGGATGAAATTTTTCCCGACAAAGAACATTTCGGACGCATTTTCCGTAATAATGCCGTGATGAGTGCTATGGGTATTCCTCAGATAGCCGCGATTATGGGTCCTTGCGTTGCGGGTGGTGCTTACCTTCCGATTATGAGTGATGAAACAATTATTGTAGAAGGAAGTGGCAGTATATTCCTTGCAGGTTCTCATCTTGTGAAAGCCGCAATTGGCGAAAGCATCGATAATGAATCGCTTGGAGGTGCAGAAGTTTCGACCACAATCTCCGGAATTACCGATGAAAAAGTTCCGGATGATAAAGCCGCAATTGAAAAAATCAGGAGTCTTGTAAGTAAGTTCGGGGAAAACGAAAAAGCCGGTTTCGACCGTATCGAAAGCAAACCTCCGCTCTATTCACCTGAAGAAATTTATGGAATTATTCCCGAGGATAGTGCAAAACCCTATAACACTTATGATTTAATAACACGCATTATTGACGAAGGCGATTTTGACGAATATAAACCCGAATATGGAAAGTCGCTCATCACCGGTTATGCAAGGATTGACGGCTGGGCTGTCGGAGTTGTCGCAAATCAAAGGAACATAGTAAAAAAGAAAACTCCTAAAGGTGCATCTGAAATGCAAGTCGGAGGAGTAATTTATTCTGATAGTGCAGATAAGGCATCACGCTTTATTATGAACTGCAATCAGCGCCGCATTCCGCTTCTCTTCCTTCAGGATGTCACAGGTTTTATGGTTGGCTCTCAGGCAGAATATGGCGGGATTATCAAAGACGGTGCTAAACTTGTAAATGCAGTCGCGAATTCTGTTGTTCCTAAAATCACCATAATTATAGGAAATTCTTACGGAGCAGGCAATTATGCTATGTGCGGAAAGGCTTATGACCCGCGTTTTATTTATGCTTATCCTAATGCTCAGATTGCTGTGATGGGCGGCTCTCAGGCAAGCAATGTTTTACTTGATATTAAAATCGGACAGATGAAAAAACTTGGTAAAGAAATTCACGCAGACGATAAAAAAATATTCCTTGAAGAAATCAAATCGCGGTATGCTGAACAGACAAATGTACTCTACGCCGCCGCAAGGCTCTGGATTGATGAAGTCCTCGACCCTGCTTATACAAGGGAAGCAATCTCTTACTCTATCACATTAGCTAATCACAACCCCAAAATCAAAAAGTTCAACCTCGGCGTCATCCAAACTTAATAAGTTTTTATCCCCACTTTTTCACTTACTCACTTTTTCACTTACTCACTTTTTCACTTACTCACTTTTTCACTTACTCTCTTACTCTCTTACTCTCTTACTCACTTTTTCACTCTTTCTCTTATTCACTTACTCACTTATTCACTCTCCTAAAAAACCCCCTTGAAAATTAAATCCATTATTATTAATTATGCTAAACAAATTCTTTCAAAACTTTTATATTAGGAGAAAAACAAAAGAAGCAAAATCCAACAAGTAAATTGAGTATACATTCCCTAAATGTTATTTTTGTGAGGTATAATAAATGTTGACGACATTGCTCGGGAGACAATTTAAATCAAATATGACATAACAATTCCACGATATAAGGGAAAAAGAAATAGTACCAGATGAAATTCGAAAGGGCTTGTATAAGTTGAAAGTTTGGATGCAACACATTTACTTGAAGCGGGTACCGATTTGCGTTACATACAAGAATTATCAGGACATAACAATAGCAAAACGACAGAGATTTATACTCATGTTAGCACAAAAAGTTTGCAAAATATAAAATCACCATTTGATGATTTATAAAATTAATTTATTAGTTTTTTTAAAAATAAAGTATGATAGTTATCATACAAATACGACCAAGAATAGGTATATTAGTATGATTTTGTCATACATATAAACAAGTTAGCGTTCATGCTTAAAAAGACAAACAGACGACTTGACAATGAAACAAAAGACAGAAACGAAATGACAGAATTTAAAGGAATAAAATCCCGACCCTTCGCATTTTTAAAAATTTCTGCCAACCCACTTGCAGCACATTGTCAAGCCGCACAAACCGACACACAAACCAAAGCTTACCAAAGAGCTGCAATTTTGCCTACACACAAAAAAATCAAAATTGAAAATGTTCAAATATTATGATAGAAGCACTAAAAAAGAGATACAAGATTGGCGATGTGATCACTATTCACACAACTGATACATCTTTTACTGGCAAGATTGATGACTTTGAAGAGACTTGTGTCGTATTAGAAGCAGATAATAGTATAGAGTTTATTGCATACAATACGATTGTTAGATTTTCTGCACCCAAAACAATAAAACAAGAAAGCAAAACTGAAGAGGAAGAGAAAACTATTGAAACCGTTCAATCAACTATGCCAACGGATAAAGTTGAAGAAAAAAGTGCGGAAAAGCAAACGGAAATAAAACCGATTACAGAATATAAAGTCGGTGAAATAATCCCATTAGAACTATTGGGAAAAATCAGTAGTAAAAAAACAAGATTTCCAACGGTTGAATCAAAACCTAAAGCTAAATTTCATTCATTTGCAGACCTTGAACAATTAATTAATACTGACCTTGAAGTTGAAAATAAAAAAACTGTTAGTGCGAATGGTGTAATTACTAAATTCTTTGGCGATAGAAATTTTGGATTTATTACTGATAAATTCGGTTATGATATTTGGTTTGGGTTTCAAAATATAGTTGATACAGAACTATCAAAAACCTTAAAAGGAACACTAACAAAAGTTAACATTCCAATTCTTTTTACACTATCAAAAAACTATAAGAGCGATACTGCAGTATTAATTCAGAAACCTAAAACAATAGAGGGTATCGTAAATATAGCAAAGAAACATTTTGAAGAAGACAAATCTGATATAGCATTAGGTTTAATTGAACAAATTCTTTTTGCATTTCCTGACAATCACCTTGCTTTAAAGCTTAAAACTCAATTTGAAGCTAAAAGATTTAAATTTAAAGGATTTGCTTCCAAGCCTTCATACAAGTCTTATGACTTAAATTATCAGAAAGCAACCAAAGCCAAAAATGTCGATAAGAATTTTGAAAAAGCACTAAAATACTATTTGCTTGCATTTCAAAACAATGAAAAAAAGGAAAGCTGTATAAAAGATATTGCAATGCTTTATGTGTCAATGGGCGAAATACAAAAGGCAGTTGAATTCATGACAAAACATGAAGCTGATCTTCAAGATAATATAACAACTTATAATTATTTAGCAAACTTTTATTCATCAGTAAAAGAATTTGAAAAAGTCATTGAATATATTGATTTATTAGTTGAAGACAGATATATTACTAAAGACAAAAGAAAACATTCTACGTATTTATCCCAGAAAGGATTTGCTTTAATCCAATTAAACGATCTGGAAAGTGCAAGAGATGTTTTAGAGGAAGCTGTTGGTTTACATCATGAAAACACTTATGCCAGTCGACTATTAAAAGCACTAGACGAACCTGATCAAGCAGAGTTAAGTCTTGCAATTGCTGAAGCGGAATTTGACTCATTTGGTGGCGGTCTAAGTAAATTTATTAGCGACACCTTAGAAAAGTATGATGAATATTTTGGAGTACCTGCTAAAGTCATTGACACAGGCAATTTTACTAAAGAAACATTAGGTGCTATAAGAAGACTTATCGATACTGCTGGTAAAGCAAGACCCCGTGAAAGAGCTAATTATTTACTGACTGAGGCTAAACTAATGACTTTTTTGGAACCAGAGAAAGAAAGTAATTTAAGATCAGTCCTAGCAAGGTATTGTAACGCAATGGCATTAAACCATATTTCTGAAAATTCATCAATGGATGTTATCAGAAATTATTACTTGGAAGCATTTAACCTTGAAGAAAATTATAAATATACTGCACCCCAAGTTGCTCTGTTTTTAATATCTTATCGTTCTTCATATAGCGAATTGCTTTCAACAAAAACGCCTTCAATTGAGGAAGCTTTAAAATTCATTATCGACATAGATACTAGAGACAATATTTGGGAAGGCATTTTATCAATGTTTTTATGGAATAGAAGTATTTCTGCACAAATAATCAGTAAATTATTTGACAATTCCAATTTCAGGGATAAATCAACTGTCTTCCTAACCACAATAGGAATAAAATGTAAATTTCAACCAACAATTGACGAATATATAAATTTGTGGAACCAGACAAGAGAAAAAAGGCAAAGAGACTATAGTCGTTGGCTTGCATCTATCAAGGCGATTTATACAAATGACAATATAGAAACACTCGCTAATCAGCTTTATGACTCATTAAATGATGCAAGAAAGAATTGGCTTATTCAACTGGATACATCAAGACTTAATACTATTTCAACCGATATTCTAGATGTTTTGAATCAGTATCTTCGGCAATCCGGTTATAGAGATAAAGAAAGATATTATGGTTTTGCCAAAGCTCAGGTAAATCAACTTATTCTGGAAATCAAAGAAAAACCAACTAAGTTTTCTTACGAAGGATTCGTTCCTTTATTGGAAAAACTAGATTTACTTTTAGATAAGTCTTTCAAAACAGTCGAGGCAGCAAGTTCACCAAAAGTGAAAATCAGCATTTTAAGAGAAGCAAGTGTTGTTGGTTATGATAATATTGTACCCTTTCAAGTTAAAGTTGAAAACTCAAAAGATTCATCACCTATTCGTGATATTAATATTGTAATTCAAGATAGTTCAGATGTCTCATTTATAAAGAAGAATCACGAATATTTTGAGTCGGTAGATGGTGGTGAGTACTGCATATTAAAATTGGCTGTCAAGGTTTCAATAAAAGTTATTACAGACAAAGCCACATCCTTAAATATCATTTGGTCGTATAAAAAGAGGAATCAAGATGAACCTGTTATCATCAATGAAGAATTATCATTACGACTTTATTCCAAAGAAGAATTTGATATCATACCCAATCCCTATGCTTCTATCGCAAATAGTAGTGGTGTGAAAAATAAAGATATGTTTTATGGAAGAAATGAGTTTATCAAAGATATAACTGATGCTATTTTACAGGCAGACTCGAAGCAAGTGGTTATTTATGGGCAAAAGCGATCTGGGAAAACAGCAGTTTTGGACTATTTGAAAATTTCGTTAGAAGACACAAAGCAACTATTTTGCATTAAGTTTAGCGTTGGCGATATTTTTGAAACGATTTCAACAAAAACATTCTTTTTCAAAATACTCTCACTCATAAGTGAAGAGTTGGAATTTTTAGAAATGGCTGGATCTGTTGTACCTAAGTTTAGATGCCCTGATTTTAAAGAATTTGATGCTATTCTAAATCCTTCCGATGAATTCAGAAAGCAAATACGCTTATTTAAGAAAACTTGTCAACCCTTAGAACAATGGCGAGATAAAAAACTTGTTGTAATGATAGATGAGTTTACATACTTATATACAGCCATCAAGGAGGGTAGAATATCGGATACATTTATGAAACAATGGAAAGCTATTACACAAAATGAGAATGCTACATTTTCAGCAGTTTTAGTCGGGCAAGATATTTTTCCTGCTTTTAAAGAAGATTTTCCAAATGAGTTTGGTGCTACCCAGGATGAGCGATTGACGTACCTTTCCGGATACTATGCTGAAAAACTAATAGAAGAGCCAACCTGGAATAATATAACAAATTCGAGTAGATTACTTGATAATGCATTAGCTAAGATTTTAGAATATACATCTTTTAACCCATACTATATTGTACAATTTTGT
>Ga0209226_10001137_pt1 | contig 12543 bp, 16 predicted proteins | sample BarGraNGADG00212_2_FD_184497 | JGI IMG/M metagenome (GOLD analysis project Ga0209226, IMG submission 184497) | Arctic peat soil microbial communities from Barrow, Alaska, USA - Barrow Graham LP Ref core NGADG0011-212 (SPAdes) (version 2) | ecosystem: Environmental > Terrestrial > Soil >...
GGATTAGAACGAAAAGATATAAATGAACCGGATTATTGCCTGATTTTGATTGCATATTCTTTAAAGTTAACAAGATGAGTAACTGAAAAATAGTTCTCTAATTATTTTCTCTGAAAGATATGAAAATCGGAATTAACAATCTGCCGGCAGTAAGCAAAATGAATGAATAAAATTATTATTTTTACCGCCCATAAGGGTTGTTAGCCTTCAAATACAATCCCCCATAAACCCCTGATTTATATTTCATTGCGAACTTATTCTTAAATCAAATTGTAGTTTATGTACCTTTTAAAGCATTTTTAGCAGTGTTTTATATGGTATTTTATGGTCATAAAAAGGTACATTTTTTAAGCCTCTATGAATCAGTATATTGGAAGCCAAAAAAATTTCTGAAAAATTTTCTCATTCTGCTTGTCGGAGACCCCATTTTCTAACTCAGAATATAAAATTTTATAATTTTTTATAGTCGGACTTTTTTCCAGCCTGCTGAAATTTTTCTGGATTTTGGTTCGACCCTCTTCTCGCCCCACCACTGCCGACTGTAAGTGCTTGATTGACAGGGGGGAGGGTCTGACAGGATACCCTCTCCCCCTTTATATCTCGTACATTCCCGATTTCACAATGTTCAGTATTTATACTAAGAAATCGCATGTACAATGAAAGCACAAGACTATTATAATTATGACTCAACATTACTTGGTCTCAACAATGTATACTACACCATCGGGAATGATAGTTTCTTCATAAATTCAGACTGCATTCTCGCTGCAAACAAGATCGTGACAGTTGGAAAGACATATATCCTGTTCGAATATACATCGGGGAAATGTGTTAACATGACTGATGTCAAATTACTCGATGTTTATTTTTTTGAAGATGCCATACACATGATTGTACAAGGCATAAACTCCCAGCAAATTTTTACTATTGTCCTGCATGTCGATGATAGTGAAATCTATTGTACATCACTGCTTGTGGATTTGAACTACTTTATCGATCAGTTGGATATGAAGGCTATAAAGCAATACTGTGGTAAATGTAAATCAGCCGAGAAGCACCAGTCAAAATCCTAATAACTGACTATCATGAATGAACTATCACAACCAACAAAACCACCTGCTGATAAAGACCTGTTGCTTTCATATCAGCCAGACTATAGCGTTTATATAAACTTACCATGTGTTTTAACGCTCTCCAAGACTCTGAGAATTGGAATGCCCTACATGTATCATGAGGGTCTGAAAACGTTTCCAATAAGGTTACTTCACATATGGGATTCGGATGGGTTTGTTTACCTGAGAATTCAGAATCTGAGTACAGGCAAGGTTTATGAAATTTCAAGGCTTATGGAGACTGACATTGAATACTGCTTATGGGAAATTGCTTCGCTGGATTTTATACTGGACTTAGCAACCAAGTCACGAAGCGACTGACACCGTTTTTGCTTCTAAAGAAACGCATTGATTTCAATTGTCTTGTGTTTCACAAAAAGTTTCATAATTTTATAGCAATAACCTGTCTGTGAAGAAATATTTAATTTTTTTCTGTATTGCTCTGTGTTCCTGTATGACAGAGAAAGTTGCCGTGAAGACGGGTATTGACGAAATTCGCTTCGGTTACGGGGGCGGTATTACAGGGAAAGTGATTACGTATGTGTTTTCAGCGGACGGAAATCTTTCCGATCAGGGGAAGGGAATCGGGTTACCTAAAAAGGTCGATTATGAAACTACGCTGGCAATCTTTTTACACGCACGAGAAATTTCAACAATATCATTTTCTGAGCCTGATAACGTATATTCCTTTGTCGAGATAAAAATGCAAAAATCATCCAACAGAATTGTATGGTCGTTTGGCTCTACCAAGGTGTCGGAAGACGTTCTTCAACTTTATAAGAAACTGATATCATTAACTAAGGAAACCCCTTCTCATGAATAACAAAAACAACACGCTAATAATCTTAGTTTTATTAACAATTTCTACACTCTGCTTCGGTCAATCCAAATCTTACCCCATTCCGAATGTTGTCAATCCATTCAAAAGTAAAACTAATCAGGATGCAATAAGCACAGTATCTCCAGATGGAAAAGTTAGTCGTGCATATATGGCGCAGCAGGATGTTAAAATTAAAACAACAAAAGGCTCATTTTACTCCAATCTTAAAAAGAGAAAGGTAGATAGTAAGTCTATGGGAACGAACCTAAACTCTTGGTTTAATTTAAATGAAAACCATTCTTTTCAAAAAAAGAGCGAAAGAACTGATGACCTTGGATTAACACACATTAATTATCAACAACAATACAAAGGTATTCCCATTGATGGGTGTGTTGTAATGACGCACCTAAAGGATGGTGAAACTACATCGGTAAATGGGCAGGTTGCAGAATTCTCAGCAATTGATATTCAAAGTACCATAACCCCAGAAAGAGCGGAAGTACTCTCAAAAGAGTATTTGAAAGTAACAAAATTGTTGAATACCTATCCGATCGAGTTAATCATTGCTCGCATTTCAACTGCAGATAGTATTAATTACCTATTAGCCTATAAGGTTAGGATTGACGCTTCTCAGCCGTTTCTAATGCGTAATGTATATGTTAATGCCAAGACTGGTAATATAATTAAGGTGGTCAATCTTATTGCAAGCGCAGACATTACAGGGACAGCAAACACATATTATAGGGGAAATCAATCGATTACATTTGACAGTTATTTAACTTCTTACAGGCTAAGAGAAAGCGTAAGGAAAATTGAAACTTATAACGCAGCAAACGCCACATTTACAACAGGAACAGGTTTTGCAGGGTATTCGGATTTTGTCAACCCTACGACAACATGGACTGGAGTTCAGCAATTGTCTTCATTTTCAATATCAAGTGTTGCTCAGAACTGGTGGTATACTGTATTTGCGGACGAACTTCCTGACCTCTACATTAAAGTAAAAGATGGCGCAAACCAAACTGTTTATACTTCTGGTTATTTTAATAATACAAACCCGCCTGTAACATTTAGTAACTTAAATATATTACTGATTAACCCACCTTATAAAGTTGAACTCTGGGATTATGATGCTGCCAATGCCGATGATTTTGGTGGTAGTTATGCAATCACAACAAACGTAGGAACACAATCATGGTCAGGCAACGGAAACGCTGGTACATGTGTAATCAACAATTCGAGCAATCCTGCACTTGATGTCCATTGGGGAATGGAAAAAACCTATGATTTCTACTTAAACGTTTTTGGAAGGAACAGTTATGATGGAAATGGAAGTTTAATTAGAAATTTCATAAATCCAGACCCGTCTATATTTAATACTGCTGGCTTCCCGAATAATGCTTTTGCTTTGAGGTCTCCATATAACATAATGGTTTATGGAATGGGTGATGGAATTGAAATGAATCCCGTTGTTGGACTGGATGTAGAAGGACATGAATATTCTCATATGGTCATTGATAATAATGGCAATGGAGGTTTAGATTATCAAGGAGAATCTGGCGCATTAAATGAATCATTTGCAGATATTTTCGGTACATGTGTAGAATTCAATACTCTTGGAGGAAGTGCTAACTGGACTATCGGTGAGAATGTTTCGGTATCTGCTCCTTTTTTGCGTTCTATGGCTAATCCGAATGGCGGCCTGCAACCAGATACTTATAAGGGTCAGTACTGGACAAATACGCTGAATTTAAATAATGATGAAGGTGGAGTTCATACCAACAGTGGAGTCCAGAATTATTGGTTTTATTTGCTTTGCCAAGGTGGTAGCGGTACGAATGATCTTGGTAATGCGTATTCGGTCACAGGAATAGGAATTACTCAAGCAAGACAAATCGTTTATAAAAACCTTACAACATACCTGCCCCCGAATTCAACATATCTTGATGCGTTTAATGGTTCATTACAAGCCACTCAGGATTTATACGGCAACCCATCAGCACAGTATAGTGCGGTTCGTGCTGCTTGGTATGCTGTTGGTATTGGCAATGACCCAAACAACTATTGCAGTGGAACGACTAAATTGACAGCACCAAGTGGTACAATTACTGATGGTAGTGGTACTGCTAACTATGGTAATAATGCTAAATGCAGATGGGTTATTGCTCCCGCAGGTGCTACAAAAATAACTTTAAACTTCACGAACTTCGATACCGAAGCAGGTTATGATTCAGTTATTGTTTACAATGGACCCGATATCACGTATCCGAAATTAATGACATGGTGGGGTAATACATTACCACCGACAATTAATTCAACTGGTGGTGCTGTGTGCATAAGATTTTCTTCAGATGAAAATAATACTGCCGCAGGTTGGTCAGTAAATTATACTACCACTGGGACAACACCCACATGTAGTGGCATGACAATTTTATCGACACCAACTGGTGCATTTGATGAAGGTTCAGGAATCGGAAACTATGGAAACAATCAACTCTGTTACTGGTATATTGCACCACCTTGTGCATCTACAGTTACACTTTCATTCTCTGCCTTCAATACCGAAAGTGGCTACGATGGGATAGTAGTATATGACGGATTAGAAGGAACGAACCAATTAGCGGTATTGACTGGAAGTAGTGTACCTACCCCAGTAACTTCAAATACAGGTCAAATGCTTGTTGTATTTATTTCAGACTATTCAACAACTGCGCAAGGATTTTCTGCAAATTATGTTTCAACTGGTTCTGCCTATTGCACAGGCACTAACTTATTGAATACTTCTGACTATGGTACGATCACTGATGGAAGTGGTTCAAACAATTACTGCAATAATTTAAATTGTCAATGGTTAATTCAACCGCCACAAGCAACCAGTGTTACATTAAAGTTTACTGCATTTGACCTTGAAGTACCATCATCAGATGGGAAATCAATCTACGATGCTGTTGAAATTTATGATGGAACGACAACTGCTTCTCCTTTACTTGGAAGATTTTCAGGAAGCAATATCCCCCCTGTAGTTACATCGAGCGGTGGTAGTATGCTTGTCCGATTTTATTCTGATTTAGCAGTGACAAAGCAAGGTTGGTCTGCATACTATACTTCGACAAGTACACCTTATTGTACTGGAACATCTAATCTTACTGCAGTCAGCGGTACATTCTCTGATGGGAGCGGTACAAATCAATATGGTAACAACAGCCAATGCTCTTGGTTGATTCAACCGACAAATGCAAGTTCAATTAACCTATCATTTTCGGAGTTTAATACAGAGTTAAATTATGATGGGGTAATTGTATATGATGGTGCAAACAACACGTCCTCTGTTCTTGGAAAGTTTACAGGTTCAAATACACCTACTCCAGTTACTTCAACTGGTGGAAGTATGTATGTGGAATTTCTTTCCGACCCCGCACTAAGAGGGAACGGCTGGACAGCAAACTATACTTCGACTATCACTACAGGCATTGAAGAAACATTGCTGAAGAGAAACCTGAAGATATTTCCGAATCCCACAAGTGGCATATTCACTATTGAATCATGCCTCGAGAATGCCATGACCGCTCAAATATTAGATATGGCGGGGAAACAAGTGTTGAAAACATACATATTAAACGTTGGAACAAACCAGATAGATGCCTCTGGGTTGAGTAAGGGCATATACCTGATAAAATTAAGTTTCGAAGGCGGATATCATATTGAAAGACTCGTGATAAATTAAACGGTACAATTACTAACCAAATGGATAACATACAATTATATAAGGAAATATATACCCATGAGTTATCTCGGAAAAAAGATTTGAATAACGCAATATCAACACCTTTGACTATTATTGTTCTCTTATTCGGTGCAACATTTTATCTTTATAACAACTTAGAGATAATCATTATCATTCCGATTTTGCACTTTTTTCATGGTATTCTGATTCTTGCTTTGGTCACCTTAGTTTGTAGTATTTTATGCCTGACTATCTGTTTCAACATAGTTCTCAAAGGATTCCGATATCCTAATTTCCCATATGCCAACGAGATATCCGAATATGAAGAAAAATGTAAGCCACATGAGGGAGAGTTCAATAAATACCTTACCAACAAGTATATTTATTATGCTGATGCTTATCAGAAGATTAACGATAAAAGAGCATCAGCACTCTATTATGGACGAGTATTTATTGTTATTTCTTTGTTTTTAATTATTGTCGCAGGATGTTTGTTCCTGCTCTCAAAAACATAACACTATGGAAAATACTATTGAAAACAGTCAAACAAATGGGGGCAATCAAGAACCTGTTACGCCAGCTCCAACTGAATCTCTACCAACACCAGAGAGACCTATTCCACCGCCCGATAGAATTGAGAAGGGAAATAAAGATTTGTTAGAGTCAATTGAACACAGGTAAACAGCTCTATGATCTTTGTGTTCAATACGGTGAAAAAGAATGAGAATAGGAAAATTTGAATAACTTTGATAATGACGAGTTGATTATATATTAATCAAGCCATCATTTAAATGACCTGTAATATCTTATTTAATGCAGCAAATTAATAAAGAAATTGCCTTGCAATACGATTTCTTCTTGGAATTGTTCAGGGAAAAGAAGATGGTTGATAGTAACATTATTTATCTTAAACCTAAGCAAAATAAATTAGACTGGATTTCAGGCTCATCTAATGTAAGCCACATGACTGTTGATGAGGTAGTTTTATTATCCATCGAACAAAGTAAGCGAGAGAGTAAATACGGAATAAAATTAACATGTCAAGAATTATCTTCTGTCCCATTTGTAAGATTTGACTCAGACGGTCCTGCTCATCGAAACGATGACCCTGACAAACCAATTAACGAACAAAAGATTGAGACCCCCCATTTTCATACATTTAATGAGTTTGGCAAATCATATGCTTTCAAAACGCCACAGCTTGTGGATGAAAATGAATGTTCCGCAATAATTAATGATGTGAATTTTGGACTTGCACATTTTTGTCACATCACCAACATGAGTGCGAAGGAGAATATATATCCAGAAGTTAGAGAAATGGCTCTCGAACTGTCTTTTGAAGACCTGCCAACCGTAGATTTTAATGGAGTAAGATTCGAATAAAAATGGATTTGTTGGAATTATACAATGTAGTTAAGAGGAACTTTTGTGAATTGACATCATATAAAGTCAGGGGAAATGTATTGGAAATTATCACTGCTTTTTCAACTCTTAATAACAAATTTGTTTCCGTTTTTATTAAGGAGGAATCAGGGAAAATCATAGTTACTGATAATGGGTGGGTAGATTTAAATACGTATGAGACGCCCTTATATGAAGAATCTGACGACATTATAAAGAGGGTTCAAATTAATTACGCCAACACATTTGCAATTAAATCTACAATAGATAAAACAGGAGTAACTTTTTATTATAAAACTTGCATCAACTACGAAAGTCTCTCGAGTACCGTTTTTGATGTTGCAAATTTCATAGTTGGTGTTGTAAACTCATTCTGCATCCAATACATTGATACAAAAGAAGAAAAAGAACGAGAAACTTTCAGGAAAGATGCAAACGCCTTCCTCTCGTCAGAATACCATAAGGGTGTGAAATTCCGTCAGTCGCTGGAGGGTATTAGCAACATAAAATTTAGTGCGATAATTACGAAAAAATCGGAATTATATCTTATTTCATATATAACAGGTTCTACAAACAATTACTTCGATAATGACATAAGAAAAACCATTGTGAATTTTGAGATTGCCTTAAAATCAAAGTATCAGCATGTAATAAAAGAGCGATTGTCACTGATTAATAATCTTTCCGATGGTTACAATCCCACGAAGTCGTCTTCCATACTTGGTCTGTTGGAAGAAAAAAACTCACGAGAACCAATAAAATGGAGTGAGAAAGAGAAAATACTTGAGTATGTTCACATGGATTTTAATTAAGTTTCCAGTAACCAATTCACTTATTTTCATTAAGAACCTTGAATAATAACGACTGCAATAATTTTCTTAAAATGACAGAACAAGAGTATATCGATCATATTAATGACTCCATATCTGAAATCAATTCGATTGATTTCACAAACAATTGGGCTTATGAAGAAGTCATTCATGCAATTTTGAAAATTAAAAAACTCCCAATCATCTTATTTAAGTTACCCAAGGGAAGTCTTATTTTCAGATCAAGAATAAATTCAGATGACCAGTTGTATAAGAAAGTATTGGATTTATCAGCACCTGAGAATAAGTTTGTCACTGAGTACGCAAGGGCAAATAAACCAAGGCAAGTACTGTTTTATGGTTCAGAAACCAGACCAGTTTCTTATCTCGAATTTGCTAATAAATTATCTGAAACAACGCCATTCGGACAAACTGTAAGTATTACAGTGGGTGCTTGGGAAATATTAAAAGAATTGTTATTAGTATTAGTTTTCAATCCGTTGCTCGAAAGAAACAACAGTTACAATCGATTTCATGGTGAAGCCTTTGATGAGTTCATTACCAAAACACCAGAAGAATTGAGAAAAGGGACAATAAGATTCTTCGAATTTATTGGTAATAAATATGGAGAATTAGTCCAGAATGGAAACGATCATACCTATTTGATTACATGCGCCTATTCCAATATAGTTTTTTCATATGAACAAAGTGATGGGATTATGTATCCAAGCGTCCCGTTGGGTGGAGAAGGATTTAATGTAGCATTAAAAAAGAATATTGTAGATGCAAATCTACTTAAATTGCGAAATGCTAAAACAGACAAATTTTTAGCAACTCAACAAGACAATGGAAAACATAAATTTTCCAATATTAGTAGTGTGGATTCAAGTAGTACTGATGATATTCACATAAATTGGGATAACGAATGGATTAATCATGCGGAAGTAGCACAAACAAATCCCTAAAAGTCCTTATAAATGATACGGGTGTTTTAATCAAGAAAACTGGCTCAAAAACCATTGTGTTTTCTCAAGGATTGTAGGCGTTAATGCATTACCAGTTACACCCAATAATATCCCATGAATAACTTTTAATGCTTCATTGATAATATCAAGTTTTGGTTTTTCACGACCAAGCTGAGATTCAATTCTCGACATTTCGAGTATAATATCGTTTTGATCTTCAATTTCAAGAGAAAGTTGGGTTAAACCTGATTTCAGCTCCGAAATAAACTTTGAAAGGTCTTCTTGGACTTTAACGTCAATTTTTTGTTTGATGTTTTTGCCTTTTGTGACATTTACTACGGCATTTTCCCCAGTACTGATTGTCTGAATACTCTCTGAACCGATTGAAATGTTTACTGTCCCACCAGTCACATTCCCGATTGTTTTATCAAATAAATTATCGATCTTCTTCTTATCCATGATGTTAATATTTTCTTTCTCTCCAATTTCTTCAGCAAGTTCCAGCACGAAGGTGAGTAACTTAGATTTAATTGAACTTAATATGCCTTGGAGACTCGTTCGGCTTATTTCACTCCATGCCGAATTTACAACCCATTCATTTCCGAATATCTTATTAAATTTAGTAGAAGTAGCATATGAAATTGGGATTTGACAAGTACCATCCCCTTTAAGCATGAGTTCAAGTTCAGAAACAGAATTTTGGATTTTTGCTTCTTTCAATAAGTTAAAGGTTTCTTTGTCTAAGTATTCAACAGGTAAGCGTTGACGAGTCCGACTCAACAAGCCACCAAATCGCTGTTGCTCCAAATTTCCTAAGACCATAGATGGTATAATCCTATAAGATGGAACATCCAGAGAGCTGTTATAACCATTCAGTTCACCATCAACCCAACTCTTCAATTTTGAGTTTTTTATCTGGAAAGCGAGAACCTGAACTTTAAGCAGGGTATCAGCAAGTCTAACAGTTGGGTCAACTAATTCGCTTATTATTGCATTTATCCCGTCAATTGTTTGATTCATTGAAGTCATTTGTTAGTATTACGAAGATAAGCATTCCCAGTGATCATATGTATTGATATATACTGCCTCTGCTTATTCTGAGTGCTTTTGAAATGCCAACAATGCTCATGCCTTCTGATTTAAGTGCTTTTATGTTTGCAATAACAGTTTTATCTAATGTTGGTCTTCCCCCAATTCGCCCCTGTTGACGAGATTTTTCAAGACCTGCTTTAACTCTTTCGCTAATGCGAACTCTTTCTTGTTTGGCAAGCGTTGAAAGCAGTGCGATAATGACATCTTTGAAAAGTCCGCTTGAATCAATGTAAGGCTCAGCATATGATTTATAAGAAACACCATAATCATCCAGTAATTGCAGATACTGAATAGTTTTTCGAGTGCCTTCTCTGGTGAATCTATCCAATGCGTAGAAGAAACAGAGAGAAAATTTGTGTTTTGATGCATCCTGCATCATGCGGTTAAATTCAGGTCTATTAGCAGAGCCACCTGAGACAATGTCAACGTATTCATCATAAATTTCATAATTCATCTTCTGACAATAATCACGGAGTATTATCAATTGGTTGGTGTTATCTGAGGTCAGCTTTGAGACCCGTGAGTAAATTCCTGCTTTCATACGCTTTGATTATTTGTTGTTCATAAAACAGATGATTTTTAGACACTGAAAACTTATTTCTGAAACCCGCAATAATTCAGTGTTTACTTCTCCGAATTTTGATAAGGTTTTTTGAACAGTGTTATTTACATCAGTAAATGCTCGATCTATCATGGTTTCTTTTTCAGTTGGGGCAATAAGGGCAATATCTTTCATGCAGATCGCCCAGCAGACTATCACCCTTATAGTTTTCTGGAATCTGATAATAGTATGTTCTACAGGGTTTCCCGTTTTCCAGTTCAGTGATCAGAAAAAAGGTTGTGTTATTTTTATCAGAAAGATTCAGTTTATGATGAAATATCGTAATCTCATTTTGGTGTCGATTGTACTTTCTGGGTCTCATGAGGCAAAGATACAACTAATGTTGTACATAATATACATTGTATCTTAAATATAGTATAATCCGTTATGTTTTTTATACCTTTGGATTAAAATGATGCGTTATGGCGAAGAAAGTCAGTTCGAGAGCGTCCGTTGAGCAACAGATGAAAACAATCGGAGAGAATGTCAGGGAATTGCGTAAGAAAAAGAATCCGAATTACGAAGCATGGTCGTACCTGAACGGGATAAACAAAGTCTCTTTAAATCGAATTGAGAGAGGCGAAAACGTAACAATGAAAATGCTTCTTGAAATTTTACATAAACTGGAAGTATCGCCACAAGACTTTTTCAACGGCATCCGATAATTCACATTGAATTTTTCTTATTCTCGCTAATTTTTTACTAATTTAAGAGAGTCTGTGAGACGCATGTGGGCACACATATGCGCCATTTCCCCGATAATATAGAAGTTTTATGGTTAATTATGCCAATCAGTGCCATTTCTTTGTAATTTTCGGAACAATTAAACCCGATTATAATATAAAACTGGTGCGGTTTATGTGAGTTTTGGGGTATAATGAACCACAAACTTTTGGGTGCGGCAAGTATTTATTTGAAAGACCCCGAAGATGAAGAGTAAACCGATACCCGATCAACATAAAAAACGATATGATGAAATTCGTTTGTTTGTCAAAAACTATCGAATCAACGATGGAATTACTCAAAGAGAATTCGGTGAAATGGCTGAGATACATACCAACACCATACAAAACCTTGAGTCTGGGAAGAATATAACATTGCTTACCTTATTGTCTTGCATTGATGCAATGGGCATGACTCTTTCTGAGTTTTTTGAAGGACTTGAGTGATATGCTAATCGTTTACATCGTCAATCAACTTGCTAATTAACCTGTTTGTGCCAACCTGAAATTGAGGTATGGGGTAATTTGATTGCAGGTTTGCAATATCTTCTTCCAGTGCCAGTAATGCTTCCAAAGAAAGACCATCCAATTCCAACAACATCCCAAGAGTACCTTCATTTACATATTCAAAATAGTCTCTGTGCTTATGTTCTGGCAGTTCAATATACTGCATTATTTCCTGTTCCCAAACTTCATCATCTTCTTCTTCTATTATATAAAGCGACTCGTCAAAATCATCCAATGAATCAACATAATCAGTAGTATAAACCAATTGTTGCATGATTTCATCAGTATTAAATTCCTCATATTCAATCCTGTACATAAAATCGAAGGATTTAAACACATCAGTAATAATCTGGTCAACTTCCCTCTTCTTGTTTATCGGAAAAACAAGGGAATCATGGCGTGTGAAACAATTTATGCCTGATAGTTTCGCCTTTTGCCAGATATGGTCGATGAAGATCACGGCTTCAACCCGTTGCAATCCAATGGCAAACTGGTTGTACCCGTACTTGTCTTTAAAATCGTTGATAATGCTAATTACAGTCGGGTAAATCTGTCGAAACTGTGTATATATTAATTGAAAAGTATACCACCTTCTCGTTGAAAAGTATACCACTTATCAATAGTAACCCGTTGCTTTGGCAAAGATCAAGCAACACAAAACAGGATGATAAGTATGGATACGAAACAAGAGATTACGAGGCGCTATTTACGAGAGGGCGACAGCGAGCGAAAAATTGCTCGTGATTTACAGATTAACAGAAAAACTGTCAAGAAGTATTTGTTGGAACAT
>Ga0209226_10001138_pt1 | contig 12543 bp, 9 predicted proteins | sample BarGraNGADG00212_2_FD_184497 | JGI IMG/M metagenome (GOLD analysis project Ga0209226, IMG submission 184497) | Arctic peat soil microbial communities from Barrow, Alaska, USA - Barrow Graham LP Ref core NGADG0011-212 (SPAdes) (version 2) | ecosystem: Environmental > Terrestrial > Soil > Wetlands...
CAGGGACAACGAGGTTTTTACGCCTATGGACCTGATCAATGCAAAGACATTATCTTCTGTAATCAATACTTTTTTCGGAACAAACCAGCTCTCCCAATTTATGGATCAGACCAACCCGCTTGCGGAGCTGACCCACAAAAGAAGGATCTCCGCTTTGGGCCCCGGTGGTTTATCAAGAGAAAGAGCAGGTTTCGAGGTCCGCGACGTTCATTATACGCATTACGGGCGGCTGTGTACCATTGAAACACCTGAAGGCCCGAACATAGGTCTGATCTCCTCTCTTTGTGTTTATGCCAAGATCGACCGGCTTGGTTTCATTGAAACTCCTTATCACCGTGTCATAGAAGGTAAGGTGATGCTCGAGGAAGCTCCGATCTATCTTACTGCTGAGGAAGAAGAAAAGAAAATCATTGCACAGGCCAGTACCCCTATGGAAGATAGCGGCGAACTTTCTGAATTAAAGGTGAAAGTCCGTTACCTGGCCGATTACCCGATCATTGAAAAGGAAAAGGTCGACCTTATCGATATTGCACCCAACCAGATCGCATCGATTGCAGCATCGCTGATCCCTTTCCTGGAACATGATGATGCCAACCGCGCCCTGATGGGATCGAACATGATGCGGCAAGCCGTACCACTGCTGAATCCCGAGATTGCATTGGTAGGCACCGGTATTGAAAGCTCTGTTGCCCGCGATTCACGGGTTCTCATTAATGCTGAAGGCGATGGCGTGGTTGAGCATGTTGATGCCAAAGAGATCATCATCCGTTATAAAAGGGATGATAAAGAACGTCTCGTCAGTTTTGATGATGATACTCGTACCTACCACCTGACCAAGTTTGCTCGCACCAATCAGAATACCTGTATCAACCTGAGACCCATCGTCAGGAAAGGCGATAAAGTTGTTAAAGGCCAGGTATTATGTGAAGGATATGCAACCAAGGATGGCGAACTTGCCCTTGGCAGGAACCTGATGGTTGCCTTCATGCCCTGGAAAGGATACAATTTTGAAGATGCTATTGTCATCTCGGAGAAGGTTGTAAAGGAAGACATTTTTACTTCCATCCATATAGAGGAATTTACACTCGAAGTAAGGGATACCAAACGTGGTGTTGAAGAGCTGACCAACGACATTCCCAATGTGAGCGCAGAAGCCACGAAGGAACTGGATGAAAACGGGTTGATCCGCATCGGCGCTGAAGTCAATGAAGGCGATATCCTGATCGGGAAGATCACACCGAAAGGGGAGAGTGATCCCACACCTGAAGAGAAACTGCTCAGGGCAATTTTCGGGGATAAAGCCGGTGACGTAAAAGACGCATCCTTAAAAGCGCCTCCTTCGATGAAGGGAGTCGTAATCGATAAAAAACTCTTCTCACGGGTCATCAAAGACCGCAAAGCCAAGGCAAAAGAAAAGGATGACCTTAAGAAGATGGAAGATGACTACCTGAAGGAAGTCGACAAGCTGAAGGTAAAGTTGGTAGATAAACTTATCGTCCTGGTGAACGGAAAGATCTCACAGGGAGTGCATAATTCTTTCAAGGTAGAGATCGTTCCCAAAGGAACAAAATTCACACAAAAGAATCTGGTTGAAATAGAATACTTGTCGGTGAACCCTAATAAATGGACGACCGACAAGGATAAGAACGATCTGGTTAAGATACTGATCAACAATTACATCATAAAATACAAGGAACTGTTGGGTGTGTTCAACCGCAAGAAATTTGTTTCCGTTGTCGGAGATGACCTGCCTGCCGGTATTTTACAGATGGCAAAAGTTTACATTGCCAAGAAACGCAAGCTGAAAGTCGGTGACAAGATGGCCGGCCGCCACGGAAATAAAGGTATCGTTGCGAGGATCGTAAGGGAAGAAGACATGCCTTTCCTGGAAGACGGAACTCCGGTTGATGTGGTGTTGAACCCGTTGGGGGTTCCTTCACGTATGAACCTGGGACAGATATATGAAACCATTCTTGGCTGGGCCGGGAAGAAAATGGATCAACGTTTCACTTCACCTATCTTCGATGGAGCAAGGCTGGACGAGATTAACAGTTATCTTGCACAGGCCGGACTTCCGAGAAATGGCAAGATCTACCTGTACGACGGGTTGAGTGGGGTCAGGTTTGACCAGCCTACAACGGTAGGGTACATCTACATGATGAAATTGCACCATATGGTGGACGACAAGATGCATGCACGTTCAATTGGTCCATACTCACTGATCACGCAGCAGCCCCTGGGCGGAAAGGCCCAGTTCGGCGGACAGCGTTTTGGAGAAATGGAGGTCTGGGCCCTTGAAGCATTTGGTGCGGCCAATGTATTGCTGGAAATACAGACTGTAAAATCCGATGATGTGAACGGGCGTGCAAAGGCTTATGAAGCCATCGTTAAAGGCGAGAATATGCCGAATTCCAGCGTCCCGGAATCATTCAATGTACTGGTCCATGAATTGCGCGGACTGGGCTTGAATGTAACCTTCGACGCTTAATCCTCAGGGAAAGCGTTTTGTTAATACGTCAGTTAATGTTAGATTTTTTTCATCGTCAATCATATAAATATGGCATATAGAAAAGAGGCTCCCCTGGTCAGTAGCTTTTCAAAGATCACGATAAGCCTGGCATCACCGGAGAGAATCCTTGAGATGTCGAGTGGTGAGGTGTTAAAGCCTGAAACCATCAATTACAGGACCTATAAACCCGAACGGGACGGATTGTTTTGTGAGCGGATCTTCGGCCCGGTAAAAGATTGGGAATGCCACTGTGGAAAATACAAGAGGATACGTTACAAAGGGATTATCTGCGACCGATGCGGTGTTGAAGTCACGGAAAAGAAGGTGAGAAGGGAAAGGACCGGTCATATTCAACTGGTTGTTCCTGTTGCACATATCTGGTTTTTCCGTTCTTTACCCAATAAAATAGGCGCCTTATTGGGATTACCAACCAAGAAGCTGGATTCGATCATTTATTACGAAAAATATGTTGTCATCAACCCGGGTATCAAGAAAGCTGATGGTATCAATTTCCTCGATTTTCTTTCGGAAGAGGAATATTTTGATATCGTGGAGAAACTTCCTCCCGATAATCAGTACCTGGATAATTCCGATCCGAATAAGTTTATTGCCGAGATGGGAGCTGAGGCCCTGTACAACCTGCTCGCCAAGCTGGACCTGAACAAGGAATCCTTTGACCTGCGGCACAAAGCAAGTACCGAGACCTCCCAGCAACGTAAGGCCGAGGCGTTGAAACGCCTCCAGGTCTTTGAAGCTTTCAGGGATGCACAGAAAAGAACAGAGAACAGGCCTGAATGGATGATCGTGAAGGTTGTCCCCGTCATTCCTCCCGAATTAAGGCCGTTGGTGCCATTGGATGGTGGACGTTTTGCCACTTCCGACCTGAACGACCTATACCGCAGGGTTATTATCCGTAATAACCGTCTGAAAAGGCTGATTGAGATCAAGGCCCCGGATGTCATCATGCGTAATGAAAAACGTATGCTCCAGGAATCCGTCGATTCCCTCTTCGATAATTCAAGAAAAGCAAGCGCGGTTAAGACAGAATCAAACCGGGCGCTGAAATCACTCAGCGACAGCCTGAAAGGGAAACAAGGACGTTTCCGTCAGAACCTCCTCGGAAAACGTGTCGATTATTCAGGCCGTTCCGTTATCGTGGTAGGACCTGAAATGAAACTGAATGAATGCGGCTTGCCAAAAGAAATGGCTTCCGAACTCTACAAGCCATTCATCATCCGGAAGATGTTGGAAAGAGGCATTGTGAAAACCGTAAAATCGGCAAAGAAAATTGTTGACCGTAAAGATCCCGTTGTCTGGGATATTCTTGAAAATATCCTGAAAGGCCATCCTATATTGCTGAACCGTGCACCCACGTTGCACCGTTTAGGCATACAGGCATTTCAGCCGAAACTCGTCGAAGGCAAGGCCATCCAACTACACCCTCTCGTATGTACTGCTTTCAACGCCGACTTCGACGGTGACCAGATGGCCGTTCATGTTCCACTGGGACATGCTGCTATTCTTGAAACTCAGCTCCTGATGCTGGCATCGCATAACATCCTGAACCCTGCCAATGGTGCACCCATTACCGTTCCTTCACAGGACATGGTTCTGGGTCTGTATTATATGACCAAAGAACGCAGATCGGAAGGTGATGATAAAGTTGCCGGTGAAGGAATGACGTTCTACTCCCCGGAAGAAGTTATTATCGCTTATAATGAAAGAAGTGTTGACCTCCATGCCGTCATCAAGGTAAGAATGAAAGTGAAGACCGAGGATGGGGAGATCAGCCGTATTGAAGAGACCACGGTCGGCCGTGTGTTATTCAACCAGGTTGTTCCTGAGGAATATGGGTATATCAACCAGGTATTGACGAAGAAAGCGCTTCGCGACATCATCGGCTACATCCTGAAAAAGACCGGGACAGCCAAAACAGCCAAGTTCCTTGATGATATCAAAGACCTTGGATTCAGCATGGCTTTCCGCGGGGGACTTTCCTTCAACCTGGATGATGTGATCATTCCGGAGATCAAGGAAGAACTCATCAACGAAGCTGTTGCCGAAGTTGAGGAAGTGGTGAGCAACTACAACATGGGATTCATTACCAATAACGAAAGGTATAATCAGATCATCGATATCTGGACCCATACGAATTCGCAGCTGACACAGAAACTCATGACCACTCTTACGAAAGATAAACAAGGCTTCAATCCCGTTTATATGATGCTGGATTCCGGAGCCAGGGGGTCAAAAGAACAGATACGCCAGCTTTCAGGGATGCGTGGTCTTATGGCCAAGCCCCAAAAATCAGGAGCTTCCGGTGGTGAGATCATCGAAAATCCGATTCTGTCGAACTTCAAGGAAGGATTGTCTGTTCTTGAGTACTTCATCTCTACGCATGGTGCCCGTAAGGGTCTTGCCGATACCGCCCTGAAAACAGCGGATGCCGGATATCTGACCCGCCGTCTTGTGGATGTTGCACAGGATGTGATCATCTCCGAAGAGGACTGCGGAACACTCAGAGGGCTTACCATCACTGCCTTGAAAAAGCAGGAGGAAATTGTAGAATCATTGTATGACAGGATCCTTGGAAGGGTAACCCTCCATGATATTTACCATCCCCAGTCGGGTGAACTGATCATTCCCGCAGGTTCAGAGATCACCGAAGAGATCGGGTTGGTCATCGACGATTCACCGATCGATGCCGTAGAAATCCGTTCGGTACTGACTTGTGAGTCGAAGAAGGGCGTTTGCGCCAAGTGCTATGGCCGTAACCTGGCAACCGGAAGAATGGTTGAAAGGGGAGAAGCCGTAGGTGTTATCGCAGCACAATCCATTGGGGAACCGGGTACTCAGCTTACACTGCGTACGTTCCACGTCGGGGGTGTTGCCGGTGCCCACATTGCAAGTACTTCCCGCATTGAAGCCAGGTACGATGGTGTCCTAGAGATCGATGAACTCCGTTCGGTTGGTTCTACAAACAACAGCGGCGCGAAGATCGAAATCGTTATCGGCCGTTCCGCTGAAATGCGCATCGTGGATAAGAACACGCACATTGCCCTCAGTTCAGCCAATATTCCTTATGGTGCCAACCTCTATTTCAAAAGTGGTGATGTCATCAAGAAAGGAAATATGATCAGCGACTGGGATCCTTACAATGCGGTCATCCTTTCGGAAGTAGCTGGAAAGATCAGTTTTGAGAGCATCATTGAAAATGTTACTTATCGTGTGGAATCGGATGAGCAGACCGGATATCATGAGAAAGTCGTCATCGAATCCCGCCAGAAAGCAAAGAATCCTTCCATCAATATTCTCACTGCATCGGGTGAGGTAAGCCGGACCTACGATATTCCTGTAGGTGCTCACATCGTTATTGATGACGGAAGCAAGATCAAAGCCGGGGAAGTACTCGTCAAGATCCCGCGTGCCATTGGTAAAGCAGGTGACATCACGGGAGGTTTGCCACGGGTAACCGAGTTGTTTGAAGCCAGGAACCCGTCCGATCCTGCCATCGTTTCTGAAATTGATGGTGTGGTATCCTTTGCCAAGAAGCTGAAGAGAGGAAACCGTGAAGTTATTATCACCTCAAAAACAGGGGAAGAAAAGCGTTACCTCGTTCCAACAACCAAGCAGATCCTGGCACAGGAAAACGATTATGTGAAAGCAGGTACACCGCTCTCAGAAGGTGCGATGACACCCAGCGATATCCTTGCCATCAAGGGGCCGATGAAAGTCCAGGAATACATTGTGAATGAGATCCAGGAGGTTTACCGTCTCCAGGGAGTGAAGATCAACGATAAGCACTTTGAAACCATTGTCCGCCAGATGATGCGTAAGGTTGAAGTTGACGATCCGGGTGATTCCAAATTCCTGGAAGGCGAACTGGTCAACAAGATCGATTTCCAGGATGAAAATGACTGGATCTTCGGGAAGAAAGTTGTGAACGATCCAGGTGATTCAGGAACCCTTAAATCCGGACAGATCACCAGCGCCAGGAAACTGAGGGATGACAATTCCATGTTGAAAAGGAAAGATAAAAAACTTATTGAAGCCCGCGATGCCCAGCCTGCCACTGCACGCCAGGTGCTGCAGGGGATCACAAGGGCTTCCTTGCAGACCAAGAGCTGGATCTCGGCAGCCTCCTTCCAGGAAACTACCAAGGTACTCACCCAGGCCGCTATCAATGCACGCCAGGATGAACTTTTGGGCTTGAAAGAAAATGTGATCGTTGGCCACCTTATCCCGGCAGGTACCGGTTTGAGAGATTACGACAACCTGATCGTCGGAAGCAAGGAAGAATACGAAACACTTATGGCATCAAAAGCTGAAGAATAAATATGAAAGAAATGACAGAAAATAAGAATAACGCCAACCAGATCAACATCGAGTTGCCGGATGAAATCGCCGAAGGAATATATTCCAACCTGGCCATCATCACCCACTCGCCCTCCGAATTCATCGTCGATTTTGTCAAGATGATGCCGGGAGTACCAAAGGCTAAGGTGAAATCACGCATCATCCTGACTCCGCAGCATGCAAAACGGCTCTATAAGGCGTTGAAAGATAACATCGCCAAGTACGAATCGATGCATGGAGAGATCAAGATCACCGAAGGTGAGATCAATTTCAACCTTGGGATGCCTCCTGCACAGGCATAAACAAAAAATAGTTTGGAATAAGGGCCTGGTATGGAAATCATATCCAGGCTCATCTTTTTTCCCCATTTTAAAAAGGAGGGAAGCATAGGTATCGATATTAAACGGCTATTGCCCTATCTTTGTATTTTCGTGCAAACACTAAAGCAATGTCAAAACCGGAAATCCGGAAGATCGTAATCCTTGGCGCCGGAAGGCTGGCTGTAAATCTTTCCATGGCCATCCTTAAGAAAGGATATGATATTGTTGAAGTATACAACCGTACCGGAACTAAAGGAATAAGCCTTTCCAGGAAACTCTCGGCCAGGTATATTCCGGAACCGGAAATGATTACCCCTGATGCGGATCTTTATATCCTGGCTGTGAGTGATGCGGCCATTCCGCTCCTGCTTGATCGGATAAAAATCGGGAACCGGCTGATCATTCACACATCAGGTTCTATGAAGATGGATGTCCTGCGGGGAGTTTCAGCAAATTTCGGAGTGATCTATCCTCCGCAAACTTTTACTTCCCGTACGTTACTTCGTTTCAGGAAAGTCCCCTTATGTATTGAAGCCAGTTCTAGAAAAAATCTTCATCTCCTCAAATTTTTTGCAGATTCACTTTCAGAAAAGGTATACACTATAAACTCCGATCAGCGAAGGTTACTGCATCTTTCTGCTGTATTTGCAAGTAATTTCACCAATTTTATGGTTACCATTTCCCAGGAATTGGTCCTGGAAAACGGGATGGATTTCGGGATACTGGAACCCATCATCCGGCAGACTGCAGGGAATGCATCTTCCGGGGATGTTTTCAAACTGCAGACAGGACCGGCGGTGCGAGAAGACCGGGAAACCATCCGGGAGCACCTTAAACTGCTAACAAACCACCCTGACTATAAAGAGATCTATGATCTGATCACCCGGAATATCATCCAACATAAAAAGAAATCATGACCAACTATAAACCAAACCTGAAAAATATCAACACCTTCATTTTTGATTATGATGGTGTACTTACCGACGGCAGTGTCATCACCCTGGATGACGGTGAAGCTTACCGCACAACCAATGTGAAGGATGGTTATGCCATGCAGCTGGCTGTGAAAAAGGGCTACCGTGTGGTGGTGATCTCAGGCGCAAAAGCCGATTGCATGCTTCATCGGCTCAAGGCACTGCAGATCAAAGATATTTTCCTCGGAATTGAAAATAAACTGGAAGTATTCAACAACTACCTTTCGGAAAACAACCTCAAGGCGGACCAGGTTCTTTTCATGGGAGATGATATCCCTGACTATGAGGTCATGCTGAAGGCGGGGATTTCCACATGTCCTGCTGATGCGGCTGAAGAGATCAGGAGCGTGTCAAACTACATTTCGCATGCCCCGGGTGGAAAAGGTTGCGTGAGGGATGTGATCGAACAGGTGCTCAAAATACAGGGCAAATGGATGAATGATGACGGTTATCATTGGTAAAGAAAAATGAATATGAAAAAACTCCCGGCCGTTTTTCGGATGATGCGGTTACCAAATTTGCTGATCATCATCCTGACGCAATACCTGCTGCGATATGGGATTTTGAATACCTTTCTTTTTCCCGATCATCCAGGGATGTTATCTGGATTGCTTGATTTTTCGCTTCTGGTAGCTGCAACGGTATTGCTCACCGTTGGCGGTTACCTGATCAATGATTATTTCGACATTCGCATCGATTCTGTGAACAAACCGGAAGGTAACCCGGTTGGAACAGCGATCAATGGTCGCAGTGTGATCCTGGCACACATCATAGTCAATGGCCTCGCAATACTGATCGGTTTCTATCTTGCTTACCATTTGAGAACGGTAAATTTCGGCCTCATTTTCCCGTTCATCTCAATGTTGTTATGGTTGTACTCTGCCCGGTACAAACGAAAGCTGGCCTGGGGAAATCTCGTGGTTGCCATCCTCTCTGCCCTGGTGGTTTTTATGGTCTGGTATTTTGAGTTCCTTCACCTGTGCCTCACTCCTTCGGATTTTTCGCAGGTTATACCAGAACTAACAGAAACGAACCGGTATTTCATTGCATATGGTTCATTTGCCTTCCTGGTTTCATTCTACAGGGAGATCATAAAAGACATGGAAGACATAGCAGGTGATAAGGAATATGGCTGCCGCACACTTCCGATTGTCATTGGGATCAAAAGATCAAACTACATTGTGACCTTCCTCGTTTTATTGACCATCATTTTACTGGCATTCGCTCAATGGACCTTGTTTAACCGCGGATGGATGCTTGTTTTTTGGTATTTTCTCATTATTGTCCAACTCCCGATGATATACCTGCTCTATAAACTCTACCGGGCAAAAAACCGGGAAGATTACCATTTTCTGAGCAACCTGTGCAAACTTATCATGTTTGCCGGTATATTATCCATGCAACTAATTTCATCCGGAATCTGACGGGATTATGACCAACAAACGATTTCAGACTAAAAATCTCATCCTTGCATCGGAATCTCCGCGACGGCAATACCTGTTGAAAGAACTGGGCCTGGATTTTGAGATTCTTGCTCCTAAAGTCAGGGAATATTATCCGGACAACCTGACTCCTGTTCAGATTGCGGTATACCTTGCCGAGCTTAAATCAAACAATTTTGATGGTTCACGCTTTTCGGAAAACACTATCCTGATCACTGCGGATACCATTGTTTCTATCGATGATGAAATACTCGGTAAGCCCGGAAATTACCAGGAGGCCGTTTGCATGTTACAGAAACTATCGGGCCGCAGACACGATGTGATCACAGCGGTATGCCTGAGATCGAGATGCCGTCAGAAGACTTTCCATGTCCTTTCCTCGGTTTATTTCAAGGAACTGAGCATGGAAGAGATCGACTATTACATCGAAAATTTCCGCCCATTTGACAAAGCGGGCAGTTATGGTGTGCAGGAATGGATCGGGTATATCGGAATCAGCAAAATTGAAGGATCTTTCTTCAATATCATGGGATTACCGGTAAAGGAATTGTACGAAGAATTACTGCTCTTCTGAAAATCTTGATTTCTGCTTTTAAGGTGTGCATTTACATCCGGAGGCATCCTCCACAGTCTCCACCGAAACATCATCAATAAAATAATATGCGGATTGAAAGGTGGGATCATTCTTTGAATTTATCCTGACCTTTATAAATTTATCTTCCTTGTCGAAGTAACCGATGGTCAGGAATTTCTCCCCGCCTTTTGCTTTATAGATCCCTTTGATGCACATCCATTTTTCCGTATCCGACAATACCGATCCATTCGTCAGGGGAAGATAAGGAATGACGATCTTTTTTGCTTGCGGCACTTTCAGGAGGGATTGAGAAAAAACAGCAGCCAGTTCTTCCAGTGCAAAATCGCAATCACCCAGACTTACATAAAGCTGTATACAGTATTGCTGATCGCTTTTGAGGGGTTCCTTCAAGTGTGTTTCAATGTATTCAAAGAACTCATTGTTATGAAGGTTCTCCGACAGGATACCCATATAACCATGCCCGGAATGTGGGATCTGTCCGCCTTTGGCATTATATTCCGTGCCGTACTCCAGTGTGGAACTGCAGTCGTTGAAATAATCGGGTGTGCCGATGTTCGGACTGAACCATTCTTCAGCCAGGAGGAACTGGCCGCTCGAATTCGGACATCCGGTTTTGGTTTCAAAATCGGAATTGATCACCATGTTCTGGGAAAAAAGAACCGCAGGGAACATGAAGACCAGAATGCATTGGATTCTCATAGGACTTGATTTATTGAGGAATGACGCAAAGTTACAGGATTTATTCCTAATTTTGGAAGCAATTTAGGATAACAGGAAAGATATTGGTTAACGATACAAACAGCGAAAAACCCCTCATTTTTGTAACTAACGATGATGGCATTCATGCACCCGGGATCCGGATGTTGATCGACCGGATGAGGAAGATCGGAAGGATAGTGGTGGTGGCGCCTGATAAACCTCAGTCGGGAACAGCGCATGCCATAACGATTCATACTCCGTTACGACTGAAATTTCTTGCAGATGAACCCGGATACGAGGAATACTGTTGTAACGGAACTCCGGCAGACTGCGTAAAGCTGGGTTTCAAAGTCGTCATGAAAAGGCATCCCGACCTGCTGGTTTCCGGTATTAATCACGGATCGAATTCTTCCGTCTCAATCATCTATTCAGGAACGATGGCTGCTGTGTTTGAAGGTGCGATGGCAGGGGTGCCTTCGATCGGTTTTTCCTTCGACAATTATTCTCCGGATGCGGGGATGGAGTCCTGCGCACCCATTGTAAGCAAAATCGTGCAAAAGGTACTGGACGAAGGATTGCCTGAAGGGGTTTGCCTTAATGTTAACATCCCCGATGTTCCTGAAAACGGGATAAAAGGGATCAGGATCTGCCGGCAGGCCGGGGGAACCTGGCAGGAAGACTTTGATGAACGCCTCGATCCTATTGGCCGGAAATATTACTGGCTGAAGGGGATCTTTGTAAAAACAGGACATGGGAATGATACCGATGAGTGGGCGCTGGAGAATAACTATGTGGCTGTTGTTCCAGTTCAGTTTGATTTTACGTCACACGAAGCAATGGCCTTATTGAAATCCTGGGAAACCGATGCTTAAAAAAGATTCATTCTGGTTGGGTTTGGGGATCGGCCTGGCTGGACCGTTGATCCTCTTTGGTATAATCTATCTCGTAAAAATACTCCTCGGAAACCTGGCGCTGGATAAGGCCATGTTTGTGTGTGTTGCCCTGAATATCGTCCCGATCCGCTATTATTTCATCAATGAAAATATGGACCGTACAGGAAGAGGGGTGCTTGCGATGACAGTGATCCTGATCATCGCAGTAACAATGAACCGTATATGAAGTACTATATCATTGCAGGCGAAGCATCGGGCGACCTTCATGCTTCCAACCTGATAAAAGAGCTGAAAAAACTTGATGCAGATGCAGCATTCCGTTGCTGGGGAGGTGACCTTATGGCGGAACAGGGCGCTGACCTTGTACGCCATTATCGGGATCTTGCCTTCATGGGGTTTTTTGAAGTACTGGCACACATCAATACGATAGCAAAAAATATCCGGTTCTGTAAAAAGGAACTTCTTGAATTTCGTCCCGACGTTTTGATCCTGGTTGATTATCCCGGGTTTAACCTGAGGATCTCCCGGTTTGCCCATGAACATGGGATCAGGGTTTTTTATTATATATCTCCTCAACTATGGGCCTGGCGTTCGTCCCGCGTAAAAACGATCAAGAAGTATGTTGACCGGATGTTTGTCATACTTCCTTTTGAAAAAGATTTTTATGCACGGTATGGTTATGATGTTGATTTTATTGGCCATCCTTTATTGGATGTGATCAGCGGGGATACAACATATTCCGGAAGGAAAGACTT
>Ga0209226_10001139_pt1 | contig 12536 bp, 9 predicted proteins | sample BarGraNGADG00212_2_FD_184497 | JGI IMG/M metagenome (GOLD analysis project Ga0209226, IMG submission 184497) | Arctic peat soil microbial communities from Barrow, Alaska, USA - Barrow Graham LP Ref core NGADG0011-212 (SPAdes) (version 2) | ecosystem: Environmental > Terrestrial > Soil > Wetlands...
AGGTTTTCGCCGTCATCCCCATCGAGAGCAGCCAGTTCGTCTCGGCGTCGGTGCGGCTGTAGTCGCGTTGCGTTTCGGAGGGCGCGTAGTGGGTGAGGTAGAGGTTCGTCGTGCCGTAGTTGAAGAGCTCTTTGTAACGCTGCTGATAGAGGGGGCCGCGCGCGGGATAGCCGAACGAATCGCAGCCGAAGAGGAATCCTTTTCTGGGACCTTTCAGTTGGGCAATGCGATGGCGGGCGCTGGCCATGGTAAGCTCCTCGCCGAGGGCGAGTGTCACCGCGAGCGAGTCGTAAGGTGGGGCTTTTCCAGCAGATGCCAGCTTCTCGCGAAACGAATCCGGCATGCTCACGCCGCCAGCCACGATCTCGGCCAACAGCCTGCACGAGACGCGATGATGCCGGGTGTAGGCGGCATCGGAGACGAAGTCGATGGTAGCCGGCTTGGTATAACCCCTGCCCATATTGTCCGCATAGACCGCCACCTCTCCGAATCCGGGCACCTTGAGCATCACCGATACCTGCATGGGTTGCGTCGGCATTTCGATTGACGCCTCGCCGTCCGTGATGGTCACTTTGGACGTAAGCGGCTCATCATTCAAGTCACGGCAGCAGAACCGGTTCAGGTCGAATTTGGGAATCGGCTTGCCCTGTGGATCGGTGAATATGATCTTCAGCATTCGTTCGCCGGCCGCGGCATTGGCCGCAAGCGCGGCAACAGCAAGCAGCATTAGTCCTACGATCGTGATAACCAGCAGTCTTTTCATCTCAGTTTTCCACCTCCGCAAGTATTGGGACTTCGGGCTTGAGCGCCCCGACGCGTTGCAGTCCTCCCAGGCTCAGCAAGTCTCTTGCCTTTACAGACCTGCCGTTGCGCATGATCCTGACCTGCATCGGGCGATCGCGCAAATCGACCATGTTCACCACCGTCCTGCCGCCGACCTTCGCGGGCAGCCATTCGACTCCCCACACCGGCCCGCCGGTAGCGGCGTCCACCAGCCGCACATCGGGCAGCGCGCCCAGCTTGTCGAGCTCGGCCATGAACGCCGGCCATAGCACCTTCTCCGGGTCCGAATAGCTCTTGAACGTAAGCGACCGGCTGCGCACGGCCTGCACATTCCCTTCCGCGCGCAGCCGATTATATTGATCCTTTGCGAGGCTGTCGCCGATGCAGACGAGCCGCACAGACTGCGGCAGACTCGCCAACGCATCGACCGTAGTGTCCATTACGTTGGTCGCGTCGGGAAGCACTATCATCTTATACTGCTTGCCCTTGCCCTCACTCATCTGCTTCTCGGAAATGAAATCCACCTTGATCCCGCTGAAGTTGAGCGCGGTGTAGGCGGCTTCCATATTTCCGAGGTAATCACCATTCTTGGCGATGGATGCGACGGAAAAGAGTATCGCGACCGGGCTGGGTGCGCGCTGCAAAGCCGCCATCTCGTCGGCGAAGCGGTTGAGGTCCAGGCACGTCCTGCCCACGATCTCGGCACAGCCGGGGCGGTCCATCACGTTGCCGTAGAATGCGTTGGACCACGCCACACCCGGTATCATGCGTTCCCAGACCCAGATCGTGGTCGCGCTCTGGCCGCGCAGCGCGCCAAGCCACAGGCACGCGCGGAAGTGCTCCGGCGGAACGTAGGCGGTCGAGCCGTCGATGGTCGGGTGGTTCTCTGAGTTGAAAATGGGCTTATTGTTCAGCGACCGCTGAATATCGTAGCAGACGTTCTGCACCATCCACGGCGCGGCCCACCCGGGGCCGGGGTTGTCAACGAAGATGCAATCGTTGCCGTTGAGGTCGCTGAGCGCCCCGAACATCTCCGGACTGACTCCGTAGGAGATGATGTCGCGGAAAAGAGTGTTGTGCATCTGGATCTTCGCGTGGACGGGTATCTTCGGCGCGAGTTCATGGCAGATGCCGGCTTCCCATGCATGCCACGCCGCGAAGCGCTGTTCATTGAAGTAGCACCAGTCGTAGTACTGCGGTTCGTTGAAAGACTGGTTGCCGGGGATCGGCACGTCGGCAAACGATGCATACTTAGCACCGTAGCGTTCGTTCATGACCGCGGCCGTGCCGTGAGTTTTCTCGAGGTATGCGGCCCACATCACTCTCGTCGCCGGACACCCGGCGGTGTTCTCGAAGTTAGGCTCATTGGACAGGCAGAAGCTGTTCAGGGCGGGCTTGTCCTTGATCATCGGAATCACGATGCGCAGGAACTTCTCAATTACCTGCCTCGCCTCGGGAGCATCCACGCAGAACCCCATGAACCCTCCCCCGCCGCAGCCCAACTGCGGCCACTTCTGCATGGCCCACGCGGGAAAGTAGTGCGGCGAGAGCAGGAAGTCCACCCGCACGTTGCGCTTCGCCGCGTCGTCCAGGGTCTGCACGAGCGTGTTGACGGGCTTGAGATCGACTTCGTCTTCTTTGGGCAAAACGGCGCTCGGACCGAACTCGGCGAACTGGATGATGTTGACGCCATAGCCGGGCCAGCGCGGCATATCGTTGCGAACGCCCGAAAAGTGCCCGTACCCGCAGAAAAACACCGGCCCGCGGTCCCGCTTGCCGAGTGTGGTCTTCCTGTCGCCGATGAAGCTGAGGCCATCGATAATGACCTTGCCGGTCTGGTAGCGCCGTGCGTTGGGCGCGAGCTTCGGGTCGGCAAGATATGCCTTCATCTCGGCGATGGACCCGTCGAGAGTGCGGTTGAAGTCCTTGACGGCGTAATCGGCGCGCCGCTCCTCGCCGCTCTTTACGTCCTGGCGCGCCAGCGGTATGAACTGCTCCAACGTTGTTTTGGCGACGGTGGGGTAGTCCAGGCGAATCTTCTTCGCCGCGCACCGGGCGTAGAGGTCGTCAAACTCCCGCATCCGAGCGTCCACGCGGTCGATTTTGGCCGATATTATTTCCTTATCGAGGGGGGCCAAGGCAGCGTGCGCCGCGCAGCCAAGCGTTATGAGAGCCAAGACGGGCAGAAATCTCTTCATGTAATATCCTTTCGCAGCCGAAGGAAAAAGGGCGGAAACCGCGTAGGTTTACCGTGTAAACAAATAATGCCACTGCAGAAGTCGTTTGTCAAGAAGGAAAGGATCTACGGACTTGAATACCAGACCATATCAGACCCTTGCGCTGGACAGCATGCCCATTGAGGACCGGCCGATAGCGATCAGCCTGCAAGGCCTTGTGAACCGAAAAGAGCCGCGTCTCTATCTCATCCCTGACCCCAAGGGCGCTGAGACGTATTGGGTGGAGTGGTATCGGAGTTACGGTTACGAGCCGGTGGAGGCAACACTGGACGATCTGCTTCGTGCCCATGCCGCCGAGGTGAAAGGCTACATAACCTTCGATCCGTCCGTGCCGGATTCGCTGAACGTGGCGATTTCGCTTGCAGGCGTAATGGACGCCATAGTGTGCGCGCCGTCGGCGGCGGCGCGAATGGAAGCGCTTGGGCTTCGGAATCTGATCGACCTGCAAGGGCGCTTTGCGGGCCGCGTTGAGCCTTACCGCTGGCTGGTAGACGAACACCTCGACAAGTTCGATCTGAACGTATTGGCCAACTACAACCAGCAGGACGTGCCGCACGTTATGCCGGACATGGACTACCTGATCGCCCACCGGGGGTTCTGTATGGGCGTTACGATCAACGCCGCGGACTACCCGCAAGAAGCTGAACTTTGGGAACAGGTCCAGACAGCCGCGCCCGGCCACGCGATGATGATCGGCTGGATCACCCCGCGCGATGGCGAGGCCACGCACGTCTACTTCGCAAGCACTCACAGCGTGTGGGTATACTGCGGGTGCGCATGGAACACATCGTTCCATCAGCACATCCAGGCCACCGGGCCTTACTCGCAGGACCACTGCGAGCACGCCGAATGCGACCCCAACGCGCGCTACGCGACAATGGCCCTTTCGGATGGAGACTCCTGGCATGGGATGGCCGAAGTCCAGAAGAGGTTCTGGCTGCATCCCCGCCGAGGCGAAGTTCCAATCGGCTGGGAGGTCGCCCCGATATTCTACAAAGTCGGGCCGGCTCTGCTGGAGCACTACTACAAAACACGGACCGAGAATGACTACGTGCTCTGCGGCCCGTCTGGGATAGCCTACAACTACCTCAGCGGCTTCGCCGACTGGCAGGGCTACCTGCAGCGAAGCGCGGACGTTATGCGCGAGACTTCGCTCCGGACCATCTGGGCGATCAATCGAGTAGTCCGCCACCTTCCCGGCGGCAAGATCGAGCACATGCTCAAAGATGGGCCCGTCGAATATACCCGCCAGCAAATGGAAGAGCTCAACGGCATCAAGGACCAGAAGGGCGCCGATATCGTGGACCCGGAGGTGGTCGAGCGCTATATGGAGTATATGCCGGACGCGCTGGGTTTCTTCCAGGGCTGGGAACGGATCCCCGGCGAGAACCCCCACTGGGTCGGCGGCAGGCTCTGGAGTCCGGTCGGCGCGCTGGTTCGCAATGACATCGACGGCGCGGTTCGTGAGTTCGAGGAATCGGCCGCTCGCCAGGGGCTGCCGGCGTTCGTCTCGGCGCACGTGAATTGCTATGACTCCAGCATGGATGTTATCATCGAGACCGTCCGGCGGCTCGAAAGCAAAGGCTTCACAGTCGTCCGGCCTGATGTCTTTCTACGACTGGCGCAGGACGCTTGCGCGAGGGGGCTTGTCTAGTGTCAATTCCGATTCGCATACATCCGGATAATCCCAAGATATTTGAGTTTCGTGGCAAACCGATTGTGCTGCTGACCGCCACCGAGCACTATGGCGCGGTCATAAACCGCCCGTTCGATTTCGAGCGGTATCTCGCCGACGCCGGCGACAAGAAGATGACGCTTACCAGGCTGTTCACGTTGTTCAGGGAGCAACAGGCCTCTACCAATCCCTACTCTACGTGCAAGCCCGAATCGCCGGACTACATCGCGCCTTTTGCGCGCGTAGGCGGCGGGACGGCCCTGGATGGCCAGCCCAAATACGACCTCGAAGTGTGGAACCCCGAATTCTTCGACAGGCTGCATCGGTTCGTCAGGCTTGCGTCGGACTATGGGATTATCGTAGAGGTGACGCTGCTGAGCAACACCTATGCCGATTCAGTCTGGGCGCTAAACCCGCTGCATTCCGCCAACAACGTGAACGGCCTGGAGGATACTCGGTGGCATGACTACAATACGATGCGCAATCCGAGGTTGTTCGACGCGCAGATCAGGCATGTCCGCAAGATCGTGGAGGAGACCAGGCAATACGACAACGTGATCTATGAGATTTGCAACGAGCCTGGCGGCTTCAACAGCCCCGGAGACACAAATCAACCGAGCTGCGCCGAAGTTGACCAGTGGCAGATGGCGGTTGCGGACGCCATCCGGAAAGCCGACTCCGGCTTGCCGCGCAAGCACCTGATCGCGGGCCAGCAGGCATTCGCCTATGACCCGTTCACCCAGTCGGTGGAAGCGAAATCGTTTGCCGATTTCGGGATCGACATCGTAAACGTTCACCCGCTCCCAAACACGGTCTACGCCTCGGAGCGCTACGATATGGGCGAGTTCATGTCTAAGCAACTCAAACTGCGCGCGGTAAGGGACTTCTGCCTCGCCACCTATCACGAACCCAAACCGCTCAACTACGACGAGGACAACGCCGCGAGCCAATACAAGGACTTTGACGGCTGGACCATCCACCGCAAGCGGGCGTGGACGGCGCTTTTGAGCGGAGCCCACTACGACTACATCGACTTCTCCATCATCAACTACTGCCCGGCAGGCACGCCCGAATCGCGCCGGTGCATACGCTCATGGATGAAGCACCTGTCGGAGTTCGTCCATAGCATCGATCTGGCGCGCGCCCGGCCCCTGCCCACCGTGGTCGGATCGGTCCCCGCGCATGTCTGCGTCAGCGCGCTCGCGGTCGAGGGCGAAGACTACTGCATCTACCTGGCGGATGAACGCGAACTGGCGGACCAACACCACGGACTCCCGATCAAGGCCGACTTGATACTCGATATTCCGGACGGGCGCTACAATGCCTGCTGCTACTCGCCCGTCAGCGGACTATATTCGCCATCGGTCGCTCTGGAGGCGGCCGGCGGCGCGGCAATTGCGCTGCCCGAGTTCGCGCACGACCTGGCGGTGCGCATCAGGAGATGCCCCTAGTACCTACTTCCGTAAGTTAGCTACTTATGGTATAATATTGCCATGCCATGGCAAGCAATCAGTATTGTGCTGAGCGATGATGATCGCCAGCTTTTGGAGTCGTGGGGCCGCGCGGGTTCGGGTGAGTACCGAAATGTGCTGCGGGCAAAGATCATTCTGGGCGCGGCGGATGGGAAGACGACGAGGTCCATAGCCAAGGAGTTAGGCATTGCCGGTCAGACAGTCTCGAAGTGGCGCGGGCGATTCGCTGGCGCTGGGGTGGCGGGTCTTTCGGATCGAGCGCGTTCGGGCAAGCCGGTAAAGTATGGGGATGCGATGGAAAGGCGCATCCTTGCCAAGCTTGATGAGCCATCGCCGTCGGGGTATGCCGGCTGGAACGGTCCGCTTGTGGCTGAGGCTCTCGGCGATGTGACTGCGTCGTATGTATGGCGTGTGTTGCGCAAACACGGGATTTGCCTTGCGCGGCGGCGCAGTTGGTGTATCTCGACGGATCCGGAGTTCGCCGAGAAGGCAGCGGACATAGTGCTGATGTAGTAGTTGGCGCTGTTGCCGGGGTCTGTGGCCAGAACCTGATTGGCGGGAGCGGTGTTGCTCTTGGTGGGATAATCCCAGTAGCCGGCGGTGGTTCCGCCGCCCTTGTAGTATGCAGCCTTATACCACTCATCCTCACTCGTCACGGCCCACGTCGCTCCGGCATTGCGCTGGATAGAGCCGCCAAGTGGACCATTGTATCCATCCAGAGTATATGCGCCGCGCTCAGTGGTGGAGGCATTCTGCGCTCCGGTGAGTTGCCTGTTACCCAGCCAATTGGCGAATCGGCAGGAGTCCCAGTAGCTTACGTAGTTCACCGGCCTGTTCGCCCAGTCGGATGCAACGCTGTAGCTGTAGCCGCCCGAAATACTGGTCTGCTGAATCTTGCAGCCGTAGGAGGTATCATCCCACATGCCGGTGTTGTACAACCCGTATGTGTCGGTGGCTCCCACGGCGTTCAGAAACGCGGTGTACTGTCCCGCCGTTACTTCGTACTTGCCTATGTTGTAGTTGTAGGCTACGGAGCCGCAGACTCTATCCGGGCCATACCCCCGGCCCCCGAGCCGGAGAGTTCACCGGCGTTTCCCGCGTTGCCAACGGCAACGGTGTCGATGGTGATGGCCGCCTGAGCAATCCCGCCCAAGCACAGCAGCGCGAGCGCTGCCGCTAGTACAAACAGCTTCTTCATATTTTACCTCCCGAATGTTGTAGCTTGGCCGCGCGGAGTCTATTGCCCGCTTTCGGCCCGATGCATAGAGACATAGTGTGAACTTGAGAAGCTCTACTACTATGTACTGTACATAAGTGATTATGTCAATGGGCGCTGAGCGTGGGCCGCTGATAAACTGGTATTATTACCAGGTTGCCATTGGGCGCTGCGGTTCCCTATTCCCTCGCCCCTACACCGCCTCGTTCTTGCCGCTGTGCACCGACCGCTCGGCGGCGTCGAGCATGGCGGTGACCTCCAGCGCGTCGTCGAGCGTAACGGGCGGCTCGGCTCCCTTGAAGAACGCTACCACCTTCTCAAGCTGTGTCGTGTAGAGCTTGCTGTTATCGCAGGTGTAGGGCGCGGCTTTGCCCTTCTCGCGGACGCAGCCGCCGTAGGCATACGCGCCCTCCGTAAGCTCCACCACACCCCGGCGCGCCTCCGGATAGTCCACCACGCTCACAACACCGGCTTTGTCCGATCTGGCGAACACCCCGACTGCCCCGTGGCCCATCGCGCGCTGCAGCATCTCGAAAGCATGAACGCCATACCAGACAATCGAGCTTCCGGCGGGAGCCTTGCCCAGCGGGCCGTAGGTACCCGCATAAAGCGGGTTGGGGATCGCTTCGCAGGCTTCGACCAGCCCCGGCACGAACCGCAGCGACGACGATGAGAACACCCGCAGGCCCTTATCTTTCGCGATCTTATAGATCGCGCGGGCGTTCGCGGTGTTGTCCGCCATCGGCTTATCGAGGAAGACCGGTTTGCCGAGTTTCGCGCACCTGGTGAAGTACTCCAGGTGATAGGCCGGGTCGTTGACCTCCAGCATTATCGCCTCGCACTCGGCCACGGCTTCATCGAAGTCCTTTGTGACCGTCACGCCCCACGCCTCCAGTTGCTTCTGCCGGTCGTCGAGGCCCTCTTTGTTTTGAAACGGGGTCTCGAATCGCATGCAGCTCACGACCTTTGCGCCGGCCACCTTCAGTTCCGGCGGGCAATCCGGCGCCTGCAGGCACTTCGTGAAAGCGATTGAGTGGCTGGAATCCAGCCCTATCACACCGATTCTGATATCTTGAGACATTTGTTCCTCCGCGGGCAAGCTCGTTGTTAGCCTAAGGTTAAGTCGAACCCGTCTTTTTGTCAAGCCTGGCCGTCGTTCAGTGAACCGCGGCAACCGCGAAAGCGAACGGAATCTTGACCGATTTTCCATCAGAGGTGACTGTCACGGAAACCGAGCCCTGAAGCACGGAGCCCGCTGCCGCGTCGCCCTTGCAGGCAAGCTGGCACGTCAGATCGGCGCGGCCTTTATGCCTCACAAAGATCCTGCTCTCGGCGGGATCAACTGATAGCTCGGCGGGTGTATCCCATCGGACGGCGATCTCCATGCGGCTGCGCGTGAGGTTCTCCAGGAGCAGTGTAACCTTCCTCGACTCGCCTGCCCGGATTTCCGGGTCTGTCATATAGTCGAATGTGGCACGCACCTGACCCAGGTCATAGACCAACTTATACGGGGAACGCGCCCACAGCGCCTTTGCTGCCTTGCTATCCTCCAGCCTGAGTTCGGCCTTGCGGGAAAGATCGGTCGGGGCGTCCGGGACAATCGCTACCGGCGCATCGTTATCTCTCAGCATCTTCTTGGCCATGCTTAGCGTGGCGTCCGTGAGTTCGGCGAGGTTCGCGGGCGGCTTGAAGCCGCTGATGGCGACGGTGCTGATCGTCTCTCCAACAGGACGACGCCACCTCGCCGATATGCACTTACCGCCGTGGATGATCCCCATGATCGAGCCCATTGTCGCGCCGGTGCAGTCGGTGTCGTCTCCGCAGTTCACGGCGCTGCAGATCGACTTGCCGAAATCGTCGTCGCCGTAGAGCCATCCCAGCACGACGAACGCCACGTTACGCGGCGCCATGAACCAACCCGTTGACTCGGATGACTTGATGACCGCCTCGCGCGCGGCGATCAGGTCCAGACCCTTGTCGTGGGCATCAATGGCCGCTCGCACGCTCACCGCCACCGCGCACTTTGGCGGGACATAGCTCAGGCCGATTCCGAGGAGCCGGTCACGATCGGATTCCACAAAGGCGGCGCTCTCGACGGCGGCGGTGAACATTTCCGCGTAAACGCCTTCTCCCGCGCCGTGGTCCACGCAGGCGTCCTCATAGGCGTAGCGCGCGGCGGTCGAGGGGCAGCCGGGCGCGAGACATGCCCATATTTCCGATCGAATCCACGCGCCGTTGCTGTCTCTCCACTTGCTGTTGCGGAAATGCCCCGACACCGGGGGCAGGAAACCATCCCGCATGTTGGCTTTCCCAATGCCATACTCGTTCCAGTCAACGGGAACATACTTCAGCCAGTACTCGCCGAGCACGCGCGCGTCGATCTGCGTCCCCCGCTCCTCCAGCGCCTTTAGCCACAGCATCTGAAGATCGAGATCATCATTGGCCGCGGGCTTTTCGGGCACCGGCTTGAAGAAGGTCAGCGCCTGGATGGTCTGCTGGCCCTCGAACGGCATGCCCAGGGTGCCCCCGATGTTCTTGCCCAGCCAGCAGGCATATACTTTGTCGCGAAACTCGGCTTCGTTGAGGGTGACGATGGCATTCGTGCTCGCTTGAGCGGCACAAGATGTCACGATGCACAGAATCACGATGGTTGTTAGAAGCGTGGTTTTCATCATCAAGCTACCTCTATTGCGGTGAAGTAATGGACGCTCGATAATAATTCTACGCCCGCGCCGGCGATGTGGCAAGCAACGAGAAGCGCGGAGACGCAACACACTGCCACCCCAACGCGCTTCCGCAAACAGTTTCGCGTTCGCGTTGCGGTCTGGAACAAGCCAATGGGACGAAAGGTTGGTCCAACCAAAAAGGCGCCCGGTGCGATGCACCGGGCGCCCTCAGTTTGTTCAGCTATTGCCGAAACGGTTTACCAGCGTCGTCCACCGCCGCCGCCGCCGCCGTAGCCGCCGCCGCCGCCGCTGCGTCCGCCACCGCCACCGCCGCCGCTGCGCTCGGTCTTCGGTCGGGCTTCATTGACTGTGAGGGTCCTGCCGCCGACTTCCTTGCCGTTAGTGGCTTCGATTGCGGCAGCCATCTGCTCTTCGGGAATCTCAACGAACCCGAATCCCTTGTCGCCGATGATTCTGACTTCAGCGATGGGGCCGAACGGCTCGAACAGAGTGCGAATGTCGCCCTCGGTGGTGTTGTAGGACATATTTCCTACGTAAAGTGACTTGTTGGCCATTTGAATGCCATCCTTCCGGGACTAATCCCTGAGCCTCTCAATGAACGGCACATGGGCAATATTGCCTGTAGCGGGGGGTTCGATCAGTCGCAGAAGGAAAAGCAATCCACGGGGTGACGAAGACACCGGTGCCGAACACTGATTGTAGCTTTAGAAAGTATATACTACATTTGGCGAAAATGCAAGCATTTTTTTTCAACGCCCTCTATTCCCGGTCACACGCCCCATCGGGGGGCGCAAAATACTCGTGTTGACATTCGGCCCAGTCGAGTGTTAATATCCAATTGGAGCCTGGTGGCTCGGAGTGACGGGATGAAGGACTTGCCCATCGCCCATATAGACCTTCGCAAACAGGTTATACTCAAAGCCGTCGTGACCGACTACGTGCGCACGGCCGAACCTGTCGGCTCCCACGCGCTGATGGCCCACTACTCTCTGGGAGTCAAATCCGCCACCATTCGCAATGAAATGGCCGAGCTTGCCGAGCTGGGCTACCTGCATCAGCCCCACACCTCCGCCGGGCGTGTTCCGTCCGATATGGGCTATCGGTTCTACGTAGATCGCCTCATGGAAGCAGGTGGGCTGGCCCGCGCCGAGGCCGCGAGCATCCGCGACAGGCTCTCCGGTCGCCGGACCGAGATGGACATTATTCTCGAACAGACCTGCCGGATTCTCTCCGATCTCGCGCATTATGCGTCGGTTGCCACACACCCGGTCCTCAAGAACGCGCGAGTCAGCCACGTGAGCGTGGCGCACGTGGGTCAGGACAAGCTGTTGGCGCTGCTGGTGCTCGACAACGGCCGCGTGCTTCACGAGTTTGTGGAGCTCTCACCACAGTCGCGCAAGATCGACCCCGTGACGGCTACGAACTACCTGAAGCGGATGCTTGACTCCAAGACGCTGGAGTCCGCAAGCGCCACAAGCGCTTCGCCTGAAGACGCGCCCGACATGAAGGAACTGCTCGCGAAGGTGATCGAGTTCATCAAGCGGGAGTTTGAACCCACCGAAGAGACGGATGTTACCACCGAAGGCACGGGCTATATCGTCGGGCAGCCGGAGTTTCGCGACGCGCGGCGGCTGGAGGCGGTGCTGTCGGTGCTCGAACAGCGCGGCGCGCTCTACAAGCTCTTTTCCTCGGTCTACCTCGGCGGAGAGGTGACGGTCATCATCGGCTCCGAAAACCCCCTCGAGCAAATGCGCGACTGCAGCTTCGTCGGCGCTCGCTACAGGATCGGCGGGCGCGCGGCGGGGACTATCGGCGTGCTCGGCCCGACCCGAATGGACTACCGCAGGGCCATCAGCGCGGTCGATTTCATGGCCCGGAATCTGGGCGAGCTTCTGACGGCGCTCAGCGTGGCGTAGAGGCTACCACTTCGTTTCTGCACGCTTCGCACGAGGGAACTTACGGGTTTTGGATGAACGAATTGCCCCTCAGCTTACGCTCAGCCCACGCTCAGATTTTCGGCGGCGGGATTTCGTTTTGGCGGTCTAATTAGTTGCCAGGTGTCAGGTGTCGGGTGTCGGGTGTTAGGTGATAGGTGTCAACTGATGATTCCCTCCCATAATTACAAGACGACAACTAGTACCTACTTCCCTAAGTCAGCATAAGAGCTTTTTGGCTGAACGCTATGGACGATTTCTTTGGTCCACTCAAATGGAGCGGCATGCTCGCTGTATGCGGCGATGAATTTGTCTATGGCTTGGCGCACTTGGCGCGGCAGCGAATCGCCCGCCCCACTTCGAGACTGTCTGACCCGCAATGCCTAACTCCTTGGCTATGGACCCCGTCGTCTTCCCATCCACCGCGCCCAGAATGATCTTTGCCCGCAGCACATTTCGGTACTCACCCGAACCCGCGCGGCCCCACGACTCCAAAAGCTGGCGATCATCATCGCTCAGCACAATATTGATT
>Ga0209226_10001140_pt1 | contig 12526 bp, 11 predicted proteins | sample BarGraNGADG00212_2_FD_184497 | JGI IMG/M metagenome (GOLD analysis project Ga0209226, IMG submission 184497) | Arctic peat soil microbial communities from Barrow, Alaska, USA - Barrow Graham LP Ref core NGADG0011-212 (SPAdes) (version 2) | ecosystem: Environmental > Terrestrial > Soil >...
ACCGCGGACGTGCACGGTCTCGTTCTCGAAGTCCACGTCGGCCAGATCGAGCCCGACCGCTTCGGCGCTGCGCAGGCCGGCCGAGTAGACCAGCTCGAGCAGGGCGCGGTTGCGCAGGGCGAGCGGACCTTTGCCTTCGCTCGCTTTTAAGAGGTCGTCGACTTCGTTGGGGCGCGGCGTCTCGGGCAGGTGGAGCGAGTGGCGCGGCTTGAGCGCCAGCTCGGGCACGCGGGCGGCGCCGAGCGCGAAGCCGATCAGCCCGCGCACCGCCGCCAGCTTGCGCGCGATGGTGCGCTCGGAGAGGCGGCTCGGTTGCCGTCCGGGGTGAGCCGCGCCAAGCTCCGAGGCGTAGAGGGCAAGCAGGCGCCCGTCCACCGTCTCCAGCGCCGCGCTCTTGCGGGCCAGGAAGTCGGCGAACTCGTTCAGGTCGCTGCGGTAGGCGCGCCGGGTCGCCTCCGAGAAGGACGGGGAGGCGAGAAAGCGGTCGATGGTTCGGTTCAGATCCACCTCTGCTGATTCGCCGTTGGGGAGCAAAACCCGCCCGTGGACCGTGCGCGATATGGAGCCTTGTCTTCGTTCGCTAGGACACCTCTCTCTACGCCCTCCACCGAGCCACCCGCCCGCGGGGTCGTCTGAAGTTACCGTCTCGCCGTGGCGCGAAACGCACTGCTGTGTGCCGGTTCTGTGTCGAATGGGTGAGCCGTCTACCCTGTGCCGGCGCGGTGGAGTAAGCGCCACGTACCATGCCGGAGATGTCGCGAGGCAGAAACCTGACCAAAGCACTACTCGTGCTTGCGGTAGCGCTGGTCGCCGCGGCGCTGCTCGCCAACTCCGGCTCGCCCGTTAGCGCGGCCGGCTCACCGCTGGTGGTCATCGATCCGGGGCACGACCTCTACGGCAACTCGGCTACCGAGCCGATCGGGCCGGGCTCCAGCACGAGGAAGATCAAGGACGGCGGCGGCGCGCGCGGCGTCGTCTCGGGCAAGCCGGAGGCGGTCATCAATCTCGCCGTCTCCAAACGCCTGGCGGCGCTGCTCAAAGGAGCCGGAGTTCGTGTCGTGATGACGCGCACCACGACGAGTCACACCTCGATGGGTAACGTCGAGCGCGCCCAGATCGCCAACCGGCTGCACGCCGCCGCTCTAGTGCGCGTGCACTGTGACGGCTCCACCTCGGGCGCAACCGGCACGCACACCCTCTATCCCGCCTACCGCGCGGGCTGGACGAGTGACATCTACAAGTCGAGCCTGAGACTGGCCAAGCTGGTGCAGGCCGGGCTGGTCGGTTCGCTTGGCTTTCCCAACCGCGGTCTCGATCCGCGCTCCGATATCACGGGCTTCAACTGGGCGGACGTGCCGGTGATCCTGCCCGAGCTTGGGTTCCTCACCAACGCCGCTGAAGATCGTGTGCTGGCCAGCAGCACCGGCCAGCAGGAGGCGGCTGTTGGCATGTGCCGCGGCATCCTGCGCTTCCTCGGGCGCTCGCCCGCGAGCTGCGGCTGAACGCGCTCAGGCGCGAGGGGCGCCCGAGCAGGCAACCGCCAACAGGAAGGGCCCGCCGAAGTGGGCTCAACTCAGGGAAAGCCTGAGCACCCTACGAGCTACTCTTCCAGGCGCTCTTGCAGCCCCGTGAACTGACTGCGCAGGCGCGCCGGCAACCGGTCGCCGAACTGGGCGAAGTGCCTCTCGATGTCCGGCACTTCCGCCCGCCAGGCATCAACGTCCACGCGCAGCAACTCGCGGATATTCTCCGGCGGGAGGTCAAGTCCGGTCAGGTCGAGGTCGCTACCTGCGGGGAGATAGCCGATAGGAGTCTCCTCGGCTCCCGCTTCGCCCTCCACGCGCTCGCACATCCAGGCAAGTACGCGGCTGTTGTCGCCGTAGCCCGGCCACAGCCATTCACCGTCGGCTGTCTTGCGGAACCAGTTGACGTAGAACATGCGGGGGGCCTTGTTGCCCAGCCGGTCGCCCATGTCGAGCCAGTGCTGGAAGTAGTCGGCCATGTCGTAGCCGCAGAAGGGCTGCATGGCGAAGGGGTCTCGGCGCAGCTTGCCTACTTCGCCGATGTTGGCTGCGGTTGTTTCGGACGAGGCTGTCGCTCCCAGGAAGACGCCATGATCCCAATCGAGCGCCTCGGTCACCAGAGGAACGACGCCGCTGCGCCGACCGCCGAAGATGAAGATGTCGATCGGCACTCCCTCCGGCTTTTCCCAATCGGGGCTGATGATGGGACATTGCTCGGCAGGAGCTGTGAAACGGGCGTTGGGATGCGCGCCGGGATTACCGCCGGGAGACCAATCATGGCCCTTCCAGTCGATCCCGTGCGCCGGGGCCGGCTCGCCTATTCCCTCCCACCAGACGTCGCCGTTGTCGGTGAGCAGGCAATTGGTAAAGATCGAGTTCTCCTTGCAGGTCTCCATCGCCATCGGGTTCGACTCGTACGAGGTGCCCGGAGCGACGCCGAAAAAGCCCGACTCCGGGTTAACGGCGTAGAGGCGGCCGTCGGGACCGATCTTCATCCAGGCGATGTCGTCGCCGATGCACTCCGCTTTCCAGCCGGGGATGGTCGGTTGGAGCATCGCCAGGTTGGTCTTGCCGCAGGCGGAGGGGAAGGCAGCGGCGATGTGATACCGCTTACCCTCGGGGCTGATCAGTCGCAGGATCAGCATGTGCTCGGCCATCCAACCCTCACGTTTGGCCATCGCCGAGGCAATGCGCAGGGCGAAGCACTTCTTGCCCAGGAGCGCATTGCCGCCGTAGCCAGAGCCGAACGACCAGATCAAGTTCTCCTCGGGAAAGTGGCTGATGTATTTCTGCTCCATCGGCGCGCAGGGCCAGGGAACGTCCTGGAGCCCGGGCTCCAGCGGCGCACCGATCGAGTGCAGGCAGGGCACGAACTCGCCGTCTTCTCCAAGCGCCTCGACTACTTCGGCGCCGACGCGGGTCATGATCTGCATGTTGCAGACGACATAGGGGCTATCGCTGATCTCGACGCCGGTCTTGGCCATCGGCGAACCCAGCGGGCCCATCGAGAAGGGGATGACGTACATCGTGCGTCCACGCATGCAGCCCTGGTAGAGGTCGAGCATCGTGCGCTTGAGCTCGTCTTCGGCAACCCAGTTGTTGGTGGGGCCTGCCTCGGCTTTGCTCGGCGTGCTGATGTAGGTGCGGTCCTCGACGCGGGCCACGTCGCTGGGATCGGAGCGGAACAGGAAACAGTTCTTGCGCTTCTCGAGCGGGATGGCGGCGCCGCTGGCGACCATTTGCGCCATAAGCAGGTCGAACTCGGCCTTGCTCCCGTCGCACCAATGGATTGCATCGGGCTGGCAGAGCGTGGCCACCTCTTGTACCCATTGCCGTAGTTTCCGGTTCTTCGCCTCGTAAGCCATGAATCTCCTCAAGTGTTGGGGAAATCGGAGCCCGTACACAGACGGGGCAGTTTGATCGCTTTCCTCGGCCTCTCGGTCTCGAGTCTGCTCGATTATCCCTTCGTGGTAACTGAAGCGGCCGGCGGTTGCCCGCTTTCTACCTGCCTCGCTCCCGAAGGAAGCCCCATTTATATCAACAGCGGCAGACCGAACATGAGCTGTCGGGACTACGCGGGGGTTGATTGTGTACGGTCTCCGGACGTGGATAGCTCTCACGACGTGCTCGTAGTAGGCGCCGGTTGCGCCGGTATGCGCGCCGCCATCGAGGCGCACGACGCGGGCGCCGAGGTCGCTCTGGTCTCCAAGCTGCATCCGACCCGCAGCCATTCGGGCGCGGCGCGGGGTGGCATCAACGCGGCGCTCGGCAACGCCGGTGAAGACAGCCCCGAGGCGCACGCCGCCGACACGGTCAAGGGCTCCGACTACCTGGGCGACCAGGACGCGATCGAGCTGTTCTGTAACGAGGCGCCCGGCGACATCTACCAGCTCGAGCGCTGGGGCGCCCTGTTCGACCGAGACGCCGAGGGAAGGCTGGCGCAGCGGCCCTTCGGCGCCGCCGGAGCGCCGCGCACCGTCCATGCCGCCGACGTCACCGGCCACGTGCTGCTGCAGCTTTTATACGAGCAGCTGTTGGCGCGCGAGATCCGGGTATACGAGGAGTACTTCGTCTGGCGCCTGGTGATCGGCGAAAAGGGCTGCGAAGGCGTGCTGGCCTGGGATCTGGCGCGCGGAGGCGTGAAGGCGCTGGCGGCCAAGGCCGTCGTACTGGCTACCGGCGGCTCCGGGCGCGTCTACCGCGGCTCCACCAACGCCCATGCCTGCACCGCCGACGGCATGGCAATGGCGCTGCGCGCCGGGCTGCCGCTCGAGGATCTGGAGTTCATGCAGTTCCACCCGACGACGCTCCATCCCAGCGGCCTCTTGGTGACCGAAGCAGTACGCGGCGAGGGCGGTTATCTGCTCAATTCGGGCGGTGCGCGCTTCATGCGCCATTACGCGCCCGAAGCGATGGAGCTGGCCAGCCGCGATGTGGTCGCCCACGCCGAGCAGACCGAGATCGACGAGGGGCGTTCAATTGGCGGTTCGCTGCTGCTCGACCTGCGCCACTTCGGGCCCGAGAAGATGCGCGAGCACTTCCACGGCACGCGCGATATGGCGCTCACCTACGCCGGCATCGATCCTCTCGAGCAGCCGCTTCCGGTGCGGCCGGGCGCCCATTACCACATGGGCGGCGTGGCAACCGATCTGGACGGGCGCACAGAGGTCGAGAACGTCTTCGCCGCCGGCGAGGTGGCCTGCGTCTCGCTGCACGGCGCCAACCGGCTGGGCGGCAACTCGCTGATGGAGACGATCGTCTTTGGGAGGAGGGCGGGGCGCGCCGCCGCCGAAGAGGCGCTGAAGAAAAGCGACCGCGCAGCGCTTGGGCCGGGCGCTCAGGTCGACGGCGAGCGGGAGTTGGCGCGCCTGCTCGAGCGCCGTAAAGGCGAGCGGCCGCGGGCGATCCGCGATGAGCTCGGCACATCGATGAACGAGAACTTCGGCGTCTTCCGCGAAGAGGGAAAGATGCGCCGCCAGCTCGAGCTGCTGGAAAACCTGCGCGAGCGTTATGAAGAAGTGCTCGTCGAGGATACGGGTCGAGTCTGGAACAGCGACCTCACCCAGGTGCTGGAGCTCGGCTTCCAGCTCGATCTGGCCGTCTGCATGGTCAGCGCCGGGCTGGAGCGGCGCGAGAGCCGCGGCGCCCATTCCCGGCCCGCCGACTTCCCCGAGCGCGACGACCAGAACTTTCTCAAGCACTCGCTCGTGCGCTGGTCGAAGGACTGGCTCGATCTCTCCTGGAAGCCCGTGACGATCACGAAATGGCAGCCGCAGAAGAGGACATACTAATGCAGGTTCGCCTCCAGATCCAGCGCTCCGATCCGGCCACGGAAGAGACGCGGCTGCAGCTCTACCAACTCGATCAGGTGCGCCCGGCCGCCACGCTGCTCGACTGCCTGGAGCAGATCAAGGACGAGCAGGACGGAACGCTTGCCTTCCGCCGTAGCTGCCGCGAGGGAATCTGCGGCTCCTGCGCGGTGAGAGTCGACGGGAAAACGGCGCTTGCCTGTCGCACCCCGGTGGCCGAGCTGGTCGCCGGAGGCCGGCTGCCGACCATCGCCCCGATCGGGAACCTGCCCGTCGTACGCGATCTCGTCGTCGAAATGGAGCCGATGTGGCAGAAGATGCGCTCTGTCCGACCCTTCCTGCGGCCGACTTCCGACGCTCCCGACGACGGGCGCGAGACCGTCGTTCCGCCCACCCTGATGGCAGCCGTGCGTAAGGAGGCGCTCTGCATCAACTGCGGCGCCTGCGTCTCGGAGTGCGACGTGATGAGCGTGAGCCCCGAGTTTCTCGGGCCGCACGCCCTGGCCAAGGCCTGGCGCCTGGTCGGCGATCCGCGCGAGGAGCAGAACGCGCCGCGGCTGAAAGAATTGAGCGGCCGGCACGGCATCTGGGAGTGCACACGCTGCTATCTCTGCAACGAGCGCTGCCCCAAGGGAGTCGATCCGCGCGACGCGATCGCCAAGCTCGGCGCCGAGGCCTTCGTGGCCGGTGTCGTTCGCGACCGCGGCGCCCGGCATGCCAAGTGGTTCGTGACCTCGGCCCGTACTACCGGCTGGTTGCGGGAGAGCGAGCTAGTCGTGAAGACGCTCAACATCGCCGTCTTGGTAACCAAGATCCCGCTCGGCCTGCGCCTCTTCCGGCGCGGCAAGGCGCCGCTACCGCTGCCGCGGCACAAGGCGGCCGACCTCGCTCCGGCGCGCGAGCTGCGGCGCATCGTGGCCGGGCAGGATCGACGCGGAGCACAAGGCATCGTTCAGGGCGAGCGGGTGCTGGAGCGCATCGAGCGCGTCCGCGTGCCCGAAAAGCCGGCGCCCGAGGTTGAGGACTTCTGATGCGCCGCGTCGCCTACTACAAGGGCTGCCTGGCCCGGCTCTCGGCGCGCGAGCTCGATAGCTCGACCAGGGCTCTGGCGCCCAAGCTGGGGCTGGAACTGGTGGAGCTGGAGTCGGTCACCTGCTGCGGCGCCGGCGACATCCAGACCGCCGACCCCGACTACGCCCTGCACCTGAACGCGCGCATCCTGGCCGAGGCCGAGCACGCCGGCCTGGACACGATTCTCACCGTCTGCAACGTCTGCACGCTCAATCTCAGGCAGGCGGCCTGGCAACTCGGCGACGAGGAACTGCGCGCGCGCGTGAACGAGAATCTGGAGCGTGCGGGCGCTAAAACGTATTCCGGCGGCGTCGAGGTGACGCATCTGCTCTGGCTGATCGCGCGCGGCGAAGGGCTCGAGCGCCTGAAGAAGATCGCCCTGAAGAAGCTGGACGGGCTGCGTGTGGCGCCCTTCTACGGCTGCCAGCTGCTTCGTCCCTCGAAGTTGATGGGCTTCGAGGATCCCGACCGACCCAGCTCGCTGGAGGCCGTGATCGAGGCCTGCGGCGGCGTGCCGGTGGACTATCCGGCCAAGACACTCTGCTGCGGCTTCCCGATCCTGCTGGCCCGCGAGAAGACGTCAATGGCCGAGCTGGCGCGACCGCTCGAGCAGGCGCTGGAGGCGGGGGCCGAGGCGATGGTCACCTCCTGTCCGCTCTGCCATCTCTCGCTCGACGCCTGGCAAAAGAGCCTGGAGCGCACACGGGGCAAGAAGATCGGTCTGCCCATCTTCCATCTCTCTCAGATGATCGCGTTGGCCGTGGGAATCGAGCCCGCGCAGCTCGAGCTCAAGCGCCACCTTGTCCCGATGGGGCCGCTGCTCGACAGGCTGGCCTCGCCGCTGGAGGGTGGGCGATGATCTGGCTTCTAGCTGCGCTCGTTCTACTGCTCTTGACCGCGCTCGGCTGGGGCGTCTTCGAGGCCGGCTGGGTGCGGCTGGTGGAGCTGGAGGCGCCCATCCCGGGCTTGCCGAAAGAGCTGGACGGCCTGCGCATCGCCCATATCGGCGATTTCCATCTCGGCTTTCGCTCGCGCGGGCGGCGGGCGGTAATACAAGCCGTTGACTGGGTCAACGAGCGCAAGCCCGACCTGGTGCTGGTGAGCGGCGACCTGCTTTCGCACCCGCGCGGCGAGGCCGAGCTCAGGCGCCTGCTCGCGAGGCTCGAGAACTGCTTCGTCGTTCTCGGCAACCACGACTTCGCCCTCTCGCGCGATCCCTTCTCGCGGCTTTCGGCCGTGCACGAGCTGGAGCCCGCGACGCTGCTTTTCGACGAGGCGCGCAACATCCGGCTGCGTGGCAAGCAGGTGCAGATCGTGGGCGTCGATCCGCGTAGCTACGACGCCAAGAAGGCCGCACCGCAGCTTCTTGCCGATCCGCAGGCGGCGCTGCGGATCTGCCTCTGCCACTTCCCCGGTATCGCCAGGCGCATGCCGCCGGGGTCTTTCGACCTGATCTGCGCCGGTCACCTCCACGACGGCCAGATCGCGCTTCCCTATCCGGGCGGAAAGATCCGTTTCGCGCACCCGCGCAACCGTCAGGGCAGGGGCCTCGTGCGCCGCTCGAGCGGCCTCTTACATCTCTCCCCGGGGCTCGGTACGACCTTCCTTCCCTTCCGCATCTTCGCCCGTCCTGAGGCGACCGAGCTACATCTGCGATCCCGAGATCACATCCCCACCGAGATAAGCTCTAATTAATGGACGGACAGGCGCTTATCTCGCCGGAGGTGCTTGCCCGCTACGCGGCCGATGCCGCGAGCGAGGTCGAGGGAGTTCGCCGCGTCATCACCGGGCACCTGCGTCGACAACCAGGCGTGCGTGTCCGCGTCGGTGAGGACGGAGTGCATTTCCAGGTACCGGTGGTGCTGGAGTACGGCATGCCTATCAAGCCGGTCGCGCGCGAGGTGCAGCGGCGTGTGCGCCGCTATTTGAAGGTAATGGCCGACGTCGATCCGGCCGCCGTCGAGATCGTCGTCGCCCAGGTAGAGCCCGGGCAAGAATGAGCCCGCGCCTGGAGCCGCTGACGCGCGGGACGCTGGCCAGTGCTCCTTCTATCTGTCACGGCTGCGTCTGGTGGCAGGGACGCGGCGACAAATCGGTCGATAAGAAGCGCTGGATCGATCTGGCCGAGGAGAGCTGGGGCGCCTGGGGGATGGTCTACTTCGATGACGACGAGCGACCGCTCGGTGTCATGCAGTACGCCTCCGCGTCCCTGTTTCCGCGCGCCCAGAAGCTTCCGGCCGGTCCGGTATCGGATGACGCAGTGCTTGTCACCTGTGCCTATCTCGTCGATCCGGCCTCTCCCTGGGTTATCCAGTCGCTCTTTCTGGCGGCCGCCGGCGAGGCGCGATCGAGGGGCGCCGAGGCGCTGGAGGCCTTCTCCTTCCGCTACTCCGAAGAGGACGACTTCGAGCAACGACTGATCCTGCATCGCGCGATCTTCCCGCACGACCTGCTGGCCGATCTTGGTTTCATCACGATTCGCAGCGCCGGGCGCGTGCAGCTGGCGCGGCTGGAACTGGGCGGGCTCGTGCCCAGCGCCGAGGCCGAGCGCGGTGGGTTTCTGGCGGCGCTCAAGCGGCTCTACTGGCCCGAGCCGGTACCGGCGCCGCCCAGGCCGTAGAGGCCTGACGCCCGCCCGGGAAGGGGCACTTCTCTATTCGCCCGCCACCGATCCACCCGCCCGCGGGGTCGTTTCAAACTACTGTCCCGAAAGAGAAGAAAACGCACCGCGACGTACCGATTCTGTGCCAACTCGGTATCTCTGCTCGGGCGCGTCTGCTTTGCCGGATCAGTGGCAGGCGCTACTACCAGAGTCGAGCAGCCGCCCGTTCGGCGTCGAGAGAAAGCGCCAGGAATAGCGCTTCGCACCCAACTTCAGGCGTAATACGCCCCAGTGCGAAGTGATGATCTTCCTGCTCGTGGGAATCGGTGTGACGGCCTGATAGAAGGGGCCACCGCCTGTCCCGACTACAAACTCGCGCATACCTCGTGCTTGATTGATGTGACCCGATGCGTCGAGCGGAGCGAACCGTTGATAGAGGTGGTCGTGGCCGTTTAGGACTACGTCGACGCCGGCCTTGGCCAGTGCCGCCCAGAAAGGCTGCATATTCGTGTCTGAGCCGTGCGGGCCCGAGGAGAAGCGCGGACGATGCCAGTAGGCGAGCGTGCAGCCCGAGCGGTGCTGGGCAAGGTCGGCCTGCAACCAGCGAAGCTGGGCCGATCCGGGCCCGCAACCACCGATCTCGCCGCACTCGGAGTTGAGAACTACGACGTGCCAGCGGCCCAGCCGGTAGCTGTAGTAGCCACCGGGCGGCGCGGCCTTGCTTCCGAAGTAGGCGAAATACGCGCTGGCGCCGGAGGTCATGTACTCGTGGTTTCCGACCGCCGGTCGTGTTCGCACCTTGAATCGGCCCCAGGTTGGTTGGTAACAGTCCGCAAAGTCGCTCGTTGACCCGCTGGGGTATGCGGTGTCTCCTAGCGCCGCGACGGTGCCGGGACGGCTCTCGATCAGGGCGGCCGTTAAGTGGGCGCCGTTCGACGAGCAGTCGGCGATATCGCCTGCGGCGAGCATTATCGCCGCAGGCTGGGAACTCTTGGCCGCGGCCGTGGGCGCCTGTCCGATCAGGACGACGACGAAGATTGCGACCAGGGCGCGTATGCGCATGTCACGAGGGTAACAGCCGTTAGGCCGTGGCCGGCTCGGCCGCCGCGCCCGAACCGGCGAGCACGAGCTCGGCGATCTGCAGCGCGTTCAGAGCGGCGCCCTTGCGCAGATTGTCGCAGCTCAGATAGAGCGAGAGCCCGCGCGCAACGTTCGGGTCGCGGCGGATTCGCCCGACCAGCACCTCGTCGCCCCCAGCCGCGTCCCCAGGGGTCGGGAACTCGGGCAGCTCGAGCACGCGCACGCTCGGAGCGCCGCGTAGGATCTCGGCGGCCTGCTCGGGCGAGAGATCGTCTTCCAGCTCGATCCAGATCGCCTCGGAGTGACCGACCATTACCGGAACGCGGACGCAGGTCGGCGCCACGGGCAGATCGGGCAGCTCGAGGATCTTCTGCGTCTCCTGGCGCAGCTTCGACTCCTCGTCGGAGTCGTCGCCCTCCCAGGTCCAGTCCATGATCAGGTTGTGCTCGGCGGGATTTTCGGCCCTGAGCGCCTCCATCCGCTTGGCGCCCGCGCCCGATACCGACTGGTAGGTGGCAACGTGCACGCCGACGAGGCCGGCCGCGTCGTGTAGCGGTTTCAGCGTCATGGTGAGCGGTATGGCGCAGCAGTTGGGGTTGGCGATGATGCGATCGCGCTCCAGCGCCTCGAGCGCGCGGGCTCCGTTCACCTCCGGTACGACCAGCGGGTAGCCGTCGACCAGGCGGTAGGCCGAGGACTTGTCGATGCAGATCGCACCGCCGGCGGAGGCGTACGGGACGAACTCCTTGGAGCGCGAGGTGCCAACTGAGAAGAGGCAGAGATCGAGGTCGCCGGCGCGCAGAGCCTCGGGCGTAGTTTCCTCGACGATCAGTTTTCCGTCGCCGAAGGGCAGCTCTTTCCCGGCCGAGCGAGCGGAGGCAAAGGCACGCACGTTCTTGTAACCGCGCTCGGCCAGCAGGCGCAAGGTGAGCGTGCCGACGGCGCCGGTGGCGCCGATGATGCCGATGCGGGCGTTTTCGAGCGGGTTACTCATGGCCGCGTTCTGCCAGGTCGGTGTCGAGCCCGAAGGCGAAGTGCAGCGCCTGCACGGCGCGCTCCACGTCTTCCTTGGCGATATGGCAGGCGATCTTGATCGGCGAGGTCGAGACCACTTCGGGCTCGATTCCCAGATCACCCAGGACGTCGAAGGTCTTGGCGGCGACGCCGGGGTGGCTCTTCATGCCGGCGCCGATCACGCTGACCTTGCCCAGGTCGTCGCGCGAGCTCCACTTGACGCCGAGCGCGTTCAAGGTGGCCTCGCTGGCCTTGTGATCTTCGAGCGGCGCCGAGTAGACGATGGCGCCGTCGCCGTTGATGAGGATGGTGTCCACGTTTACCTCGGCTTCGGCGAGCGCCGAGAAGAGCGTCGCGGGGGTCGTTCCTTCGACTCTGTAAATGTTCTCCTCGATGGTGTGCGTGACACCGGAGATCATCGCCTTCTCGAGCATTCTTTCGTCCTCCTCGCGAATCCAGGTTCCGCCAGCATTCGAGAAGCTGGAGCGGACGTGGACCATCACATTGTGGTTGCGCGCGAACTCAACAGAGCGTAGCTGCAGGACTTTGGCGCCCGAGGCTGCCATCTCCAGCATCTCGTCGTAGGAGACCGCGTGAAGCTTGCGCGCCGTCTTGACGACGCGCGGATCGGCCGTGAAAACGCCGTCCACGTCGGTGTAGATCTCGCAAGCCTCGGCGCCGATTGCCCCGGCCAGCGCGACCGCGGTGGTATCCGAGCCGCCGCGACCCAGCGTGGTCACGTCGAGCGAGTCCGAGGACACGCCCTGGAAGCCGGCGACGAGCACGATCTTGCCCTTGCCGAGCGCCTCGTGGATGCGCTTGGCCCTGATCGAGACGATCTTGGCCTTGGTGTGGACGGTGTCGGTGACGATGCCCGCCTGCGAGCCGGTGAGCGAGATCGCTTCGTGGCCGAGGTCGTGGATGGCCATCGCCGCCAGCGCGCAGGAGATGCGCTCGCCCACCGAGAGCAGCATGTCCATCTCGCGAGTATTGGGATCGGGCGAGATCTTGTAGGCCAGTTCGACCAGTTCGTCGGTGGTGTCGCCCATCGCCGAGAGCACTCCAACAACGCGGTTACCCGCCTCGCAGGTGGCAACCAGGCGCTCGGCGACCAGCTTCAGCCGCTCTGGATCGGCAACCGAGCTGCCGCCGAACTTCATCACCACCGTGCCGAGGCGCGGCACGCTGCCGTGATGGTGGTGGTGTTCGATCTCGCTCATAGCTGTGGTCGGTGCGGGGATAGTTCGCAGTGGGATCTCCCGCCCTAGATCAGAATGCTACTTGGCGCGCAAGAGCTTTCGCCAGTGAACCAGCCGCGCCTGCCTGGGTTACATCTCGCGCCGGCCCTCGAGCGCGCGCCCGAGCGTGACCTCGTCGGCGTACTCCAGGTCGCCGCCCACGGGCAGGCCGCTGGCCAGGCGGGTGAC
>Ga0209226_10001145_pt1 | contig 12489 bp, 13 predicted proteins | sample BarGraNGADG00212_2_FD_184497 | JGI IMG/M metagenome (GOLD analysis project Ga0209226, IMG submission 184497) | Arctic peat soil microbial communities from Barrow, Alaska, USA - Barrow Graham LP Ref core NGADG0011-212 (SPAdes) (version 2) | ecosystem: Environmental > Terrestrial > Soil >...
CATGGTGGCCTGGCCAGCAACTGGGAAGAACCGCCCGGTGCGGCCTACGCCACGAGCCACTGGTCTCCCGGCACATTGGTCCGCACTCAGGCCAGTTTCCGCCCGCGCGCCGACCTGGCCGATGGCAATTACTCCCTGGTGGCCGGCCTTTTCCGTCCGGCCGGCGGGCAACGCCTGCGGACTGCCGCCGGCGCCGACCATCTGGTCTTGGGACAAATCACTGTGCGTGGCCGGGCTCACGACACCACCCCGCCGGCTCCCTTGCATGCAACCGATGTTTCCCTGGGCAGCAGCGCCCGCCTGCTCGGCTACGACCTCGCCGCACCGGAAGGGGGATACCAGCCGGGCGCCTCATTCGGCCTTACCCTGTATTGGCAGGCCCGGCAGAGCTCGGAGCGCCCCTACGCGGTGTTCGTACACCTGTTGGATGAAGGCGGAACTATACGGGGCTTCGGGGATGCCCAGCCGGGCAACGGACGGTTCCCGACGACCGGCTGGCTGCCCGGCGAATACTTGCACGACGAGCACCGGATCACGATCGATGCGGACGCGCCGCCTGGAAACTACCGGTTGGTGGCCGGCATATACGATCCGGCGAGTGGGCAGCGCCTAACGACACCTGATGGCCAGGATCAGATCGTGCTCGACGGCAAGTTGCAGATCGGGGGGCGGACGCGCTAGGCTGCAACTTCTCTGGCGCCATTGCGTATGGAGGGATAGAACAGCAGATGCAAATGAGATCCTTATAGGGAGGAAAAGATGACCCAGGAACCGCGTCCGAGCACGAACTTGTCTGACGAACTCACCCGCCTGGTGAACCAGGTTACCGAGGCGGCGCGACTGGCGTGGGAGAGCGAAGAATGCAAGCGGCTGCAAACGGAGATCAGCGAGGGCGTTAAGAACTTCAGCGTGCAGGTCGATGAGGCCGTGCGTAGGGCCAGCGAAAGCGAGACCGCGAAGAAGGTCAGGACGCAGGCCGAGCAGGTAGCCGTCAGGGCAAGAGAGACCGACGTCGTGGACGACATGCGCCAGGGTCTCCTGGTCGGTTTGCAGACGCTCAACCATGAGCTCGGCAAGCTGCTGGAGCGGCTGCAGAGCAGCGGTGCGCCCGTCTCCACCGGGCCCGTGCCGCCGCAGGCGCCTGCCGCTCCGTCCGAAACAATGACGTCGCCGGCCATCAACGAGCCGCCCAGCGACCCGTCGGTGGAGATCTGAACCCATAACGCGCCGAATCCAGAAGCCGGGTTGCCGCCAAAACGAGACCCGGCTTCTTACTATTCGCGTGAATTATAAGGAAATCGTTCCGCATGGGCACACTGGACGCGTTCGCTAATGTTTGGAAAAACCTGCAAGAACTGGATCTGCGACCGATTCGCGAGGCCGCCGAGCGCGACGTGCGCATCGCCATCGTGGGCCAGGCAGGCAGTGGCAGGCACACCCTGGCCGGGCAGTTGCGCAGCGACCCGGCCCGGCCCCAGGTATCTACACAGGCACCCATCCTGATCGCGACACCGGGGGACGCAGCGGAGGCCAGGAACGCGGACCTCATCATAGTGATGCTCTCGAGCGCCGAGAGCGATGAGGCAGCCGAGCGAGCGCTGGTGCGTGACTGGGGTGCGGCCGGCAAAAAGATGCTGGTTTTTCACAACCAGTTCGGTGAGGCGAACGCCAACAGCCGGCTTCCGGAGTGGGCGGGCTGGGGCCCGGCGCGTGCGGTCGGCGGGCAAGCACCCGATCGCAAGTTTCTCGAAAACACCTTTGCCCCGCTGGTTCTGGAAATGCTGCCCGGTGACCAACTGGCCCTTGGCAGGCACTTCCCCCTTTTCCGCCTTCTGATCGCCCGCCGCCTGATCAGCGAGAGTTGCATCGCCAATGCGACCTATTCGCTTGGTTCGGGCATCGCCGAGATCGTGCCCGTCCTCGATCTGCCGCTCAACGTGACCGATATGCTCGTGCTGACCAAAGGGCAGGCCCTGCTGGTGTACAAGCTGGGGTTAGCGCTCGGCCTGCCACGCGATTGGCAGTATTACCTGGGCGAATTCGGCGGGGTGTTGGGCGGCGGGTTCCTGTGGCGGCAGCTCGCACGCTCGTTGGTTGGTCTCGTACCGGGGTGGGGCATCCTGCCCAAGGTCGCGATCGCCTACGCCGGGACCTACGTAGTTGGAGAAGTGGTGCTCCAGTGGTACCTGACGGGACGGCACGTCTCCACGCAGCAGATGCGGGATATGTACCGGCAAGCGTTTCTACAGGGTAAGGAGCTGGCGGCGCGCCTCGTCCAACATGCGCCGAGGTTCCACCTGCCCACGATCCGCGCTCCCCGGCTTGGCGCGCGCCGACTCGGCGACCGCTGGCTCAGATTCCCGCGCCTTAGACTCAAGCGCAAACCCAGGGAGTTGCCCGCTCCGGCCGGCCGCGCCGTCTGTCCGGCCTGCGGCACCGCTAACGACGCAGATGCCGCCTTCTGCAAGCACTGCGGACAAGCGTTGCGGCCACTGATATAGCGGGAAGATCGAAGCGACTCTTACCGGTCGGGAAGACTACTGACCCACTGTCGCAGCAGGTCGGCGGTCGACTCAAAGGCCAGTTCGTCCCACGGCACCTCAGCCGGTGCGAACCAGCGGGCATCGCTGACGTCGTCGGCCGGGGTTGCCCGTCCCGACACAGGCTCGGCTCGGTAAACCAGCAATATCCCTCGGCGCTCCTCCCAGCCACCCAGCGCGACCACGGCCTGGAGCCCATGCAGATGGATGTCGATGCCCGTTTCCTCGGCAATTTCGCGCACGGCCGCTTCTTCGGGCAATTCGTCCTGGTCCATGTAACCCGCCGGCAGAGCCCAGAAACCGGCCCGCGGGGCGACGGCCCGGCGCACCAACAGCACGCGCGCGCCGTCGCTGACGAGAGCAGCCACCGCCACCTTCGGGTCCTTGAAGTGGATGAAGCCACAATAGCGGCAGCCTTTGCGCAAGCGCCCGAAAGTGACACGTTCGCCTAGCGGCGCGCCACAACGGGGACAGTAGACGAAATCGGGCGCCATCCTGTTTGATCCAATCCGTTTTTCGTTCTGCGTTTCTAGGCGCCCTCGACGCTCTCTCGCACTGCCCTCAAGTTGCTGAAGGGCGCGTTGACCGGCGCGACGCAGCCCGAGGCCACGATCAGACGCCGGCCGCCCGTCTGCCGGATCGCATCAGTCACCTGCGCACGCACCCCGTCCGGCGTCCCGCGCAACAGATCCTCCCAGCGAGCCAGACCACCACAGACGGCTGCGCGGGAGCGCCGCAAGCCCTCGCCCAGGCTAGGCGCAGTCTCCCGGTCATGCCAGTTGATGGCCTGATAGAACGGGTAAGCGGCTGCCTGGTCGAACATGATATCTGATCCATGCAAGTGCAACATGTTGAACCAGCATTCCCCGACCGCGGCCAGGATGCGGAGGTCGTAGGGTGCGCCAAAGACCTGGTGTTCGTCCGCGCTCAGCAGGCGATAGGTGGCAAACTGCAAGGCGTAGTATATCCCGGCGATGCCGCGAGCCTGGCAGGCTTTGAGAAAAGCGATGGTGGTCTGCGTGATCGTCTGCAGGCCGGCGTGCACCGCCTCCGGGGCCTCGCGCAAGTGCACCAGCAGCCGGTCACCGCCGGCCAGATTCTTGGCCTGGGCCAGTGGGCTGAAGATGGTCTGGATGTAGGGCACCTCATCTTTAACGCCGTCTCGGATCATCTCCAGGCAATGCAGTTGCCCTCCCAGGAAGCCCTTCGTCGGGTCGAGCACGCTCAGCCTGGTCCAGTCCTCGGGGCGCTGAATAACATGTCTCGTATACTCGCGCGTGCCCTCATCTCCTCCGAGCCAGACATCCTCAACCCCCCAGTCAACCAGACAGAAGCTGCTGCTGGGCGAGACCTTGATGAAATCCCAATCGTATTGCCGTTGCCACGCCAGGGTGGCAGCAGCCAGGTCGGCCGGGCGCTGATCGTCGCCCGGGAAATGCCGCCACAGCGCGACCGCCACCCGGTCAACCGGCTGCCCGGCAAAGGTGGCCTCCAAACGTTGCCGCTTCGTCATGCTCGCTGCCACAAACACCTCCGTGTCAGTTGGACAAAAAGAAAAACGCAAAAAGAAAACGTAAGACCTACGCCCTCACAGACGCGTCTTATGTCTCACGTTCTGCCCTTGCGCCTGGCTCAATTCGCACGTGTGAGCTTAAGGACGGCGCGCCGCCCACAAACCCGCCACCATCTCGATCTGCCCCAGGGTGCGCGCCAGTTCCTCGAGCACATGCAGAATACAGAGTGCGACGGTCACCGGCCGGCCATCCAACCATCGCTCCAGCGCCCATTCGCCTGGCGCCAGGTTGTTAAGGATAACCTGACTGAATTGGCCGGTACTGCCCAATCGAAAAAGGGGATGTGCGCCCTCCTGCTCGACCAGGTCCCGATTATCCGTCTCCCAACCCGCCGGCGTCCCGGCGAGCGCCTCCGCAATCCAGTGATGCTCCTCCGCGGCCACCTGGGCCAGCAAATCGCTTACCGCGGGTAGGCCAGGCGCCGGGCGCCAGTCCAACGCTTCCTGATCCAGGTCGAGGACAGTTTCAGCGAGACGCTGGTGCATGTCCTCGAGCGCCTGAGCCAGCGACGCCTGCATGGTAGCTCTGTCTCTCGTCATAAGGCGATTATAGCATCCATGCAGGTCAGGGCCCAAAGGGTCCGGCGCCAAACACCAGCGTCCATAAGCGCGGCCCGAAAACAGCCACGCCAACGCCCACCGCGCAGATGGCGGCGATCAACACCGCACCCGCCCCCGCGTCCTTGGCAACCTTGGCGCGTGGATCCTGGTATTGCACCAACAGGTCGACCGCCAATTCGACCACCGTGTTAAAGACTTCGGCGGTGAGCACCAAACCGATTGTCGCCATGAGCACGGCCCATTCGGCGGCGCTGACGCGAAAGTAAAGCGCACCCGCGATGACGAGGCCGGCGATTAACAGGTGTACGCGGGCGTTGCGCTGTGTGCGTACCACGTACGCAATGCCTTGCGCGGCGAAGTGGAAGCCGCGCAGGAAAGATATCAGTCTGCCACCTGAGCGAGAATCGCGTCCTGGCGCGCCCACAATATCGCTTCCTCTTCGGGCTCGGCATGATCGTAGCCCAACAAGTGCAGGGTGCCGTGCACGGCAAGCAGCCTTAGCTCGGCCTTCAGCTCGCGCCCCAGGTCAGCGGCCTGCCGCCGGGCGAAGGGCAGGGCGATGAGGATGTCTCCGAGGTAGGCTGCTGCCTCGGGTTCAGCATCCGGCGCAGTAACAAAGACGGGCCGGCCGGGGTCAGTCGCTTCCTCGGCGCTTGGAAAAGAAAGCACGTCCGTCGGGTGATCCTCACCCAAGAACTGCAAGTTCAACGCTTGCACTTCCTCGTCGCCCGTCACGACCAACGTCAGCTCGCCCTGCGGGTGGCCCTCGACCCGCAGGGCGGCCCCGATTGCCCGCGCCAGGTCGGCCGCGTCGACGTCTTGCGAATAACGCTTATCGACCTGAATACTGATCGCCTCATCCGGAACTGGAGCTTCCTGATCCTCCGGCGGATTATCCTTCGCCATGAGCTGCCTCTGTTTCTGCTAGTGCCGTTGCGGCTACAGCTGGTGCGGCCGGCGCCAGCTCCTCTACCGGGTCGCTGGGGTAGGTTATGCGTGGATGATGCAGCCCGCGCAGGACGTCGAGGAAAGCGCGCCTGATCTCGTGCAGATCACTCAGCGTCAGCGAGCACTCGTCCAACTGGCCGGCATCGATCCGGCTTTGCACGCTTTCGGCGATGATCTGCGCCATCTCCTCCATGCTGGCCGGGTGCCTGGCCCGCACGGTCGCCTCTACGCCGTCTGCGAGCATGGTGATCGCGGTCTCACGGCTCTGTGGACGGGGGCCGGGATACGTGAACTGGGCCTTATCCACTCTACCCGCTGAACCGGCCGCCTTGACGGCCTGATAGTAGAAATAGTGCACCAGCAATGTGCCCTGGTGCTCGGGGATAAAGTCGATGATCCGGTGCGGCAGGCGGTACTTTCGCGCCAACTCTATGCCATCGGTCACGTGGCTGATGATGATCTGAGCGCTGGTGTATGGGTCCAGCCGGGCATGCGGATCCAGGTTCTCGTCCCGGTTCTCAATAAAGAAGTACGGGCGGATGGTTTTGCCGACATCGTGGTAATAAGCGCCAACGCGCGCCAATTGGCCATCTGCACCGATCGCCTCGGCCGCGCGCTCGGCCATGTTGCTGACCAGCAAAGTATGGTGGTAGGTGCCCGGAGCCTTCAACAGAAGTTGGCGCAAGAGAGGGTGAGTGGGACGGGAAATATCGAGCAGCTGCAGAGGCGTAATGATACCCAACACGATCCCGGCCAGGTAGACGCCCAGCAGGGTCACGGTCATTGTCACCAGGCCGTTGACGACTGCCGCCGAGGTCAGCTCAGCCAGGCCGCGTGGATCCAACTCGCCGCTGACCAGACGGAAGGCGCCGACGACCAGGACTGCTGCCACGGCCACGTAGGCGGCAGCCCAGGCGTAGCCGCCCAAGTGTTCTCCCCGGCGCAGCGTAAGCGCCCCCACCAGGGCCGCGCAGAAGGCATAGGCCATCAGCTCAAGGCTGCCGCCCGTCAGCCAGCCCACCAGCAGCACAAAGAATCCGGTTGTCACCAGGGCCAGATCGAGACCGACCATGACGCTAAGGATCATTGTCAGGGCCGCGTAGGGAAACATATAGGGCAGTAGTGCGTGCGCCGGGATGACGAGCCGGGCAGCCAACAGAAAGAGAATCAGCGACAGAGCCAGCAACAGCGACTCGGCACGCGCCAGCCAGATAACCGGCTTTTCTTTCCATAGATAGTACAGGAACACAACACCCAGCAAGAACAGGAAGGCCAGGGCGCCGCGCAACTCTTGCCAGCCCCAGGTGGCCTGTCGCAAGCCCAGCGCGTCGAGGGCCTCGACATCCGACGCGGCGACGATATCGCCGGCGCGCAGGATCACCTCGTTACGTGCAATGGTCGTAGTCACCTGTTCCACACGTTGGCGCGCCTCTTGCCGGAGTTGGTCGGTCTTGTCCGCGTTGTAAAAGCTGTTAGGAACCAGCAAATCCTGCACGATCTCGCGCACGACCGCCGCGTCGTCGTCGGGAAGGTCCAGGCGCACTAACGAAGCCACCTTGCGCCGCTCGTCGGCCAGGTTGTTGTCGCGGATCTCGTCGCGCATGGCGGCTTCGAGGACATTCTGTATCTCGTTGGCCGCACGGTCCCAGGCGGTGTTGATCATGCTGAGTATACGGTTGATCGCTTCGGGGGAAAGCTTGGCGCTGTTAATGCTTCGCAGATTCTCGGCTTTGGCTGCCGCATCGCCGTAGCTGTCGCTGCGCACGCTGCCGACAAAATCGAGCAACTGGCCGGCAATTGTGAGCTGCTGGCGTCCGATACGCGCCTGTGGGGCATCATAGACTGCGGGCACCGCGCTGGCGGCCAGATCCTGGCGCTGTTTTATGAGTATGTCGCTGACGTACGTGACGCCGCGCGGCGCCATCACGTCGCTGCGAGCCACGTCGCCCACCTGCAGCAATACCTGGCCGCTGAGCGGCAACGGCGCCACCAAAATAAGCGCGCAGAGTACCAGCGTCAACAACCAGCCGCCCAGAAAGCGCACGCGTGCCCGCCAGGGGATGTCCTGGGCCACGAGAACACGGCCCGGACGCCTTTTGTGCGGTCCCATAAGGAACGAGTCAGCAGCCATTAGCCTGCCCCTGTCAGCGGCCCCATCAGCCCGCGGCGGCGGTCAGTGGCCGGCTGTGGCAAGGAGTTCTCGCACGACGCGGTTGATAACCTGCCCATCCGCCTGGCCGCGCAATTCGGCCGTCAAACGCTTCATAACCGGCCCGACTCCTTTGAGATCGGTTAAACCCAGTTCCTTAATAACTGCCTGCGCGCGCACACGGACGGCTGCCTCGTCCATCTGGGCGGGCAAATACACCGTGAGGACGTCGATCTCCGCCTGCTCCTGGTCAATCAGGTCCTGGCGTCCGCCTTTGGCGAACTCAGTGATACTGTCGCGGCGCTGCTTGACCTGGCGGGCGATGATCGCGAGCACTTCGTCATCGGTCAGGGAGCGCGCTTCTTCGCCGGCCACTTTGGCCATCATGATCGCGGTCTTTGCCGAACGGATCGCCAGTTTGCGGGTCTCCTGGCCGCGCCGCATGGCATCCTTCAGATCAGTATCTAAACGTTCTTCGAGGCTCATATTCCTTCCTCTTCTTCTGCTGCGTCCACCATCATCTGCGCAGCTGATCCTCTGCAATGCAGATCAGCTGACCTTGCAGTTCGTATCCCACCAGGCTGACGAGCCTGGTCTGGGTAATACGGTTGTGCAAATCAAGGCCTTCCGGCGCCGCCATGCGCACACGCAGATAATTGTCGGTCAGGCCAGACCAAACTTCCGTGCTCGCCGGGAACAGGCCCGTGTCTGGCCTCGGCAACCGATTTTCCCACAGCACCGGCCGCACCTGTCCGAGCATATCCTCGCGCACGGTTCGGCCCAACTCGGCATCCAACTCGTTCAGCAGCCGGCTGCGGCGCCGCCGCTCAGCCTCCGGCGCCTGCCCGGCGAAACGAGCCGCTGCGGTGCCCGCACGCGCCGAGTAGGGAAAGACGTGCATGTGGGCAAACCCGACCCGCCGGGCAAACGCGACTGTTTCGCCGAACTGTTCCCCGCCCTCGCCTGGAAAGCCGGCAATCAGGTCGGTAGTAAGGGTAAGACCCGGGATGTGCGCCCGCGCCGCGGCCACTAAGGCTTCGAAATCCGCGACCCGGTTACGGCGCGCCATCCGGCGAAGGACCGTGTCACTGCCGGACTGGGCCGGTAGATGCAAATGCGGCATCAACCGGCCACCGCTCTGCTGCCACAGGGCGAAGAAGCCGGCATCGAGATCGAATGGCTCGAGCGAAGAAAGCCGCAGACGAGGAATGGCAGTTTCTTCCAACAGCGCCGTCATCAAGCTGCGCAAGTCCTCCCCGCGATCGCGGCTGTATCCGCCCAGATGGACGCCGGTCAACACCGCTTCCTGGTAGCCCGCCTGGTGCAGCCCATTGATCTCCGCCACCACCTCCACGGCCGGACGACTACGCTCCTCACCGCGCGCGACCGTTACGATGCAAAATGTACAACGGTTGTGGCAACCGTCCTGAACTTTGACAAAGGCCCGGGTACGACCGAGTTCGCCGTGACCTGGCTGGAGAGGCAGTCTCTCGGCGTCGCGAGGTGCGATGCGCGAGTCAGCGGCACGAGACGCAATCAGGCTGAGTAATTCATCCTTGCGCGCGTTGCTCACCACTAATTCGACGTTTGGCAGGGCCGCGGTTGCCTCGCCTTCGAGGGTAGCATAACAACCGGTGACGACCAGGCGGGCCCTCGGATTGACCTGGGCCAATTGCCGGACTAGCTGGCGGCTCTTACGCGCCGCCTCGCCGGTCACAGCACAACTATTCAACACACAGATGTCGGCGTCGCCCGCCGAGGCCGCCAGTTCATGGCCCGCCTCTACCAACTGGCGGCCCAAACCGGCCATCTCCGCGTAGTTCAGCCGGCAGCCAAGGCTTTCGAGATACATACGCATGGACTAATACTAGCCCCGAAACTGACAATTGCCAAAAAGCAGAGGCTTCACAAATATCCGGCCTGCCGCAGCCAGGTCTCCGTGCGCCGCATGCCTTCGGCGAACTCGACCGCCGGCCGGTAGCCGAGGAGACGATGCACGCGCTCAATGCTGAACTGCGAAGGGTTGAGACGAAAGTGCAGCGACCAGGGGCCGATCGGCCGGCGCCCGAGAAGGCGGCGCGCCCAGCCTGCCGGCGCAGTCCGGCTCAGGCGGGCCAGCCAGCCGGGCACCGCCGGCAAGCGATCACGGTGCAACATGCGAGCGTAGGCCAGGTAGAACTCCCGGAACGTCACCGCCCGATCGTCGCACAGGTTGAAGGTCTCGCCCAGAGCAGCCGGATGGCCGAGCGTCAGCAGGAGGCCATCTATCACATTGTCGATATAGCCCGGAGTGACCAGACCGCGGTCCTGGCCGAGCAGAACCAGCCGGCCGCGGCGGATATCCTCGATCGGCCCAAGCGTCCAGGCATCGCCACGCGGACCATAAGTGGAGGCCGGGCGCACGATCACATAGGGTAGACCGGCTGCCCGCACTTCGGCCTCAGCCGTGATCTTGCTGTCCGGATAGAGCTGCCCTACGGGCAAGGTAGGCATGCTCTCGTCGATGAGCGGCGCCCGGTTGAGACCATAAACCGCGACGCTGCTGATATACACGAAGCGCTCCACACGTGCCGCCCGCGCGGCCGCGAGCACGTGGGCCGTGCCGGCCACGTTCGTTTCCCAGGCGCGTTCCGCTCCGAGGCCAGGCCCACCCGTCCAGGCGGCAGCGTGCACGACGCTCCGGCAACCCTCCAGGGCGGCGGTCAGGGCCGCGAAATCGGACAGGTCGCCGGCGCGGACCTCCACGCCCTGGGCGGCCAGCCAGGCCGCGGCCTCGGGGCGGCGAGCAAGCCCACAAACGGGCACGCCCGCGGCCCGCAGCCGCTCCGCCAGGTGCCCGGCAATGAATCCATTCACTCCGGTGACAAACACCGGTGCGGCAATTGGCATCTGAGTATCTCGCATAATCGTGGTCACCGGCTTTGTGATTTATGATAATTTATGCTACGCTTTGTTAGCTTATTCGAAGGAGCGAAGCATCACAGGTTCTGAAGCCGAGGAGACTGCTTGATGAAACAGTATTTGGCCGTCGTCGACATCGACATTCACGCCAACCAGGATGAGACGGCGCGCGAGCAAGTGTTGGAAAACGTGCGCAATTACAAAGGCTCGGCCGTGACTCCCCTCTGGATCAACTGGTTACGGATGCGGGCTGACCTGCGCCTGGTCTGCCTGGTCGACGAGCTCGAACACTTCGACGATTTTCTGATCGACGAGATTCGCGGCGTGCCGGGCGTGCGCGGGACGAAAAGCTTCCTGGCTTTCGACGGCGTAGTTCACGGCGACGTGATCGATGATATCTCGCTGCAGGACTCGCCATGGAGCCGCCGCGCCTCTGCGACGGCCATGATCCATATCGAGCCGGGCAAAGAGCGAGCGGTCTACGAGGCCCTTGTCGCTCTGCCACGGCACAATGAAGTCGAAGTCGGCTACGTCGCCAAACTGTTCCATTGCCATGTCTGCGACGCAATGGTCCTACTCATCGGCGAGCGAACGGCCTCGCTCAGCGGCTATGTGATGAGTTGGATACGTAGCATCCCCGGGGTGACAGATACTCAGGTCGTGAGCACGCTGGACTGGAAGGTCCTTGCTAAGACCGAAGATCTGATCGCCCTGTGCCAGAGCTTCCCGGAAACCAGAACGAACGGCTGAGCCAGTATCATCTTGCCAGGCGCACCGCCCTGCCCGACTCGTTCGATTGCAGCATCGCCACAATCAAGCGCAGGTCAGCCAGGCCTTCCTCGGGAGTGGAACGCGGCGGTCGTCCCGTGCGGACGGCCTGCGCGAAGTCCGCGTACATGGCGCGCATCCCACCGTAGGGGCTCGGCTCATCCCAATGCTGCGCCTCGCCGCCATTGGGGCGCAACTCGACCCATTCGTTCGTCGCCAGCACCATCCCTTCCACGCCGATCACCTGTAAAGGCGAATACGGTCCCTGTACAGCATAGGTCACTTGGTAACTGCCAAGCGCCCCTGAGGCCCAATTCATGACCGCCACCAGGGTGTCGGCCGGTTTCAGGTCTGGGCGATAGGAAGCCACACTGGCCTGCACGGAGCTCGCCTCCCCGAGAACGGTCCGCAGTGTCGCCATATGATGCACTCCGCCATCGCTCAAGAACCCGCCGGGATGAGCCGGCTCCTGGCGCCAGGGGGTCAGGGCGTATTGGTTGTCGGGCGCGGTGTAAGGACAGAGCACCCACTGCGCCGTGACCACTCGGCCGATGGCGCCCTCGGCCACCAGCCGCGCCGCGTGCTGGTAACTATCCAGATAGCGGCAGTTTTCAGCCACCATCAACACGCGGCCGTACTTCTTTGGCCAGCCGAGCATGCGCTCCCCATCCTCCACGCTCGCGGCAATGGGCTTCTCGACGATGACGTGGCATCCGGCGGCCAGCGCCGCCTCCGTGACCTGGGGATTGATGATCGTAGGCAAAGCCAGCGAGACCGCATCCAACCTTTCCTGGGCCAGCATGGCGGCGTAGTCAGCGTACACCGCCGGGCGTTTGCCTGTCTCCTGGGCCACCCGCTCGGCCAAGGCCTCGGCCTTGGCGGGGGTGCGATTGCACAGAGCCACGACCTCGAAATCCGAGCGCAGTGTGTTCACGGCCGGCCAATGGTCGCTGTTGACAATCAAACCGGTGCCGATGAAAGCCAGACGAATTGGATCGGGCATGCTGTCACCTCGAGTGAATGAGAGACGCTTTGCGTCCACGGCTCCC
>Ga0209226_10001146_pt1 | contig 12470 bp, 7 predicted proteins | sample BarGraNGADG00212_2_FD_184497 | JGI IMG/M metagenome (GOLD analysis project Ga0209226, IMG submission 184497) | Arctic peat soil microbial communities from Barrow, Alaska, USA - Barrow Graham LP Ref core NGADG0011-212 (SPAdes) (version 2) | ecosystem: Environmental > Terrestrial > Soil > Wetlands...
CGAACACCGCGCCGTGCCCGAGATCCTGAATGTCTTCATCAAAGGCGCGGGCGATACTGCCCTCTGGTTCGAAAAGCTCGGCATCGTCTGGCGCGGACCCACTATGCAGAACCCGGACAACCGCGTGCCCCGCACGCTCCGTCCCGATGTCTCGAAGACCTACCAGGGCGCCAACGGCCTCAGCCTCATCGACGTCCTTAACCAGAATGCCGTCAAACGCCAGATCCCGATCAAGCTCGAGCACAAGCTCACCCAGCTCATCCGCCCCGACCCGGCCGGCCCGGTTTTGGGCGTCGTCGTGCAGAATGCCGGCAAGACTTTGAATTTCAAGGCCAAGAAGGCGGTCGTCCTCGCCACGGGCGGTTACAAGGCCAATCATCGGATGTGCCGCGCGTGGCACCCGCTTTTGGACGAGCAGTTCAACTGGAGCGGCGGGCCGTATACTCAGACCACGGGCGATGGCGCCTTCGCCGCCATGGCGGTCGGCGCGGGCCTGGGGGATGCCTCCTGGCCGTGCTCTTTTATCATCAAGTGGGGTTCACCCATCTACAGCCTGTGGGAGCCCCAGACCTTTGACACGGAGATCATTTCCGCCGGGTTGCCGTACAAGGTCGGGAACAGCTCCGTCATGCTCGTCGAGAATGACGGTAAGCGGTGGATCAACGAGTTCATCTTCAATCCCGGCGACGCGGAGCTGTTCAAGCCTTCGATCGCCGCGTACCTGGATTTGCCCAAGCGGCCGAGAAACGTGTGGGCGATTGTCGATTCGAACGGCGCCGCGGACATGGGATGGAAGCCGGAGCAATTCACGGATCCGACCAAGCAAAAGAATCCCTACCTGGATCCCAAGTGGATCGCAACGGCGGACACCATTGCCGGCCTGGCTACCAAGATGGGTATCCCGGCTGCCGGGCTCCAGGCCACCGTCGCCAAGTACAACCTGTGCGTCGATCCGGACTTCGATCGCCCGACACCGTACTCTCCTATCGTCAAAGCGCCTTTCTTCGCGGCCAAGATGGCGCCCATGATGCACGATCAGAGCAGCGGCATCCGGGTCAATACCAAAATGCAGATCATTGACCAGAACTTCCAGCAGGCAGACAGTGATGCCCTGAGTGTCGCGATCGACAAGGAACCTGTCATCCCGCACCTGTATGGCGCGGGCGAGTTCTGTAACGGTCTGTTCGGCGCCGCACGCGGCAGCGGTAAGATGGGCGCATATGTGGTGCTGGGCCGTGTCGCAGGCAAGGCTGCTGTGACCGAGAAAGCGTGGGACGCGGTCTAATCCCCTCCCGCAAGGCGGTCTGAACAGCCGGCGCGCCTGAGGGTTGCGCATCGCCGCCTCCTCATTCCTGTCGCTGCGCGCCGGCATCACCCTGTCTATGCTCCAGTGGGGCGGGCTTGCTCGAATCCGAATTCGTCGGGCCCGCCCCTGCATCACCCTCGATGTCACATTGCGTTCAGAAATGCCCTTGCCAGGGCTGGTTGACCGACAAAAGGCCGGATCTGCTCCCACACCACCTCCCGCCCTTTGAGCCGTCAAATCCGCAATATGCAATCGCCCTGGGCTGTGAGTTCGGCATCGGGACGCTGCCGCCCGGCCGCCCTATTCCTTGCGCGTCTTCCGATACAGCGCCTCGACGTTGCTGCGGGGCAAGTTGAGGCCCTTGCTCAGGCGGCGGATGTCGCCGCTGGGATCCGGGGCGCCCGCCAGGCGGCGCGTGCCCCCCTTGGAGGCCGGCTCCTCAATAGCGGCCATCTGGGCCGACAAGGCGTCCGCATACTCGTCGACCGGCGTCGCCGGGCGCCGGCCGGGCGGCGGGTTGCGCCAGAGCAGCCAGGGGCTGTTGCCCCACACGCGCGTGGCAACGTCGAAAGCCAGCGAATCCTCGGGCACCAGGGAGGCAGCGGCGATGGACGCGTCGATGACGAGCGACCAACTCGAGCGGAGCATGGGCGGCGTGGCAAAGGCGTAATCGCTCGCCGCCGCTTCAAGACGGAGGGCCAGCGCCTCGACGTCGGGGTGGCGGAAGCCGGGCCAGATGCCGTAGCGGAGGTTGTTCACCACGATGCCCAGCAGCTCCCGATCGGGCTCGGGCGACAGGAGCAGCAGGTGCGCGCCCACGATCCCCAGCATCGGGTTCTGCCACTTTGCCCACAGCATCTCGGTGATGTCCCGGCTCAGGACATTGCGGCCGGATATGAGGCCCAGGCGGGCCAGCTCCAACAGCCGCAGGCTCGGCCCGAAGTCCGGATCGTCGGGCGCGAAGGCGAGCGAACCCGCCGGGTCGTCGGGGTTGAAACGGGAGTAGAGGATCGACGCGCCGGCCAGATCGGCTCGCTCGCTTTCAGTCTCGCCGCTCGGCGAGCGGTAGAGGCGCGGCTGCAAGAAGATCTCGGTCTGCCAGCCGGGGGCGGCGACGATCACCTGCTCCAGGCTATCGCGGGTCGGCAACTGGAGGCGCAGACGGTAGACGCCGGGATCAACCTGCACGTTGCAAGCCGCCCACGGGTCGCGCCCGGAGCCGAGTTCGGCTGCGCTGCGCGCCTTCAGGTCCGCTACGGGCTCGCCCTCCACCGTGCGCAGGCTAAGGCCGAAGGCCGGGTGCCTGGTCGCCGGCGAGACGGCTGACTCCGCCCCGGGCAGGGCCGAGCCGGACGCCGAAAACTGGGAAGCCTCGCCGGCTCCGGCCCCACCCGGCGCCGACCAGCGGCCGGCGAACACGAAGATGGCGCTGCCGTGACCGGCGTTTTCGTGCACGCGGTGGCTCTCGCGCACGGCCGCCTCGGCATGGTATTCATGGGTCTGAGCGGTGCCGGCCAGCGGGATGGGCGAGGCGAAATCGAGCAGTGGGACGCTAACATATTCCGACTGGCCGGCGGACAACTCCACCAACTTCTCCCACATCTGCAGGCCGGCGAGCTGCTGGACGAGATCCTCGGCGACGCGGCGGCGGCAGGCCAGGCCGAGCCGGGCCGGGGTGTGGCCGATGGCGCGGGCCAGAGGGGCGAGGACGACGAGGCCGGTGTGCGGCCAGACGAGCAGGGGCAGACGCCGCCGATTGACCGGGGCAAGCTGGAAGCGGAAATCCGGGAACTGACGGACTACATCCGTTGGGCACGCAGCATCGGAGTGGACACTAAGGCGCGGGCGCTGTTGGCGGCGTTGAGCATTGGCTTCGGCAAGATGACGGAGATCGGCGCCGCGCCCAAGGCAGTGATCTTCACGGAGTCGCGCCGGACGCAGAAGTACCTCAAGGACTTCCTGGACGCCAACGGCTATGCCGGCAAGACCGTACAGTTCAACGGGACCAACAGCGACCCCGAAGCCACGCGCATCTACGAACGCTGGCTGGAGGCGAACCGCGACTTGGGGCGCACGGCCGGCTCGCGGCAGGTCAACGTGCGCACGGCCCTCATCGAGCACTTCCGCGACCAGGCGAACATCATGATCGCCACGGAGGCTGCGGCCGAGGGCATCAACCTCCAGTTCTGCTCGTTGGTGGTCAACTTCGATCTGCCATGGAACCCGCAACGGATCGAGCAGCGCATCGGTCGCTGCCACCGCTACGGACAGGAACACGATGTGGTCGTGATCAACTTCTTGAACGAGCGCAATGCCGCCGACCAACGGGTGTACGAGCTGCTCAACGAGAAGTTCCGGCTGTTCGATGGTGTGTTCGGCGCGTCCGACGAGGTGCTGGGCAGCATTGAGTCGGGGGTAGATTTCGAGCGCCGTGTCCTGGACATCTATCAGCAATGCCGCACGCTCGCTGAGATCGAGGCGGCTTTCGTGGCGTTGCGGGCGGAGCTGGACAGCGCTATCCAGACACGCATCCGAGACACGCGGCGCATACTGCTGGAGAACTTCGACGAGGACGTACATGAGCGCCTGCGCGCCAATCTGGCCGGCACCCGCGAGCAACTCGACCGGACGGGGCGCATGTTCTGGACGACGACGCGCTTCGTGCTGGATGGCCGCGCGGCCTTCGACGACGCGGGCTTAACCTTCGATCTCCTGCCGCCGGGCGTCTCCGGTGGCCGGCCCGGTCGCTATCACCTGATCAGCAAGAGCGGGGCGGGCTTTCCTACCGATAGTGAGTTCCTCTATCGGCTTTCACATCCGTTGGGTGAGCATGTGTTGGAGACAGCCAAGGCGCTGCCGGCGCCGGTCGCGGGTGTGACCTTCGATATCAGCGGTCATCCGGCGCGCATCGCCGTGATAGAGGCGTTGCGTGGGCGGTCCGGATGGCTGCGCTTGCAGCGGCTGACGGTGGACTCATTCGAGCGGGAGGACTACCTGCTGTTTTCCGGTGTGGACGACGCCGGCCGGTCGCTGGAGCCGGAAACGTGCGAGAAGCTGTTCAACTGCGCCGGCCGGACGGACGCCCCGGCCCCCCTGCTCCAGGCGGCTACTGCTCGCCTGGACGCCGAGGCCGAGCACCACGTCAAGGCGACGATCAGCAGGTCGTTGGAGCAGAACAGCCGCTACTTCCAGGAGGCGCGCGAGCAGTTGGAGCAATGGGCCGACGACATGGTGCTGGCGGCCGAGCGGGAGCTGCGGGACACCAAGGGACAGATCAAGGCCTTGAACCGGCAGGCGCGGCAAACGCTCACCCTGGAGGAGCAACACGCCCTGCAGGAGAAGATCTCCCGCCTGGAACGGGCCAAGCGCCGCCAGCGCCAGCGCATCGTCGAGGTCGAGGACGAGACGCTGGCGAAGCGCGACAGCCTGATCGCGGCGCTGGAGCGGCGAATGGCGCAGAAGACGACGGTTGAGCCGCTCTTTTCGATTCACTGGCGTGTGGTATAATCAGCATAGAGGTGTGGAGGCAGCGCGGAATGCCAACGATTTACCGTGAAGGCCCGTATCGATTCTTCTTCAATAGCCGTGAGGAGACGCGCATGCACGTACACGTGCAGTCACCCGATGGCGTCGCCAAGTTCTGGCGGGAACCCATCGTCGCACTCGCCGACACGCATTTGATCTCTGCCAGGGAACTTACGCGTATAGAAGGGATCGTAAAGGAGCATCAAGATGAATTTATCTTCACCTGGCGACGCCACTTCGCTCTGTGAAGTCACTAACATCACGCGGCACGGATTTTGGCTACTGGTGGACGACCACGAGTACTTCGTACCGTTCACCGATTATGCGGCCTTCCGAGCTGCCACGGTAATTCAGATTTATGCAGTGGAGCGCGTTGCCCCTGACCAGCTGTATTGGCCGGCACTTGACGTTGACATCGATCTCAGGGCGCTTAAGCACCCTGAGTCCTATCCCCTGGTCTTCAAGGGCTCTCTCCAGAACGGTTAACTACCGGACGTCGGCCTGGTATCGTGTCAGGCATTCCTTTGGAGATAGCATCTCTGACCCAACGCCCACCGTTCCGTGGGCGTCTCTCTTAGTCAAGGATGACCTTCATGCCCACCAAATTCGACCGCCTGCAAGCCAAGCTCGCCGAGCTCTTTCAACTCGACCGGGCCGACCTGGACTTCGGCATCTATCGCATCATGAACCTGCGGCGGGAGGAGATCAGCCGCTTTCTGAACGAGGAGTTGCTGCCCCAGGTGCGGACGGCGTTGGCAGGCTACCAGCCGGCCGAACGCGGCGGCCTGGAGACGGACCTGCGCCAGGCCGAGGTAAACGCACGCGCGCTGGGTATGGACCCGGTCGGCGTGCCGCGGGTGCAGCAGTTACGTGAGCGCCTGGCAGCCTACGGCGTGGACCTGGGCGCGCTCGAAGACGAGATCTACTCGCACCTGTACGACTTCTTCAGCCGCTACTACGACGAGGGGGACTTCATCTCCATGCGGCGCTACAAAGAGGGGGTGTACGCCATCCCCTACGAGGGCGAAGAAGTCAAGCTGCACTGGGCCAACGCCGACCAATATTATGTCAAGACTGCCGAGAACTTCCGCGACTACACCTTCCGCCTGCCTTCCGGCCGCTGTGTCCACTTCAAGCTGAGCGAGGCCGAGGCCGACCGGGATAACGTCAAGGGCGCGGGAGGCAACGACCGTCGTTTCATTTTCGTCGGGGTTGCCGCGGTACCGGACCGCCCGGCTCCAGATGAACTGGTCATCCGCTTCGAGTATCGGGCCGATCCCGACAAGCGCAAACAGGCCGAGATCAGCAGCCTGGCGGCGGCGGCGATCCTGGCGCAGGCGCCGGCGGATTGGGCGGCGGAGATGGGTACACCGGCCCCCACCGAGGCCAACCCGCGGCGCACCCTGCTGGACAAGCACCTGGCCGGCTACAGCGCCCGCAACACCTTCGACTACTTCATCCACAAGGACTTGCGCGGCTTCTTGCGCCGCGAGCTGGACTTCTACATCAAGAACGAAGTGATGCGGCTCGACGACATCGAGGACGAGAGCGCGCCGCGTGTCGAGGCGTACCTGGGCAAGGTGCGCGCGCTGAGGCAGGTGGCGCACAAGATCATCGACTTCCTGGCGCAGATCGAGGAGCTCCAGAAGCGGCTGTGGCTGAAGAAGAAGTTCGTGGTGGAAACGAACTACTGCGTCACGCTGGACCGGGTGCCCGAAGCGCTGTACGCCGAGATCGCGGCCAACGACGCGCAGCGGGCGGAGTGGGTGCGGCTATTCGCGATTGACGAGATCACCGAGAGTACGGTGACACCGGGCTACAGCGTACCGCTGACGGCAGCGGTCCTGAAGGCCCACCCATTCCTGGTGCTGGACACGCGCTTCTTCGATGGTGGGTTCCGGGATCGGCTGGTGAGCAGCTTCGATGATCTGGATGGACAGACGGACGGGTTGCTGGTACAGAGCGAGAACTTCCAGGCGTTGCGGCTGTTGAGCGCACGCTATCGCGAACAGGTGAAGTGCATTTATATCGATCCGCCGTATAACACCAGTGGATCAGAGATAGTGTACAAGAATGCGTACAAGCACTCGTCATGGTTGAGTCTTATCGCAGACAGGATCATCCAAGGATTGACGCTTGCTAGTCACGATGCCATTCAGTGTGTAGCTATCGATGACGCAGAAACCCCAAGGCTCTCGATCCTTCTCGAGACCGTTTTTGGCCCTGAGAGATACCTGGCGACAGTTGTCCTACGAAGCAAACCCCAGGGACGTGCGGTACCCTCGGGGTTTTCACCGAATCACGAATATGCTGTGTTCTATGGCGTCTCTGCCGATTCCAACGTTGGCCGCCTTCCACGCGACGAAAAGCGCATAGAACGGTATGGAGAGCGGGATACTGAGGGCTTCTTCTCCTGGGCCAATTTTCGCAAGACGGGAGCTGCATCTACGCGAAGCGAGCGTCCCAAGTTGTTTTACCCGATTTTCGTATCGAATGGAGCGATCTTCATTCCCCGTTTCCAGTGGGATGACAACCGGAACGCGTGGATTCCGCTGGAGGATCCGCCTTCTGGCTCCGAAGCAGTTTACCCCCTCGATGACAACGGTGTTGAGCGTGTATGGTCCTTTGGCTGGGATCGTGCCCAAAGAGAATCTGCTTCGCTGCTCACTGCCCGCAAGCTGAACGATAAATGGCAGATATATCGTAAGTATCGCCCGAATCAAGAGGGAATTCTGCCTGGCACATGGTGGGGCGAGGCCAGATACTCCGCAAGTGAGAATGGCACTAAGGTGTTGCGCGATATTCTCGGGGGACAGCAAGATTTCTCCTACCCGAAGAGCATATTCTCGGTGATCGACTGCCTCCGTGCCTGCAACCTTGAAGCTGATGGCACTGTCCTCGACTACTTTGCAGGTTCGGGTACAACGGCCCATGCAACCATGGTCATGAATCAAGAGGACGGCGGCGATCGCAGGTATATCCTCGTCGAGATGGGCCAGTATTTCGGCGACGTGCTCAAACCTCGCATTCAAAGGATAGCCTATGCGGCTGAGTGGCGGGATGGCAAACCAGTGATGGGCAGTCGGGGCCAATCACACTCCTTTAAGTACCTCCGCCTGGAATCCTACGAGGACACCCTCAACAACCTGGCATTTCGCCCGCGCGTAGGCGAGCAGATGGCGCTGGCCGGGCATCCCGAGTTTCGCGAGGACTACACCCTGCACTACATGCTGGACGCCGAGAGCCGTGACAGTCTGCTCAACGTGGCCGTCTTCGAGGACCCGTTCGGCTACACGCTGGACGTCGCGAGCGGCATCGTCGGCGAGACGCGGCCGGTGGTCGTGGACCTGGTCGAGACCTTCAACTACCTGCTGGGACTGCGCGTCCGGCACGTAGACGCCATCCAGGGCTACCGCGTCGTGCAGGGCGCCAACCCCCAGGGCGAGCGCGTGCTGGTCATCTGGCGCAACCTCAAAGAGAAGTCGAACGCCGACCTGGAGGCGTTCTTCCGTAAACAGGACTACAACCCCCGCGATATGGAATTCGACCTGATCTACGTCAACGGCGACAACCACCTGGAGAACCTGCGCCGGCCCGACGAGACGTGGAAGGTGCGCTTGATCGAAGAGGAGTTCATGCGGCTGATGTTTGACGTGCAGGACTTATAAGGAGTATGGAACGCGGGGGTGGTTTGGAACACGAACACGCGAAGAACCACGAAGGACGCGAAGGGTCGCGGCGCCCGCGGGCTTCTTCGCGCGTCGCGATCTTCGCGATCTTCGTGCTTCGTGCTCTTCGCGTCATTTCGTGACTTCGTGTTCCAGACATCGCGCGCCACGAGGTATGATCATGGGACACACATTTGAGCGGCTATCCTACATCGTTTGGGGCGCGTGCATCGAGGTGCAGCGCCAGCTTGGGCCGCATTGCATGGAAGTGGATTACCAACGCGCACTGGAGATGGCTCTCGCCAAACGCGGGTTGGAGTTCATCCGTGAGGCGGAGATACCGATCACTTTCGACGGCGTCGAGGTAACGCGCCGCCGAGTGGATTTCGTGATCTGGGACGACACAGCCACGCTGCTATTGGAGACCAAGGCCGCTAAAGCGATCAAGCCGGAGGATCAAGAGCAGTGTCTCCTCTATCTGCGCAACGGCAACTTTCGCGTGTGCCTGTTGGCCAACTTCGGTGAACTGCCGCTTGGCAAGGAGCGCAAGGTGCATACGCCGACTGGTCCGGCGCTGTATGGCCCGCATCCATGAGTGGCGTTTGGAACAGAAGACGCGAACTACCACGAAGGACGCGAAGCGCGAAAGGTCAGGAGTCTTTGATGCCAAAACGCCCACGCACGACCGGCCCGCAGCTCTTTGAGACCCGCCCGCTACGCTTCGACCAGAAGCTGGTCCTGAACCAGTGGCTCATCAGCCTGTTCGAGGTGTCCAGCCTGGATAAGCTGGCCGAATGGCTGCGCGACCCCGAGCTGGAAGGCTTCGACGCCGACAACATCAGCCGCTTCTGCAACATGCTGCGTACGCGCATCTTCGACCGGGCCGCCCTGCCCGGCGACCTGCTGCTGGCTTACGACGGGAACATCGTGCGCCACTGGCGGCGGATCACCGAGCGGCGGAACCGGGTCGAGGGCCGCGTGCTCTATCCGAAATACTTCCAGTACCTGGCGTTGCTCTTCAGCGAGATCTACCTGGATCGCTACTTCCGCGACCGGGAGCGCCTGCTGGCCGACCTCAACGCACAGGTGGTCGCGTTCAACGCGGAGGTCGGGCAGGATGACCGCCTCAGCCCCTACGGACCCGACGACCTCAATAAGATCGCCTTCTGGATGGCCACCGGCAGCGGCAAGACGCTGTTGATGCACGTCAACATCCTGCAATACCAGCACTACCTGGCGCTGCACGCGCGCGGCAAGAGTATCAACCGGGTGATCCTGCTCACCCCCAACGAAGGGCTCTCGCGCCAGCACCTGGCCGAGTTCGGCCTGTCGGGGATCGAGGCCGACCTGTTCAGCAAGGACGGCCGCTCGCTCTTCGCCGGGCGCGCGGTGGAGATCATCGACATCCACAAGCTGGCCGAGCGCAGCGGCGAGAAGACCATTGCGGTGGAGGCGTTCGAGCGCAACAACCTAGTGCTGGTGGACGAAGGGCATCGCGGCAGCAGCGCCAGCGAGGAAGGCGAGTGGATGCGCCGGCGCGGGGAGCTGTGCGCCGAGGGATTTTCGTTCGAGTATTCGGCCACCTTCGGCCAGGCGGTCAAGGCCAGCGGCGCACGCAGCCTGGCGCAGACCTATGCCCGCTGTATCCTGTTCGACTACTCCTACAAGTACTTCTACCGCGACGGTTACGGCAAGGAATACCGCATCCTCAACTTTGAGAACGACCGGAACGAGCCACAGCGGCAGCGCTATCTCGCGGCCTGCCTGCTGGCCTATTACCAGCAACAGAAGCTGTACGCGGACCGCAGCACCGAATTCCGACCCTTCCTGCTGGAACGGCCGCTGTGGATCTTCGTCGGCGGCAGCGTCAACGCGGTGCGGTCGCAGGGGGGCCGGATGGTCTCGGACGTGACCGACATCCTGCTCTTCCTGGCCGGCTTCGCCGGGCCGGAGCACAGGCAGGACATGATCGCTCTGATCGAGCAGTTCTTGCAGGACCGGGCGGGTCTGCTGGACGGCAAAGGCAACGACCTGTTCGCCGGGGCTTGCACCTACCTGGTCAGGCTGGGCCTCAGCGCCGAGCAGCTCTACGCCGACGTGCTGCGCGTGCTCTTCAACGCGCCGGCAGGCGGCAACTTGCACGTGATCAACCTGAAGGGCACCGACGGCGAGATCGCGCTGCGCTTGGGTGAGCACGAGCCGTTCGGCGTGATCAACGTCGGAGACGCGGCCCGGCTGTGCAAGCTGTGCGAGGACTACCGCGAGCTGGTGGTGGAGACGCAAGAGTTTGCCGGCTCGCTGTTTCATGGGCTCAACGAACCCGCGTCTGAGATCAACCTGCTGATCGGTTCCAAGAAGTTCACCGAAGGCTGGAGCAGCTGGCGCGTCAGCACGATGGGCCTGATGAACATCGGCCGCACCGAAGGTTCGGAGATCATCCAACTGTTCGGGCGCGGCGTGCGGCTCAAGGGTCGGGACTTCTGTCTCAAGCGCAGCCGCCGCATTCCGGGCATCCAGGCGCCGCGGGAGATGGAGCGGCTCGAGACCCTAAACGTCTTCGGCATCCGCGCCGACTACATGCGCCAGTTCCGCGAATACCTGGCCGATGAAGGGTTGCAGGACGGCAGGCCTCCCGTCGAGTTCGTGCTGCCGGTGCTCAAAAACCTGGGCGACGCGCGGCTCAAGACATTGCAGGTCAAGGCGGGGGTGGACTTCAAGCGGCAGGGGCCGCGGCCGGTGGTCGGTCCGGTGCCCGACAGCCTGCGCAAGTATCCGATAGAGGTCAACTGGTATCCCAAACTGCAGGCGTTGGCCAGCCAGCACGGCCAGCCCCGGTCAGGACCGGCCGAGCTGCACGAAGCCCACTTCAGCGAGGCGCACCTGGCGTTCCTGGACTTCGACGCCATCTACTTCGAGCTGCAACGCTTCAAGAACGAGCGTGCCTGGTACAACCTGGCGATCCCGCCCGCCGGCCTGTGTGATCTGCTGCGCGACGGCGATTGGTACCGCCTGCTGATCCCGGCCGAGGAGATGGCGTTTCGCTCGTTCGAGCAAGTGGGCGGCTGGCAGGAGATTGCGGTCGCGTTGCTGACCAAGTACTGCGATCGCTACTACAAGAGCTGCAAGGCGGCCTACGAGCAGGACCATCTCGAATACACCGCGTTGGCCTCCGACGACGGCAACTTCGTGTCCGAATACCGCATCCTGGTCGAGCGTTCCCAGGACGACATCATCGCCAAGCTGGAAGAGATCAAGCGCCTGATCGAACAGCGCAAGCTGCGCGACGTGGAATACGGCAACCTGCAGGCCATCATGTTCGGTCGGCACCTCTACCAGCCGCTGCTCTACGTCAACAACGAGCTGATCGAAGTGCGGCCGGTGCATCTCAACGAGGGCGAGCGCGATTTCGTGTTGGACCTGCGGGAGTACTACGAGCAGCATCGGCCGTTCTTTGCGGGCTGCGAGCTGTACCTCTTGCGCAATATGGGTCGTGGCCGCGGCCTGGGCTTCTTCGAGGCCGGCAACTTCTACCCCGACTTCATCCTCTGGCTGGTGACAGGCGACGGCCAGCGCATCGCGTTCGTGGATCCCAAGGGCATCCGCAACCTGGAGGGCATGAACGATCCCAAGATCCGCTTCCACCAGACGATCAAGGAGTTGGAAGCGAAGCTGGGCGATCCAACCGTCAAGTTGAGCTCGTTCATCATCTCCAACACGCCGCACCAGCAGGTTGCCTGGTGGGGAACGGGACTGAGCAAGGAGCAGTTCGAGGCGCACAACGTGCTTTTCCAGGCAGACGATCGGGCAACGTATATTGGCAAGATGCTGGAAAAGATGGTTGGTTAAGGGAGCCCGCGCACGTCGTGCCCCAGCGCGCGGATCGCCTTCGGCAGCGCGCCGGCCACGTCGGCCAGCCCGCCCGTCTTGGCGAAAGGGACAACTTCTACCGCCAGATAGAGGATCTTCAAAGG
>Ga0209226_10001147_pt1 | contig 12465 bp, 5 predicted proteins | sample BarGraNGADG00212_2_FD_184497 | JGI IMG/M metagenome (GOLD analysis project Ga0209226, IMG submission 184497) | Arctic peat soil microbial communities from Barrow, Alaska, USA - Barrow Graham LP Ref core NGADG0011-212 (SPAdes) (version 2) | ecosystem: Environmental > Terrestrial > Soil > Wetlands...
GCGGGCGGCCCAACCCCTCAACCCGCCAGCCTTGAGAATTACCGCTGGCAAAGCCACTGCCACGGATTGTTTGAACTGACAATCGCTGCTTAAATGGCAATTCGCCATGTACAGGCAATACGCATGCACCTGCCACTCGGTCTTGCCGCAGGCCTCGCCCAGCGTGGACACAAACCTCTGGCGGTCCTCGTCGTCCTTGAAGATGTCCTCACGCTGGTCCCCGCGGTTCATGACGTGATACATGGCCCCAGGATACTCAATGCGCAGCTTGCGCGACATCGGGAACCTTACCAGCTCGCCCCGAAAGTGTCAATAGTGAGGACTGACACTTGTTCGGCGGGGATTTCTTAACTACTCATCGGGGCAAAAACATGCCTGACTGATACCGAGCCATGCGTAATACCATTGCCCGGGATCGGACCAATCTCCCCCGCCAGTCACCGGTTGCGTTGCCTCTAGCGTGGCAGTCTCCCCCTGTCCCAATACAATTCTGGTCGTCGAAACAGGCGCATAGTTGACGCCATCCACGGTAATTATGCGCGTCGAATCCACATCTGGCAGCGTTAGCGAGCCATAGAATATATCAGTCCAAGAGTACGTAATCGGACCATACTGGAGGACCGTGCCAGAACACGGCCCAAACAGCTTGACTTTATTGTAGTACGCGAGATTGCCATAACCCCAAGCCATCTGAGTTGCCGGCACGGCATACGCCCACGGATTCTGGCCACCAATCATCGAAAATTGTCCGGTAGGGTCTGGCTGGCTTCCAGACGAACATCCGATAGCACCATCAAAGTTCACCACAGGCGGGGATGCGGTCACATCCACTGAATAGAATTCCTTGACATCGCCGCCTAGCTGGGGCGAGGGAAAAACCGCTGCAGAATTATCGCTGGTTGTGTTGAATTCCAGCAGGAATTGCCGCACCCTGGTTCCCGGGACGAAGGTCTTCACGGCGATTGCGACCCCAGCATCAATCGTATCGAGCACGGGAGGGGGTGAGCCGGGGCCAATTCCGATCGTGCCTTGATAAACCAGAGTGAACTTAGTGTCCGTCGTAAATGTTCCGGCGAACGTTCCGTCCAGCGCGGCGCCGTCCGCCAGCGTGCTGGCGCTCGCGCCTTGGGCGGTCCACGACAGCGTAAGGGGCACGGGAGTGCGGTTCCCGGATGAATCATCCTGGTAAAGCGTGAACGTTCCGCCCCGCAAAGCTTGGCCCGACCGATTAATGATGTGAAGCTGATATTGCCCAGCCCCCAGGGTGGCTAGGACTTCAAGTCGGCCGCGGAAGAAGTAATCCAGGATGCCGGCGCTGTATTCGATGGCTTTGGGGATCAGGTTTGTATGGTAATCGAGTAAAACGTTTGGATCATCTATGGTCAAAGACGCAACCTTTGGCGGAGGGTCCAGTTTACCCGGGTGCTTTAGTGGTAAGTAGTTGACGACACTGTGGTGAGCTACCTGCACCCCGGCGCGCAACTTCTTCACATAAACCCGGTCGCCCTGCTTTCCGTTTGGCAGCTCAACCCCGCCAATATTCCAAATCGGACCTTTGAGATGGGGTTGGCTCGTGTCCGCCAATGCCGGGTGCGGGAAACATTGGGACTCCCCGGCACGGAAGAAGTTCGAGTAGATCGCGTTTTGCCCCAGGAAGTTGCCGTTGCTGAATTCTGCAAGGCCAAGCTTCGCACCTGACAGCCCGCCAGCATCTTCATCAAGCGGTCGTGAATTGCCATTGACGTACAACCCCCGGTCCCAGAAAGCGAGCAGTTTCGTAAATCCCTGATCCCGCCAATAGGTCCAGTCACGGGGGGAAATCCGCGGAAAGTACTGTTGCATGTTCTGCTCATGGTTTGCCAGTGCATTCGCGAGATAGACTTTCTCCCCATAACCCTCAATGGCGCGATTCCACACATGTGCGTCGTTTCTGACATGTTCAGGCTCGGAGAGATCCTGGTTCAGATGCAGCTCATGACCGAGCGCGCTTAGCATGGCCGCAAGGTACGATTCGCGGTCGGTTTTGCTGGGCGAGACCAAGGCCAGGAGTTGGTATTCGCGGGCCCTGTCCCACCGGTAGATATTGTGTTCTCCAGATGGGCACAGAAACCACGGACTAAGGGTGTTCGGGTCGGTGGCCCATGCGTAAGAGTTAGCCATCCCCCCCGCGAGTATTCCCAACGTCTCCGAGCCATCGCTCAAAGGAGGCGCCTCCCCCGCCGTGCGATCAGTCGTCACGGTGTAGAAATGGTCGTTCGAACGGGCGCCGTCGTCCTCTTTCTTGCTTCCGTTTCTAATCCAGTCAAGGGGCGAGAGCGACCCATCGTCCATCCCAGTCACGCCGCGGAGCGACAGCTCCGGCGCCTTCATATCATCGCGGTATTTGACTCCAAGGCAATCAGCGAGGAAGTTGGTCAGCCCGTACGATGATTGTGCTGCGCTCTGCGAGATCTGCATATGAACCGGCTGCTGATGAGCCGCACATCGGGTTCCCCCCGCAAGCACCAGCAGGGAACAAAGCGCCCCCACTCCAACTTTCCGAAACGCTGCAACGTTTGCATATTTCATAAGAATCCTCTCGGGTGCATGAAAGCCACCGTGGTAGCGGCCGCTGATAGCGTTATTTCTTGGGAACCCCTGTCCACTTTTCAGTCGCTGGATCATATATTTCGTCCTCCGTCATTTTCGAGCCGTCATACCCCCCTGGCATGCGGACTTTCCCGTTGGGCAGCAGAACCGCCGTTTCGTTGCCGTGAATGTGGTTCATGGAGCCCGTTGCCCGCCACTGCCCAGTAGCAATGTCATATAGCTCAGCGGTTGTGGAAAATCGCCCTTTCGCATCCCGACCTCCTGCAATCAGCACCTTGTCATTCGGCAGCAGGATTGCGCTGTGCCCAGAGCGGGCCATCGTCATCTCGCCAGTCTTTGTCCACTTACCTGTAGCCGCATCCAGGAGTTGAGCACTCTTAAGAATTCGATTAGTGACGGCTGGCACCTCAGTGTGGATGTAACCTGCGGCAATCAACTCTTTGCCGTTTGGCAGGCGTGTTACTGAGTAGCTAAAGCGGGCCCCGTTCAGCGGCCCCGCACTGAGGAGGAATGCCTCTGCCTTCGCTGCCGCCTCCTGGTCGGTCGCACGCAGGGCTCTGAGAACACTGCCGCCCAAATCGAGGATGCGCATTTCGTCTGATCCGGTGAGAACGTTGGTATAGAGCGCGAGGAGTTTCGGCGCGGCGCTCTTGGCAGCCGGGCCGTACGAGGCGAGTGAGGATGCCGCGAAGCTGGCGGCGTAAGTTGACCTATCATCCAACATTCGGATGAGCGCGGGCACGGCCAGCTCGGGATCCTTGTCGGCGAGTGCACCAGCGGCGTTGCCCCTGATGGTGGCGGCGGGATTGTCCAGGGCATGAACCAATAACCGGCTTATGGTTTTCCTATCGCCGTCCTGACACTGGCTCAGCGCCAGGATCACATCATCTGTTTGGCCCTCCCGGTCCAGTGCATTGGTCAGAACCGAGAAGCCTTTTGGCCCGATGAAGGTCAACACGGCGCCAGCCTGCGGACGGGTTTCGTCACCATAGAAGAGCCCGGTGATCTCGTTGAGTGCTGACACCGCGTTGGTTCCCAGCAAGCGAAAACCGTCCACGCCCAAATCGCGCAAGGTCTGTGCACTGACACCCCGGCCCTCCTCTGCTTTCTTCAGCAGATCATAGTCCAAGCTCTTGATGACTCGTCGCCTGTTAGATTCTGTGGCACCCAGCAGTCTGAGCAGCGTCGGAATCCCGTTGGTGCCGATATGGAGGATGGCCTCGTCGGTTCCGACTCTTCCCTCTGGGTTCAGCAGCCACTCACTCAGCGGCTTGCCGTCGTAGCTGGGCTCGGCAGCTAATGCGGTCAGCGACGTCAGAGCCCAGACAATCCCCAGTGCCAAAAACCAGCCTGAGCGGCTCAGATGTTTTGCTAAATGACTCATAGATTCTCGTACTGTGCGTCCTAAAACTCCATGATCTTCCAGGCACCATTCTCCCTGACGAACTTAACAGGGAAAAGGAGAAGATGCCCGTCAATGGTCCCCTCAAAGTAATACTGCGCCTCCTCGTTCCTGACGAAAACCGGCGTCAGTGTCCCAATGTGAGGAAGGTCTGATAGCAAATCGGTGGCACCAATGGTCAGGAATGCCTGACGATACCCATCAGTGGAAAGACTGCAGAAGTTGGTAACCGCCCCGGAAATGTCTCCGGCCGTGATACGGGCCACCATAGTGTTCCACACCGTCAGTGGATCGCCGCTCGGGAGCTTGACTAGGATGACCCGGTTGTTTCCGGTGTCGGCGATGTAAAGCTTTTCCTCCAGGAGATCAGGCACCACGGCGGCGGAATTGGGCTGGCTAAGGGAAAGCCCGGACGAGAGGGAGCCGCGAGGGCTGAATGGGGTTTGGGGCTTGTCGTCCCCCCCTGGTACGGGCTCAAATTGCTGCACGCGGTTGTTTCCCCCATCAGCCACACAGATGCCCCGCTGACTCACGGCAAGGTTGACGGGCCCTTGGAATTGGCCCAGGGCGGTTCCGCTGCCGCCGCTTGTGCCGACGACCATCGGCGGCAGGGCTAAGCTTATGCGGCTGTTGCTGGAATCAACGATGTATAGATAACCGCTGGTGTCGTAGGTCAGCCCCTTGGGCGCACTGAAGTCGGCAGAACCCGTGCCGGACTGGCCAAAGGAATCCACGAAGGTGCCGCCGGATGAGAACCGCTCAATGCGGTTGTTGCCGGAATCTGATATCACGATTTCGCCGCCGCTAGGCGAGACGGCGACGTCGTAGGGGGTGTTGAATTCACCGTCCCCGGTGCCACTGCTCTTGTCTGCCTTGCCGATGGCCCCGGCAGTGCCGAAGCTCGGGTCGAGCAGGAACGATGTGGTCGTCGGGTTAAACTTGGCGACCTGGTTGTCCCCGCTGATGGCAACGTACACGTTTCCCTCACTGTCCACGTCCAGGCCGGTTGGGGTGGTGCCGATCCCGGTTAGCGACCTGATTTGCGTCGGCGGAGTGGCGGCTGTGTTGTACTCCAGAATGGTGGCGGTGCTGCGCGACAGGACGTAAAGCTTGCCGTCTGCTGTCGCCTTGAGGTCCACGGGGTCGGTAACTGCGATGGGGTCGCCGACCTGCTGCGGCGGGGCTTGGACGTTGATCCGGAGCCGAATGGGGTCCCCGGAGTTCCATCCGCCAGGGCTGGAGAAGCGGCCAGCGGTGGTGACGAGGGTTACGACCGGGAAGTACTGCCCGGCGTTGGCATAGGTGTGGGTGACCGGCTGGAGGTCATTGGCGGTCTGGAATGTGGTGTTGGCGCCGGTAAAGTCATAAAGGACCTGCTGGAGGGTTCCGGGCACAGTCGCCTGAGCGGTGAAGGTTACTTGGAGCGGGGCCAAGCCGCCGACCAGGCTGGCCTGGAGTTGGACGGGATCAACCGGGTTGGCAGTCACATTGACGGTGATACTGGCGGTGCCGGTGTTTCCGGCGAGGTCCTCGGCAGTGACGGTGATCGTGTTTGCCCCCACGGCGAGCAGCACGTTAAGAGCTTCCCACGAGGTGCCGGTGATGAAGGCCGGGACGCCGTTGACCGTGATCCGCTTGAGGGATGCCTCAATGTAGGAGCCGCTCACGTTGATGCGAGTAGTACTTAAAGTGGAGTTGTTGGCGGGGGCCGAGATCGAAATTGTGGGAGCCACGGAATCCAAATAGACCGTGGTCGTCGCTTGGCCAGTTTGGAACTGGACATCGGTCGCGACCAGGGTGAAAGTGTTTGCACCCTGGGCAAGAGGCGGGCTGAGCGTGAAGCTTCCCGTTCTGTCTGTCTGGACTGTGCCGTTGAGGGTTAGGCGGGCCAATGCGCTGGGATTTACACCCAGGACTCTGGCTTCCAAAATGCCGGGAGAAGAGGTGAAGTATGGTCGTTGGCCGGCAAGCGACACGACGGGGCCTGACGCACTCACGGTTATCACAGTGGGCGGGGAAACCGTCACGAATCCGGCGTCATCCATGGCTTTGGCGATAAAGGTGTAGGTTCCGGCGTAAACCTGACTCATGGTATATTGCAGCGGGCTTTCGGTTGTTTCGGCGACCTGCACCCCATCTCGGAATAGTTGGACTCTGGTGATGGCTCCATCGGGGTCTGAGGCCTCGACGAGGATCGGCAGGTCATCCGAAGCCAGCAGCGAGGTCCCCGTGGGCGGAGAAACGCTCACCGTGGGAGGCTGGTCGCTTGGGGTGTCTTCGATGAGGTAACTTTCGGTCTCGGTGGCGCTTGCGGACCAGCCTGCGGGCCAGCCGGCTTTCCAGGCCTTGGCCTTGAGGGTGAGGCTATTACCAACCGCCACGGATGCGCCGGAGGCAACGGGCGGGTTGTTTTGCGTAGGCTCTTGGCCGTTGGTCGTGTAGTGAATCACCGTATCCGGCGTAGAGCAAGTCACGACGACGTTCTGGGCGGAGGGATAGCTTCCGCCGACAGGAGAGAAGACGGGAGCGGCCACCTGCGAGACGGTCAGGGTTGCTGCCGCACTGGTGGCGGAGCCTCCGATGTTCGAGACGACTACCGCGTAGGTGCCGGCTTGGAGAAGGCTGACATTATTCAGCGTGAACGACGCGCTCGTGGCACCCGCTATCGCACCGCCGTTGCAAAACCACTGGTATTTCAATGGCGCGCTGCCGACGGCGACTACCGTAAAGGTAACGGCGCCGCCGACCGCAGCGTTTTGACTTGCCGGCTGGACGGTAATATGCGGGTCCGACCAGCACTTGCCGGCGACGCCAGCCTCGTAGATGGCCTGAATCTCGGAAGCGGACAAGGAACGGTTGTATATGGACACCTCGTCAATCAAACCGGAAAAGGTTGCACAACCGCCCGCAGCGCCAATTTTCAGAGGCGCCGTATTGGCCGCACCCAGTGTGCCACTGTCGCTGGCGACCGCTTGCCCGTCAATGTAAAAGATTGCGGTCGCCCCGCCAAAGGTCACCGCGAGATGTTGCCATGTGAACATTGGGAGTTGGTGATGCGTGCTCACCAGGATTCCATCAGTAAAGAAACCAAGGCCATTCGACGGATCAAACGCTATTTGATACTGCATCCCGCCGTAGGAACAGCCGCTGCGCTTCCCTACGATATGCATGACAGATGCGCTCCCGGTACGATAAACCCAGGTTTCGACGGTCATCGGCATATTGTTGCTAAAGTTGACGCTGCTCGCGGAGGGGATGCTGACATAGCTGCCCGCACCATCCAGACTGAACGCCTGTCCGACGCGACCTGGACCGTACGTCACATTGCCCACGAGCGTGCCATCGTTGCCACCGGTCGAGTCCAGCGTATTGTTTTCGGCGCGCCACCAACTGACCAAGCCGAACGGGACCGGGTCGCAGAGAGCCACTGTTAAAACGGCGCTACTGCTGGTCACGTTGCCGAAGGCATTGGCCACCGTCACGGCGTAACTTCCCGCGTCCGTTGGTTGCACGTTGGCTATCGTGCAGCAACTTTCAGTCGCACCGGAAATAATTGTTCCGTTCAAGATCCACTGGTAGGCCAAGGGTGGCGTACCGTGCGCGACTACGTTGAAGGTGGTGGTAGCTCCAGCGGCCATCGTTTGGTTGGTGGGCCCGCTCGTAATCCAAGGGGCGCAATTGGTCGCCAAAACCGAAACGCTCAGGTTGGTGGTATAAGTGCCCGCGCACGGGCTGGGAGCGGTGTACTTCGTGTAGAATTCTATCGTCCCGGAACCGGGATTGGCCGCCGTGAACGAAGCCGAGAGTCCCGCATTGGTAATCCACTGCTGATTCCAGTAAACCGCCGTCCAGTTCGACACTATGGTTGGATAATTGGTGGCGATGGTATTCGTCATTACGGCGCAGGATTCCGCGACCGAGGTCACAACCACATGGCCGGCAGTGGGGGTGGCGGTGGTGCTGGCCGACACCGTTCCGCCCGGCGATACGACGACGGGATTGGGACTCACCGGCGCCAGGGTAATCCTGGGCACTGGAGAACAATTGGTGGTGGAAGAGGCGACGCAAGGATTGTACTGCGCCCTCCCGGCAGTGGTTAACAGGGCGGACATGGCAATCCCGAGGAGAAGTTTCTTCATAAGGAATTTTGGGTTATGGCAGGGTTCTTGAGCAGCCTGGCCTGCAAGCGCCGCAGCGCCCCTTGGAGGGCAGGTTTCAAGGCTTGGTTCGGTTCCGTTTCCAATCGTTGCAAGAGGGCGGCTTGCTCAGGCCCTCCCAGCCACCCCAGGGCGGCGATGGCCGAGATCCTCAAGGCCGTGCTGCCTTCGGCTTGCGCCAGAGTTTGGATGGCCGGCAGGGCCTGGGCGACTTCGCGTTCCGCGCAAACCTGGATTGCGGTAATCCGCGAGGCACAAGGCAAATCAGCCGAGGCCACCATCCGCAAGGCGGCCTGGGAGATGGCTTCATCGTTAATAGCACCCTCGGCCAGCAGCGTCGTGTGCCGCTCACCGGTATTGAGGCGGTGCAGTCCCAGGAGCGCCGTGCCGGCAGAGCTGGTGTTTTCCTCTGCCGCCTGCCGCAGGACCACTTGGATTCTCGCCTTGGCATCCGGCGCGTCGGCCGCTCCTTGCTCATGCCAGGTGATCAAATGCTGGAGGGCATAGTCGCGAGCTACCGGGTCCTGCGCCGGATTGCGGTAGACCTCGATCAACGTGGCGGCTAAGCCCGCCGGCGGCTGGATTTGATCCTGCAGTCGGCTGGCGATGTCGTTCTTGAGCAGATTCAACGCCGCAAGGTTCCGCTCCTGCGGACCCGGCAAACTCTCCAGGAAAGCATAGAGCAGGGAGATTTGGTCGCGGGTCAAATCCTGGCCCAGGCGAGTTACCGCCGACAGGCGTTCCGGGATTCCCGCTTCCCCGTCGAAGATGGGTGAGGAGGAGAAAAGGGCGTGAGTGGCCCCGAGCACCGGCGCGCTTTCAATCGCGCACGGGACAGACGGGGTTTGAACGGGAACCGCTCCTGGACTCATCGGACTGGCGCCGGCCAGCCCCTGCCAGGGCAGCAGCAGCCCGGCACAAACCAGCGCGCCGGAACCGATTAGCGTGAGCAGGGGTCTTTTCACTGCCAGGAAATCAGCGTGCCCTTGTCATACAGGTTGAAGGTGTGGCAAACGCTGGTCTTCGCCCCCGCCGCGCGGATGAAGCGCAACCGGCATATCCCCAGAGAATCGAAGTCGGACGCGCCTAAGGTCTTGCTCACGGTCCCGTCGTCGAAGGTGACTCCGCTGACGATAATCCTGGCCAGCACCGTGAGGCTGGGGGGTAGCGGCTGAATAACGAAGGCGGTCTCAATCAACTGGCTTCCGTCCGGATTGGTGTCAATGAGGCGCAGGTAGGTATCCGGCGCCACCGAGGAGCGGAATCCCTGAACAGTCGCGCTGGCCAGCACCGGGCCGTTGGTCCCCAGGCGCGCCAGAATCTGGCGCGGGTCGGTGGAACGAGTCAGCACGCGATATTCACGCTCATTGGGCTGGGGCGGCGGCAGCGCCGGAGTCTGCGCGCTCCGTTCCTGGTCGGAGACCAGAACGAGCTTGAGGCGAGGATCGGCGTCCAGCACCGTTCCCGGCGGCAGGTTGGTGCAGATCCAGTAACGCGACCGGTTCACCCGCGCGGCGGCTGAATCCAGGGAAACCTCCACCACGCTCACCGTAATGCTGCCGGTGGCCCCGGTCGGAAGGTAGGTGCCGGTCACCGTGAAGGTGCCGGGCTGGTTGAACTGATAGGCCAGGGGAGTCGCCGCATCGCTGGTGCGCAGCTCGCTCAAGGGCGGATTGAGGGGATCCCCCGCGCTTGCCACACTGATAATCACCTCCCCGTTGGTGGCCCCGGCCGGCGCGGCATTGAGCAGCAAGGCATCTCCCTTGCGCACCATCAGGTTGGTTGCCTGCAAAAGATCGGTCACTTGCCAGACAATTTCATTGGTCTCCTTTACCCCGCCGCTCTGGTGCGAGGTTTCGACGGTGGTGGGCGCGTCGGGCGACAAAGGGACGTTGGCATACCAACGATTGCCCGCCCCGGGCTGGATCGGGATCGGCGACAGCGGATATTGCGCCCCCGCCAAGAAGCTCATCATGCTCAAATACTGGCCCCGGCCTTCGATACAAACCGGGGAAACCGGGCTCGAGGCCGGAGCGAATTCGACCACGCTCTGGGCCGCCAGCCGATTGGCCACCCAGGTTTTCATTCCCTTGCCGTTGACATAAGGGCTGGCCACGGTTTGCAAACGCACCCCTTTGAGATAAAGCGAGCGCGCCGAGCCGGCGTTGTCCCAAAGGATGCGCAGGGTGTGCGACCCCGGCTGAATAAAGGGCGTGAAGCAATGGACCATACCATTGGCTCGCGGGCCGTAAGGCAGATTGAACCGGCCCAGCGACTCGCCATCAAGCCAGACGATCAGGGGTACATCTACCACCGGACTTCTAAAGCTGCGCTCCCGTCCCTCCACTTCGATCCGATAGACATCGGCCGCTGGTGCGGAAAAAGCATACTCCAGGTGGCCGCGCATGCCCTCGCTATAGATTCCCCCGTCACCAGCCGTCCAGGTTCCCAGCGAACTGCCAGGCGCCAGGACATTGATCTCGGAGAGGGTATAGGGAGTGGCGCTGGCCAAGGCCGCTGAGTTGGTGCCGACCTCCCGCAGCTTCATCCAGTCGGGAAACAAGTCCCGGCCGGTCGAATCCAAGGTTTGCCAGTCGAACTGGCCCGGATACGCTTCCAGCTTCACATGAGCAAACCAGGCATTGCCCGCCAATCCGTCCGTCTGACCCGCGTTAATCGAGCCCAGGACCAAGCTGTCAACCGCCTCCGCATCCACGCCCACGACCGTGCGCGCCAGAACCCCATCCACATAGAAGCTGGCGGTGCGGGAGCCGGAGCCGGCGGCAGAGCGATCAATTTGGAACTGGTGCCAGCCCACCGAGCGGCCGGGCGCGCCCGGCGCATCGAGATTGAACCAGCCCGCGTTGGTGCCTCGCAGGACGCGGCCCTGGTACTTGGCTGGGTCCAGCGTCGCTCCGCGCAGCGTGCCAGCAGCGAGGTTAGTGCCAAAGGGGCCGCTATACTTCCCGATCACAAACTCCTGCCACAGGCCCCCGGGCGACACATATTTCCCATAACCCGGCCCGGTGTACCCGCGCAATTGACCACAGGCCGCCAACGCGCTCCCATCGTCATACATCCAGAAGGCAAACACGACCCGGCAGGAGTATTCAGTGTCCAGGTTGTGATAGAGCTTCTGCTCGGCGTTGGTGGCCAGGAGACCAAAGCCGCCGTCGCCTTGCTGGGTCTCTAACTTCGCCAGCCCCATGGGCTCGGAATCCATGAGCGCGTGCCAGTTGGTCATCCCGAACTGGAAGTCGTCCGCAAACTTGAGCGAGGGCCGAATCGCCAGCGTAACCACCGAACTGGTCACCGCACCCCCATCACTGCTCACCACGACGGTGTAGCTGTCGGCATCGTTCTCCGCCACCCCCACCAGTTCCAAATTGGCAGTTGTCGCTCCGGCCACATTGTCGAAATCAGCCAGGTCCACCCCGTTCTTGCGCCACTGATAGATCAGCGGCGGCCTTCCGCTGGCCAGAACTCCGAAAGCGGCGCTGGAGGCGTAATCCACCGTTTGACTGGCCGGCTGGGATTGAATCGAGGGCGCTCTGGCTGCGACCGTGCCGGGACCGGTCTGCGCCAAGGCAGCCGGGGCCATCGCCCCCTGTTGCCCCTCCTGGGCTTGGGCTGAGAGCATCGTGCTGGAGAGAAAAGCCAGTATGGGAAGCAGTTTTTTCATACGTGTCAGAGTTTGGGAGTTAGTCTGCGGGGTATGGGGCGGGGCCGCCGAGGTCGAGCGCGAAACCGGGGTAGAGCTTTCCTTCCGGCTGGAAACCGCCTTAGCCACTTCCCGATCAGTCGTAATGCTCATTTTCATGTGCCCTTATTCAGGGCTCTACAAGATGGGCTTAAACGACAAGTCCAAGCGGTAAGGCCATGAGACTCGACAACAGGGTTGATTAAACCAGACCGGTTCCAATGTGTCAATGGGGAGATAACAGTTAGCTGTCTAGCTACTATGTTCTATTAGATCAGCCATCGCCGGGCGTGGGGAGCAACCTCGCCGACAACGCCATCGACTTCTTCGTCCAGGTCCTCGGCTTGTCCTTCCACGACGCCAGGCGCCGGATCACCGGCGGCTGAAACATAGAAAACCACCCGCTGGCATCGTAGCCGTACGACGGGAGTGTGGCCCCAACCTCCACCCCTCCCACGCTATGATGCCAGTTCGGCCATAGCCCCGACAAATCCAGCAAAGACACCTCGTACGATGCCAGTCCGGCAAACCTCTGCCCCACTCCTTGAGCTTCCGATGCAAACGGTAACCAAAGGGGCCCGCCTCGTAACAACTGTAAACCTGCTGGGCCAGCGCCG
>Ga0209226_10001149_pt1 | contig 12464 bp, 13 predicted proteins | sample BarGraNGADG00212_2_FD_184497 | JGI IMG/M metagenome (GOLD analysis project Ga0209226, IMG submission 184497) | Arctic peat soil microbial communities from Barrow, Alaska, USA - Barrow Graham LP Ref core NGADG0011-212 (SPAdes) (version 2) | ecosystem: Environmental > Terrestrial > Soil >...
GATATTTGGAGGTATTTTAACTAGGTCTAAGATTTCAATATGGTAATGCATGGCGATTTACCGAGTTATATTTCATTAAATGTTTCGATTTTGGCACTTATCCGACAGTCTCAAATTATCTTCTACGATGGGGTTTAAAACCTTCAAGAAGTCCAGGAATTTCCGAGGATTTGCTTTGTTTCACAAGATATGGAAGTAAATTCAAGGTAGGTTCTCTCATGGGAGTATTTAATTCAGGCTCATTTTTAGTCTCAGAAATTTCTGTCCCGATATCCGAAACACCGACTTTTTTCACAAAAATCCCAGCCCTTTCAGCGGCTTTTTGTGCATCGACTCCCATATCCTTGCTGGCCTTACCTCTGGTCTTGCCATCCGTATAATAAGAATCAGGCGATTTTATACCCAATTTCGAGGCTTTGTTTATGAGGTCATTGTATTCTCTTAATACCCAGCCGATCTCAGAATGGCTCCTAAGTCCCACTTCAAAGCCGAGTTCATATAATTTTTTTGTGATCTGGGCCATTTCATTTTCTGTACTTTTGCTGGTAATAACTAAAACCCCTTTACTTGCTTTTAATAGGTTTTGAAACTTTCAAACCCTTATCTGTGAATTCAATAGCTCGCATATCGCAATCATGCTTTGTCCCTCGCATTTTTATGATCTGCAAAGCCCTGACCATAGTTCCCTGCTTGTCCATGAAATTATGCAGGAATATCACCCCGTGCGATGCGAATTGTTCTATGGTATAAGCATCGGGTTTTGTAAGTTCGGAAAGAAGGAATGTAGTACATCCCAGGTTTTTCAGGTTGCGGATGAACCTGCAGATCGATCTCTCTTCAGAGGCGGGATTCAGGGATGTGAACCTGATAGAAGATAAAGAATCGATCACTAATCTTTTTATACCAAGGGTTTTTACCTGGGTTTCCACTTCTTTAAATACGGAAAATGGAGTGGGTGGTGCATTCGCCGTGGAGTCACCCGATACCTGATTATAATCCGGGGTAATAAGACTTGAGCTCTCTTCGTATTCCCCGTAATTAATACAGGGACCAAGATCTATAAAGAATAATTTTTTCTTTTTCTCCAGGTCATCAGTCTGCAAAGCATAACGAAGCATATCCTGTCTTATCATTTCAACGCTTTCTGATAATGCAATATATGCACCTGCTTCGCCCTCAAGCGCTCCTGCTGCAAGAAACTGTATGCCAAAGGTAGTCTTGCCGCTTCCCGGTGAGCCGCTGATCAGATATTGCCTGCCCTGGAGCAGACCGCCTTCAACGAGTGGGTCAAATCCTTCGATCCCTGTTTTAATTCTCATGATAATCCTCACAATATGTAGTATATAAGTTTAATTTTGGAATATATAAACGCAGTTGTGAAAAGTGTGTGAATCATGCTTAATAACAGGTACATTCAAAATACAAGAAATATAATAACATCAAATAACTAAATCATAAAAAATAATTCGAAGGACAGGGCATGTTTGAGGACATAACAGCAAAATTTAAAAAATTGAAGATGCCTGAGGAGTCACTAATAAAGAAGATCGAGCGCATCAAAAAGACACCAGAATCCGGAATTTCTCCTGGTTCTCCTCTTTCTCCTGGTTCTCCTGGTGCAGCAATACACGATATTTCAGAGCAGCTCAAGAAAACCCAGGAGGAGATGACTCAAAAAATAGAAGAGATTCTCAAATCTAAAACTGAACAGATCAATACCAGTGTTGAATCTATCAAAGAGTTTGACGTCAAACTAAATAAGCTGGAAGGCTCCGTTTCATCCAGTAAGAATACCGTGGGGGAATTTAAAGAAAGGCTTGATAAGATCGATGAAAGCCTGCTTGAATTATTGTCCCTGTATGAAGTGGTTTCAAGTACGGTAAATCCTTTTGTTGGCGATAAGGTAACACCCACAATCGAGAAACTTGAACAGATGGAGAAAAAGCTCGAAATCCTGAGCCAGAAACCGTCTGAAATTCCTGCCAATATGAAAGAGGAATATGATATAAAATTCAAAGCACTTGAGGGAAGCCTTGAAGAATTAACGACTTTGTTTAGTAATGCACCTGCACAATTGAACCAGGAAGATATAATAAAAAATGTCTCCACCCAGGTATTGGAACAAATAAGACCATTTCTTGATCAAAAATTACAGGAACTGGAAGCTATTCAAATGGCTGCTGCAGCGATTCCTGCTGCTGCTCCTTTGCCGGTATCGGGAACACCGATGGGGACAGCAGCAGAAAGACAGCAATATTATGATGAGAACGTAAAATTGCAATCAATAGATAACAAGGCTGAGACTTCTATAATCCTTCTTAACTGGATAGAATTCCTCCTTGAAAAGGTGGGAAGGAATAACCTGTCTGAAGTACTTGAATATTATATCGACATAGGATGGATAAGTGAAGAAGTCTGTGAAAAAATGATAGCATATGCCAACGGGATTGATTATTACGTGGAAAGACCTACCTGGAAGCTTCTCCCTGATGACCATACGAAATCCCTGATGTTCATAGAGCAGTTAAAAGGAAGAAAACTTGATAAAACCATGCTCTCAAAACTCGAAAGAGATGTGGAAAAGGTTATCCGCACCAATGAAATTTATGCGCTCTGATTTTTAAAAAATTTTTACGGTTCAAGGAGGCATGCTGTGAGGTGAAAAGGCAAGATCGCAGTCGTTACTGGAGCAGGGATTGGCCAGGCAATCGCGCCGCATATTTTGAGAATTCTATTCTGAGGGAGTCGTGGACATGTTGATGTGCTTTTTCGGAATTCCCCCATTTGCTCATACACCCAAAAGAATCTGAGCAACCTGATTTTATTCTAACTTATTTGAATTATCTGCACAGGACATAAATCTGCAGCTCTTCGCAGCATTTTCTCAAGCTCACCTGGGGCTTCTCCATCACCAGGGCTGCTTGCGATCCTAAACTTATCAATAACCTGGCTGCAAGCATCTTTTTGATTCTGTTCAAAGAATTCAGGGCAACTATTCCAGCATGTTCCGCAGCTGATGCAACCCTTGCGATCTATACTTACTTTGAGTTTATCTGTCATCAGGGTTCACGTCTTTGGAATTATAATTATTCATTTTGTTAAAGCCAGTATTCAGGATATTTTCTATTTTTTGAGAGATTATTCACCAAAAGGGCAACGATAAGAAGAATGAAAGCTCCCAGTCCGCCGGGCACAAAGGCATAGAGAAAACCAAGGTTATGAATCTGTTCACTCCCGATTACAGCTATCAGTGCAGTTGCGCCTCCTGGTGGGTGCAGTGTCTTTGTGGCAAGCATTAATGCTATTGATAAGGATACAGCAAGCGCAGCTGCTGCCCAGATCACTTTTCCAAATATCTGGTAGCACAATACCCCTGCTAGTCCTGATATAATATGTCCGCCGATAAGATTTCTTGGCTGTGCAAGAGGACTTTTAATTGCAGCATATATAAGGACAGCGGATGCCCCGAAGGAGCCAATTATCATAGTCAGGTCTCTGGGTTCAAAGTATGCCGATGAAAGATACCCTAATATTCCTATACCTGTAACAGAACCAAGGCATGACCACAAAATCTCGGAAATCCCAACACCTGGAGGGCTTTTTCCACCCCCTTTCATTTTTGAGAAATATTCGTTCATTGTTTCCCCAGGTATCTCACAATGTTCGCCCTTGAGATAATCCCTATAAGCTTATTGTTTTCATCCACCACAGGAAGCCTTTTGATCCTTTTTTCATCAAGTATCTTTGCAGCTTCCTTAATGTCTGTTTCCGGGGTTGTTGTTATGACTTGCGATTTCATTATATCTATGACCTTGCTCCCATCCCTGATTTTTGGATGTGGTTCACCGAGGATATACCTTAAAATATCCTTGAAATTAAGGCTTTTTTTCATGCCAGCTGAATAAAGAATATCTGCTTCTGTGACAATCCCTATCAGATGCTTTTCTTCATCAATGACAGGCAAGCCGCTTATCCTGTTTTCTGAAAGGATGCGTGCAGCTTCATGAATATCAGCTTCTTTTTTAATGCATATCACATCCCCTGTCATCACGTCTTTAACAGGAATCTTGAAAGTGAGCCTTTCTTTGGCGTGTCGCAGGGCAATCGCGTAAATTTTCTGGAGGTCTTCTTCAGTGACATCGACATATTGATGCAATTCTTCTAATGCCGCATGAAAATCCTCACTTTCAAGTTCGATGTCTTGCATATCTTTTATCGCCTCAAAGAATTGAAATCACGAATGAAAAATCTATCCTCCTTTAAGGATCTCTTTCACTATATCTTGTGTCCGAAGACTTCCATCTGCAACCCGTTTGATCATTGGGTAGATAAACCTGCAATCTTCGATAGTATTCCAGATATCAGGACCCACATCCTTTATGACGCTGTTCATTATCTGCGTACATCTATCACATATTCTTTTATTTGTAGTATCGTCACTGCATATATCACATTTCATTATTTTTACCTCTTTTTATGCTCTTCCTGAAAATTATGAAAGATACAATTATGACCAGAGCTGCAAGCATAGTCCCGAATCCCGGCGTTGCTCTTGTTCCTTCTCCCGTTTTTCTTTGGGCTTTTTCAAGCACGATATTAAAAAATATGGTGCGCTATCCAGGCGCACCATTTTTCTTACACAGGTTGTTTACTTCGGCAATCCCAGCGCTGCCCTTTTCTTCATAATATGGGCTTCTATGCCATTTGCTGCTTCAACCATGTCAGTTTCCACAGCGATCTTTCCGCCTGTTATTCCTTCAAGGTCTACCGTAAGGAGTTTCACGAGGCGAGGAGCTCCTGCCACTGGCGGAAGAGGCGCAACATGGGTATAGAGACCAAATGCCAGAGCAAAGACCGCATCAATTGTTGCTTTTTGTTCCATATATTCCGGAGCTGTCACCGCAACAGGAAGCTGGGATGGATCAACTCCCAGGGCATCTGCGACAGCCGTTACAAGAAGGGTGATTCTTCCCGTGTCAGTGCATGTACCAAAGCTGAGTACCGGCGGGATCTTAAGCAGTTCGCAAACAGCCCTGAGTCCCGGACCAGCTTCCTGTTTTGCTTCAAGTGTTGTAAGTCCTCCAACTTGCAGGGCAGCATTTCCACATCCTGCGCTTATTACAAGGATATCCCTTTTAATAAGTTCTCGCGCCATTTTCAGGGTATTGATGTCCTGTCCTCCATCGCGAAGGGTTGTACAGCTGATAAGGGCCACAACACCCTTGAGAGTACCTTTCTTGATAACATCAAGAAGCGGGTCAAGAGTTCCGCCAAGCGCACCGAGGCATGCTTCTGTCGAGAAACCGATCACAGCGTTCTGCTTCTTGCTTGATGGATTTGTGATTTTTCCTTTTCTCTTCTTGAAGTTCTCGATGGCAATATCTATGAGTTTCTGCGCCTGGGCTGCTGCATCTTGCGGTTTATATATAATCTGGTCTTTCATACCCGGGACATTTACCAGTTTTGATACTGAAATAAGAGTTGTATTGTACTTATCCTGGTATTCTCCCATTCCCGGAGGTGAACAGTTCATATCCATTGCAAGGACATCAATGCCGCCTGTTGCAAGTGCTGGTTCGATAGACAGCCAGTTCCCGGTCAGTCCAACGAATACATCATCAATGTCAAATCTCTGGACGAGTTCCTGTCCTGTTTCGATGGAACCGATGATCTGAAGTCCTTTTGCACCTGCTTTCCTGGCAGTCTCCTGATTTTTTACCTCATGAGCAGCCTGGATAAGGGCTACGCCAATGAAAGGCTCATGACCGTTTGCAGCAATATTTACGTATGCAGGGTCGATGATCCCAAGGTCAACATTGACAGCATGTGGTTTTGGCGTCCCGAAAAGAATATCCTGTCCCATTTCAAGCGGTATCTGTGAGCCGTAAATGCAGGAAATGCCCAGGCGCAATGCTTTTTTTGCCAGGGAAACATAATCCCCATCGATATTTGTCATTGTGCTTGAAACACAATCCATGACCTCATTCAGCGGCCCTCCGGGAAGGATGCCCAGCTTTCTCCATAGTTCGATCCTTGACTTAGGAGCAAAACGAAGAACATTTGAAAGCTCGATGTCAGAATCAGAGTTTATTTCTGCTATCATCGCATCTGCTAATGCAAGAGCGATATCATTTGTGCTCCCATCGTTTTTCAATCCAAGCTTACCAGCAAAGCTTCGAAGTTTTGCTTCATCGCTGATCTTGAATGGCGTTTTACCAAGCGCTGTTGCCCTTAGTGTTTTTGCGACTTCTTTTGCGTGGTAGGTATATGTTGCTGTTCCCATTGTGTTCAGGAACATCATGTTCCTCATTGCCATACCATCTGCATCAATACCGCAAACCCCACGCTCGGCGCCGGGTTTTATCCTGCATGATCCATTGCTGCAAAGCTGGCAGCTTATACCCTGTTCGCAGAATGAACAGCGTTTTCCCTGAGCCATAGCCCTATCAAAACTGTTGCTAATATTATCTTTATGCAATACTTTGTGCAGCTGGATCACTGATAGATGTGCACTTACGTCCTCTGGTTTATTCTCTTTTATGTCCACTTTCAAATCCTCTTTTTTGGTTCCGATTCCAATTTTCTCTAACAAACTCATATATTTTACCTCCAATACGTTTTTACTCATAGTAGGTGTCAGAATGTATATACATGCTCACTATGAATGATAATATAAAATTTAAAATCGGCTATATAAAATAACAATAAAACCTTACCTTTATATGAGCATACCATGATCAATCCAGACACTGACACATGGACATGATATCTCTGGCATGGTTATTGCTGTCATTCAAAATGGACTTGTAAACACCTGCGAAAATACGAGAGCCTTATAAATCATAGGATAAATGCAAGATATATCAGAATCTCAATCATTCGTTGCCTATTAGACCAGATATTGGCTATAGCTGTTTGTCACAGGACATCCCAGGCATCTGTCAGATATATGATGATGACAAACACTTCCTGCCCTCTTGTCCTTATCCTCATGAGACGTTTTGCCCGGATTATCCCCCACGCCTTTTTGGTTGTTATGATAGTATCTAATATGCGAGGGAATTGATTTGAATTCATGAAGTCTTTACAAATAAATATAAAACGCAGTAAATCAATAAAAGAGGAATAATCTGAGGCGTTTAATAGATTATGCAAAAGATAATTAGAGACGAATGCTTAACAAATAGTTTTATTTAATGAAGAGATGACCAAAATGAAAACATCGTTCCAGATAGGAAAAATAATGGGAATACCCATTAAATTGCACATTACTTTTCTTCTTATAATCCCGGTATTAGGATACACCTTTGCGAATAACAACACAGTATTTGGATTTAGCGATGTTGAACCAGTATTTCTTCGTTATGTACTTGGATTATCAGTATCGATCCTGCTTTTTACTTGTGTATTATTACATGAACTGGGTCATTCCTATGTTGCAAAAAAACACGGCACAAACATCCAGGGAATTACGCTTTTTCTTTTTGGAGGTGTTTCGTCCTTAGAGGAGATACCAAGAGATCCGAAAATAGAATTCAAAATGGCACTTGCTGGACCCAGTGTAAGTCTTTTGATCGGTTCTCTCTTGATCATTCTTTATGGACTTATAAAGACCGATACATCTCTAGAGAATCCTTATCTTCGACTCCTCTGGCTTATGGCGTATATAAACATCATTCTTTTTATTTTTAACCTGATACCAGCATTCCCTATGGATGGGGGAAGGGTGTTAAGGGCAGTGCTTGCGGGAAGTATGTCCTATAAAAAAGCGACCAGTATCGCGGCAAATGTGGGCAAGATGTTTGCGATCTTTATGGGTATTATTGGGTTGATCATACCTGGCGGTTTGTGGTACATCCTCATTGCATTTTTCATATATATCGGTGCAACTGAAGAGGATAAATCCACCCAGATCACGGTCACGCTCGAAGGTGTGAAAATAAGGGATATCATGACCAAAGATATAAGGACCGTACATTCAAGAATGACCGTGGATGAACTTGTGGATTTCATGTTCAAGTTCAAGCATATGGGTTATCCTGTTGTTGAAGGGAATGAAGTAATAGGAATTGTAACTTTTACTGATGTTCAGCATATCCCTAAGGAAGAACGTAAGAACGTCCTGTTATCAGATATAATGACCAAAGAGATTATCAAGCTGAAAGAAGATGATGATGCCGTAAAAGCATTAAAACTTATGACAATGAACAATATAGGAAGAATTATTATATTAAATGAAAAGAAAATGACCGGCATTGTTTCAAGAACAGATATCCTGAGGTCTGTACAATTACTGGAATGACATGAATAACGGCACATATACTTTAAGCTGCAATTTTAATTGCAAGAATCCGCTTTCTATTCCGGGAAAGATCATCATTGTCGGAACAGCTCATGTTTCTGAAAAAAGCATTGCGGAAGTGAACGAAGTAATTGAAAGGGAAAAACCCGATATCGTGGCTATTGAACTTGATAAGGCAAGATTCCAGGCGATCAAGGGTGAAGAAGAGGTAAAGGAAGTCAACCTTAAGGAAGTCTTAAGCGGCGGGAAGTTCTACTATTTCATGCTCCACTGGCTTCTTGCATATGTACAGAAGAAAATCGGTGCAGATACCGGCGTAAAACCGGGAGCTGAAATGATGGCAGCTATCGAGAAGGCCGAAAAGACCGGTGCAAAGATAGCACTCATCGACAGGGATATCCAGCTCACACTTGGACGTTTCTGGAACAGGATGTCTTTTTTTGAGAAATTGAAGCTTTTTGCCTCTCTTGTGGGAGCGTCTTTTGGTTTTGGTTCGGAAAAAATTGATATGGAAACTGTCACCAACGAGGATGTCGTTACACAGCTTATAGGGGAATTAAGGAAACTTGCACCCAGCGCCGCAATAGTCCTGATAGATGAAAGAGATGCCTTTATGGCAAAAAATCTTCTTGACCTGTCAAACCAGGGTAAAGTAGTGGCAGTTGTTGGAGCTGGACACCGTGAAGGTATCCAGAAATATCTAGACGCCCCGGAAACCTTGCCGACAATAGATGAACTGTCAACAATACCAAAGAAAGGATTTAATTGGCTAAAAGCCATAACTATCTCATTCATTTTAATGATAGTAGGGATGCTGGCCCTTCTTGTTTTTTCTGGTGGGGTTTCCCTTTCGACCCTGCTTACTGCAATGTTTTATCTCTTTGTGACCCAGGGGATACTTTCAGCCATCGGGGTCCTTTTGGCACGAGGACATCCGCTTTCAGCATTGACCGCTTTTAGTCTTGCATGGTTTGGATTTCTGCATCCGTTCCTTGCTATAGGCTGGCTTGCAGGGTATGTTGAAGCGCATTTGCGTCCCTTTACGACAGCTGATCTAAAAACTGTAATGAAAGCTGAGACATTTAGTGAGCTAATGAACAATAGATTGTTCCGTATTATTCTCGTAGCAGGCATGGCGAATCTTGGAAGTATGATCGGGACTTTTGTAGCCATACCTATTATGGTATATTATCTTGGAATAACAAATCCCCTTGATATACTCAGAATGGCCTTTGAAACCGGATTAAGAGTGCTATCAGGATTATTTTAATCGAAAACGAAAGAATGTGCGAAAAATGGGATATGAACACTGATTCTTTAGCGGCAGGCATTACCAGATAAATGGAATCAAATGGTATCTCGTTTTCTGGCAATATTCTTCATAACCCGGCAGTTCCCTCAACAACATTTCCTCTTCATTTAATAACCTGGATACAAGCAGCGGGATCAGAGGCAAAAAGAAGATTATAGCCCAGTAAGAACCAAGAGCAAGCGGAGTGAACAGGTACATAACCAATATTCCCATATACATCGGATGGCGCACTATTGCATAAGGACCTGTTGTGATAACCTGCTGCCCTTTTTCAACTTCAATTATCCGGGAAGCATAACTATTTTCCCGAAGAACTAGGAAAACGAAAATATACCCTGACAAAACGATAGTATTAGCCGCAATAACAAGATATACAGGCACGGTTGACCAGTGATAACGATAGTCAAGCCCTGGTATTATGAAACCAATGAAGAAGATTATAATTCCTAATATCTGGATCGTCTTTTGTTTTTCTTCCTTTTCTTTAATTCTCATCCGGCGCTCAAGGAGTTCCGGGTCTTTTTTTAAGAAATAAAAGACCACAAAGGACACTGGAATAAGAAGGACGCCGCAGTATATCCACGCCTGCCAGTAATCCAGTGTCCCCGCAGGTAAGAACAGCATCAAGCCCATAAAAATGGGCGCCATTATGAATCTTAAAATGACCTGTTTTTTTAATTCTGATGCTTTCATGAAATGTTACTTTACATTCCTGTCCTCTTCCCACAGCCCAAATGTATTGTTCTCGGTATCAACACATATTGCAAGATACCCCCAGCCAGGCACTACTGTTTTGGGCATGAAGATACTTCCGCCGAGCTTCTCTACCTTTGCCAGATATTCTTCTACTGAAGGGACTCCGATATAATTCGAGACCTGCTGTCCTGGCAGCCCTCTTTTCCCCATCCCACCCATGACTCCCGGATTTCCTTCCAGATCTAGAGTCTCTATAAGATAATATGGCTCCGGCATCGGCACTTTATCGAATTTCCAATCAAACAGCTTTTCGTAGAATTTTTTGGCGCGTTCAATATCATCCGTTGGCAGGTCAAAATGTACTATTGTTGGCATTCCCATCACCTTGATTAATATTGGGTGGTCGGGAGGGATGTAGGTTTGGATGGGGAAGAAGCTAAAAAAAAAGTAGAGTGATACAACTTTCTGTGATTAGAGATTCTTATTCCCCATTTATCGTTTCAACTATTTCTCTGAAATCCAGAAGTCCGGCTTCTACATTTTCAATAATCTCATTTGCCAGGACATACGGATCAGGCAGGTTATCCAGATCGGCAAGGCTTTCATCTTTTACCCAGGAAATCTCTCCAAGCTTCGTCCACACCCAGCCTCCCGGCAGTTCATGCAGCGCGCCCTCTTTCATCTTGCCAGCGCCTCCTGCGTCTTTCTACCAAATATTAGCCGCGGATGAACGCAGTAAAACGCTGATGGAAGGCAATAGAATGCGGATTGCGCGGATTCACGCAGATCCGTGAAGATCCGCGCAATGTCGAGTAGAGCCCATAGCGCACCTTTTGATAGGGTAATAGCCCCAAGGTTACTATGAGCCCCCTCACAGAACCGGACTTGAAGATTTCCCTCATCCGGCTCTTCAGAAACACATCCTCTAAGCGTTCAGGTTGTAAAGTAAATGATATATCTTCGGTTTCGGGAGAGGATTAAACTTGATGAAATTAAGAAACTGATCCCAGTTGTAGCTTTTCCTTTGGCTGCGTCTGTTTATCCACTTGAAGACAAGTCCCACGGTATGGTGGTAGTAAGTTCCATAGCAATCTAAAGTTGCCGCTCATTCCATAATATAGGTAATGTCCAAGAAACTTTTGTCCCAGCAACTTCCACCATTTTTCCAGTTCAACAGAATTTCTGATACGTTTCAACCATAGATTCATATCCTTCATTTTCTGGTTAAACTTTTTGCGTGAGGTCTTTCTTCCAAGCTTGAATTTGCCTTTTCGGGTTTTATCACAGAAGTGCGTGAAACCCAGAAAGTCAAAGGTTTCGCATTTAAAGCCATATTTCCTTGCTATCTGGCATGTGAATCGTCCGAACTAAATGATCTTACTCTTTTCTTCAGATATTGTGAGTCCAAACTTATTCATTCGCTTCCTTAGAGCAATTCCAAATATTCTTGCTTCTTTCTCGTTTTCGAAACAGACGACAAAGTCATCAGCATAGCGGACTAGTTGTGCGAAACCGTTTAGCTGTGGAATCACTTCAGTTTCAAACCATGAGTCAAGCACATAGTGAAGGAATACATTGGCAAGAATTGGGCTCAATACTCCACCTTGTGGTGTGCCCTGTTCCGTTTCAAAGTATATCCCCTCTTCCATTATGCCAGACTTTAAGAAACGGCTAATCAACCGTAGCAGATTTGAGTCAACAATTCTCTGTCTCAGGAATTCCATCAAATATTTGTGGTTCACTGTGTCAAAGAACTTCGAGATATCCATGTCCACAATAAAGTTAACCGGATAGTTCATTATGATCTTGTTTATTTGCGCAAGAGCATCATGACAGCTCCGATTTGGACGAAAACCGTAAGACATATCCATAAAATCCTGTTCAATGATCGCTTCAAGAATCTTCTTTATCGCCATCTGGACGATTTTGTCCTCAACAGCCGGGATTCCGAGCGGTCTTTTATCGCCATTTGGCTTTGGGATATAGACACGCTTGACCGGTTTTGGTTTGTACTGCTTTGCTTTTAGCCTTGCTACCAGATCGGCTATATTCTCATCTAATTGTTCCTCATATTTACTTACTGTTATTCCGTCAATACCAGGAGATTTGTTTTTCTTTAGCTCCCTGAAACACTCTTTTAGAAAATCCTCTGTA
>Ga0209226_10001150_pt1 | contig 12458 bp, 7 predicted proteins | sample BarGraNGADG00212_2_FD_184497 | JGI IMG/M metagenome (GOLD analysis project Ga0209226, IMG submission 184497) | Arctic peat soil microbial communities from Barrow, Alaska, USA - Barrow Graham LP Ref core NGADG0011-212 (SPAdes) (version 2) | ecosystem: Environmental > Terrestrial > Soil > Wetlands...
TATCCATTTGAGCATAAGTTGAGCAACTGAATTACCAAGATCATTTTCATCAACATAAGGGTAACCGGCATCAACTACAAGTGACGAAGGAATAGCATGGGTCATTCCCATTTCGAGATCAATGCCATCCACGCACTTATATGAAAATGTATCGAATTTCTTTTCTTTACATAGCGCCACTGTACCCATATATAAACGTACTGCATTTTCGACAACTTGGACATCCGGATTACCAAGCGGATATTCCCAGTCTTTTGATACCCGTTTTGTTTCTTCCCTCACCGCCTCATCAGTTATAGAATCCATCTTATGTTGAAGCTGAAGCATATCCATACTTTCAATTTCAGGTCCTATAAGGTCGCGCAATCTGGTTGGATTTATACCAGTGGAATAGAGTCCCATGTCGTTGTACCCTATTGTGCCCAGCCGTGCATGTCGAAGCCTTTTCATTGTGTTTGCGGCTTTGGCGAAAGACAAGATACCTTCAATATCCATTGGCGAATCGGGGGCATTGAACAGGTACTTAAATTTAATACCCCATTGTTCCATTGGAAAACGCAGGGATGTAGAACCTGCTCCTGCAGCAGGGGAAATAAGCGTTCCCTTTTCCCCGAACTTTCCTTCATGATCAGTAAATCCGCCAAAACTATAAAGTATCATTGGCTCGTTCCTGAATTCATGCAACACTCTGAAAACACCACGTGTATCTATCCAGTTGATAATATTGACAAACAGAAAATCCCATTCTTTTGATTTCAATTCGCTGATTGCTCTAGCAGGTTCGGGGCCCTCTCCAAAAACAGGATCAGTCATTATTAGCTCAAGGCCTGCCTCTTTTAGCTGTTTTTCAGCCCTGCTGCTGATCATCTTCAGATTAGAGGGCTCATAGAACATTGTTCCGAACGATATATATCCTGCTTTAATGTTATTCATGATTCTTAAATGGTTTAAATTTCATTTATAGTTCAATGCGGCGACCTGTTTTATGTGATTCCAGAGCCGCAGTCATCAGCTGGTGGCTGAGAAGTGTTTCGTCAGGTAAAACGTTGCTGAAAGGATGTTTCGCTCTGCGTTCACTGAATTCGTACATAAATGCTCCGATCATCTGCTGAAAAGCATCTGAGAAGCCAGTTTCAAATATACTGCCAGTGATTGTAGGTATAAATGATTGGGACCCAATGTCAACCCTGGTCCATCCCTGTTCTTTATCGGTAGTCTTAATACAATAAACGGATTTCGGGTCATGAGTCGTGAATTTCATCGATCCGTCTGTTCCATATACCTCAATAAACCAGGTATTGGTCTGCCCCGGGGCCATTCGCTTGGTTTCAAAAACAAGTGTAAACTCTTTCCCGTTAAGCGGATCGTCGCAACGGGTGGTAAGTACAGCATTGTCAAATGTAAGGCAGGGAACCATGTTCCCTTTCCCATCCGGGCGTGTTTCTGATATTTTCTGAAGGTCGGCAAAGACCCATTTCGGCTTCCATCCCATGCGAAAAGGAATATGCTGAGTGTGAAGACCAAGATCACCCATACAACCATATTCACCGTTTATATCAACAATACGTTTCCAGTTAATAGGTTTGCTCAGGTCCATATCGCTGGAATGATGAAAACCGCTGCGTACCTCGATCAGCCGTCCGTATTTTCCTGTCTTTAACCAATCAATAACGCGCTTTGCGCCCGGGAAATAAGGAAATTCCGAACTGCATCGTACAACAAGATCAGGTCGTTTTTTAATTTCCTCCATTATCTTCTTATTGGCTGCAAGGTCAATACCAAAAGGCTTTTCCCCCAGAAGGTGTTTCCCGGAGCGAATTATGTCGGTGTAAAGCTGTTGGTGAAGATTATGAGGCACAGCACAATAGATAGCATCTATATTATCAGCGGCCAGGAGTTCCCGGTAATCGGAACAGGATACTGAAATGTTATCGAAATTTTTAAGAAACCATGCATGGGCAGTTTTGTTACTTGTATCACACACGCCGGTAATAACAGGCCTGGGAAGGTTGTCGTCCAGCAGATGGCACCATCGTGCAATAGCACTGGCAAACTCTTTGCCCATTAAGCCCAGACCGATAATTCCGAAACGGATTGTTTTTTCTGGCATGCTGATAGTTTTTTGATATTGAATTTAGAAAACCCTTTTGAATATTTCAGTTTATCTGTAACCAAATCCATTTTCCACTTCAGAAATTGCATCTTCAATAATATCCATTCCCAGTGAAGCGTATTTTTCGTCCATAATTAGTGGAGGCGACATTCGCAGGTTGTGTCCGGCAGGAATCCATGCGAGGCCTTTACGGAATGCTTTCTGATATACCAGCTTACCGGCCTCGTCAAAAGGTTCTTTGGTTTTTTTGTCTTTAACCAGTTCAATACCCAATAAAAAGCCTTTTCCTTTTACATCGCCAATGATAGGATGTTGTTCTTTCATTTTAAGCATGCGTTTCATAAAGAAATCGCCCACTGTGCGAACGTTATGGAGAATATCTTCCTCTTCGATTACCTCGATAGATGCAAGTGCAGCAGCACAAGCCATCGGATTTCCACCGTAACTTGATGATGCAGACATTTTTTCAAGTGCCTCACCATTCTCTTCACTCACTACCATTGCTGTTACCGGGAATCCGTTACCAAAGGATTTGCCAAAAGTTACAATATCAGGGATGACTCCCCAGTGGTTTAAGGTAAGCCATTCGCCTGTACGTCCCATACCTGCAAGGACCTCATCATCAAATAAAAGTATTTTATATTTTTCACAGAGTTTCTTTAGTTTTGGAAAGAAATCATCAGGAGGAAATATACTTCCGGCCCAGCCTTGTGCAGGCTCGAGAACAAAAGCAGCGACATTCCCTACAGTACCTTCCCTCAAAAAATCCTCATAAAATTTAATATAAGCATCAGTATCAATTGTACCGTCGGTTTTGTTCCAGAGGGGCCGATATGGATCGGGACGGGGCACCATATAAAATCCGGCAGCACGGGTAGGACCGTAACTAAATGTTTCGCCACGGTACATTTGGGCACAACTTACAGCACCCAGAGTTTTGCCATGGAAATCTCTGTAAGCAGAAATGAACTCATGTTTGTTTGTAATTGCCCTGGCTGCACGGATAGCAGCTTCTACAGCGGAAGTTCCATCAGAATACAATTGAATAGCATTTAATTTCCCCGGAAGCACATCAGCCATTTTTTCCATGAGTTTTTCTTTTACCGGAGTGGTAAAATCATGAACATTCATTAGTTTCTTTGCCCAATAGGCAACAGCCTCCGAGACTTTAGGATGACAATGGCCAAGCGATGTAACATAAATTCCTGAAGAGAAATCAAGATATTGATTACCATCAACGTCAGTTAGCTTAATGCCAAATCCTTCTTCAAAGCAAACAGGGAAGAGTTTAACCTGGCTGCTAAGACCTTTCATATACTTTGCTGTATTTGCATGCATTACCCTGGATTTTGGCCCGGGGGTTTCAGTAATTAACTTTGGAATGCCCATTGCGCTTTCCTTCCACCAATCTTTCGACATAATATATAATTATTTGGTTAAAATTCTAACTTGTTTTTACTTATATTGATCTAATGATACAAATATTATCATATACAAACATAGTTATTTGAGTTTAAAATAAAAAGATTATTGTAAATATTCTGATTATGTTTAATTTTACGCAATTATTTAAACGATCATATAAGATCATTATGGATTATCAGATTAAGTCTATAATAATGAATATGACAGAAATGCATGTCAGATCAAAATCCGTTTGCTTATAAGGATAATCCGTACCTTGTCATAAAATTAGCTTTGGTTTAACAATGTGGTTATTAAATTTGAATTGATTGGCAATTATGAAACCAAATTCCACAAATGACAGTATCGCTACCTATTTGATTGGCATTGATGTCGGAACAACTTCCATTAAAGGTGTTCTCTTGACAGGTACAGGAGTTCTTGTATTTTCGGTCGGACAGGAATATGCTCTCGAATATGGCCCGGGTGAAACTTGTGAACTTGATCCGGAAATATACTGGAATATTACTTGCAGGGTTATCAGTGACATGATCCGAAATTCAGGAATTGACCCTGCCCTTATCTCAGGAATTGCTTTTTCCTGTCAGGGAGAGACAATAATTGTTGTTGATCATGAATGCAAACCATTACGAAAAGCAATTATCTGGCTCGATAACCGGTCGGTAAAAGAGGCAAAACGTATCGAAGAAAAATTTGGAAATCAACAAATCCTTAATGTTACAGGTCAGCCTGAAGTTCTTGCCATCTGGCCCGCGACCCGCATTCTGTGGCTGCATGAAAATGAACCTGATATATTTAATAAGGTGGATAAATATCTGCTGGTTGAAGATTACCTTCTGTTTCGTATGACAGGTAAATACTGTGCTGAACATTCACTTGTATCTTCAACCCTGTACTTTGATATTTCACGAAAAATCTGGTGGAAGGAAATGCTTGATTTTCTTCAAATCTCCGAAAAGCAGTTGCCTCTGCTATATGAGTCAGGTGTGCCTGTCGGGAATTTGACTGAGGAAGCTTCTACGCTGACGGGGTTGACTACTAAAACTATATGTGTAACCGGTGCATATGATCATCCTGCCGGTGCGATAGGTGCAGGCAATATTACACAGGGAATGGTCTCTCTTACGATCGGTACTTCAATGGCAATGTGCGTTACCCTTGATAAACCTGTTTTTGACAGAACATTTAAATTGTCTTGCCAGTGCCATGTTGTCCCTGGCTTGTATTTTCTTTTACCCTATGCTCAAACCGCGGGCCTTGTGCTTAAATGGTTTAAAGAAGAATTTTGCAGAGAAGAAATTGAAATAGCCGGAAAATTAAATTCCGACCCTTATGATATTTTGATTGGTCAGGCGGAACGAATATCACCAGGAGCTGAAGGATTAATAGTGTTGCCTCATTTTATGGGGACGGGTTCCCCTGAATTTAATAATAAAGTTAAAGGGGTTTTTGCAGGAGTAACTCCCGGAATGACAAAAGGACATTTTATTCGTTCAATTCTGGAGGCAGTTGTTTGTTCTGTTGAGCTTAACCTGGAGACGATGAATGAAAAAGGAATTGAAATAAATGAAATCCATTCACTTGGGGGGGGAGCCAAAAGCCATCTGTGGAACCAAATCCTGGCTGACATGACAGGGATCCCTATAGTTACAATGTCACAGGCAGAAAATGCTGCAATAGGAGCAGCTATAATGGCAGGCGTGGGAGCAGGGATTTTTGATAATATTGAAAAAGGGTGTAAAATATGCAATAAAGAGCACTTAAGGTTTGAACCAGATAAGGGAAATTTTGAAGTGTACCGGAAAATCTACTGGAAATATTTAATGCTTTATAAATGTATGGAGAATTATTGGTGATTGTAATCAGTATAGTTTTTCTAACCGCCAAGGTGCAAAATTCCAATGAAACACTAAAAGAAAAATTTGTTGTACACCCTTTCCCCGGAGCAGCTTTAATTCTATAAATTAATATTTATCTCATTTCCCAATGTGTAATTTAATCTAAGTACACCTCCATTATTCAATGGTTGCCAGGTCCATGAATTACCTGAAAGCTTTTTTGTTTCATTAATAATTTGCCCGCTTACGGTTATTTTTTTCGGTTTTGAGGCAAGATTGATCACTTTATCATATTCGGCGCTTGGAATTTCGGGCTTGTACCAGTGCAATAACCTTCCATCCTTGTCATAAATAGCCTTATGTGTGCAAATGCTATCGCGATTTTGCTGTGCGGTTACTCTCTTAATACCTTAAATCTGTATGTCTAAGAGTATTCGGCTAATAGTCACGAGGTGGTTTAACCAACTTTAATTTCATAAAGTCACCCGTGATTTGCGTATTTAATATTTTCCATAGCGCCATACAGTATCAAAGTATGCAAGGATATTTTCTAAAGGCATATCATTCCCTATTTCTCCAAACGAAGACGCAATACACAATCCACCTCTTTTACCAGCTATGTCAATTAATTCCTTAGTTCCGGCAATGACCTGTTCTTTGTTACCATAAGTCAATATATTTGCATCCATTCCACCAACCAATACCAGCCTGTTTCCATATTCCTGTTTTAATTGCCTGACATTCATTCCGGCACCAACGTCAATGGTATTGAGCCCGTCTATTTTACATCTATCAACTAAAATATATAGAGCTTTCGTTAAATCCCCATCAGAATGAAAAATCACTTTGATATTTTTACTATGCAAAAGATTTACAATTTCTTCTATGTATGGATAGCATAAATCCTCAAGCATTTCGGGAGGGAAGATAAGTCCGCCTTTTGCCGCTAAATCGGACCACATCATAGCTACCGGGGAAACGTTGTAATGCAATTTAACTTCTATCTTTCTTAAAATCCTTTCATTGGTCACTTTAACCCATTTTTGTATCAATTCAGGATAAACACAATATAGATAACTGAATTTTTCGATGCCAATGGTGATATAGTTTTTGTAAAATCCATCCATCGTATAGATCTCAGGATAGACCATATTCCCTTTCCATTCTTTTATCAATTCTATACGGCGACAATAATTTTTCACAAAGCTGTCATCATTTAATAACGATTCCTCAATTTCAATTTGTTCATTTATCCATTCTGCACACTTGTCTTCATTGTTAAAAGGAAATTCTGTAACCCAATTTGTCCATTTTTCATATTTTCGAACAAACCCAGGATAGAAACCCCATTTACCATAAATTACTGTGCCTGATTTTTTTAACCTGTTTAAACAAGCTGAATCTTCTTCAACACGAGATACTTCTGGAAGCCATGCAGGATGGCTTACATCAAGGCACTTAGCTGCGCCTTTGATAAATCCTTCAGCATCATTCGGCTCAATCTTTTTTCCTCCGAAATGTTCCAACGCGCCATCATGAAGCAGGCATTCAAAAATGGGTACCTGATCGGGGATTTCATGATTAAATAAAGCTTCTATTCTGTTTGTTTTTGACCATAACATAATTTTTATATTTAATATTAAGCTTTTAAACCTTTTTTATTCTTCTAATGGATTCTGAGGGCATCAATCATCTTTTGGCAGGCAAGTGTCTTTTCCTCAAGAAAATCTCTTCTTTATCAGGCACGAATCCTATCTAATCGATATTTTTTTGTTCTGTTCATTTTTTGCTCAAATTATTTGATGAAATTTTACTACAAACGAACTTTAACAAACACAGGCAAATGATCGGAAAAATAATGTTTGTTTTTCGAGTCAGACAAGACTGCATATTTGAGTACTGTAACCTGGTCGTTTACAAAAATATAATCAATCCGTTTTTTAAGATCACTCAGGAAATTGAACCCATCGCTTGTCGTCCCTTCAGAGCCATAAGGCGCTTCAATGCTTATCTCTTTCGAATCGTGTAATTGACTTTTTAAAGTGACGATAGGCTCTTCATCGGGGGTCATATTCAGGTCGCCCATAAATATTACAGGAAGCTTTTCCGTATTAATTTCCTTAATTTTAAGAAGCACCAGATCAATAGAACTGCTGCCAGTATTCTTTCCCCGATGGTCAAAATGTGTATTTAAAACCATGATTATCCTGCCGCTTGTCTTTTGGGTAAATTTACCCCATGTGCAAATACGGATATAGTCAGCATCCCACCCTTTTCCAGGTTTTTCAGGGGTTTCAGACAACCAAAACCAGCCTTTTTCATTCAGACTAAACACCTTTGAATTAAAAAAAATTGGTGAAAATTCACCTGCCTCCTTGCCATCATCACGTCCTGCTCCAATCCATTTAAATCCTTCAAGCGCAGATGCGACATCTTGTACCTGATTAGAATATGCCTCCTGTAAACCGATAATATCAGCCTCGTGAAATCTCAACAATTGACATACTAAATCCTTACGTAAAGGCCATGCATTTTCACCATCGTCATTTTTCGGATTATTATTGCGAATGTTAAAAGTTATCACCTTTATATCCTGAGCAAATAAATTAAATCCTATAAAGAATACAATTAAAAAATATATATTTTTCATCTTTTATTAATTTAAAATCATAATCAATTTTTCATTAAATACTGTGAAGCTTATAATCTTTCAATACAAGTAATCATTATTGATTCCCCCACCCTTCATTTGGTTTATCCGACACATTGAACTCAAGTATTCCGCCTGAAATAATGTCTTTCTGGTCAATAAAGCTTTGATTAAAAATCTTACCATTCAATGTGGCAGATTGGATATAAAAATTAGTATCACTAAAGCCATTAGTCTTTATTACAAATTTTTTATTATCTGGCAAATGGATAGTAATCTTATCAAATACAGGTGTGCTTATCTGGAAGACAGGATCTCCTACTAACACCGGGTAAAGTCCCATGGAGGCAAGTATGTACCACCCTGACATCGTCCCTTCATCGTCATCCATTTCGGGGATATATCCTGCGGGAGATTTCTTATAAATCCGGCCTTCATACGGAGTTGCCCATTTCTCATGGGTCCCGTAATACTGAATCATTTGTTTTGTAAGAATCCTGTTAACCCATTTTTGGGTGAGCCAGGGCTTATTGCCAAAATTGAACATGAAAGATGCATGAATATCGGGCTGGTTACCGTGGTTATAAAGGTTATTGTCGAAGAAATACTCCAGTTGCTCTGTGTATTTTTCTTTTCCCCCCATCATTTCAATAATTCCTCCTATATCGAATTGGACATGCCAACGGTATTGCCATATCGTCCCTTCATACAAACCATCGCCGTGCATGATATCCGATTGATCGTTCATGTGCAGGAATTTACTTTCCCAGACTTTTTTATATTCATTTGCCTTTTGCAGGTACAACAGGTAATCTTGCTGTTTACCAAGAATCTTGGCAAACCGGGAAAGTGCCCAAAAATCGTAGGAGTGTTCCAGTTTTGTATCAGGCGTATTGCTTTGGATATTATTAATTTCTGTACTAAGCTTCTGGTAAACGGGTTTAATATCAAAATCTGTTATCCCCCTGTTATAAAAATCGAGCAGTGTAATTATGGTGTGTTCTGTCCTCACGGTAGGCACAGGTTCATTAAACCCGCTCCAGAATGGAATCCCGTATTTATACAGATCGACAAGTGAATTGGCAATATCGGAAGCAACATCAGGTGCAATTAAAGTATAAAGGCTGAATTTATTCCTGAAACTATCCCACATCGACCAACTGTCATAATGGGTATAGCCTTTGGAAGTATAGATTTCCCCGTTTGTACCCCGGAATTCTTTCAACCTGTTCTCAGACCTTACAGGGTTCAAAAAAATATGGTACAGGTGTGTATAAAAAAGCGACTTGTATTCTTCCTTCCCCTCGACAGTTATTTTTGAAAGAAGGTTCTCCCATTTTTCAAGTCCGGCTTTTCGGGCCTCGTCGAAACTTATTTTTTTTGTTTCGCCTTCCCATTCATTTCTTGCATCTTCCGGGCTTATTACAGAAGTTGTAACCTGAAACAGGACTTCTTCAGCCTTTTTTGTTTTAAACCTGAAAAATATTTTTCCTCCCTGATCAACCGGATTTACCAGTTCTTTATTGCACCAAACATGATAGAAAGCCGTATATCTTCCTATTCCGCATACATTTTTGGCAGATACCTGAACAGTGAATTCGTGGCCGTTCAACATTTCTTTTGATGCAGAAATCGTACCTCCGAACGAACTCTCAATATCGATCATAATATATGCGCTGTCGGATTCAGGATAAGTATATCTATGGAAACCGGTTTGGTTTGTTGCAGTCAGTTCAGCTAAAATATGATTGGAAAATTCTACCGAATAATAACAGGGCGAAGCTTTCTCGCTTTCCTTTTTGAATGCTATACTACATGTATTTATTTCCCCGATTGCCGGCAATATCCTCAAATTCCCTCCTGCCCCGTTGCAACCTACACCGCCGATCCGGTTATGTGAAAAACCTAAAATCTTTTTTGCATTATAATCGTATCCACTGTGATTCAGCGGGTCAGTATCAGGGCCGAGTTTTACCATCCCTAATGGTACTGTTGCTGAAGGATCGAGTTGTCCGTGGTCGCCAGCAGTACATATAAACAAATCGACATAATCAGTCACAGTTTGGCAATAAACAGTTTTTATTGAGAAAAACAAAAGGCAGAGTACAATTTTGACTTTCATCATAAATAGGTAACTTTAATATTTTACAAATAGTTTCGATAAAAATAATGATGAATATTTTAAGCGAATTACTTCTCACCTGAATTCTCTTCAAATGAATTAGGGAAAGTCACAAAAAACTTTGGTTGAGGATCGGTGGCAGAAAACCAGATATCTGAATCTTAGTTGTAGTCATGATTCCTTTTAATCCTTTTTCCTGATCTCTATCTGATTTATTCCATTCCTCTCAATAACTAAAATATTTCCTACCCCTCTGAATTCACCATAGTGCCAATACTTTTTAGCCAAAGGCTTTCCCTTTACAAACACTTTTGGTTTGAAAGTAAGTTTGATCCTTTCAGTTCCTGAATTATCAAATGTAGTATAGAAAATATGCCCTGTACAATATTTTGTATCGGTAATAACTGAAGAAGAATAGAAAATGTGATCTTCGTTTTCAGGCAACATATCGGGCATCTCAGCCATTCCATCAAAATAGTGAGGCAAGTAATCCCAGTAAGAATCGGAAAACCATGGTTCAATATATCCGATCCCTGTGTAGTTGATTGACAGCTGATCTTTGGAATATCTGTTGTATGCTGAATAAGTTGCCAGTGCAAACGAAGCCCTGGATTCTTCGCGTACTTTTTCGTTGAGGCAAACACCAAACCATTTAGCAACCACAGAAGCATACCGGGCCGTATGGCTGCTCATTTCCTGGAAACAACCGTCTTGCTCCTTTATGCTGGTTGCACTAAAATGTTTCACCTGACCGAAACGGGTTTCAACCCACTGAATTAGTGCAGGAACATGTGTTTTATACTCAGGGTCCATTTCAGGATGATCTAATATGTAACGGGCCGTTTCCATCGGGATTTGCTGATTCAGATTTGAATGATTAATTACCACATCCTCATAATAGCCAGACCATAAGTTGTTTTTCATCGGGTAATCTAGCATCCATTGCCACAATAAACCCCTGTTCTTATTTAAAATACCTTTATCAACCTTACTATTTTCAGATTTGAGCAGCTCATCAAAAAGTTCAATCACCATTACCATGTCGGCAGAATAGGAATCAAGAATTTTACCTGTTTTTAAATTAACACGAAATGGCAGGGGAGAATTTGTCTCATTTCCCGGATGGATGTTCCGGAGGACCGTACCTGCAATATGTTCCGCTTTTGAGAAATAAACAGTATCCCCGGTTTGTTTAAAATAGTTGATGTATCCTATAGCCACCATACATATCTTATCAATCTCTCCCCATTCATCGGTATATTCTCCATCCGGCGTGTCGTCTTGGGTTCTGGGAACATCCGGCCAGGCCCAGTCATCCGGAGTATGGTAAAAAGCAACCCGCTGGATGAGCTTTTCAACAGGCTGTATCGCTTCTCGATCTCCTGTGTAGGCATAATATTTATTAAAGAGACCCAATCCATAGTAAACATTACTTCCCTGGTTGTTTTGATTGGAACGAAATGTACCGTCTTTATTCAATATTGATGTAACCAAATAAAATGGATCGTCTCCAAATCTTGATTTATAAGTAGGACAATTCTTAAGAAAATTCATGCTCCATATTATGATGTTGTTATAATCAGTCCATGGCATTAATTTGCCTTCTTTTATAACTACCTCATGATCAAGGATCATTTGTTGTGCATTACCCCAACTGGCGGTAACTATAAACGATAGGACAATGATTAATCTTTTCATATTTTCAAAATAAGTTATTCTTTTACATTTCCAATTATTCCTTTTTTCTGACCTCTATCTGATTTATTCCATTCCTCTCAATAATCAAAATATTTTCTACCCCCCTGAATTCACCAAAATGCCAATACTTTTTAGGCAACGGTTTGCCGTTTACAAACACTTTTGGTTCGAAAGTAAGTTTGATCCTTTCAGTTCCTGAATTATCAAATGTAGTATAGAAAATATGCCCTGTACAATATTTTATATCGGTAATTACTGAAGAAGAATAGAAAATGTGATCTTCGTTTTCAGGCAACATATCGGGCATTTCAGCCATTCCATCAAAATAGTGAGGCAAGTAATCCCAGTAAGAATCGGAAAACCATGGTTCAATATATTCTATCCCCGTGTAATTAATAGAAATCTGATCTTTAGAATACTTATTATACGCTGAATAAGTTGCCAGCGCAAACGAAGCCCTGGCCTCTTCCCTCACCTTTTCATCCAGGCAAACACCAAACCATTTAGCAACCACAGAAGCATACCGGGCCGTATGGCTGCTCATTTCCTGGAAACAACCGTCTTGCTCCTTTATGCTGGTTGCACCAAAATGTTTCACCTGACCGAAACGGG
>Ga0209226_10001151_pt1 | contig 12448 bp, 9 predicted proteins | sample BarGraNGADG00212_2_FD_184497 | JGI IMG/M metagenome (GOLD analysis project Ga0209226, IMG submission 184497) | Arctic peat soil microbial communities from Barrow, Alaska, USA - Barrow Graham LP Ref core NGADG0011-212 (SPAdes) (version 2) | ecosystem: Environmental > Terrestrial > Soil > Wetlands...
TCCAGGGTTGACCTGTTGTTGCCGTTGGATACCCAACTGGAGATTGAACTGAACCAGGTAGTCTCGGGAAAGCAGACTATAATCGGTAGGATATAAGCTGGCGAGCTTGTGAGTTGGCGAGCTGGCGAGTGTTATTCCATCGCTCTCGCTAAAAAATTATTATACGGCAGCATTGCCTTGTACACCTTTACGGTATAATCAAGTAATCCCTCGCTGTATAGCTTCTTCTCTTCCATTGGATGAGAGATGGTAAAACTCCGGTTCAGGAGCAGGTTCATCCCAGGGAAATCTTTCGGGAATTCGCGGGGAGGAAGCTTCTGACGGTCCCAGTTATCGATTCCATCAAAATATTTTTTAAATCCCTTATGGCTGAGAATGCTATTAAATTCATCATAATTATAGTAGATCTCCTTCCGGATTTTCTTTGTGATTTCAGGTTCCGGCATCCATACACCTCCGGAGAGGAAACACTCACCCGGTTGTATGTGGAAGTAGTAACCGGGGCCGTGATTTTTCTTGCCTCCTTTGGCCATAAAAGCCCCGAAATTAGTTTTATAGGGTGATTTATCCTTCGCAAAGCGGACATCCCGGTAAATGCGCCAGATGCAATCTTTCGCCGTAAGAAATTTGATTGAATCGTCAAATTTGGCGACGGCAGGGATCAGGGAGTTGACGAAATCCTCGAATTCTTTTTTCCCTTCTTCGTACCTCGGTTTATTTTCCTGGAACCATTCCCGGTTATTGTTTTGTTCAAGGTCTTTCAGAAAATCAATGATGGTCGTTTTCATCTTTAAGATTTTGTAATCAGAATTCAAAAATACAACGGATAAAGATTATTTCATAATTCAGAATGTAGAAATGCCGGAATGCAGAATTCATTTTTCATTCTTCATTTTTTGACAGGGACATCCATCTTGTTCAAAAAAAATCCTTTAAAAGGCTATTACCTTTTGCTTTTTGACCGATTAAGCAGAAAACAGAAAGAAGATGGGTACGAAGGGTCAGATTATTTCATGTTTCATTTTCCTTGTTTCCAATTTCGCTTATTCAGCCGGTGATCACACGGTGATTGGCGGCAGGGCTGCAGCATTGGGAACCACGTCGGTTACGCAGTCTGATGAATGGTCGGTGTTCAATAACCAGGCGGGACTGGCATGGTGTAAAAGGTTCAGTGCAGGGATCTATTTTGAGAATCGTTACCTGCTAAAAGATCTCAGCCTGAAAGCCCTGGCGATAACGCTTCCTGCCGGTAGAGGAGCTTTCGGCGTTTCCATCTGCCATCTCGGGTTTGCCTTGTATTCAGAGATGAACACAAGTATTGCTTATGGGATGCGGCTGACAAAAAAATTTTCTGCCGGAGTCCAGGTTGAATACCTGCGCCTGCATGTAGACGACGGGTTTAAGGATAACAGCATTTTTTCCTGTGAGGTCGGATTGCAATTCCGGGCAAGTGAACACCTGTGGCTGGGACTTCATGTGGCCAATCCTGTTCCGGTAAAATTATCATCCTTAACAAAAGAACGACTCCCGACACTTATGCGTTTCGGACTCAGCTGGAGAATAACGGAGGGGTTACATTCCGATATAGAAGTGGAAAAAGACCTGGTTCATAAACCGGTATTGAAAGCGGGAATTGAGTATCGCCCGGCGAAATCTCTTATTATCAGGATGGGACTACTTTCGAATCCGGCCACCTTCACGTTCGGGTTCGGTTTGGAGTTCGGAAACCTGCAGTTTGACCTGGCCTCATCTTACCATCTGGTGCTTGGATACTCTCCCCAGGCATCGTTGATTTATTATTTCGGGAAAAAAATAAAAAATGAACCACATTAGACACATAGTTCACATTAGAAATCAGCCATTAGCCATTGGCCATTAGGGTACTTTAATCTCTGAGGTCGCAAATTGCGTCCTCAAAACGGGGTGGAACAATGCAATTGATAATTGGAAATTGATAATTGATAATATAAATGATAAAATCCTATTGTGTCCTATGTGCCTATTGTGGTGAACAAAAACTTCTCCAAATCCTATTAGTAGGCATCCTTTCTTTCATCTTTTTTATTCCTTCGGATGGCATTTCACAAAATGAAAACCCTGATCTCATTGAACGAACAACGGAAAAGCTGTCGGAAACCTCCGACAAACCGATCGACTTCTCTGAAGTCTATGATGTACTTGACAGGTTTCAAAACCACCCGATCAATCTAAACAATACAAATCATGAACAACTCAGCCAACTCCTCTTCCTAAACGACCGGCAGATCAACAATCTCATTAATTACATCCAGTCTTATGGAACGATCTATTCCATTTACGAGCTCAGGGTCGTGGATGGATTTGATTCTGCAACAATCCGGAAGATACTACCATACGTTTTGGTGGGACAGGATATGGAAAAACACCCTATCCGCATAAAAGATCTTCTGGGATCAGGGAGAAACCAGCTATTGATAAGGTTTGAGCAGGTGGTCCAGAAGCAAGCCGGTTACCATGTTGCAGATTCCATTCTTGAAAAAAATCCCAATACAGGATATGCCGGTAGTCCTGCGAAGCTGTATTTCCGTTACACATATTCATTCTATAACCGGCTTTCGATGGGCCTCAGCGGGGAAAAAGATGCAGGGGAACAGTTTTTCATGGGAAACCAGAAAAACGGCATGGATTTTTATTCCGGTTATATAAGTCTCCAAAACACTGGAATACTTAAACAAATTACCATCGGAAATTTCAATGTGGATTTCGGGCAGGGACTTACACTGAGTTCCGGTATTTCTGCAGGAGCCATACCGGGAACGGGAAATGTGCGGAGGTATGCACGGGGAGTTGTGCCAAGCCAGTCGACCAATGAAGGTAACTACCTTAGGGGAGTTGCCGTGGTAATGAAGAAATGGAATTACAGGCTTTCACTTTTCTATTCGAACCACAAACGGGATGCAAATGTAACCGTGGCCGATACACTTACCGGCGATGCATGGTCGATCAGTTCATTTTCTGAAACAGGGTATCACCGGATGCCCCGGGAATTGGAGGACAAGAATTCCCTGCGGGAAACTATCCTTGGAGGAAATATAAACTTTCGGAATTCCTTCCTGTCCCTCGGCATTACCGGCTTTAGGAGTCACTGGAATGCCAGCCTGGAGCCCAGGACTTATCCTTATAACATCTTCACTTTCCGGGGAAAGGAAAACCTGAATTTCGGGATTGACATCCAGGCCTCGTTAAAAAATGCATTTTTATTCGGTGAATGTTCACGAAGCCGTAATGGAGGGATGGCCTTTCTATCAGGGATCCAGGTGAACCCGGATCCGAGGCTGATGTTTTCACTTTCTCTTCGTGATTATCAGCGCAATTACCAGGATCTTTTATCCAATGCACTCGGGCAGAACAGCGCCAATGCCAATGAACAAGGTTTTCTTTTTACCTTCAATGCAGGCATTGCGCCAGGGCTTGGGCTGACCGGCTATGCCGACCTGTATAGGTTTCCATGGCTGAAGTATAGGACGGATAGCCCTTCCCGCGGAAGCGAATATCAATTACAATCAGATTTTACAGCAGGCAAATTTGTCAAGATGTACCTTAGGTTCAGGATCAGGTCGAAACAGATCAATGTTCCGGAAAATTTGCGACCTGTAAACATTCTGGAAGAAGGGACAACGATGACAGTACGTTACCAGGCAGACTGGCAGGTTTCCGATTTCCTGATATTGAAAAGCCGCTTTGAATGGCTACGAAACCGGAACGGAAATTTAAGTCCGGCTAATGGTTATCTCCTCAGCCAGAACCTTTCGTATAAGCTTCCAGTTAAACATTTTTCGCTGATTTTTCTTTATGCCTTGTTCGATACCGATTCCTACAACGAGCGGATCTATGCGTATGAAAGTGATGTATTGTATGGTTATTCTGTTCCTTCCTATTCAGGGAAAGGATTGCGTTGCTTCCTCCTTGCGGCATGGTCGCCCTTCAGATGGCTGGATCTCTGGGTTCGTTATGCACAGACGTGGTATTCTGACCGCAATGTTATAGGTGCCGGCCTTGACCTGATAAACGGTAACACCAAATCGGAAGTGGAAATTCAGTCGAGAATCCGGTTTTAAAATAATAACAGCTAGCTTAAATAGTTTTTATTATTTTAATAAAGATCCCTCCTTCGTCGGGATTAATTCGACTAGTCATTTTTTTCACTTCGTTCGAAAAATGCCAGTCTCATTAACTTTATGAACTTTCAACTTACCTTATCAGCATCACGGTTCCGTGATTGGTAACCCTTGTCTTTTTGTTGTCTTCGTAAAATATTTCCCACACATATACCCCTGGGGGGCAATATTGTCCTTTGGATGTTCCGTCCCAGCCTTCTTCTATGTTGGTCGTGCTGAAGATCCGCTGTCCCCAATGGTCATATATCTGGAAATTATACTTTGTAATGTTTTCCGGTGGTGTTCCAAATATCCTGAATTTATCATTTATACCATCCCCGTTCGGGGTAAATGCATTGGGAATCGGTTTGCTGACAAATACAAGGACAGAATCTTTAAGAACGATACCCGAGCAGAGATCCATGTAAACATAGTACCAGGTAGTAACATTCGGGGCCACGGTAATGGTTTGGTCTGTCGAGATCTGATCAGAATCTTCATACCAGTTGTAAACAATTTTATTACCCGGTACCATCGGCTGCATGTGAAAAGGAATGGGCGCAACAGCAAAGCTATCCACTGATACGGGAGTATACAACCAGCCTTCTTTGCTAATTGTAAATGAAGTATTATTTCTGCCAGGAACTGCGAAACCTATCGTGCCGTCGCCATTTTGCACACCCATTGTTGCGCGGTTCTCATACCAAACATCACAGCGTTTTTTTGTCAATACCTGATTTTCGATCGTATTGTTTCCTTCCCGCAGAATGATCTGGAAAGTAGCGATCGAATCTTTGCAATCATTTGGGTCCTGGGAATACATCGGAACCTGGCACCACATTACAATCAATTGCCTGTTGGGGGCATTTCCGGTGGTAAGGTAAAACACATAGGTATCAAAAAATGTCGGATGCAAATCTATCCAGGGACACATGATGACATTCTTCGGGTAAGTGTTATCCGTGGTTGGAACTGCAATAGGATTACGAATCCCCACCGTGTTGGGACTGGGTGAAAAACTGATCCATCCGTTGGAGCCGAGGTAGAACTCCGTGAAATTAGTTCCGAAAAACCTAAAGCTGAAACCAATCGGAAAAGGTCCTGCAACGTCATCATCAAGGAGAAGGACAGGAATTCCGGGGCTGCCATAGGTGGCGGTCAATGTTACCGGGACACCGGGATTGATGGTATCGTTCGGACCAGCGTCAAGTTGGGAAAAGGTCACGGTCGAAAGGAATAGGAAAAGAAGAGTGAAAAATGAAAAGTGAAAAGTGAAGAATGAAAAATTAAAAGCATTCCTGGGGCGGATGCCCGGGAAGTCATCTTGATAAGTTAAATTGAAAACAGCGATGCGCAATTTATCCTGAATTGAGTATTCCTTCATTCTAACCACAAAATTGGTCAAATTATTTCAAATAAATCTTAATTTTGTCCTGCAATCGCAAGTTTTCTTCCAACATACCCGGATTTCTTAAATTTATACTCCTTATGAAAAAAGATTCACAACTTTTCAGTATCATTAAAAAAGAATTGAACCGCCAAACCAGCGGAATTGAATTGATTGCATCCGAAAATTTTGTCAGCAACCAGGTATTAAAGGCCATGGGATCCTGCCTGACCAACAAATATGCAGAAGGATATCCCGGCAAAAGATATTATGGAGGATGCCAGTTTGTCGATATTTCAGAACAAATGGCCATCGACCGTGCCAAGCAGTTGTTCAATGCCGAATGGGCAAATGTTCAGCCTCATTCGGGTGCACAGGCCAACATGGCTGTACTCATGACCGTTTTGAAACCCGGCGATACTTTTATGGGACTTGACCTTTCACATGGCGGACACTTATCACACGGTTCACCGGTTAATTCATCGGGTATTTTCTATAAACCGGTTGGATACAAAGTTGAAGAAGCTACCGGTTTGATCAATTACGATAAAATGGAAACGCTGGCGCTCGAGGTCAGGCCAAAGCTGATCATTGCAGGTGCATCCGCCTACTCCCGCGATTGGGATTACAAGCGTATGCGCGAGATCGCCGATAAGACCGGAGCGATCCTCATGGCCGATATCGCACATCCGGCAGGACTTATTGCAAGAGGCTTGCTGAATGATCCCATTCCCTGGTGCCATGTTATTACGACCACTACGCATAAAACACTTCGCGGCCCGCGTGGCGGCATGATCCTGATGGGCAAAGACTTTGAAAATCCCTGGGGAGTGAAAACCCCGAAAGGCGAAACCAAGATGTTCTCGGCGATGCTTGATTCGGCTGTGTTCCCCGGGATCCAGGGCGGGCCGCTGGAACATGTGATCGCAGCCAAAGCCGTTTCCTTCTTTGAGGCATTATCGGATGAATATATGGATTATATCATCCAGGTAAAAAAGAACGCCGCCGTCATGGCGCAAGCTTTCGTCAACAAAGGATACCATGTTATCTCCGATGGAACGGATAACCATCTGATGCTGATCGACTTGCGGAAGAAATTCCCCGGCATTACCGGGAAACAGGTTGAAAACACGCTCGTGAAAGCAGATATTACCGTGAACAAAAACATGGTTCCGTTCGATAGCCGTTCCCCGTTCCAGACATCGGGACTTCGCGTCGGAACGCCTGCCATCACTACCCGCGGATTGAAGGAGAAACATATGCCTCTGATTGTTGAATTAATGGATGAAGTGATCAGCGATATTGAAAATGAAGACAAGATCGTAAAGACCAGGAAGAAAGTGAACGAGATGATGAAAGAATTTCCGTTGTTTGCTTATTAACTATGAAAAAATTGTATCTCGTCCGGCATGCAAAATCTTCCTGGGAAGAACCAGAAGGATCCGATATGGATCGTCCTCTGCTGGAAAAAGGGATCAAGCGGACCCTGAAGGTAATTCGTTTCCTCAATGAACGACATGTCAAGATTGACCAGATGATAACAAGCCCGGCGACACGTGCCTTTCAAACAGCCATTCTGGTTGCAAAGGGGATCGGATATCCGGAAGATAAAATCCGTGTGGAGCAGAAGATCTACGACGGGTATTATGACCGCATCCTCGATCTTATCTATGCAACCGCAAATGAGATCAATTCGTTAATGATCTTCGGTCACAATCCCACCATCACCCACCTGGCAAACTTGTTCCTTCACCCGGGTGTTGATCTTTTACCGACCACAGGTACCATCTGCATCTCCTTTGATACCGGAAAATGGGAGTCCATTCCTTCGGTCGATCCGGTCAGTGAATTCGTCGTCTTTCCTAAAATGTTGCCATAGCCATGGGAAAAGAAGATAAATTACAGGTAGTTAACCGCGAAACCAGTTGGCTGCATTTCAATGGAAGAGTATTGCAGGAAGCTGCTGACGAGCGGAACCCGATGATCGAGCGGCTGAAATTCCTGGGAATTTTTTCCAATAACCGGGATGAGTTCTTCCGTGTCCGCGTTGCCACCCTTACCCGGATGCTCAAGGTAGACCGCTTACATCACTCCCTCAATCTGAACCCGCGGAAAGTCCTGAAAGAGATCAACGACATTGTTATTTCACAGGAAAAGGATTTCATCCGGATCTATCAGGAGATCGTGGATGATCTTCAGAAGCAAAATATTTTCATCATCAATGAAACCCAACTGACAGAAAAACAAGGAACACTGATCCGTAAATATTTTCAGGAAGAGGTTCGGGTTTTCCTTTTCCCGATGATGATAAGCAACCTGAAAGACATGTCATCGCTCCGTGATAAATCAATTTACCTCGCGGTGACTTTGAAAAAAGACGAATCAACCAAGACCGATTTTGCGCTGATAGAGCTGCCAACCAAGACACTTTCGCGGTTTTTCATCCTGCCCCAATCAGGAAGTAAAAAATTCATCATCCTGCTCGATGATATTATCCGCTACTGCCTCTCTGATATCTTTTCCGTATTCGGTTATGATTCGTTCAGCGCCCATACGGTGAAATTTACGCGGGATGCAGAACTAGACATCGACACCGATGTGTCGAAGAGTTTCCTGGAGATCATGACGGAAAGCCTGAAACAGCGTAAACGGGGGAACCCGGTGCGTTTTGTGTACGACAACTCCATCCCCGAAGCCCTTCTGAAGACCATCATCAAACGCCTGGATATCCGCAAGGATGATCCCATCCGGGGCGGCGGAAGATATCATAACTTCAAGGATTTTATGAATTTCCCAAACCTGGGATCGAAGACCCTTGAAAATGCACACCTGGTTCCCCTCCGGCATCGTGACCTTCCACCGAACACCAGCATTCTCGCTGTAATGCGGAAGAAAGACATTATGCTTCACTATCCTTACCAATCGTTCCAATACATCATCGACCTGTTGCGTGAGGTTTCAATCGACCCAAAAGTACGTTCAATCAAAATGACGATCTACCGCGCTGCTAAAAACTCCAGCGTTATCAATGCATTGATCAATGCAGCCAGGAACGGAAAATATGTAACGGTGTTCATGGAACTGCAGGCACGCTTCGATGAAGAAGCAAACATCCTCTATACTGAACGGCTGCAGGAAGAAGGTGTAAAGGTGATCCAAGGGATTCCCGGGTTTAAGGTTCACAGCAAACTCATCCTTATCCGGAGAAAAGAAAATAACAAGGATTTTTTTTATGCCAATATCGGAACCGGCAATTTCAATGAAGATACCGCCAATGTTTATGCAGATGATAGCCTGTTGACATCAAATGAAAAGATCACGGCTGACGTGGCAAATGCCTTCCACCAAATGGAAGCGAACTACCGCCCGATGAGATATAAAACCTTGGTCGTGGCACCTTTCCTCATGCGAAACCATTTCATGCACCTGCTGAACAACGAGATCCGCAATGCAGGGATGGGGAAAAAAGCATGGGTCATCATCAAGCTTAACAACCTGGTGGATGAAACCATCATCAAAAAGCTTTACAAGGCAAGCCAGGCAGGTGTAAAAATCAAACTGATCATACGTGGCATCTGTGTACTAATTCCTGGTCAGCCGGGCCTGAGCGAGAACATCGAAGCCATCAGCATTGTCGATCGCTTTCTCGAACATTCGAGGGTCATGGTCTTTGCCTGTGGCGGGGATCCTCAATACTATATCACTTCTGGCGACTGGATGGTCCGGAACTTCGATAACCGTATCGAGGTGGCATGCCCCATATACAGCAAGGAGATCCAGCACGAAATCATGGACATGCTGAAGATCCAGCTCAGCGACAATGTGAAGGCAAGGATCATCGGCCCCGGTGAAGCAAACAGATACAAAAAATCGTCCGGATCTCCTGTCCGGTCGCAGATTGAGATTTATGATTACTTTAAAAAAAAGTTAACTCAAATACGTAACGCGTGACGCGTGACGCGTTACGAAATGATCGATTTTATTCCTTTGATTTTAAATAATTAAGTTGAAAAAAATCCTGAAAATCATAATTAATAAATATACCATAACTCTTCTCCTGTTCGTTATATGGATGGTATTCTTCGACAGCAGCAGCGTTTTGAACCGTATGAAATACCGGGAAAAGCTGAACAGTCTGAAGCAGGAGAAACATTTTTTCCTGGAAGAGATAAAAAAGGATTCCATACTTTCACAAAAATTGCTTTTAGATACTTCCGAAATTGAAAAATTTGCCCGGGAAAATTACCTGATGAAAAAAGAGAAAGAAGATGTGTTCCTCGTGATCGATACTACTGCGGATCGACATCAATGACCAGCCTGAGCGAGCTGAATTCCTTAAGTTTACTGAATTCCTCCATCTCCTCCATAAGCTTCTTTTTCATTTCTGTCTGAGAGGCTGAACGTTCGATCTTTACCATGATCTGTTTCAGGTAGTAATTCATGATGCGGGAAACGAGGGGATATTCCGGTCCAAGTACCCGGTTCCCGAAAAGCTTTCGTAACCGCTTGGCCAGTTCATCGGAAGCCTTATTCAAAACAGACGGATCTTTGTGTTTGACCTTCACCAGGACCAGGCGGTAAAATGGTGGATACTTAAACTTCCTCCGGTCAACCAGTTGCTGTTCATACATCGCCTTGTAATCATGGTTTACCACATCCAGGATCACCGGATGTTTCGGGTTGTAGGTCTGGATGATCACCTGGCCCCTTTTGTTTTTGCGGCCCGACCGGCCACTGACCTGCGCCATCAGCTGGAAGCTTCGCTCAGCCGAACGGAAATCGGGAAAGCCAAGCATGTTATCGGCATCCAGGATGCTGACCGTACTCACATTTTCGAAGTCAAGCCCCTTGGTAACCATCTGTGTCCCGACCAGAATATCTATTTTTCTTTCTTCAAGGTCATTGATAATCTTTTGATGTGAATGCCTTGTGCGTGTGGTATCAAGGTCCATTCTCGTGATCCTTGCTTTAGGGAAGAGAAGCCCCAGTTCCTCTTCAACTTTTTCGGTCCCGAAACCTTTCATCTTTAAGGAGATCCCTTTGCATTCCGGACATTTTTCCGGGATGAAGGTCGTGTATCCGCAATAATGGCAGCGTAACTGGTGATTCTGCTTGTGATATACCAGCGTCACATCGCAATTGCGGCAAGTCGGCATCCAGCCACATGTCTCGCATTCAAGCCGGAGGGAAAAACCCCTGCGATTCTGGAAAATGATCGCCTGTTCGCCTTTTCCCAAGACATCTTCCAGCTGTTTGACCAGGACGGAGGTGAAATGCGACTTCATCTTTTTCCATCGGATTTCTTCCCTCAGGTTCACCACGCTGATCTCAGGCATCTCCATGCTCCGGTAGCGTTCGGTCATTTCGACCAGGGCATATTTCCCTTCCTGGCAGTTGTAATAACTTTCCAGGGAAGGTGTTGCCGAGCCGAGAATGGCTTTTGCATTGTGAAGATGTGCCAGGTACAAAGCCACATCCCTACCGTTATACCGTGGAGAAGGCTCATATTGCTTGAAAGAAGAATCGTGTTCTTCATCCACGATGACCAGTCCGAGGTCTGAAAATGGAAGAAAGACTGCAGACCGGGCGCCCAATATGATATCATAGGAGGATCCTCCGGCATTTCCGGTTTTTCCGCGGATCAGCACTTTATTCCATATCTCCACACGTTCATTTTCATTGAACCGGGAATGGTAAACGCCTACCCTTTCCCCGAAATATTTTTTCAGGCGGTTGATGGTTTGGGTGGTCAATGCGATTTCAGGCAAGAGGTAAAGCACCTGCTGTCCTTTATCGAGTGCTTCCTGGATGAATTTTATGTATAGTTCTGTTTTCCCGCTCGAGGTCACCCCATGCAGCAAAACCACATCCTTCTCCACAAATGCCTGCCGGATCCCCTCGTAAGCATTTTGCTGAAAATCCATCAGCTCAATGGAACTGACATCAGTAACGGCTCCTCCTTCTTTCATCCTGCTCACTACCTTTTCATACTGTTCCAAAACGCCCTTTGCCACGAGTCCTTCCAGTGCAGAGGGAGTGGCTTTGACGCTTTTCAGCAACCCGGTGCGGTTCACTTCAAAAGACTCACCGGAACCATATTTCGAAAGGACCAGGAATGACATCAATAATTCCAATTGTTTCCTGGCTTTTTTCTCAAGTTGCTCAAAGAGGTCTTTGAATTTTGCTTCATCGGCATACTCTTCCGTAAGCCGGATAAATGTTTCTTTCCTGGGCCGGTACCTTTCCGGAAGTTCTTCTTCCATCAGGATGATCCCTTTTTCCAGCATGGTCTTGATGACAGGAATCACCTTCATTTGCCCGATGATCTTTGACACTTCGGAAACTTCGATAGCCGGGCGGTTATGCAATGCTTCCAGGAGGAGACTTTCTTTTTCATTCAGTTCTTCCTTCTGAGGATCAAAATCCGGGTTCAGGACGACTTTTGATTCACTGGCCAGTTTAAAGGCTGAAGGCAGAGCAGCATTCATGACCTCCCCGGGATGGCAGAGGTAATAGGCTGCGATCCAGTTCCAGAATTTTAATTGCAAGGGAAAGATGATGGGAACTTCATCCAGCACCGAAAGAATCTCTTTTGCCTCGTGGCCATCGGGTTTGCGATCGTGGATCTCGACGACCAACGCCGTATAGATCTTTCTTTTCCCAAATTGTACTACTACCCTGCCACCTTTCACGGCTTTCCCTGCCAATCCATCGGGGATAGCATATGTATAGGTACTGACCGGCAAAGGAAGCAGCACATCGGCAAACCGGTATTTCCGTTCCAAGGCAACAAGTGTAACACTGTTTACAAAGCCAGAATACGCGACATTTCGAGCATCTGGAGATTGATATCTTTATGGTGCTTTATAGCCTTCTCAAAAGGCGTGAAAACAACTTTTTTATCGATGATCCCAGCCATCACGCC
>Ga0209226_10001152_pt1 | contig 12438 bp, 14 predicted proteins | sample BarGraNGADG00212_2_FD_184497 | JGI IMG/M metagenome (GOLD analysis project Ga0209226, IMG submission 184497) | Arctic peat soil microbial communities from Barrow, Alaska, USA - Barrow Graham LP Ref core NGADG0011-212 (SPAdes) (version 2) | ecosystem: Environmental > Terrestrial > Soil >...
CTCCCGCCGCCGCTGGGCCGCGGGAACCCGCCCAGCCTGGAACGCCCGCCGGCGAACCGACCCTGGCGAGCCTCCGACCAGCACTACTCCGGTTAGATGGATAGCCCTGTGGGATGATATGGGTTCTTGAGGACCATGTCAGACCAATTCGAGGAGCACCTCCTAGGTGAAGCAGACTACCGGGTTCTATCCGCGGCTGGGCGTCGACACGACCACCTCGGGGGCCGTCGCCCAGGCCGGCGGGGTGCTGCTGACCGAGACGGTCGCGGTGACCGGGATCGGGCGCGAGCTCTCGGCGGCGTTGGCCCCGTGGCGCAAGGCGTCGGCGATCCACGACCCGGCCAAGGTCATCAGGCTCTTCACAATCGAGGGTGTAGTTGGGGTCTGAAGCCGCCGGTCTCCAGGAGGGATCTGGCGATGTAGTGGGTGAGGTTGCGGAACCCGAGGGCGGAGCCGCGTAGGTGTTCGAGGCGCCCGTTGATCGCCTCCGTGGGTCCGTTGCTGGTGCCGGGGCGCTCGAAGTAGGCCAGGACGTCGACGGCGCGCTTCTTCAGCGTGCGCCCGAGGGTGATGACCTCCGTCAAGGCTCCCGGAACGCCGCTGCTGACCGAGTCGATCAGCTGGCGCATGAGTTCCCGAGCGCGGGCCCGGTCGGGTTCGCGGTAGGCGGCGATCATGCGTTGGTAGATGCCCCAGGTCGCTTCGACCTCGACGTGCTCGTCGCCGGCGAACAGGCTCTCGAGTCGTTGCTGCTGTCAACGCCGAGCGAATCCTGACCCCCTATTGCCGATTGAACTTTGACCCCCCTGGCGTGTTTTCGATGGCTACTTGATGGTTCTGGGTGCCGCGGGTGGCGGTCCGGTGCGGTGCGCTCGGGTGCGGTAGGAGTCCCCGTCCAGTGGGATGACGTGGGCGTGATGGACGAGCCGGTCGATCGTCGCGGCGGCCACGACGTCGTCGCCGAGGGTCTCGCCCCACCGGGAGAACGCGAGGTTCGACGTCACGATCACCGACCCGGTCTCATACCTCGAGGCGATGAGTTGGAAGAACAATGCGGCCGAGGCCGCGTCGAACGGCAAGTAGCCGACCTCATCGATCTATGCGGATATCCGCATAGATCGACGACATCGGGCTTCTCCCGGTAGCCCAGGACGCGGCCGAGGGCCTCTACCGGCTCATCGACGCCGCCTATGAGAAACGCTCCGTGGCGATCTCCTCCAACCTCCACCCGGCCGCGTTCGACGAGCTCATGCCCAAGACCCTCGCGACGGCGACCGTGGACCGGCTGCTGCACCACGCCCACGTCTGCCAGACCACCGGGGAGTCCGTGCGCCAGGCCCAGGCCCTCGCCGGCCAGGGGGTGAGCCCGTTGAGCTGAGCACCCAGGCCGGTGATGGTCAGCACTGGGCAGATCCCATGGCCATCACCGGGCAGTTCTCGTGACCGTCACCGGGCAGGTTTCACGACCACCACTGGGCAGAAACCCATGGCCCTTGACAGTCCGGCAACGGCGTCGTTGCCATGGGTGTCGTTGTCCGAAAGGAACGCATGTACTACATCTCGAAAGAGCGAGGTGAGCGGGTCCCGGCCATCGGCAGTTGACCCTGCGCCGAGGGAGCTGCGCCGCGCCGCGGCGAGTCGATGCGTCCGTGCTATGGACACAGTGTCGGGTACGCGCTGTACGTGGCTCTGGTGCGCGGGCAAGCCGAGCACATCCGCGCGGCATATCGAGCGTCCCACCAGCAGGACTGACCTCCGCGCACTGGCACCACCGGTTGCCGAATGCGTCGCCCTGGTGCGGAGCAGACGGTGGCCCCGCCGTCCCCCTCTGCGATTGCGGTGTGATAGCCGTCCGTAGGTAGGGGCGGCCTGGGACAGCGGATGAAGCTCGGGGCCACGGTAAGGGACTCATCGGACTTTCGGTAGGGGGTGGTGGTCGAGTCCGCCTGCGACCAGGAGCATCCTGAGTCGGTAGTTGTCGCGGTTGCGGTAGCCGCGGCGATGCGGCGGTGCAGCTCGATGATCCCGTTGGCCTCGGTGCCGCCGTTGGTGGACCGTTCGGTGGTGAAGTAGCCCAGGTAGGTGGTCTTCCACTGCCGCAGGGTGCGCCCGAGCCTGGCGATCTCGCCGATCGGGCAGGACGCGAACGTGGCCACGACCTTCTCGGCGATCTTCTTCCCGGTGGCCAGGTCGGGCGTGGCGTAGGCGGTGCGGACCTGCTGGTAGCACTGCCAGGCGAGCAGGACCTCGTCGTTGGGGTCGCCGCGGCCCAGGCAGTCGATGAGCCGGTCCCACTGCTTGTCGGTCAGGTGGTGCGCGCCGGCGCGCAGGATGTTGCGGATCCGGTAGAGCGGGTCACCGGCGTGGCCGCGGTGGCCCAGGGTGTCCTGCTGGACGCGACGACGGACCTCGTCGTGGGCTTGCCCAGCGAGCCCACGACGTGGAACGCGTCCAGCACGGGCGTGGCCTCCCCGAGCTCGTCGCGCAGGGCGTTGGCGTAGCCGCGGAATGGGTCCAGGGTGGCGACCTGGACGCCGTCACGAAACTTGGTGCTGCGGTCCGTCAGCCAGGCCGCGAACACAGTGCCCGTACGGCCGGGCACCAGATCCAGCAGCCGGGCGTGCGCCTTCCCGTCGGCGTCGCGGGTCAGGTCGACCATCCCGGTCAGCGTCGTCGGACCCTTCGCGGCGACCTTGTGCGGGGTGTGGTGCCACACGTGCTCGTCGACCCCGAGCGTCGCGACGCCCGCCAGGCGGGACTCGTCGGCGGCGAGGTCGACCAGCCGTGGCCGGACCGCGCGCCACAGCGTCTTCCAGGTGGTCCCCAGCTGTCGGGCGAGGCCCTGGATCGTGGCGTGCTCGTGTCGTAGCTGACTGATGGCCCAGCTCACCGTCCTGCACGTCAGCGACCCGCGGGGAGCCACGAGCGCCGGGTGCTGCTCGACGAACACCCCGACCGGACACCCCGGATCGGGGCATCGCCACGTGCGCTGGCGCCACCGGACCACCACCGGCACGGATCCGGGCACGTCATGCAGCCAGCGCACCCGCCGCCCGCGGCCGACCGCGACGACCCCGCACGCCGGGCAGCCCATCAGCTGCCACGGCGTCGAAACCGTCACGGTCATGCCGGTCGGGCCGCGCTCGACGTGCTCGACGTGGACACCGTCCAGGCCGAACAGGACATCACAGCGAGCGCAAGGGTCAGTGGTGGGTGCGCCGACGCACCCCGTAGCGTTGGACAACGTCGAGGTCCTCGAACAGATCAGGAGACTGTCGCCTCTGATCCTCGGGGACCCCGACCCCATCACCACCGAACCTGGCTCACCGGCGCGCCCCTACCGGATGTCCGAAGAGCCCGATAAGGGCAGCGGTCCAGAGACCGAGCACTTCCGGGCCCAGCTCGCCGGCTCTACGCACCGCCCGATCACACCGCAATCGCAGAGGGGCACGAGGCCCCCCGAGACCCCGTGGTCCCCTTGGAGCGCGGGCATCGCCGCGGGTCGATGTCGTTGACCAGTGGCGAGACGACGACGGCGCGCCCGGCGACGGTCGTCGCGTGGTCAGCCTTGGTGACCGGCGGGAGCTGCCCGGGTGGCCGGACGCCGATCCACAACGAGCCCTGGACCGGTTGTCCGATGCTGTCCGAGACGAGGATCTTGACTTCCTTGCGGCCCGTGGAGGTGCCGGCGTCCTGGAACGTCACCGTGCCGTCCGGGCTGAAGCGCACCTCGTCACCGGGCGTGGTTGCCGCTGCCCCGACGAGCAGCAGGTCGTCTCCGTCGGGGTCGAGCCAGTCGCTGAGGACGTTGACCGATGCCGACTTCCCCTCCTCGAGCACGACGTCGGTCTCCCGCAGCGGCGCCGGCGGGTTGTTGACGTTCAGGGCGTGGACCTGGAGTGTGACGGTCGCGGTGGCGGTGCCGCCTCGGCCGTCATCGGCTTGATAGGCGTAGGTCGACGTACCGGTGGCGTCGGGTTTCACGACCACCTGCTGCGCGACTCCGCCGTAGATGCTCTGCACCGTGCCGATCGATGGGTTCGGGCCGACCACCGCGGCCGTGAGGACGTCGCCGTCCGGGTCACTGTCGTTGTTGAGGATCGGCAGGATCGTGGTGCGGCCAGGGCGCACCCCGAAAGTGTCGTCGACGGCGACCGGAGGGCGGTTCGGCAGCGTGCGGTTCTGCAGCGGGTCGTGGGACTGCTGGTTCGAAGCCAGCGGCTGGTCGGAGGCGTTGGACTTGGCCGGAAGGACGTCGTCCCAGTTCTGGATGAGCGTGAAGTCCTTGTCGGCCAGCCAGACCGATCCGCCGGTCAGCTCGTTGAGCACGACGGACGCGTGGTTGACGCGGTAGCGCAGCTGGGTGCCCGCGGTGCCGAGGTCGAGGGTCTTGACCAGATCGTTGTTCACGCCGGCGCAGTCACGGACGACCCGACCTGCAGCTGCCCAGGCGCCGTAGGCGCAGCCCGCCACGAAGACCGGTACGCAGGGTGCGGCCGTCGCTCCGGCGTCGAACGAGGTGGCTGCGTCCCCGTTCAACGGTTGCGTGATCAGCGACGTCTCAGTCGCGATCACGACCGCCTAGCTACCGGGCCCGGGGCCCTGCAGCTCGGCGGTGTCCGCGCCCTTGAGCGCGACCTTCGTGCCGTTCGGGAGGATCAGGCTGCCCGTCGTGCGATCGAGGACGACGGTCTGGGCCCCCACGGCCGTGATCGACAGGGCATCGCCCGGTCGCACCCCGGCAAGCGTTGACCGCTGGGCCCCGCTGGGGCGCCCGGTGTCGTCGAGGGCGACGCTCGTGAGGGTGGCGTCCGCTGCCGCGGCGACGTGCACGCCCCCGTCCGTCCCGACCGCGAGCACCCCACCTTTCGCCAGCTTCGTCGCGGTCGGCGCGGTCGTCTGCGCCGAGAACGATGCCACGTCAGCCGCGGGAAGCACCCAGAGTGTCCCGGTGTCGGGATCGAGGATTCCGACAGACGTCGCGCCGAGCCCGGTCTGGAAGGTCGCCGACACGGGCGCACTGCCCGTCAGTCGAAGCCCGGCCACGTCGACGGGGCTGACCGTCCCGGCCTTCGTGTCACGCACGAGCACGGTGTCACCCTGCTGCATGACGTCGAAGGCACTCGACCCGGCGACCACGGCGCCGTCCAGGAGCTGGGCCGCGACGTTGAATCGCCCGACCATGGCGCGATCGGACCGCGTGACCCACACGCCGCTGTCGTTGAGCTTGACATCGGCCGACGTGAAGCCGGGGTTGATGATCGCCATGGCGGCGATCGCGGTGAAGAACACGGAGACGGTGCTGACCGACGCGGTTGCCCGGGCGCGGCGTGACGTCCAGCCGTGCAGTCTCACGCGCGGAACCACGTGGCCGACGCGGACGCGGCGACTGCCGCGGCCGCGCTCGACCTGGCCGCCTTGATGGAACCGGCGCTCGGCCCGATGACGCGTCGCCATGCTGCGGCGATCATGATCATGACTGCGCGGACGAGCCGCACCAACACGACGAGAGCCACGGCGTCAATTCGATTCGGTGTCGGGAAAGATAAGAGTTTGGCTTCGTCCGCCCTGCGCCGCCACCACGGTCGCGATCTGCTCGCGAACCCGTCGCATGCCCTCGGTCAGCTGGGTGGAGGGGATGAATCGGTCGCTGACGGTCCAGTTGGTGACCCGGTAAGTGCCCATGGTGCCGCCGCAGCCGTCGGACTGGAACGTGGCCGCGCCCGTCCATTCCGTGCCGATCTTGCTGCCCAGGGCAACTCGCAGGACCCCGGTCCGGGTCTCGCTGACGTGCATCTTGCCGATCACGGGTGGGGCCCCGTGCGGGAGACCCAGCTGCTCGTCGACGGCACGCTGGATCACCGCAGGGTCCACCGAGGCCGCGAAGGACAGGATGGTGTGGATCTCCTCGACGCCCTGGGCGTGGGTGTTCCTGAACATGACCCTTGCCGAGGCGTGGCCAATTCGGTTCCTCATGTGCCGCACGAGGGTCGCCATCGCGCCCACAACTGAGTCCTCCCGCCGGGACGGGCACGCTGCCCGAACTGGTTCCGCGAATGTCCGCGGGCAGTCGAAGTCAGCCACAACCGAAACGTGATGTCGCCGGGATCAGGCGTACGGAGTTGTCCGGTCAATCCGTCGTGCGCCACAGGACGGGCGACGCGGCTACCCGCAGACGTCGGGGCGGACGACGTCGCCCGCGATCCGGGCCCATTCGGTACCGGACATCGGGAAGCCCCTTGAGGCGCTGGCGCAGATCGCGGAGCGCGCCGCCGCGAGTGAGGTGGTCCAGATCCGGACGGTCTTGTCAGCCCCTGCTGCGCTGACGTAGCGGCTGTCGGTGGAGAACTCCACGCCGTAGACGTTGCCGGAGATCCCCTCGAGGCTCGCCCATCGTTCGGGGCGGTTCCGATTCGTCATGTCCCACAGTCGGACGGTGCCATCGGTCATCCCGGCGGCGAGGAACCGCCCGTCAGGGCTGAAGGCCACGTTGCTGGCATAGCCGTCCGCCCATGTCAGCGGCGTCCCGAGCTGTGTCGGCCGGCCAGGGTCACTGACGTCCCACAGCCAGATCGTCTTGTCGTTCCCGCTGGCGGCGATCGTGCGCCCGTCGGGGCTGAAGGCCGCGCTGTAGATGTACCCGGTCGGGCCGGTGAGCGGTTTGCCCAGCAGTCGCGGATGAGCTGGGTCACTGACGTCGACCATGAGGACGCGCCCCGTGAACACTGACGCCACGAGGGTCTTCGCGTCCGGCGAGAACGACACCGCGTAGACGAATCCGCCGAGATCCCCCAGACGTGACGTCGGCTTGTCCGGCACGCCGTTCGAAAGGTCCCACAGCGTGATGGACGCGTCATCCGACGACACCGCCATCCGGGTGCCCGAGGCGTCGAAGGAGACCGCGTCGACCCAGTTCGAGTGCGCCTGCACGGACTTCAGATATCTAGGGTGAGCCGGGTCGGTGATGTCCCAGAAGTGAACGGCGCCGCTCGTGTCGGCCGCCGCGACCAGGGAGAGCGTGTCCGAGATGTCGATTGCCCCGTCGAGCCGTGACTTGCCGGGTGGGGGCGTCAGGCTCAGGAGCGAGGGCGTAGCCGGGTTCGACGTGTCCCATAGCCGGATGCCGTCGGTCGTCGCAGTCGCAAGAAGCTTGCGCCCGAAGGGCCCCTGGCCGGGGATCGAGGAGAACCCGGAGAGGATCGAGCTCGGCTGTATCCAGTCGCGCACGACCCCGTCCGCCCCGCCCGTGTACAGATGCTTGCCGTCCGGGGACCATGCCTCCGTCAGTAGCGTGGTGGAGTGCGCGAGCGACTCGGTCACCGCGCCCGTCGCCGTGTCCCACGCCCACAAGCGCTTGTCCGAGCTCGCAGCGGTGAGAATGCTGCCGTCGCGGTTGAACCTCACCTCGTTGACCCACGACGCGGGCCCGGCCAACTCCAGCCCAGCGATCGGACTCGCCGGACGGCTGATGTCCCACAGGTGCACGAAGGAGTCTGTCGAGCCGACAGCGAGCGTCTTGCCGTCCGGGCTGACGGCGAGCGACGGGATCTTGCCGACGCCGACTGTGAACGCTGGGCCCAGTGGCGCCGGCTGGGACGGATCCGCGACATTCCAGAGCGCGACGAGGCCGTCGGACCCTGCTGCGGCGAGCACGGTTCCCGTCGGGTTCAGCGCGACCGCCTGCACAGTTCCCTTGAACACCGGCAGGGCAGCGACGAGCTCGAAGACACCGTCCGCTCGCGCACGCCACAGGTTCACTGCACCGTCGGCCGACCCCGTGACCACAAGCCGGCCGTCTGCACTGAAGGTGACGTCATAGATCGTTCCCCCAACAGTCGCGCTCCCGACGTCGACCGCGACGGGGTGCCCGGGGTCGCCAACGCTCCACAGGTTGAGCCGACCGCCACCACCACCCGCGGCCAAGAACTTGCCGTCGGCACTGAAGGCGACACGGTAGATCGCGGCGCCTGCGGCCGGCAGGGTGCCGATCTCGTGCGGGTCTGTCCCCGTCGACCAGAGCATCAGTTGCCCCGCGTCGGTGCCCAGCGCGAGCGTCGCACCGTCCGGGCTCACATCGAGGGAGTTGATGACGCCGCCGGTCTCAGCGATGCGAGACAGGGGGCTTCGACCGGACGCACTGAGCAGCGCCGTGCGCGCCTCGACGGTGTCGGCGGTCAGGTGAGCCGCGACCGCGACCTGCCCGGCCAATGCCGGGTCCGTGACTGCGAGCGACTGGGCGGTGACCGCCAGCTGGCGAGAGATGGCCAGGTCGCGGTCGTGAAGGACGACGCGGTTCTGAGCCACCGACACCGCCGCGAGCCCACCGGTGCTCACGGCGAGCACGGCAAGGCCTGCGGCGAGAAGCCTCAACCGTCTCGTCGAGCGGCGCCGAGTGGCAACTCGCCTGGCCTCGGCAGCACGGCTCTCGTCAAGGAACTCCCATTCCGCGGCCGCCAGCCCGGGTGACTCGCCAGATCCGAAGACCCAGGCGAGCGCCGTCTGCAAGGCCGAGCCCCGGTAGAGCAGCTCGGGGTCACGATCCGCGTCAGACCACTGGTGCACGACCTCAGCGAGCCTGCCGTGGGTGCGCAGCCCGTCGCGGTCCTCGTCGAGCCACAACCGCAATCGGGGCCACGCCGTGAGAATCGCCTCGTGCGCGATCTGCACCTGATCACGGTCAGAGGTCAGCAGGCGCGCCTCGACGTACGCGGCGATGACGCCGGACTCGTTCGGGGACGCAAAGCCGCGCCGATCTGCGGGTCGGCGCGTGTCGGCTGCGCCGTCTCGCACGTGCACCAATCTCAGCAAGGTTCCGCGCTCGGCCGCCTGCTGTTCGGGCGTGAGAGAGGCGCGGACACCCTCCGCAGTCTGGGCGATGGCCCCCGCGATGCGTCCGACCGCCCGGTATTGCGCGAGAGTCAATCGACGCCCGGACGCCGCGAGCCACGAGACGTACAGCGCGTGGGAGAGAAGTGGGAGCGATCCCGATTCGAGGCCCCCACCGATCCCGGTGCCTCCCGTAGCCTCGGCGACCAGAACCTCGACGAGGGAATCCTCGACCTCGATGCCCGCGACCCGTGCCGGTTCGATGACGACCCGCCGCAGGGACTCGGTCGACAGCGGCCCGACGAGGACCTGGTTCTCGCCCAGCCAGCGTGCGAGGAGCTCAACCTCGAGGGCCCGGTCGAAGAAGTCAGCACGCAGCCCGAGGACGACCACGACGCCCGACGCCTGCAGCTCTTCGAGGGCTGCAACGAAGGGCAGAACTGGGCCAGGGGTCTGGTCGGAGGCAAAGACTTCCTCGAACTGATCGACCACGAGCACGGAGCCGCAGGCCAGAGGCTCGTCGATGAGGGTCTGGGCCAGCGCGACTGCCGGGTCCGCGCCCGGCGTCGCGACGACGACCTGAACACCCTGCGCCATCAATGTCGCAGCGAGTCCAGCGCGAAGCAGGGACGATTTGCCCGACCCGGAGGACCCGATCACCACGAGCGGAGTCGTAGGCCCTGCAGCGACACGAGCCACCAGCCCTTCCGTGAGGACCTCTCGACCGAAGAAGAGAGCCGCATCCTCAGGCTGGTAGGCCGCCAGACCCCTGTACGGGGCGAGAGCTGTAGCCGGCCGGCGCCCCGGAGCCCGCCGCAACCGGTTGACTGCCGACACCCAGGCAGGGACCTCAACCTCGGGAAGACCCAGTCTCGACAGCATCCGAACGAACTGATCGATGCTCGCCAACGGTGGCAGATGGCGACCACTGAAGTATCCACCAGCGGTGGCGACCGGGAGATCCGCGGCGCGCGCAACCTCCCGCACCGTCATTCCGCTGCGCTGCCGAAGCATGGTGAGTGCGCTCGCTAGGTCTTCGCGTGAGACGAAGTCAGCAGGCTCGGCGTCCGGGGGGTCGACAGCGGGCACAGGTCGTCCTTCCTGGGAGCCTCACCGGCTCGTTTGGCTCTACGAAGTTGACCGGGCAGGTGGGGTGGCGGGTCGTTGACGTGGTAGGCCCGTGACCTCGGTGATCATAGCTGTAACGAGCAGATCATGGTCATGGAGCAGAGGTCACGGGCTTGTCCCAGCGAACGCAAGTTCATGTGGTTTCCCCGGTGCCGGATGTCGGCGCGACGCGGTTGTTGGATCTGGCGGGGTTGGCGGTCCGGGAGGTCCTCGAGGACGCTGGTGGAGGCCGGGTCGTGCATGTGGTGACCGCGGATTTGGCGGCGTCGGCGTGTCCGTCGTGCGGGGTGATCTCGACGTCGGCGAAGGGCCGGGTCGTCAGCCGGCCGCGCGACATCGGGTTCGGGACGTCGTCGTTGCGTCTGGTGTGGCACAAGCGGCGGTGGCGGTGCGTGGAGCGGTTGTGCGCGCGGGGCTCGTTGACCGAACAGGTCGACGCCGTGCCCGCCCGGGCCCGCCTCACCGTCCGGTTGCGCGGCGAGCTCGCCCACGCGGTCGCCGAGGAGCACCGGTGCGTGGCCGAGGTCGCCGCGCACTACGGGGTCGGGTGGGCCACCGTCCATGACGCGTTCGTCGACCATGTCGCGGCGCCCCCGGCCGCGCCGCTGCCGGTGGTGCGGGTCCTCGGGATCGACGAGACCAGGCGCGGCAAGCCCGTCTGGGCGAGGGATCCGGCCACCGGGCGGTGGGTGCTGGCCCATGACCGCTGGCACACGGGGTTCGTCGATGCCGCCGGCACCGGCGGGCTCCTCGCGCTCAGGTGGAGGGCCGTTCGGCTGCTGTGGTGTCGGCGTGGTTGCTGGCCCAACCGGCGCCGTGGCGCGCGGCGATCACGCACGTCACGATCGACCTGTCCGCCTCCTTCGCCAAGGGAGTGCGCGACGGGCTGCCGAACGCGACCCTGGTAGCCGACAGATTCCACATCATCCATCTCGCGAACGGCATACTCACCGCGGTGCGCCAACGGGTCGTGCGCGAGGCCGAGGGGCGCCGGGGCCGCAAGGTCGACCCGGCCTGGCAGGTCCGGCGCCGCCTGCTCACCGGCCACGAGCACCTGCGACCGCAGACGTTCGTCGCGATGTGGAACGCGCTGATCGACACCGGCGACCCCGGCCTGGAGATCCTCGGCGCCTACATCGTCAAAGAGGACCTACGAGCCCTGCTCGCGCTGGCCGGGACCAGCCCCGAACGACGCGAGATCTCCCGGCGCCTATCGAGCTTCTACGACCACGCCGCGGCGTCCACCGCACCCGAGGTCCACCGCCTCGCGGCGACCGTCGACACGTGGTGGCCAGCGGTCCTGGCGGGCCTTCAGACCGGGTACTCGAACTCGAGGTCGGAAGGCTACAACCGGCTCGCCAAACACGAAAGACGCAACGCGTTCGGGTTCAGAAACCCGATCAACCAGCGACGACGCATACGCTGGGCATGCATCCGCCAACACCGGCGGGACGCAGCCAGGAACGCCGCTCTGCCCGGCTAACTTCGAAGAGCCACTGAAGGGGAGTCCTACATGCTGTCAGCGCGCGTCGCATTCCATCACACGCCCGCCCGCACCATCGCACGGCTTCGCGGCACGCGGCGCTGCATGGGCGGTGGCACTCCTTGCGGTCGCGAGCGGTGTCGCAGGTTGCTCGTCGTCTGCGGGTCCTGCAGCGCCTGTCAACCCTCCAACGGCATCGCCGGTGCAGCCCGCTGCCACGCCGAGCGCCGATCCATTCGCGGGGCCGTCCATCCCGGTGGACTGTCAAGCGTCCGACTACGACAGGAACGGCTACGCGAGCATGGGGCGACCCGAGCGCGGCTGGATCGCTGAACGCTACGACTTCAGCAAGAAGGACGTCATGGTGGACCGGTTCGAGCGCCGGTCGCTTGCGCTGCCAGCGCTCACGGCCTCCGGAGACCTCGACAGGGGCAAGGGCCTCACGCCCCTGCAATGGGTGCAGCAGCAGGGAGGCCCGGTCACCAGCGACGTGTTGGCTGCGCAGGCCATCCCCGGCACCAGCCACACGTACGCCGACTACCTGACCACTTCCGACTTCGGTGCGAGCATCGCCGGTCAGGAACTGGACTTGAAGGGGGCGCAGGTCTTCACGCTGGCCACGCTGGCCGCCAAACAGGAATCCGGGGGATCGAGCCCCGTCACCGTCGGCGACGGCACGGTGAGCGTCGAATTCACGAAGCAGTCCCCGTTGCAGGGTTCGTCCGTCGGTGTGTTCGCGGTGACGTTCGCCGGCCCGCCGACACAGACCAACGGCACCGTGTCGGGGAACACGGTCTACTGGGCCCTCACGGGGCACGAGTCCGCGCCGTACATCTACGCCACCGGGCCGACCGCCTGATCAGCGCCCAACGGGTGAGTGTGGTCACCTGATGTGGCCCCACTTTGGCCCCTTATCTTCATGAATGTTGGCCCCAGGGTGGTGGCGATGCTGCTGCAGGGTGGGGCGGTGTGTCGTCACGAATGTTGGCCCCACCCCGGAG
>Ga0209226_10001153_pt1 | contig 12433 bp, 9 predicted proteins | sample BarGraNGADG00212_2_FD_184497 | JGI IMG/M metagenome (GOLD analysis project Ga0209226, IMG submission 184497) | Arctic peat soil microbial communities from Barrow, Alaska, USA - Barrow Graham LP Ref core NGADG0011-212 (SPAdes) (version 2) | ecosystem: Environmental > Terrestrial > Soil > Wetlands...
GAATGATTTCTTGCTTTTCAGCTCCCCGATCAGGGAGAAGACGTCGCGGTTGACTTCGGCGGCGGTCTTGTACCACAGGCCGGGTCGGAAGTTTTCCAGGTAACGGCCGAAGCCCTCGGCAAGACCAAAGTTGCGGTTCAGCACCGCTAGGGAAATGACGGCGCCGGTGGCATAACCGTTTTTTTCCATTATCCCGGCCAGCGACGGGTAGACTATGGCTCGTTCCTGGCCGTTGTTGTAGAGCTTCAATACATGGGGGGGCAAGGAATAAAACATGGCGGCGTGGCTTGGCAAGGTGATGGGAATGACCGAATAGGCATTCTCGAAACGCTGGCCGGCAGCGGCCAGGGCGGCCAGGTTCGGCGTGCGCCGGTTGCCGGTTGTGGCAAAGTCGATCGCGTCGGCCCGGGTTGTATCCAGGGTGATCAGGAAAATATGATCCGGCGCCGTGGGCTTAAAAAAAAATAAAAAAAAAGCCAGTACCAGCAGTGGCAGCACCAGCCAGAGCAGGTTTTTTTTCATTTGGCGAAGGCGGAACGGATGGTGGTGAACACTGCCGTCTGGTCGCAGGAAAGCACCTTGGTGTCGCCGACCACGGCCATGAAATTTGCGTCCCCCTGCCATCTGGGCACGATGTGCTGGTGAAAATGGTTTTCGACTCCGGCCCCGGCCGCTTTGCCGATATTCATGCCTATGTTGAAGCCGTCGGGATGGAAGTTTTCTTTCAGGATGGACAGGGAACGGCTGGTCAGCTGCCACATCTCCAGCAGGTCTGCGGCCGCCATTTCATCGGGTGTCGCGATATGGGCATTGGGGGCGACCATCAGGTGGCCCGAGTTGTATGGATACTTGTTCAGGATAACGAAAAATTTTTCGCCGCGGAAACAGACCAGGGAATCGGGGGCCTTTTTGGCCAGCGCCTGGCAAAAAATGCAGCCCTTATCCTTTTGGGAGCCGGCAATGAAATCCCAGCGCCAGGGGGCAGATAAAAATTTCATTTTTGTCATATTCCCCCGGGCCGGCTGACCGTCATTTGTTTTTGTCCAGTTCGTTCTGCAGCAGGTCGCCGATGGTCGTGACCTGCTCGTCTCCTGCTTTCATGTATTTCTGGAGATCTTCCCGCTCGCGGGCCTTGTTCAACGCCCGCAGGCTGAGATAGACCTTCTTGCGGTCGAGTTCGACCCTCGATATCAGGGCTTCGATCTTGTCGCCGGGCTTGAATTTCCGCTCGAGGTCCTGCACGGTGACCTTCTCTTCGTCGATGTCGACGATGCGGATAAAGCCCTCGATGCTGCGGGTGATCTCCACGGCGATGCCGCCGTCGGTGATCTTGCGCACCGTCACCTCAATGGCGTTGCCGGGTTTGTGCTTGGCGAAAAACGTTTTCCATTCGCTTTCCGACAAATGCTTGATCCCCAGCTGGACCTTGTAGTTCCGGTCCAATTCGTCGCTGATGATCATGGCGTCGATCTCTTCACCTTCCTTCATGTATTCTTCCGGTGATTCGATATGGTAATAACTGATATCGGAGATCTTCACCACTCCTTCGACCCCATCCTCCAGCCCCAGGAAAACTCTCGACTTGAGGATCTTTTTCACCTTGGCCCTGACGATCTCTCCGCGGCTGTGCTTTTCCAGGTATTTTTCTTCCGGGCGTGTTTCCAGCTGCTTCAAGCCCAGTTTGATCTTGTGGTCGTCCTTGTTGATCTCGATCACCTGCACCCACAGTTTGTCGCCAACGGCCACGTATTCCTCCACCGAGGTCGGCCGCCCTTCCCAGGTCAGGTCCGAGATGTGCAGTAGGCCCTCCACCCCTTCTTCCAGTTCGATGAAGGCGCCGAAGCTGACGATCTTGACCACCTTGGCGATGAGCCTCTTGCCGATGGGATACTTGGTTTCAATGCCGATCCAGGGATCGGTGAATTTTTGCTTGATGCCCAGCGAGATCTTGCCTTTTTCCTTGTCGATCTCCAGCACTTTGACTTCGATCTCATCTCCCTTGCGCAGTTTTTCCCTGGGGTGGTTGATGCGGCCGTAGGAAATATTGTCTTTGTGCACCAGGCCTTCCAGGCCGCCCAGGTCGACGAACGCCCCGTAGTCGACGATCGAGGTCACCATGCCCTTGACCACTTGCCCGACCTCGAGCGATCCCAGCAGGTTCTTCAGTTTTTCTTGCTTTTCGTCTTCGAGCAGGATGCGGCGTGAAACGGTGCCGCTTTTTTCCTTTTTGTTCAGCTTGACGACCTTGAACCAGAAATCCTTGCCCAGCATTTTATTCGGCGTTTTGACTTTCTGGATGTCCACCTGGCTCATGGGCAGGAACATCTCCACCCCCATGTCGACCATGAATCCTTTTTCATCTGGCGTCAGTTTGGTGATCCTGCCCAAAAGGGGGGTGTTCTTTTTATATGCGTGGAAAACATTTTCCCAACCTTCCTGTTCGTCGAGTTGCTTCTTGGAAACGATGATGTAGCCTTCCTTGAAATTGACATTCTTGGGGAGTACCGAGATCGTGTCGCCGATCTTATATTTCATGTTCCCATCCCAGTCCAGCAGTTCCTGCCGGTCCAGGATGCCCTCGGTTTTCTGGCCGATGTCGATGACCACGCGATTCTCGACAATATCTACGATGCGGCCTTCGATAGCGGCGTTGGAGGCGAGGTTTTTCAGGTCGTAATTCTTTACCAGTTCGGAAAAATCCTCGGGGTTTTTCTCGATTTTGTCATTGGTGTCTGACATGTTGTGTCTCCTTAGCGTTTATAGTTTCTGCAAGAAATTTTTTACGTTGTCCAGCTCCTGCGGCGACGTGGAAGCCCCGGCGCTGATGCCGATGGAATTGAATTTTTTCAGCCTGGCCAGGGTCCTCTTGTTCTGCAGGTCCGCGCAGGTTTCGATCTGCAGGGAATTTTTATTTTTTTCCCTGGCGATATTGAAAAGTTTTTTGGTATTGGATGAGAGCCTGCTGCCGACCACGATGATGGCGTCGACCTTGGGAGCCAGTTTTTTTATAGCTTCCTGGCGGTCTTTTGTCGCCTGGCAGATGGTGTTGAAGACATGCAGTTTTTCAGCTTTGTCCAGGAGTATGGCGACAATCTCCTTGAAAAACTCGGTGTTCAGGGTGGTTTGGGCCACAACGCTGATCTCCCGGCAGCGGGGCAGGGCCCTGGCCGCGGTCAGGGAGTTGATGATCCGCACTTTCCTGGCATAGCTCTTGGCGGCTACGATCTCGGGATGGTGCTTGTCGCCGACGATCAAGATCCTGCTTTTTGTTTTATCCAGCCGTTCGATGATCTTCTGTCCTTTCTTGACCAGCGGGCAGGTGGCATCCAGCGTGGCAACGCCTTGCCGCTGCAGATCGAGTTCGATATCACGGGGAATGCCGTGCGTGCGGATGCATAGGGTCTTGTTTTTGGCGATTTCGTCGACCGAATCTATGTGAGCGATGCCTTTTGCCGCCAAATCGTTTAAAACCGGAACATTGTGGATCAGTGGGCCAAAAGTCTGGATCTTTTTTCCCTGGCGATGGTATTCATTGATCAGTTTCAAGGCTCTTTTTACTCCAAAACAAAATCCCGCCTCTTCAGCGACTAATATTTTCATGAATCAGACCATAATCATATAATATTACGGCGGTTTTGTCAACCAACAATCATAATCTTTCCGCCCTGGCCGCGGCTTGACAACCTGGCGGTGATGGCTTATAAAGTTCCCGGAGGTTCCCTCCCCATGACGTTGAATCTAAAAAAAGCCCGCCGCCTTACTTTGCCCGAAAAATTGCCGGCCAGGAAAAATTTCGTTTCCGGCATCCGCCGGGCCCCGGACCGGGGATTTTCCCTGAGCGCCGCCCAGACCAAAGTGGCCCTTAAAAATGCTCTGCGCTATATTCCTTCCGCGCTCCACGAAGAGATCGCGCCCGAGTTCTTGGACGAATTGCTGACCCGTGGGCGGATATACGGATACCGCTATCGCCCCGTGGGCACTCTGAAGGCCGGGGCGGTGGATGATTATCCCGGAAAAATCCTTGAGGCCAGGGCGTTCCAGGTGATGATTGACAACAACCTGGATTTCGATGTAGCTCTGTATCCTTATGAACTGGTGACTTACGGTGAAAGCGGCCAGGTTTTTCAGAACTGGATGCAATACAACCTGGTCAAGCTGTATCTCCAGGAAATGACCGACCGCCAGACCCTGGTGGTCTATTCCGGCCATCCGCTCGGTCTCTTTGAATCAGGGGCCGATGCGCCGCGTGTCATTTCCACCAACGGTATGCTGGTGGGCATGTACGACAACCTGGCCGGTTTCAGCCAGGCCGCGGCCATGGGGGTTTCCAATTACGGCCAGATGACGGCCGGGGGCTGGATGTATATCGGCCCGCAGGGCATCGTGCACGGCACCTACCTGACCCTGCTCAATGCCGGGCGCATGTATCTGGGAATTCCCGCCCAGAAAGATCTGGCCGGAGTGGTCTACTTGAGTTCCGGACTGGGTGGCATGAGCGGCGCTCAGGCCAAGGCAGTGGAGATCGCCGGCGGCATCGGCGTGTTGGCCGAAGTCGATTGTTCGCGCATCGAAACCCGGCACAAGCAGGGTTGGGTGTCGAAAATTTCCTCTGACCTCGACGAGGTCGCCCGCTGGATCTCCGAGTTTCGCAAGTCGAAAAAACCAGTTTCCATCGCTTTTCACGGCAATATCGTAGACCTCTGGGAATATGTGCTGCGCCACGATATCCCCATCGAACTGGCTTCTGACCAGACGTCCTGCCACGATGCCTACGGCGGCGGGTACACGCCGGCCGGGGTCACGTTTGAGGAGGGGCGCCGCCTGCTGCGGGAAAAGCCCGCCGAGTTCCGCAGGCGGGTCGACGAGTCGCTGGTGCGGCAGTTCCGCCTGATCCAGAAAATGGCCGCCAAAGGGACGCGCTTCTGGGATTACGGCAATTCTTTTTTAAAGGCGGTCTTCGATGCCGGAGCAACCGACATCGCGGCCAACGGGCTGGACGCCAGTGACGGCTTCATTTTCCCCAGCTATGTCGAGCATATCATGGGGCCGTTGTGCTTCGATTACGGCTACGGCCCTTTCCGCTGGGTTTGTTTGAACGGCAAAGCCGAAGACCTGGCCAAGACCGACCGGGCAGCCATGGAGTGCCTGGATCCGGACCGGCGGGCCATGGACCGCGACAATTTCGAATGGATCAAGAATGCCGGCAGGAACAAGCTGGTTGTCGGCACGCAGGCGCGCATCCTCTATGCCGATGCCGGGGGCCGGGTGAAGATCGCCCTGAAATTCAACGAACTGGTGCGTCAGGGCGTGATCGGGCCGGTCATGCTTGGCCGCGACCATCATGATGTTTCCGGAACCGATTCCCCTTTCCGCGAAACGGCCAATATCCGCGACGGCAGCAACCTGACCGCCGACATGGCCGTGCAAAACTTCGCCGGCGATGCCGCCCGCGGCATGTCCATGGTCGTGCTTTCCAACGGCGGCGGCGTGGGCATTGGCAAGGCATTCAACGGCGGTTTCGGCCTGGTGTTGGACGGCAGCGAACGCCGCGATCGCATCATCGCCTCGGCCATGGAATGGGACGTGCTCAACGGCATTGCCCGCCGGGCCTGGGCGCGTAATGAAAACGCCCTGGAAACCGCGGCCGCCTGGAATGTCCAGAACCCGGAACGCGGCCATATCACCTTGCCCCACCTGGCTGACAACCATCTGGTCGATGAACTTGTCTCCAGGAGTTTTCCCGAAAAAAAAGCCTGAATCAGGAGCGGGACGGTCACTTGGCGTGAAATTTAATGAAAAATATGATTCACCATTGAAATCGAAATCCGTTTCCCGTAAAATGAGTTTTGCTCACGGACCGAAAAAAGGAGAAGGCAACCCATGGGTTTGATTAAAAAAGGGAAGGAACTCTGGTTCTTTGAGGATCTTTATACGGATACGACCTATGGTTTCAAGGTATCCAAGGTGATTGTGCCGGAAATCGATACCGGTTTTCAAAAATTGATGATCCTGGAAACCGACCGCTTCGGCCGGGTGCTGGTCCTGGACGGGATCGTGCAGCTGACCGAGGAAGATGAAGGCATCTACCACGAATGGATCGCCCATTGGCCGGTTTTTTCATTGAACAAGCCGGCAAAACACGTGCTGATCATCGGCGGCGGCGATTGTGGCGTGGCCCGCGAAGTGCTGAGGCACAAGTCGGTTCAGAGGGTGACCATGGTGGAGATCGATAAGGTGGTCTGCGACCTCTGCCGCAAACACATGCCGTCGGTGTGCGCGGGCGTGTACGAGGATCCCCGCTTCAAGCTGATCATCGGGGACGGCGCCGAGGTGATCCGGAAGATGAAAGGGAAATGTGATGTGATCGTCATTGATTCCACCGATCCCATCGGGCCGGCCCAGAGCCTGTTCAACACCGATTTCTACCAAAGCGTATACGACGCCCTGGTCGAGGGCGGCATCACCATCCACCAGACCGGGGCGCTGATCCTGCAGCCCTTCGAGGCCCCGGGCAGCTGGCGCCAGATCGAGCGCAGTTTCGATGATGTGCGCGTGGTGCAATTCGCCAACGTAAGCTATATGGGAGGTCCTTTCAGTTTGACCGCAGGGTCCAAGGGTAGAGGCGTATTCAAAAACGCCGAACGCAATGCCCATAAGGCCTATAAAAAGGCGGGCTTTAAAACCAGCTGGTACTCACCCCTGATATCGGCGGTGCCCTATCCCGAATTTCAAAAACGGCTGGAGAGAGACAAGTACGGTGAGGAGATCGTCATGGACGTCGACCTCCCCTCCGGAAGCTTTCTCGGCGCCAAGCAGGTGGAAAAGTGGGCCAACCAAACCTGCGCGGCCATCAAGATGAAGACATTCGGAGCACCGATTGTAGCCAACCCCAAATTGGGTGAGGGGGAGACGCTGGTGCAGTACGTGGAGACCAGTGCCATCAACTACCGGCGCTTCGGGCGGGTGGCAGCGCTGAATTGTTTTACTTGCGCCGCATTACCGGTGGAAGACGCCATCAGGACCTCGATCGATTATTTCAAGTCCGGCAAGGCCATATGCTGGCACCTGCCGCGCGGCTCTTTCTCCGACATCAAAAAAATAAGGAAAAACACTAGGATATTCGAATACAACCGGACCGGTGGCAAAATATCACCGGTTTTCCAACCGCGACTGGTCGAGAGCATCGAGGCTTTCTCTCCGGGTTTCCCATTTTTCAAGGAAAAAGGGGGGGCTGAGTTCGAGCTGATCATGGACATCTATGACTGCGAATACGAGAAAATTTCCTCTCCGGCCGTGGTAGCCCGTTGGGCGGGAGTCGAATTTCCCAAGGTAACCGGGCTGCGGCAGGTCGGCAAGGCCGATGCTCCCGATTTCGGGCATGCCAAGAAGAAAACGGCCGGGCCTTCGGTGGTACAGTTGCTCCAGGGCGGCTCCAACATCAGCCATTACTCGATCAATTGGCTCATGATCATGATCAACATCGTGGCCAGTCAGGAGTTCTCTTTGGAGAAAGCTATCCGCAAGACCATGGGGTATTTCAAAGGCAAATATGCGGTTTGCTGGCTCTTGCCCAGAGGAAACACTGGGAACTCGCTGAAAATGATCGCCGACAATACTTATATCTTTATGGTAGAAGGCAAGTAGGTTCGAATTGCCGGTCTAGTTAAGAATTATCCAGGGATTGTTTTGGGAGTGTTAATACTCTCGCTATTAGGTTGACAACAATACGCTCAACTAATATTTATATTTCGGTTATTAAATTGTTGACAAGTATGAAAAATTGAAATATATTTATGGTAACAAATAACTTAAGGAGTGAAATATGGGAAAAATAATCGGTATTGACTTGGGAACGACCAATTCTGTTGTGGCGATAATGGAAAAGGGTGACGTGAAGATCATCACCAACGCGGAAGGCGGTCGCACTACCCCTTCGGTGGTCGGTTTTGCCAAAGACGGCGGCCGGCTGGTTGGCCAAGTGGCCAAGCGCCAGTCGATCACCAATCCGGAAAACACCGTCTATTCCATCAAGCGTTTCATGGGCCGCCGCCTCGCAGAGGTCAGGGACGAGATAAAAATGGTTCCTTTCAAAGTGATTGGCGGGCCCAATGACGACGCCCGCGTCAGCATTGAAGGCAAACAGTTTTCGCCGCCCGAAATCTCCGCCCTGATCCTGCAGAAGCTCAAGGAAGCTGCCGAGGACTACCTTGGGGAAAAGGTGACCGAAGCGGTCATCACGGTCCCGGCCTATTTCAATGACGCCCAGCGTCAGGCCACCAAGGACGCCGGGAAAATCGCCGGCCTCGACGTGAAGCGTATCATCAACGAACCCACGGCCGCGGCGCTGGCGTATGGCATGGACAAGAAAAAAGATGAGCTGATCGCCGTCTACGATTTCGGCGGCGGCACCTTCGATATTTCCATCCTGGAGATCGGCGAAAACATCGTCGAAGTGAAGTCGACCAACGGGGACACGCACTTGGGCGGCGACAACATCGACCAGAAGCTGATCGACTGGATCGCCGAGGAATTTAAAAAGGACCAGGGCATCGACCTGACCAGGGACAAGATGGCCTTGCAGCGCCTGAAGGAAGCCGCCGAAAAGGCCAAGATCGAACTCTCGACCACGCAGGAGACCGAGATCAACCTTCCGTTCGTCACGGCTGACGCCTCGGGGCCAAAGCATTTGGTCATGAAGTTAAGCCGCGCCAAGCTGGAACAGCTGGTCGGCGATATCATCGAACGGTCCATCGCTCCCTGCCAGCAGGCCATCAAGGATGCCGGGGTGAAAGTGTCCGATATCAAAGAGGTCATCCTGGTCGGCGGTATGACCCGCATGCCCTTTATCCAGGAACTGGTCAAGAAAATTTTCGGCAAGGAAGGAAACAAGAGCGTGAATCCCGATGAAGTGGTTGCTGCCGGTGCCGCCGTGCAGGGTGGTGTACTGGGTGGAGAAGCCAAGGATATCCTGCTGCTTGATGTCACGCCGCTGTCGCTGGGCATTGAAACCCTGGGAGGCATTTCGCACAAGCTGATCGAACGCAACACCACGATCCCCACCAAAAAAACCGACATTTTCACCACCGCCGAAGACAACCAGTCCACCGTGGAAATTCATGTGCTGCAGGGGGAAAGGGAGATGGCCCGCGATAACCGCACCCTTGGCAAATTCCACCTGACCGGCTTGCCGCCCGCGCCGCGCGGGGTTCCCCAGGTGGAGGTGACTTTTGATATCGACGCCAATGGCATCTTGAATGTTTCGGCCAAGGACCTGGCCACGTCCAAGCAGCAGGCCATCACCATCACCTCATCGAGCGGCCTCAATGAAAAAGAAATCGACAAGATGGTCAAGGACGCCGAAAAATTCCATGAAGACGACCAACGCAAAAAAGAGGCCATTGAAAACCGCAACAAGCTCGACCAGCTGTCTTACGCGCTGGAAAAACTTGTGAAGGAAAACAAGGAAAAGATCCCCGCTGACATGGTCAGTGAAGTCGAGAGCGCTGTCAAGCGCGCCAGGGAAGCCGTGGAGAAAGGGGATAACCAGAAGATGCTTGAAGAAATCGAAAATATCAACAAGCTGTCCAGCAAGCTGTCGACCGAGATGTACAAGACCGCCGGAGCCCAAAAAGACTCCCAGCCGGGCCCCGATGCCGGCAAGGCTCCGGAAACCGATACCGCCGCCAGCGAAGGCGAGGTCATCGATGCCGAATTTGAAGATATAAGCAAGAAGAAAAAGTAATTTTTATTGATTTCTCCAATATCTTTCTGCAGGCAGGAGGCAACTTGAAACGCTGCCTCTTGCCTTGATTCCGCCCCTTTCCATTTGCTTTATCCCGGCAAATATGCTAAATTTTAACTTATGACACAGGAGGCGCAATGAAAATCAAATTTACTGTCGTGATTTTATCGATAATGCTTTTGACTGCTTTTTGCAGCAAAAAAATCGACCGCAAAGGTATCGATCTGAAACTGAAGCTCTCTCCGGAAACCATCACGGACTCCCTTTATTTAAAAATGGACTATGAATTCAAAACCGGCAAAAATTTTAAAAAATTCGGCAACGATTATTCCATTTTCGTCCATTTTTGGCGCGTAAACAGCAAGGAAATGCTGCTGCAGGACGACCATATGCCTCTGAAAAAAACCACAGAATGGGTTGCCAACGACAGTATCAAATATTCGCGGCTCCTTTTCATCCCGCAATTTTTAAACGAGTTCGACGTCGACTTCGAGGGCTATGAGGAATTGCGCTTGACCGTGGGTTTGTACAATCCCAAGATCCAGGAAAAATCGATCGTTCTTTTTGAAAAAAAGATTAATGTACAACCAGCTTCGATCAACGCCCCGGAAATCGTTTATGATGAGGGTTGGAACGAAATTGAAACCAACGTCAATGCCAAGGACCAATTCGACAAGAGCTGGCGCTGGACCACGGCCAAGTCGGTCTGCATCATCGAAAATCCCAAAAAAGAATGCACCCTGATCATCAAGGGCGGCGTGAACAAGACCGTTTTTCAGGACCAGAAACTGATCTTCAAGATCAACGACACACTTCTCGATGAATTCATTCCCGACGAGGCGAATTTCTCCAGGGAATACACCGTGACTCCGCAAGTGATGGGTACTGGCGATGAATTTTCGCTTAAAATAGAGACGGACAAGGTTTTTGTCCCGGCCAATGTCTTTCCCAACAGCAAGGATAACCGGGAACTCGGAGCGCAGATCTTTTTCATTTATTTCCGGGAAAAACTAAAATGAGGATGCCGGACGTTTTGAGCAGGAGAAGCGCCGGCTTAAGGCAAAATGCAAGAAAGCGATCTTAAGGAACTTATGGCGGTGGAAGGCAGTATGGAAGCCGATATCATTAAATCGAAATTGGAAAGTTACCAGATCCCCGTATTGCTGCAGTACGAAGCGGCCGGCCGCATTTTCGGAATCACCATGGACGGCCTGGGCAAGGTAAAGGTCATGGTTCCCGGATCTTTTTTGGAAGAAGCCAGGAAAATATTGGCCGAATAATCTACTCTATTTCCGCTTGCCGCCGTCCATGAAAAAGAAACAGCAGGCGGAATTTTGATCCTGAACTTAGAAGATTAGATTTTGAATTGTTTGAAAGCTTCGGCCAGGCGGTCATGATCCCCGGGGGAATTCAGATCATACTTGATGACACTCAGGGAAATCAAGCCGTTTTGCACCGCCCAGACATCGGTTCCCTCGCGGTCGGCATACGCGGGAGTGCCGGTGCCGATCCAATAATACTTGCGGCCCCGTGGATCTGTTCTTTCAATGATGTCGGGAGTATAACGCTTGTTCCCAAGCAAAGTCACGGCTATTTCACCGTGGTTGGGGAAGGGGATGTTCAGGTTGTAAATCACGCCGTTGTGGGGGAAAGCGATGAGCTTTTCCAATACCTTGGCGCTGATTTCCGCTCCCTGCCCGAATTCAAATTTTTGCTTCTGGTACTGTCCCAGGCCGGCAAGCAATGAAACTGCCAGGGAGGGAATGCCGTACAGGTAACCGGAAAAGGCACCGCCCACTGTTCCGGAAAAAAAAATATCTTCCGAAAGATTTTCGCCCAGATTCATTCCCGAAACGATAAAATCGGGACGAGTGGGCAGTATTTTCTGCATGGCGATATTGACGCAGTCGGCAGTTGTGCCGTTGACGGCATAGACATTTTCCTCGACCTTGCTGATGCGCAGCGGATGGTTCAAGGTCAGGGCCATGCTGATGGCGCTTTTTTCCCGGTCCGGAGCCACTACCCAGATGCGGTACTTTTTTTCCAGCTCGGTTTTCAGGGCCGTGAGCCCCTGAGAGTAGAAACCATCGTCGTTGGTCAATAATATTGTTTTCATTGGGTTCGGATTTCGTATTCAAGTCGGGGCGAGTGGATTCGAACCACCGACCACACGCACCCCAAGCGTGTACGCTAACCAGACTGCGCTACGCCCCGGCTCATTCAGCTTTTATCATCTTTGGTGAGTAAAGTCAATATTTCCTTGAGCCCGCGGCGGATCCTTTTTAATTTTTCCGTATCCACCGGCTCCTGGACCGAGCCGGGCTGGACGCTGGCCAAATCGCCGAAGTTTTGCAACAGCAGCTCCCCGATCTTGCCCTTTTCGTGCTTCTCCTGGACCAGCCATCGCTTGATGGCCATGATGATCTCGACATCGCGGCGGCTGTAAAATTTTTCTCCGCTCTGGTTGACGACAGGAGCGAAAGCGCTGAATTCCTTTTCCCAATAATCCAGCACCCTGCCGTCGAGCTTGGTCAGCTGCATGACCTCCTTGCGCCGGAAAGTCAACTTGTCGGGAATTTTGATTTCAACCATCTGCCCTTTTCCACTCCAGAGGGAATTATAGCGGAATTCGGCCGGGAAAGAAAGAAGTAAATTTATTTTCAGATTTTTTAAAAATTGATCACCATGCTG
>Ga0209226_10001154_pt1 | contig 12431 bp, 13 predicted proteins | sample BarGraNGADG00212_2_FD_184497 | JGI IMG/M metagenome (GOLD analysis project Ga0209226, IMG submission 184497) | Arctic peat soil microbial communities from Barrow, Alaska, USA - Barrow Graham LP Ref core NGADG0011-212 (SPAdes) (version 2) | ecosystem: Environmental > Terrestrial > Soil >...
AGGCGAACTTTTTTGTGCCGTTCGCGCCGTGTTGGGGATTATCCTTGCTCGAGAGGTACTTCCCTGGCCACAAGCCGTATTCTACCATTACTATTTTACCCAAGTCAAGCCCATTGCCTGTCCCAATCCGGAGCAACGGCCTGCATTCGCTGGTGAGTGAAATGCGGAAGTCCAAAGGCAACAGAAAAAAGGCGGCAAAGAACCTATGTGGCGCGGCGGGCAGTCGAGCTCTCGGCCTCGATATAGATCAGATCTCTCGTGTAGCTGTCCGGCAGGCTGACTTCGATGCCTTTCGACATCAGCTCATCTCCCCGGCGGACACCCGCGGAGATGGAGCCGTCCTCGCACCAAAGCCGGTAATTCCGCCGAGGCTCCAAGCCCTTGAGCTTCACCATCTTGCGTCCTTCCGGCGAGTCGGGGCGGAAGATGTAGACTGTCCCTGCCTTCAGGCTGGGGCTCCAGTAGAACATGCCGTCCCAGTTGACGCCGTCCGGGCGGGGCAGGATGTGATGGACTTTCGCATCCCGCAGAATGGGGCGAATCCATTGCTTGTAGATGTGCACGGCGCGCTTTACGGAGGCCAATTGCTGCTCGGTCCAACTGCCGGAGTTGACCGGCGCTATGTGCCACGCGCTCATCATCGCGCTGCGCCACAAGAACGGGCCGGGATCATCGCCCTTGACCCTTCCGAAGCTTGATGCTGAATCTGGTGTTTCGTTGGGCCAAGCGCCCTATTCGATAGTATACAAATAGGGTTTTCCTTTGCCCTGGCAGGCGGAGGCAAATCTGAAGCTCTTTACGGTGACGCCTTTGTCGGCCTTGAAGATGAATCTGCATTTAACTTCCTGGCCGAAATCGAGCTCCTGGGATATCTTATTGTCGCTGGAAGCCTTGAGCAGTATATACGAGTATTTAATGTCAGATCCATCACTGTCCAATACTTTGAACTCGAACATGTCGTGTCTAAGAAGCGACTTGGTGTATGTGAGGGCCTTTACACTCATTGTCGCTATCATGAATTGGCCGTTACCAGGTCTGCTGTCGCCTATTGGGTCCGTGGTGTAGGAAATACCTTCCAACTTGAGAGCGAAAACACCGCTCGGGTAGTATTCGCCCATTTTGGCGGGAATCACCGAAGGTACCGTAGCACCGGAACTGTCGCTCGGATCGGCATAAGGAGCCGGGAGCCCCTTAACCTTTCCACGAAGGTCGTAGCGGATGACACTATCCTTGTCAAAGAAGTTTGTCAGCATCAACTTGGGTATTTCCCCGGCATTCGGCACTCTGACAACCGCATACACATTCATTTTCTGCGCCGGTTTGAAGTCCTGGGCAACCTCCTGCCGCTTCTCTTCAGATGCGAGGCAGTTCTCTTTGTTCCAGTTCTTGTCATTTGAGTCAATCGCTGTGATATTGATCATGTCGCGGCGCATCAGCGCCAGAACATTCTGCGGATTATGCACCGTGAAATGCAGCAGAAGCAGCTTCTCATCTTCAGTAGGCCACACTGTGCGGTCTCCGAAGTAGACGGGGTCAATGGTGTATTCCGCACTTTTCAGGCTGGTGTTCCAGGGATGCGTCTTGCCAAGCGTGTAAGTATCGCCGATCTTTCCGTACTCTCCGTTGAGTTGCTGGGTTCCGACCGTTTCGTGGTGCGTGGAGGTCGGCTTCTGCGGCTTAGGCTTCGCTGCGAAAGCACACCCCATCGACAGCGCGAGGATCAGCAAGGCGAGCAATGCGTTAGTGGTGAAACGTCTCATGGGTAAAAACCCTCCTTTAGCCGGTGTGTTAGGCAAGCGGCGTTCTCTTTCCTCTTTAGCACCTGCTGCTCCAAGTCTCCCCTCGCGGATACCGTATTGCCGATCACGTCATCTCTATATGCCTGTCGCCTACCGCAGCCTCTTCTGGAACCTGGCCGCCGCGACGGCGAGAATCCCAACTCCCATTCCGAGCAGGATCATCGCCTGCCGCCATAGCTCCGGCCAGCCCGCGCCGCGCAGGATGATCCCGCGCAGGATTTCGAGGAAGTAGGTGACTGGGATGATAGTCGTAATAGGGTAGATCAGCCGGGGCATGGACTCGCGCGGGAAGAAGAACCCCGAAAGCAGCACCGAAGGCAAAATCACGAGAAAGGAAACCTGAAACGCCTGCGCCTGGTTCTGCGCGAAGGTCGATATTAGCAGCCCAAGGCCCAGCCCCGCGAACAAGAAGATTGGGATCAGCGCCCATAGCAACAGCAGGCTGCCGTTTATCGGAACCGCGAATATCGCCCACATAACGAATAGCACCAGCCCGGTCTCCACAACACCCAGCACCGCGTAGGGGATCAGTTTCCCGATCATCAATCCGAGCTTGCTCACGGGCGTGACGAGAAGCTGCTCGAGAGTGCCGTTCTCCTTTTCCCTGACTATCGAAAGCGCCGTGAGCATCACCGTCACGAGCTGCATTATGACCCCGAGCAGGCCGGGGACCATGAAGTTCGCGCTGCGCATGTCGGGGTTGAAAAGGGTTCGAGGACGCACGTCGATGGGAGGGTTGGCAATCGCCAGCTTGTTGACCTGCTGGATCGAAAGCCTCATGCCAAGCGAAACCGCCGTGCTCTGCGCTCGAAACGCCATCTGTGAATCAGAGCCGTCGATCAGCACCAGGATTCGAGCGCTGTTGCCCCGGTCCAGCCTCTCGCTGTAGTCGGGCGGGATCTTGATGCCCACGTGAACCCGGCCATCGACAATAGCTTGCCTCAACGCTTCGTCGGAATGGACGTACTCGACCACGTCGTAGTACTGCGTCGCCACAAACTTGTCGATCAACTCGCGGCTTGCGGCGCGGGTGTCCTGATTGCACACTGCCGTGCGAATGTGCTTGATGTCGGTGTCCAGCGCGTAACCGAAGATGGTGAGTTGGACCATCGGTATCATAAGCGCGATGAAGATCGTGATGGGGTCGCGCCTCACGTGGATGAACTCTTTGCGTGCAACCGACCATAAGCCTCTAAACATTAGTGCGGCCCTCCTGCTGCTCGGTCAGTGTGACGAAAACGTCTTCGAGAGTCGCGCCCATCTCGTTGATCCGATCGACATGGATGCCCTTTTGGGTCAACTCTTTCTCCAGATCAGCCCCGGACACGCTCGCGTCCACCAGCAGATGGATGGACTCGCCAAAAAACGTACTTGATCTCACTCCAGGCAAGTCTCGCGCGGCCCGCAGAGCGCGGGTGGCATTGTCCGTCACGATCTCGAAGCGCGCCGTGTCCTCCGGGTTGACGTCAGGAAGAATCTTCAGCTCGGATGGCTTGCCGAGCGCGATCAGCCGCGAGAGATAGATGTAACCCACGTCAGTGCAGCGTTCGGCTTCGTCCATGTAGTGCGTGGTGACGAAGAGCGTCGTCCCGCGCGAGGAAAGCTCGAAAAGCAGGTCCCATAGGTAGCGGCGCGCGACCGGGTCGATGCCGGCGGTCGGCTCGTCAAGAAAGATGATCCCCGGCTCGTGGATCAGAGAGCAGGCCAGGGCCAACCTCTGCTTCCATCCGCCACTCAGCGTGCCCGCGCGCTGGCTCCGGCGACTGGTAATCCCCACAATCGACATCACCGCATCCTTGCGCTCGGCGAGCCGGGCGCGGTCGAGGCCGTAGATCGAGCCGTAGAAGTCCAGATTCTCCTCGGCGGTGAGGTCGCGATACAGGCTGAACTGCTGCGACATATAGCCGATCCGGGGCTTCACATCGTCCGGGTTCGTGACCACGTTGATGCCATCGAGGAACGCCACGCCGCTCGTAGGGGCCAGCAGGCCGCAGAGAATGCGGATCACGGTGGACTTGCCGCTGCCGTTTGGGCCGAGGAAGCCAAAGATTGCGCCGCGTTCGACTTCGAAGCTCATGTCGCTGACGGCGATGAGATTACCGAACCGCTTTGTAAGGTTATCGCAGGTGATCGCCGTATCCATGCCTATACCGGCCTGAGACGCACGGTCGCGGACATGCCGGCCCGAAGCTTGACATCAGGATTGGAGATGCGAATCTTGACGGCGTATTGCTGGAGAGTGCGCTCTTCGGGAGTCTGGACGTTGCGCGGGGTGAACTCGGCCTCGGCGGGAATCTGCTCCACCGTGCCCGTCACGCGAAACCCGGAGTCCGTGACAACCTGAAGCTTCTTGCCGGTGGTCAGGTTGCCAAGCTCCTGAGCTGATACGTAGATGCGAATGTAGAGCCTGCGGGGATCTACTATCGTCGCAACGGACGCCCCCGGCGCGACGATGTCGCCCGGCCTCACGTTCAGCACGAGGACCTGGCCCTGGACGGGCGCGAAAACTGATCTCTCCCGCACGTTGGCTTTGACCTGCTCGACCTGCGCATTCGCCTGCTTGACGGCGGCCGCGGCCTGGGCAATCTGATACTCGCGGGTCCCGGCTTCGAGGTTGGACAGCGCGGCTTGCGACTGTCGCAGTGCGGCCTCGGCGGTTCGGATGTCCTCGATGCGTGGGCCTTTCTTCACCAGAACGTAGTTGGCTTCGGCCTGCTTGACGGCCTGCTCGGCTGCGCGGATGTCCTCCGCGCGGCTCCCCGCGAGAAGCTCGTCGAGCGCCTGGCGCGCCGCATCCTCCCGCGCCTGCGCGACCGACGCCGCATCCCGAGCCTGATCCAACGCCTGCGCGGCGACCGCGCCCTCTTTGGCGAGCTTCTCGGTGCGGGTCAGGTTGGTCTGGGCGAATTTCCGATCAGCCACTGCGGCATCGAGGTTGGCCTTTGCCTGCGCGATATCTTCTTTGCGAGGGCCGTTTTTGAGGAGCGTCAGCCTCTCACGGGCCTGGCCGAGCGCGGCTTTCGCGGCGGCGATCTCCTCCGGACGGCTGCCGCGCCGGAGCTTATCGAGCTGGCTTTGGGATTGGTGTACGACAGCGTCTGCCTGGTCGATCTCCTGCTGCCTGGGGCCAAGTTGAAGATCGCGGAGCCGGGCCGAGGCCTGCTTTTCGGCGGCAACGGCGACATCAAGGCTCGCGACGAGTTGGTCGTCCTGCAAGCGGACGATCAACTGCCCCTTGCGAACCATGTCGCCCTCTTTGACCGGCGTTGAAACGATCCGGCCTCCGACCGTCGAGCCGACCCGCGACTCCTCGGCCTCGATGGTGCCGCTGTAGACGCCGGTCTCGGCCTTTTCAGCCGAGAAACGCCTGATCGACAAGAAAGCCACTAAGCCGACCAGGATGAGAACCGCAATGACGGGAGCTGCTCTGCGCATATTGTGTAAGCATTAGCCAATACAGCCGAGCATTCCTGCCAGCTCGTTCAGAACCACTGAATCACTGAAGCTGCTGAAGGCTCTGAAGGGGAGGGCGCCTTCTGACTTCTGAACTTCGACCTTTGACTTTTCGAGCTTTTGACTCTATGCTGGAATCGTGAAACGAGTCGTGCTTTGCGATAACTACTGCTATCACATATCCGATGAGGACTACGAGGTGCTGAGGCGGATATCGCCCGGCTACGCGCGGCTGGCAAAGGAGTCGGACGGTGATGAGCTGACGCACTTCGTGTGCGAGCATTGCGGGCAGTTCGCGCCGCTCAAGCTCAGGGCAGTGCACGACTGCAGGGGTGTGAGGTAAGAGCGGCGGAAGCTAACTCTCCAGCAGCTTGCGGAGCTTCTCTTCGGCGGTGGTGAAACGGCACCCGATGATGTGGTCGGGCTCAGCGCCGTCTCGCTTCGACCGCAGAACCTGCGCAACCAGCGACACGACGTCCTTGGATGACTTCGGACGGATCTCCACGTGCAGTATCTCGCCCGGCAGGACTTCCTCGGGCACCACGATACAGGCGCCGCCGAGGCTCAAGTCTCGCGTGAAGCCGGACTCGAAATCCAGCTCGGACTCATCTTCGACCACGCGGGCATAGTTGACCGGGATCTCCAGCGGAACGCGAAGGCTGAGCCTGCGCTGAGCTCGATAGATGACTCGAGGCTTGTCCAGCACGAGAATCGGCTCGGAATCGCCTGAGGATGAGAGCACATAGCTGGTAAAGCTATAGTAGGCGTCAGTTCCGGCAAGGCCGACTCTGACCGATGTGCGCGGTGGCACGGACAGCGCCCCACCCCCATCGCGCGGCGCTTCCACCGTAAGCGTTTGATCGCTCTTGCCGCTGATGCAGCTCGGGTAGGTTTTCGCGCCGCCGCCATTCTGAATCTCGACGGTCACCTTCTGCCCCTTGGCGAACAAGACCGTGGTTTCAGGCATTTTGCGAGTGGTGCCGGCGACCCGCTCCTGCGAGGTGCACTCGACAAGATTAACGAGGCTGTCGAGGTCGAATGGCTTGCTGACGTACGCGGAAACCCCGTGCATTCTCGCCTGTTCGAGCGCCTCGGCGTTCTCGCAGGCGGTCATAACGATCACGGGTAGTGAATTGCGCATACTGCGGATCTTAGCCAGAACAGATAGGCCATCCATCTTGGGGAGGATCAAGTCCAGCAGAACTATGTCGAAGTCGGCCTCGCGAACCTTCTCGACTGCCTGCATGCCGTCATGCACCAACACAACGTCATAGCCACTCTTCGTTAGCTTTGCCCCGAGTATGCGACAAAGGTTTATCTCGTCGTCAACGACAAGGACGCTGCCCTTGGTGACCATATCGTGGAGCCTCCAGACTTCACTCAAACGGCCGACAGGTTTGGCGGATCAGCCGTTCTATGTATCACTAGTGCAAAAATCATGCCATTAGAACCAAGCTCAGCAAAAATGGTGCAAGCTTGGCTCAGTGGTATCCTACGCTCAGTAATGGCGAGCCCGGACCCGGCGACAAACCGTCTGAGACCCCGGCGAGGAGTTATGCACAGGCTGTGCATAAAATGTTGAACACCTGGCCCGGATGCCTGTCCAAAACCGTTGAGGCAGACTTGGACACTGCCCCACTGAAGGATGACGCGACAAGCAGGTGGAAGTGTCTGAGTGCCAACCGTTTCCAAAGGAGTATCAACTAAATGGACCGAAAAGTCAAGTGGGGAATATTGGGAGTCGCAAGCATAGTCCGTCGTCGGTTCATGCCGGCGCTGCTGAAGTCCTCCAAGTCCGTGGCTCTCGCCGTGGGCAGCAGAGACCTGGCAAAAGCTCAGGAATTCGCCGCGGAGTTCAATGTAGCTCGGCCCTATGGCTCCTATCAAGAAGTTATCGATGACCCCGAGGTCGAGGTGGTCTACATTCCGCTCCCGAACGAACTGCACGCCGAGTGGACCCTGAAAGCGGCGCACGGCGGCAAGCACATTCTGTGCGAGAAGCCGATGGCGCTGGATGCACAGCAAGCCAGGCGAATGGCCGACTGCTGCAAGGACAAAGGGGTTCTTCTCATGGAGGGCTTCATGTACCGCCTGAATCCCCGCACTTTGAAGATCAAAGAGATCATCGAGAGCGGGATGCTCGGCGAGGTAAGGACGGTAGTCACCCAGTTCGGCTTCGCAATGGACCCCGCCAACGCAACGCGCCTGAGTTCCGGCAAGGGGGCGGGCAGCCTGATGGACGTCGGCTGCTACTGCGTCAACATCTCGCGCCACGTCTTCGGGGAGACGCCCTCCTGGGTGTTGGCGAGCCAGCGGATACATCCCGATCTCGGCTGTGATATGAGCACGTCCGCAACGCTGGGTTTCTCCGGCGAGCGGACGGCTATGGTTAGTTGCAGCTTCGAGACGGCGTTTCGGAGTTCGCTGGAAGTAGTGGGAACCGAGGCTGTGCTTAGGGCGGACCCATTCTTCACCCCACCCAACGAGGGCAAGGTGAGCTTCGCGGTTCGCATGCGCAACGAAACCGAAGTCTTCGAGACGGATGCGGTGGATCAGTTCCTGGTCGAGACCGACCACATTGCAGACTGCGTGCGCGGGCGGACCCGCGTGCTGCTTGATCCCCATGACGACGCCGTGCCCAACGCGATGACTATTGAGGCAATTCGGTTGGCTGCAAGATCGCAGCGTCGGACACTGGTGTCGCCGCCGCGGCAGTGATCGTGGGAAACGCTGGCTCCTGGGGCTTCACAGCCATCTTGGGCATAAGCGAAGCCGGCACCAGGGCAACCTTGGCGTTGGTGTAGTCGCTCGACCTGGAATAGACAACCAGAAGATTGGTGAGCTTCCGAGCAGGATTGGCGATGAACCGGCCATCGGCGTAGAACCCGGTGGACGAACCGCCATCGAGGGATAGAGCCTCCCTAGCCCCGAGCGCGAGCATCAGCTTGGCGACCCTGTAAAGCGTGGTCTTGGCCTTGACGGCCACGAGCACGAGCTTTCCGGCGCGCGTAATGCCCACGGCGGTACGATTCGCGGGGGCATAGAGGGAGCGGCCGAAGCCCTCGTGGTGCACTGACACCGCCATCGAGCCCTTCGACACCAGAGCGGGCCCGCAGCACAGGACGGTCTCGTAGCCAACCCAGCCCTGTTTCCTGCCGACCAACATAGGCACTATGACCGCCTTGTTGTTTGAGTCGATGCACAGCGCGGAACCAATGCAGCCGGTGTGAACTATCTTGCCGAAGACGGCGATATCGCCGGTCGGGATCAGTGTGCGAGTGTCGAAGAACGTGCCGGTGATGGCCGCGGCCGGATGGGTGCGGCTCACGATCGACTTGAACGACTCGCTCTTGCCCAACCCGCCGCGGGCGAGGGCGACCGTCACGCGGGTCTGGGGGTCCGTCAGGTTCACGGTCACCACGTGAGCATAGGTCCGGCCAGACGTGACCGTCCCGTAGCAGACCCTTGAGGCTGAGGCGGACGCCGAGATAATGGATCCTAGAAGAATCGCAATGAGCGCTTTGCTTGCCATGGCGTTACCCTCGGGGATGCAGGTACTTGCAGTGCTTGCATAACTGGTGCCGTCCCCGCCCGCACAACTACCGGTTCTTGATGAACGACATGCTTGTATGGCAGACGTGTCTATGGCAGCCAGTTTGGGTAACAGATAGGCGTACGATCAAACCAACAAGAAGGGGGCAGCGATCTTGAAGACACTTCTCTTGCTACTGATCCTTTGCATCGCAGTAACTGCCGCTCCCGCGCTCGCCGGCAGGCTGACCAGCACGATGATAGTCCACCCCATGACAGTCTTCCAAGCCTACCCAGGTAGTTCCAGCGCTCGCCTGACCGATGGCGGGCTAGACTGGAGTTGGCTCGGGTATCTCTCCCAGACAGGTGGGACGGACAACATCACGGCAGTGCCTGGCATTCTCTCCATCACAAGCGGGTGTCAGACCTGGTGCAACTATGTAGCCGCGGCGCAGGAGGACCCGCCGATAAGCTACACGATCAAGAACACGACGCTGGTGAAGGAAACGCCTCCATTTGTCCAGTGCGGCGAGGACGACCAGGGCGAGCCGATCTTCCCCGCCCACACAGTGACTCAGCAGGGAACGCCGAACATCAGGCTGTGGTGGCCGCTGATGTACGAAGTGCCCGGAACGACGTTCACGCTGACCATACTCTACGGAACAAACGTGCTGTACCAGGACAGCCCGAGCAACCCGCCCGCATGGGCCCACGTCGAGCAGTGGATATGGACCGTCTCCGCGGACTTTGAGAGCCTGATAAATGAGCTCGATCTGTTCGGCGAGATCCCGTTCGGGAAAGACGAGGTGCCGCTGATTTCCGACGAACTGCTCTACGACGCGCTCCGGCTTAAGCTGGAAGCCGCCCAGGCTGCCTACGAGGACGACGACCTGGCTACGGCCGGCATGATCCTGGCGGAGTTCGAGCTGGAAGTGATGGACGCCTGCATCGACGAGTCGCCGGCGTATCCCAACCCGACCGGGATCGGCACCGGCATAGCCAACACGACCGAGAACCCGGCCTGCTGCAAGCTGCTGGTGGATATCGAGTACATCTTGCAGACTACGGGAATCGGCCAACCGAAGAAAGGGTAATTGCTCTATACGCGGATGCGCCTGGCCGCGCTCCGCGCATCGTCGTAGGGGCGAAGCATTTGCACTCACGCGTCTCGAAGATCGCGGGGCAAACGGCAAATGCTTCGCCCCTACATGTATCTGTCGATCTCGATCCGCAACGCCTCGAAGTAACTGGTGAATGTGCCGATGTCGCGGCGAACCTCGTTTGCTCCGAGCGCCACGCACCAGACCTCCCTGCCGTCTTGAAGCATGAGTTCAATCGAATCGGTGATCTGGTACTCGCCGTTGGCGCCGCGATGGGTGCGGTCGATGCAGTCAAAAACGACGGGGTCGAACGCATATCTGCCAGCGATGGCATACTCGCTGGGCGCGTCTTGTGGTTTGGGCTTCTCGACAAGCCCGTCTATCTCGAAGCTGGGCCCCACTGTAAACTTGGGCTTGACGATCCCGTAGCGCGAGACTTCGTCGATAGGGGTCTTCTGAACCACAATCACCCCGGCGGCGTTTGTGCTCTCGTATGTGTCCAGAACCCTTTTGAACGGCAGCACGGGCTGGTCGGTATCGATGATCGAGTCTCCGAGCACAACCGCGAACGGGTCGTCTCCCACGAACTCCCTGCCGCAGGCTATGGCGTCGGCGAGCCCCTTCTGCTCAGCCTGGAAGGCATACTCAAAACGAACGCCGTTGAGGCTGTCACCGAAGTGGGAGCGGATGGCGGTCTTGTCTTGAGAGATCACAAACAGGACTTCGGTGATGCCGGCCTCGATCACTTCCTCAACGATATGTTGGAGAACCGGCTTCGTGCCGAGGGGAATGAGCTCCTTTGGGACAGCTTTGGTGAGTGGCAGCAGGCGCGTGCCTTTGCCGGCGGCGGGGATGACCGCTTTGGTAATTCTTCTGGGCCTGTTTGGCGTAGACATCGCCCCTGCGCTCCCGCGAAATGGGTTGGAGAAGAAGACTGGAGCCGATGAGGGGACTCGAACCCTTGACCTGAGCTTTACGAAAGCCCTGCTCTACCAACTGAGCTACATCGGCTCGAAGGTGGTGCCGAGAGTCAGAGTTGAACTGACGACACGTGGATTTTCAGTCCACTGCTCTACCAACTGAGCTACCTCGGCACAATTTAGAAGTTAGAGGTTAGATGTTAGAAGTAAGAAACGGACGTCTAACCTCTTACCTCTTACTTCTAACCTCTAGACTGGCGGGGATGACGAGACTCGGACTCGCGACCTCCTACGTGACAGGCAGGCGCTCTAACCAACTGAGCTACACCCCCACACCAAACCCTGGTGGGCAGAACAGGACTCGAACCTGCGACATCTTCCGTGTAAAGGAAGCGCTCTTCCAACTGAGCTATCCGCCCAGGTAGTCTGCGAAAGCCCCGTCGCCCGGCACCCCCGATGTAGGGTAGATTATACCAAACCCACCCTTCCACTGTCAAGAGAAAACGCGCACCCATCTACCGGAAATGCTGCAATCAGTATACCGTCTCGCCTCGGCTACTGTCAAGCGCGGCGCTTTCATGCGACCCTCTCGGGCGAACGGAAAATGGGTAGTGGTGTGGTGTTTCGGGAGCGGTTGGTGACAGATTCTGACAGGGGTGTATCGTAAAGTTACGGCTCCACGTTTGCGGAACGGCAATCCGCGCTTCAGCAGGCTCGCGCCATTTGCGGACGCGAACGGTGAAGCGACAGTTTCAGGCAATTGGCTCTGTTTGTTCGACGTTCTTGGCCTGAAGTCCCTTAGGCGTATCGGCAAGCTCGAATCGCACGGGCTGGCCCTCCGCCAAGGATTTGTAGCCTTGTTTGACTATCTCGGTGTAGTGGACGAAGATGTCCTTGCCGCCACTGAGCCCTTCTTCAGCCTGGATGAAGCCGTAGCCCTTGGCGTCACTGAACCATTTCACTTTTCCCGTAGCCATATACTGCCCTCCCGACTAGCTGGAGATCCGCGAACAGTAAGGCAGGCTGCCTTACCTTGTGCTGGGATTATATCACCTCCAACCGTATGTGTCAATCATTTAGAGAACTCTTTGTTGAAACTAAGAGATGGCAAAGGGCTATGGGTCAATTACGCTGTCACAAGTTGTGCATATTGGCAGCCATCTACTGAATCACTTCAGTTGGCCGGGGGCACATGTGAAGAGTTTTCAGGAGCTTGGTGTCATCTGTCACCATTGACTTAAGAGGCTCTGCGTCGCCTAGCCCCAATACAGTTCACTTAAGCAAGCGTTCGTGCTATAATGTAGGCGAATTAGGTCGACAGGAGGTGCGGATGGATGGCTCGAAGTGCAGATGGATTGGCAAACGGAAGTCGGATCTCGGACTACGTGAGCTTAGGCGTGGTGGCGAAGGCATTTCCGGTGGAAATGGTCAGGGAGGTTCTTCGCGAGACTGGTAAGGAGAGCGTGCGTGAGCGTGCTCTGCCGGCGCATGTGGTGGTCTATTATGTGATCGTGCTGGCCCTTTACATGCAGGTATCTTGTCGAGAGGTGTTGCGGTGCTTGTTGGAGGGCCTCGAATGGCTATCAAGGGCCAATTTGAATGTTCAAGTGGCGGGCAAATCGGGGATA
>Ga0209226_10001158_pt1 | contig 12408 bp, 11 predicted proteins | sample BarGraNGADG00212_2_FD_184497 | JGI IMG/M metagenome (GOLD analysis project Ga0209226, IMG submission 184497) | Arctic peat soil microbial communities from Barrow, Alaska, USA - Barrow Graham LP Ref core NGADG0011-212 (SPAdes) (version 2) | ecosystem: Environmental > Terrestrial > Soil >...
TCAAATGGCATAGAATAAGTGGAATATTTTGTACCTGTCAAATAGATTTCCTGACAAAAATCCTTAATTATTTGATAAAAGAGAGGAAAGTATCATTAAAAAGGAATGGAATCTGTCAAACTTGGGTTATAATCTTTCTGTATGTCAAGCCCTGTCGGATGGTACGTAAAACTGGCGGAGTTAGGGATTGATATTTGTGTTCCTCGTGGTATTGAATTCAAAAAAAGGCTGACATATCGAAATTATTAAAACATGAATGAATATTATATATGATCTTCGTTTAAAATCATAGCGATTTTGTTTTTAAGATCTGGCAGGTCATTTTCAATAACAGCCCAGACAACATCTGCATCAATCCCAAAATAACGATGGGTCAGGATATTGCGCATTCCAATGATCTTTGACCATGGAATTTCATTGTGTTTTTCCCTGAAACTTACTGAGAAAGAGCGCGTTGCTTCTCCGATCATCTGGAGATGATGTACCATCCAGACTTGAATTAGTTCTTCACGTTCAAAGGCTTCTCTGCCAGAAGCTGCATATTTCTCAATCCGTTCGATTGCTTCCAGAATGTCAATTATGCGCTCCCGATCATCCCTCATAGTGGTTTAGCTTCCCTCAATACGTTGCTGCGGATACGTTCCCGAAGACCTTTCTCAGTAACAACATCCACTTTGCATGCCAGCAATTCCTGCAGATCCATTAAAAGTCCACCAAGATCAAGAAGGCTGCGACCGGGTTCCAGATCGACCAGAAAATCAATATCACTGTCTGTGTCAGCAACTTTTCGTGCCACTGAACCGAAAATACGCACATTATATGCCCCATGTTTTTTAGCTAAACGATAAATTAAATTGCGTTTATCAAGGAGCAGTTTTTCGAGGTTCATAATTAATAATATCTCTTGCATCATGATTAAATTTTTGGTTGTGTAAAAAAAATGGGAATAAGTACCATGAAAGCTGTCGATGATAAGCTTTAAAAGCACTCTAATAGTACAGATGTTATAGATGAAAAGGCTGGAAAATAACACCACTATTTCGACAGTATCGCTTGTGAAATGCCAGGGCTATGAGAATTCAAACGTAGAAGCGGCGATAGAAAAAGCGCTGGAACTTATCGGGGGTATTGAACATTATGTTAGGTCGGGCGATAGTGTTCTCTTAAAGATCAACCTCCTGACCGGGGACATCCCTGAAAAAGCAGTTACCACCCATCCGGCAATCGTTCGCGCAATGATACGCCAGGTACGTAAAGCCGGAGGCATCCCTTTAGTAGGTGATTGCAGCGGCTATGAAGGAAAACCAAATCAAAACAGGTATTTGGACGCATGCCGCAGTTCTGGTATAATGCAGGTATGCGAGGAAGAAAAAGCACAGATCGTACACCTCAGCGCAGAATCTATCGAGGTAAGAAATGAGAGCGGTCGCCTGTATAAAAACTTCATTTTATCAAAGCAGGTCATGGATGCTGATATATTGATCTCCCTGCCAAAACTCAAGACCCATGGGCTGACATTATTTACCGGAGGGGTGAAAAATAATTTCGGTTGTATAACCGGGCTCAATAAAGCAAAAATGCACCTTCGCGCACAGGATCCGGAAACATTTTCCCAGATGCTTGTGGATCTGCTAGGCATAGTTCAGCCTGATCTGACCGTTATGGATGCAGTGGTTGGCATGGAGGGAAACGGTCCAAGCAACGGCACTCCAAAAGAGGTCAATGCGATCCTTGCGAGCATTGACCCGGTGGCTCTTGATGCAGTAGCCTGCAAGATGGTTGGCATTGACCCGTTCATGGTGCCTTCCACGCGCCTGGCGCACGAACAGGGTATGGGAACGGGCGATATTTCAAACATCACTATTGTGGGAGAATCCCTGGCGAACATGCACATTGATGACTTTAAGTTTCCTTCGGGTACGGCATCATTTTTCCGTGCCAGGGGCTTGATGCGTTTTATACGAGGCATGTTAGTGGCAAAGCCCTATCTGGTAAAAGAAAATTGCCAAAAGTGCTGGATATGCGTGGAACACTGTCCTTCGGGTGCGCTATCAAAAAAGGGAGATTATCCTTCATTTGATCATAAGAAATGTATAAGATGCTATTGCTGCCAGGAATTATGTCCGGGAAATGCCATTGAATTGAAAACACCTTTCCTGGCAAGGTTTGTGTGAAAAGCAGGTGAAATTTTTCATAATAATGTCAATGACTACTAATCGCGATTAGTTAATTCTTAGACCTGGATCAGATGGATTTGCATGGATAACAATATCCGCACAATCCGTTTTCTATCCATTGAAAAATAACCGCAAAGTTCGCAAAGATTATTACAAAGACATTACCTGACTTTTGCTATCAGTATGATCGTATCATATGCAAAACCCAATCTCCCATTTTCAAGTCGTACGCGAAGACCTGTGCTGTCATCTGCAAGACTTTCCATCATCAAACGCCTTACAGTCCCGGTTTTGGCTTCATCAGTCCCCGCCCGTTTCATCCACTCTTCGAAATCCTGGGGAATGTCCCAGTGTGATATGTCTTTAATTTCTGCTCCTATATCAAGGAACATTTTTTGTATTTGACTTAACGCATAAATACGAACATGCGAAGGATCGCGCATTTTTTCAATTTCATTATGGAAGCGGCTTTTTTCACAATCCTGCGATGACACGCCATCCACAAGCACTATGCTTTCCCCGCATACCCTTTTCATTTCCCTGAGTGCCTTCTCCGGATTGGGAAAGTGATGGAATGCGAACCTGCATGAAACGATATCGAACGCCCGATCTGGAAAAGGCAATGACTCAACATCACAAAGAAGTAGATCAAGATTAGTAAGTCCGAATGTTTTCTCTTTTTCCCTGGCATGAAGGAGCATTTCGCGCGTAATGTCACACCCCACAACAAAATTTCCTTTTTTTGCAAATTCAAGCGCGAGGAATCCCGAGCCTGTGGCGATATCGAGAATCTTTTTCTTTTTCTTCACGCCGCTTCTTTCAACGATTCTTGAAAGATGAAATCCATCTACAAAAATATTGGCTTTCGAGTAAACTTCGGCCTGTTTTCCGAACTGCTTCATGGCGTTTTCTTTGATTCCCATTGCAGTGAATACTATGGGGAATGATAAATAATTTATGCACAGGCAAAAATACCTTTATTGACAATAGCAAATTTTAACCCACCACCACAATCCCAACCTGCCAGCGATTTACAATACCACCGAACATGTTAATGATTGTCAGGTTTAAATGATTTTTCCCAAACTTTACCCAAGCCTTCAGGATACTGCTCTTGATAAGTCTCCCTGCAAGATTTGTCTTTAGCCTGGAAACACCCGGCGAGTAATCCGTATAATTTCATGAGCGAAGATTGATCGAGCTTGGTATGGAAATATGCAATTTATTGTATCCAACATGGAATGGATATGAGACCATTGCAGGAGCAGTTGGGACATGTTGATCAGGTGGCAACGCTCAAGACAAAGGCGTGAGATGTTAGAATAAAAAACGCTATAATCTCTTTATTTACTTTATTTTATAAAAATATATTTTTTGTGTTCTATTTCTATACAATTTTTCATCTACTTTTGTTTGATTGATGCAGAGTGTTTTTTTTGTCAATAATTTATCTTCTTCAACCAGTAGTGCTTCATATTGTTCATCATACGAATGATTTTTTGCTAGTTCATTGAGTTTATCTTCAGTTTCTTGGAGTTTTTTGTCTATATCAGTGTATATATCAATATTACATTCTAATGCATATCTATGGGCATATTCATCAGCATATTTTTCTCTGATTATAGAGGATTGGGGGCTGTCATTAAGGAATCCTACGTTCTTTGAATGGTCAACATGACCTATTTCATGATATAAAGTAAAATTAAATGAATAATAATCTTTAAATTCATCTAAATAGGCAAGATAAATATCAGCATGATCTAATTGATTTGAGAAAAAAGATCTATTAGAACATCCCACGCTTTCCATATAACCTTTATATTTTTGGGGACACATTGAATTCAAAATGTCTGATTGTACAACATTAATAGATCTAATGTATCTGGAAATGTTGAGATCAGTATTATTCAAGGCTGTGAAAATCAAAGGAGCAGTATATTCATCGGCATTTATTGTAATTGAATTAATTTTTTCACCCCCATTTGGTGTTAACGAAACACAACCTAAAGCACTGACAAATGATATAATGAGAATAAAAAAAATAATTTGATCATTAACATCCCTATTCATAGTGTTACCATTAGTGTTAAAAGATAATTAATCTTAATAGCCAATTGTTCCTGTTCCGGAGAAGGAAGAGCAAATAAGTTACCCATTTTTTCTGTTTTTTAATATTTAATAAAAAATCATCAATATTTATATCTCTTCTATAGAAAACATTGGCATTTAATAAATGAGTTTCTATCGTTCTATCAGATAGGTTTTTCAGAACTTGAAGGAACTTCTCGAAATCCTTCTTTGAAAAGTCTTGGTATTAATACCATTTTTGCCAGCTTTTCGTGAAAGCTGTATGGGCCTGACCGGATTTGAACCGGTGGCCGCCCGGTTATGAGCCGGGCGCTCTAACCTGACTAAGCTACAGGCCCTAAAATTGTTGTCCGATCATTTGATTTATGTGCCAAATAATAGACGCCACCAACAGGGCTCGAACCTGTGACATCCTGGTTAACAGCCAGGCACTCTACCAACTGAGTTATAGCGGCATTATTGAGGTGACCCATAAAAGACATACTTTGATTTAAGCTTTTTGTTAATCCTAGCGAAATAATTTCCGGACTCTACAGTTAATCCTGGCTAACAAAAGGCTTAAATGCATTAAACCCCTTAAGAGAAATCCCTCAAAGTCCGGATAGTGTAGCGGCCTATCATGGAGGCCTGTCGAGTCTCCGACTCGGGTTCAAATCCCGGCCCGGACGTCAACCGTTAAGTGCAACGCCCTATCCAGTCAGGATATTAGACTTGGCTGGATAAAAGGGTTTTGGTTAGTTATTCGAGTGTTACTTGTATCCAATAACAAAACCTCTAGCCTTGGCCTTTTCATATCTAACATCTTAGCTAAGGTCTATCTACTATATTTACAGCCCATTAAAGTAATATAATAACCCATTAGAACTTAACAATAACCCACTAAAGTTAAGTTATAATCCACTAATAACCCACATGCTGTGGCTTTATTATTATTATAACCCGCAATGCTTATATGAATTATAAGAGATAAATAGAATTTTTCCCTCGTTTTTTTTCAAACAAAAAATCTTTTTTTCTATAAGGTAATTTAAAAAAAGAACAGATTTTAGTGAGTTAAAGGTGGAGCGTGCGGGTAATAGGTGGGTTATAACGGTATTTTGCTGGATTATAGGTGGGTTATAAGGCTGGAGTATTTATAACCCACAAATATAGCTCGACTTATTTTTAAATACGCGCCTTGATACCCACATATTTAAAGCTCTCAGGTGTATGCTCGACAACACATCCTGAGCTCTTTAGGAGTAGCAAACTACCCTCAACGTTTATATTTTGTTCACCTTGCGCGATACACCGCGCCTTTATCTCCTCTAAAGTTACTGGTCTCTTCAGATCATAATTCAGATCCCGGACTATGGATTCGATCTTGCGGTTAATATTATTCTTTTGTATATCATCGTTCGGACCGGTATATTGTGTTGATATCATTCCCTCCAGAGCCTCCGCTCTGAAACGGATGCAATGGGCCTTCGCGTATCCATGATAACATTGGCAGGTAAATCTGCCGGGGTCGCATACTATCACCCCGGCATCCCTCCAGTCCGATAAGCATCGCTCGACGTTGAAGTCATGCGCCTCAAGGAATTCCTCCAGTATATGCCTGGGTAAATCGAATGCCTCATATGTTTCGTCCTTTTGATTATAGACTTTAGCCCAAAGATGCCAACCTTTTATAGTATAGATCGCTTGGGAGTTCCCGCGTGGATCCCCGTTCTCGTCGAGTTGCTCTATATATTTAGTATTCGAGTCAATCCAGCCCTTCGTTACCTCCAGTGCGCGCCTTGCAATATCCTCAATTGGGCGTGTCTCTTGTAGGTGGAATAAGGTCTTTTTTACGATAGCTTTAGCATCCATCCGCTCTATTCCGATATCCCCGAATACTGATTCCAGTATTGTTCCAGCAACCGCTATCGCTGCGAATGTCTTTACCATCCTGTCGTAAGTTGTGTTCTTTTGTTTACCCATATAAACTATCGAAAATTTATAAGAGTCCTCCAGATACTGGGCTCCCTCCATAATCTTTTGTATCAGCAGAGGATACAAATGCCCCCAGTTCTTCTTATATCCTTCCTGAGCCAGGTCCACAGCCACTTTCGACTCCTCATTCTTTACGCCGAGTCCGCCTTTAATGCTGATGTTTCGCACCTGCGCTCCCTCCAATGTCTTGTTAGATGTTACGTCCGACTCACCGGTTGTTAATGCAACGGTCTTCCAGCTCGCAGACTCCTGTAAACCACCGTCTTTCTTACCTCGTAGTTTACCTTTTTCGTTAGATAACAGATATATCAGTTGCTCCAGAACGTCCTTATCAACCAGGGAGGTCTCATCGAGCCCTATCGGCAGGTCTGAGAATAACTCAGCATGTCTCTCCGCTCCCGTTTTGGTCGGATTTGCCGATTGTTCGATTGACTTAGGACGCGCCATCATTGATAGGGCAGCCCGCATCGGTATAGTCTTCCCAGCTCCGGATCCTCCCCATGAGTGCACCCAGAATGATTGCACATCGAGCCATTTAAGGATGGGTGGCGTCGCAGCACAATAAAATATAAACCGCGCCCGCTCGTATTTCAGAAACGGTTTCATGCACCGTACCCACTCGTCGAGAGTGCCTGCCGGTGTGAATGCATCAACTACAGTTGCACCAATTGTACTCATCACATCAACTACACTACCGTCATCAGAATACATCTTTGGCCCGATTACGAAGCTCTGCTTACCGTCAATTGTCTTCCAGCCATATTTGTTTACGAAGACGGTGGGTTTTGGTTTTTGATAATCGAGTGCATATAGGAAATATGCATTGATATCTCCCTTGTCTGCATCAGTAAACCTTAACCCATGACCTGTGAGCTCTATAACGTCGCGGGATAATAACATTTTCATGGACACCCATTCGGTTTTATCACGACCGAGTGCATCCTTATATGAAACCTCACACCACGTACCTTTATCATCGACATTATCACCGATGCGGGTCAGCCATGCTGGATTTGTGCAGATGCATTTAACCGAAATATCAGTCGATCCATCCTTAAATCGTTTGATGGTCCTGCGATGTATCCCCGCCTCATCATGATAGAACGGCTCCCTAGACTCATCCTCTGGCCGTCTAGTCTTCTTCTTGATGGTACACATATTAAAGTTACAATATCCCTCTTTAAAGGTCTCGCGCACTACCCGGCAAGATAGATGATAATCTGACTCGAATAATGACTTCACATTATCGATACGTAGCTGCTTGTCCTGAGGTGTCAAGCCGTCACATTTGTCGAGAAAATCGCGGGCCTTTTTGGAGGCAACCACCCAGGATGTTCCGATAAGCTTTGCTGCCAATACTATGGTCTGCACACCATAATACCTCCCTGTCGTCCTCCCGTTTGCTAAAAGCTTTTTCACACATGGAAAGTCTTTTAGCTCGGTATCAGAGAACGACATGTCAGCTAGATTATAATCATAGTTCATCTCGCACCGGCGCACCTCCGTCTCAATTGCGGATATTATCTGATATTCATATATTGCCACATCATATTCCCGTATCTCCGTTGGGAATATCAGAGGAAGAGAGCGCGGTTCTGGTATTGTATCCGGGATATTTGGGATTAACGTTTTAACATTACCATAAAACTTATCCGGTTGCTCCACGCCATCCTTCCCTTCAATCATCTCATCCCGCACAGATCCGAACTCCCGTATCTGACTACCATTTTTATAATGACGGAAGTTTAGCTTTTTGGGGTCGAGACTAAGCCCATTCTCCCCAGGATCAGCACCGGATCCAGTTAATATGATTGAACTCACTGTACTGCGGACAACCTGCATTACGTCAACATCATACTCCTTAATCTTCTTACCGAGCTCCTCGCTTATAGGGATGTTACGAGTATTCATGAATATTGATACATGACAACCGTTGCCGCCTGAGTACCCTAATATATATGGGATACTGTTCTTACCGCAGAAAGACAGAATCTTGTCTGTCTCACGTTTCATTAGGGCCCATGACTTCTGGTCAGGGTCGAAACATATCTCGTCTGGACGCACACCACGCGTCCAGATAGGTCTATCTAGGCGACTCCATACGGTTTTGTAATGTACCCAGAGATATAGTTGGACTTCATTCGACGGACATCCGGGCGGGACGTGACCAGCCCGCGCTTTTACCAGCACCGGTGTATCTCTCTTCTGCTGTATAATATCCAGCCATTCTCGTTGTTTCACGAGTATATGTGTATTATCTGTCATTAAACCACCTGGGTATCCGTGGGGTCGTCTTGATTCTCAAACATCTTTTGGACACAGATTGGTCCGTACTGTTGTCCGGAATACCGGATCAACATCGGACGATTACACCTGTTGCATCTGCCTATGGGCATAGGTACACCATCGGTCATGCTGTCACCTTCTTTTCCATGCGCTGATAAACTTCGGACAACGATAATCCCAGTCTTTCAAGCAAGCTAAGAAAGGCTCTGTCCTCCTGGGATAGACTGGCATAAATATCGGCTTCCACTCCGCCGATAGATTTATTATTTACTTTGTCTATATTGTCCATGCTGGTACTCCTCCGTCAAATGGTTGTGTTCTGGCTGTGTATCGGCTTGGACTTGGTAGGTTATGGCCGATACATTCTGTTCTGGGCGCTGAGGCCCTACTTTATACAATGTCATGATATTCCTTTTGATATTATTTCTGCTTTCGTTCTATAGTCAATGTTGATAGATTCGAAAGCTACCTATTATTATTAAATCACAGGTTAATAAGTACAGTGGAAACCGCATTAACTTTCATTTCCCCCCTTCAAGCAGCTTAAGCAGCGCACGGGGTTTTGAAATCAAACGATCGATGTACGCATCTGGCTCCATTCCAGACAAAATACAATCGATTGCATGCGGATATCCAGGCAAGTTCCTTCTTCTTCCACTCTCAATAATAGCGAACTTAATCTCTGTTGCTCGAATAAAGAATTCTCTTTGCAACGTTTCTACTGTTGTAGAGATTTGTTCACAATTCCCCTCAAAGACTCTAATAGTTCTTGTCGTTGAGTGGGTCTGTTCTCCGCTATTCATATAATTCATTCAACTCTCCGTATATTATTTCATTTATCTATGCTTTAATTGCGGTTTTTGGGTTACCTGGTCACAAAATGAGATAACAGTTTATATTAATTTAGCTATATGGCCACTAATAGTATATATAGTTTTGGTAAAAATCGCTATGTGTAGAAGCACTCTGGTGTCTGTACACATACGCACTAACCAAAATATCTATCGACTAGAGGAAACAATAAAAGTAGTGTAACATTATTATATTAAAATATTTTATATATAAGGAAAGACTATATTGGATGTAGGCAGGCATCTCTCCCAAAACAATTTGTCACAAGTGAAAGAAATAATACAGAAACACCTTTTCTTAAAAAAAAAGTGCCTGCCTTTCCAATTCATATCAATGTAAAACGGAAAGAATAGAGTTATCGTCTCTGTCAATTTTCGGCTTATTAATATTTTGTAAAGATTCAGTAGGTCTTGGTGTACTCTGATCGAATAGCGTAGCTTGATAAAGATATGGTAAAAACCTTATGCTGCTGGCGTGTTCGTTCCATATGATGCTGCCGCGATAAGAGTGGTTGAGAGGTTGGTTATCCGGGGTCATTTCCTAGCATCGTCAAGCATCATGTCGATCTTACAACTGTACTAGCTTTATCATCCCAACAATGACCGTTACAGCAGCGGTTATCTGTCAGTATGGTTTTTGTCTTATAATATGGAAGTGGGTACTGTGTGGTATTGTTGTTGAAGTGCTACGGATTTCATTAAAGTCCTTGGGCTTGTACTTCAACCTAAGCCTTTTTGTTCTTATGGATTATTCTTCATAAGAACATGCCATAGTATGTTGTTATCCAAAGAGCTATATTTGATTGATTGACAGATAGATTGATATATCAAAATTACATGATAAGTACTATGATCCAAAGATTGGATGTGGAAAACAACTGGAAGAAAGTAATCTCAAACCTATCAACAGAGACTACTTTCAAGCTTCCCAAAGGATCTGAGTTTACTGCAATCTCAGACCCTGTTAAAAACACAATTACCATAACCCCAAAACAAACAGGTATCTCCAGAACAATCGGAAAACAAGAATGGACTCGATTCGCTGAGAAGTTCAACGAGGTCATAGATTCCGATTATGACCCTATGAGACCAGGACATTATGCAAAGATAAGCTTTAATGCATCTTATTTAATTGCAATAATGAAAATGTAAATCAAATATCCAGCCTAACATTTAGATAATCACAATTATGCAAGACACAAAAACAACATCCCCATCCGATTATACACCAAACCCTGATATCATTGACAATGACTCAGTGCATTTTGACCAAACAATCCATGAGTTCTTAAAGCATGGTATGGAAGCTAATTTTGCAACAGGATACTTCTATCTAAATGGATTTAAACTTTTAAAAGACGATTTAAAAGATCTGAAAGTTATCAACATATTAATGAGTCCAAAAACAAACAGAACAACATATGAAGAAATTGCCGCCGGTTATGATGCAAAACAAGAGATCACCAATGATTTGCATAAAGACTCTCAGAACCTTTCTGAGGGAAGCCCACAACTTAAGAGTTTAGTAGAACTGAGAGATTTAATCAAAGAAGGAAAAGTAAACTTCCGTGTTTATACCAAATGTGATAAGAATATATTCCATTCAAAGTTATACATTATATTTAGAGATGATGCAGTCACCCCACAAATAGCTATAATCGGATCGAGTAATTTCACTGAACCTGGGATGAGAGGCAACACCGAACTAAACTATGTCATAAAGGACTATGCAACCACAAAAGACCTCAATAAATGGTTCATGAGAATGTTCAATCAAGCTGAGGAATTTAACAAAGATCTAATTACCATAATAGAAAGCTCCCCAGCTATCAAAAAACATCAAGCTGCACAGATTGACCCTGATTATATAGCACCATTTGAACTATATAAGTATATCATCTACAGGTATCTGAACGAAGATATAACGGTATATGAGAGTGTGTTAGCAGAGTTTCAGAAACTGGGTGTTGAGAATGCCAAGGAAAAGATAAGGAAATACAACGGAGTAATAGTATCGGATTCCGTAGGACTTGGTAAAAGCTTCATCGGTGGCGAATTGATCAAATGGTATCGGGACCAGAACAAGAGAATACTGCTCATTGTACCTGCAAGTCTCATCGAACAATGGAGAAACTTGTTGGAGACAGACGGCATCTCTGAAGAACAACCTTATTTTGGTCTTTCAGTGGACGATATAGGAATAAAGATAATATCAGATACTAAGTTCAGCAACCACTTAGAAAATGAAATATTAAAAGAATATGGAAACTTTGACGTGGTCCTCGTAGACGAAGCACACAATTTCCGGAATAGTGAACCGAACCGTTACACCAACATCCAAAAGTTGAAAGGTCGGACATTTATTCTGCTCACAGCTACACCATTGAACAATACAATCCGGGATTTAAAGAATCTAGTCAATATATTCACAAACCAGATAACACTTAGAAATGAACACTTGGACTTTAATGCATTCGATGAGTACTATAAATTATCCAAGAACGCTATAGGTAAAACCACATCACCTGAAGATACTGTGAAACTTGATGAGACAATACAAAAGATTGGCAGAATACTTGACGAAGTAATGATCCTACGTACCAGGAAGATCATTAAAGAGAAATATCCCAATCTTGACATCCATGGCAAGAACCTAGAGTTTCCCACACCAAAGATTTATCCTATGGAGTACAGGTTATCGTCTAGTTACGAACCTATTTACCAGAACATCGATACGTTCATATCAAGTTTAAAGCTTCCACACCTGTATATCGTGAATCAGTCAAATGGAAAGACACTGGAAGGACTATTCAAAGTACTACTTCTGAAGCGACTCGAAAGCAGTGTGTATTCATTCATAAAGTCTCTGAACCGTATCGTAGAGAAAGAGACCAATCTGAAAGAAGACATAAATAAGTTAGGGTTCAACACAGCTATAAGTTTACGGAAAAATGATCTCGAAAAGATCGATGAACAGATCAGTGCCGACATTGATCTCAGTGCATTTATAGATGAGAACGTGTCTGATGGCA
>Ga0209226_10001160_pt1 | contig 12378 bp, 7 predicted proteins | sample BarGraNGADG00212_2_FD_184497 | JGI IMG/M metagenome (GOLD analysis project Ga0209226, IMG submission 184497) | Arctic peat soil microbial communities from Barrow, Alaska, USA - Barrow Graham LP Ref core NGADG0011-212 (SPAdes) (version 2) | ecosystem: Environmental > Terrestrial > Soil > Wetlands...
CCGGCATCATGGCCATGGGCATACTCTCCAGGTGGTTGGCCGTGCCGCTGCTGGGCCTGCCCGTGTTCTGCCAGGCCAACGCCCACTTGGCCATGCTGTTCAACGGCGCCTTGCTGTTCGCCGGCGTGGGGATGTTCAAAAAACACATGGCCGGAGGCTGGCGGCCGAAGAGCACTGTGGCCGCGGTTGCGGCTTTGGGCGCGGGTACGGCTTTTTTCGCGCTGGGCCGCTTCTGGGCCCCCTGCCGCCACCTGCTCTCTTTCCGCTACGCCGGCGGCGCCGCCACCTACCTGCTGACGCGCATCGTCCCTGCCGCCCTGCTGGCGGCCGTGTTTTTCCCCCTGGGCTACGCCCTGGGCCGGAAGATCGAAGCCGCGGTCCTGCCTTTCTGGCTGCAAAAAAAATGGTTCGTCTACCCGGTTTTTTCCATGCTCACCCTGGCCTGCGTCGGGTTGACGGTGTGGCTCACCGCGGCCGGTTATTGATCCCGGAGCCGCGCCGCAAGGGATGAACAGCGAGATCTCTTTCCTTTTGAACGACCGCGAGGTACAGACCCGTCTGCCGGCAGGAACCGTGCTGCTCGATTTCATCCGCCGCGAACAGCGCCTGACCGGTACGCGCCAGGGCTGCCGCGAAGGCGACTGCGGCGCCTGCACGGTCCTGCTGGGAAAGAACGAGGCCGGCCGCGTGGCCTATAGATCCGTGGTTTCCTGCCTGTTGCCCCTGGCCGAGGTCCAAGGCTGCCACGTGGTCACCATCGAGGGGCTGAACGGCAAGGACCTGACACCCGTGCAGCAGGCCATCGTCAGCGAAGGGGGCAGCCAGTGCGGTTTCTGCACCCCGGGCATCGTGGTCAGCCTGACCGGTTTTCTGCTCCACGACCGGGAGCTGCAGTCCGACGACGCCGTCACGGCCATGGAGGGCAACATCTGCCGCTGCACGGGCTACACCTCGCTCAAACGGGCCGTGGAGCGCCTGCTGCGCGAACTGCGCCCCCCCCTGGAGGCCGCTCCCGACCGCCTGGCGGCATTGATAACGCTTGGGGTTCTTCCCGAATATTTTTCAGGTGTGGCACCGCGACTGCAGGCCATTGCCGCGGCCGCGCCCGAGGCGAAGGAGCTGCAAAAAACCGCCGCCGCGGTCGTCGTGGCCGGCGGCACCGACCTGTACGTGCAGCGCGGCACGGAGCTGCCCGAGAAGGAGCTGCTGCTTCTTTCCCGGCAGCAGGGATTTTCCGGCGTTTGGCCGGGGGCCGACCGCGTCTCGATCGGCGCCGCCACGTCCGTGGCCGATATGCTGGAGTCGCCCGTGCTCAACGCCGCGCTGCCCTGGCTGGCCGGCTGCCTGCGCCGGGTCTCCTCCGCCCCGATCCGCAACCGGGCCACCATTGGCGGCAACATGGCCAACGCTTCGCCCATCGGCGACCTGAGCGTCATGTTCCTGGCGCTCGACGCCCGCGTCGGCCTGCGCGGCCCCGCCGGCAACCGTGAAATGGCCTTGCGCGATTTCTTCCTGGGCTACAAGAAACTGGCATTGAAAAAGGATGAAGTCCTGGCCTGGGTCAGCGTGCCGCTCAGCAAAAACGGGATCTCCTTTAATTTTGAAAAGGTCGCCCGCCGGCGCTACCAGGACATCGCCTCGGTCAATTCGGCTCTGGGCCTGGAGATCGAAGCCGACCGCATCACCGTGGCCCATGTCGCGGCTGGGGGCGTGGCTGCCGTGCCCTTGTACCTGCGCGCGGCGTCGGCCTTCCTGGCCGGGGAACAGGTTTCGGCGCCGCTGGTCAGGGAACTGGCCGCCGTGGCCGATGGGGAGATCGCCCCGATCAGCGACGTGCGCGGCTCGGCCGCCTACAAAAGGTCGCTGCTGCGCCGCCTGCTGTTCGCCCATTTCCTAGAGCTCTTTCCCGGGCGGCTCGCCGCCGGAGAACTGTTGTGAAACAGAACGACATTTATTTCCACGCGCGCGGCGAATCGCTTTTTGTCGATGACCTTGACATTTTTTCCGGGCTGCTGCACGCCGCGGTTTTGCCGTCGCCCGTGGCCCACGGCCGCATCGTGAAACTGGACGGGCAAGCCGCGCGCAGCGCCCTGGGGGTGGCCGCGGTGTTCACCTCCGCCGACATTCCCGGCGAGAACCAGGTCGGCGGCGTCATCCCCGATGAGCCCCTGCTGGCCGCAGGCGAGGTCCATTACATAGGCCAGCCGCTGGCCTTTGTCGTGGCCGCAACCGCGCTCCAGGCGCGGCAGGCCCTGGCCGCCGTCCAACTCGAGATCGAGGAACTGCCCGCTGTGCTCGACCCGCGCCTGGCCGCCGCCCAAAAACTGCTGATCGTGCCGCCGCGGGCCTTTGCCCTCGGCGACGTCGAAAAGGCCTGGCCGGCCTGTTCCCTGGTGGTCGCCGGGCGCGTCGATTCGGGAGGCCAGGAGCATCTCTACCTGGAGACCCAGGCCGCCATAGCCGTGCCCGGCGAAAAAGGCACCCTGCGCGTGCTCTCGGCCACCCAGTCGCCGACCGTGGTGCAGCGCACCATCGCCCGCGTGCTGGGACTGCCCATGAGCCGGGTGGCCGTGGAGGTGTTTCGCCTGGGCGGCGCCTTCGGCGGCAAGGAGGACCAGGCCACCCCCTGGGCGGTGATGGCCGCCCTAGCCGCGCAGCAGCTGCGCCGGCCGGTCAAGCTGGTCCTGGACCGCCAGGAGGACATGCGCCTGACCGGCAAGCGCCACCCGTATTCATCGGACTTCAAGATCGGCCTGAACGCGGCAGGGAAAATATTGGCTTACGAGGTGACCTATTACCAGAACGCCGGCGCCGCTGCCGACCTCTCGCCCGCCATCCTGGAGCGCACCCTGTTCCACGCCACCAACAGCTACCACATCCCCAATGTGCGCGCCACCGGCATCTCCTGCCGCACCAACCTGCCTCCTTTCACCGCTTTCCGCGGCTTCGGCGGCCCGCAGGCCATGTTCGTGCTGGAGGCGGCGATTTTCCAGGCCGCGGAAAAGCTGGGCGTGGACGCGGCCGCCATCCAGGAAAAGAACCTGCTCGCCGAAGGCGACGAATTTCCCTATGGCCAGAAGGTGAAAAACTGCCGGGCCCGGCTCTGCTGGGAAGAGGCGGTCTCGACCTTTGACCTGCAGGCGGCGCGCCAACGGGTACTGAAATACAATTCCGCCAACCCCATGAGCAAGAAAGGGCTGGCCCTGATGCCGGTCTGCTTCGGCATCTCGTTCACCAGCACCTATCTGAACCAGGCCGGCGCCCTGGTCCACGTTTACACCGACGGCAGCGTCTCGGTCTCCAGCGCCGCGGTCGAGATGGGCCAGGGGGTGAACAACAAGATCCTGCAGGTGGCCGCGCGCACCCTGGGCGTTTCGGGAAAGCGCCTGCGCATGGAAAGCACCTGTACCCGCAGGGTAGCCAACACGTCGCCCACCGCGGCCTCGACCGGCTCCGACCTGAACGGCAAGGCGGTCGAGCTCGCCTGCCTGGAGCTGCGCCGGCGCCTGCTGCAGGCGGCGGCGGGGAAACTGTCGCTTGCCGATGAGGCCGGGCTGGAGATGCGCTCGGAAACCGTCTGGAACAACGGCCAGGCCACCGACCTGACCTGGGACACGCTGGTGCAGGCGGCCTACTTCGAACGCGTCAACCTCAGCGTCCAGGCCCACTATGCCGCGCCCGGCCTCCATTTCGACCGCGCGGCCGAAAAAGGCGAGCCGTTCGCCTACCACGTCTTCGGCACGGCGCTGGTGGAGGCCACCCTGGACGCCTTGCGCGGCACCTACACCGTGGATTCCGTGCGCGCGGTCCACGATGCCGGCAGCAGCCTGAACCCGCTGATCGACCGCGGCCAGGCCGAGGGGGGCATCGTGCAGGGCGTGGGCTGGATGACGCTCGAGGAACTGCTGTACTCGGACAAGGGCCGGCTGCTGACCGATACCCTTTCCACTTATAAAATACCCGACATCCGCACCGCGCCGCCGCTGATCGACGTCCGCTTCCTGAAGGACGCCGCCAATCCCGCCGCCGTGCTCAACAGCAAGGCGGTCGGCGAACCGCCTTTCATGTACGGCATCGGCGCCTATTTCGCCCTGCTGGCCGCCATGCGCGCCTTCCGGCCAGGCCAGCCGCTGCCCTACGCCGCGCCCCTGACCGCTGAAAAGGTGCTGGCCTGGCTCGAAGAAAAATAAGGAGACACCATGGAAAATATCGCCGCCAATGTGCTGCAGCTGGCTGAAAAGTACCGCGACCACACGGCGCAGAACCTGTCGCGCCTGGTCAGGATCAGGTCCCTGACCGCCCACGAAGGAGAAGTCGCCGCCGAGCTCAAAAAGCAGATGGAAGAGGCGCGCTTCGACGACGTGCGCATCGACGGCCTGGGCAATGTCCTGGGCCGGGTCGGCAAGGGCAAGCGCCTGCTGGCCGTCGACGCCCATATCGACACCGTGGACCAGGGCAACCTGGAGAACTGGAGCGAGCCGCCGTTCTCCGGGCTCATCGCCGATGGTTTCGTGCACGGCCGCGGTGCGGTAGACCAGAAAGGCGGAGCGGCGGCCATGGTCACGGCCGGCCGCATCCTGGCCGAGCTCGGCTTGAAAAATGACTTCTCGGTCCTGTTCAGCGGCACGGTCATGGAAGAGGACTGCGACGGCCTATGCTGGAAATACATCATCGAGGAAGAAAAGATCAGGCCCGAAATGGTGATCATCACCGAGCCCACGGCCCTGGGCATCTACCGCGGTCAGCGCGGCCGCATGGAGATTCGCGTCAGCTTCAAAGGGCTCTCGGCCCACGGCTCGGCGCCGGAAAGGGGGAAGAACGCCATCTACATGGGGGCGCGCGCCTGCCTGGAGATCGAAAAACTGAACGGGCGTTTGGCCTCCGACGATTTCCTGGGCAAGGGCTCGGTCACGGTCAGCGAATTCGTCTCCGCCAGTCCCTCGCTCTGCGCGGTAGCGGATTTTGCCCGCATCCACCTCGACCGGCGTCTGACCACGGGCGAGAGCAAAGAATCGGCCCTGGCCGAGGTCAAAGAACTTGTCAAGGACGCAGCCGCCGCGCCCGAGGTGCTGCAGTACCTGGAAAAATCGTATACCGGCCGGCAATACGGCATGGAAAAATACTACCCGACCTGGACTGTCGACGCCGCCCACCCGGCCGTGACCCGGGCCCAAGACGTCTTCCGCTCTCTGTTCCAGAAAGAGCCGCGCGTGGACAAGTGGACCTTCTCGACCAACGCCGTGACCATCAACGGCATCTATGGCATCCCGACCATCGGTTTCGGCCCCGGCGACGAGGTCTTCGCCCACGCGCCCAACGAGAAGGTCCCGGTCGGCGACCTGGTCAAGGCCTCGGCGTTCTATGCGCTATATGCGTTGAATATGAAATGAATATAAGTGACGAGTGACAAGTAACAAGTAACAAGTAACCGCAATCAGCAAGCTCAGTGACTAGTGACAAGTAACCGCAATAAATCGACCCATTGCTGTTAATTCTATCTCTTCCTCGTCACTCGTCACTTGTTACTTGTCACTTATTTTGACTTAGCGATCTCCAAGTGCTATATTTTCAAGAACAAAGCCAAGGAGTGGACCCATGAATTCAATTTTTCATAATCGGCACTTCATCACCGAAGACGATTGGAGCAAGAACGACCTGGATACTGTGTTCGAGACCTCCTTCGACCTGAAAAAGAGGTTCGCCCTGGGGGAACCGCACCGGCTGCTGGCCGACAAGACCCTGTTCATGATATTTTTCGAGCAGTCGACGCGCACGCGCAACTCCATGGAAGCAGGCATGACCCAGCTCGGCGGCCACGCCCACGACCTGACCGCCGACAAGATGCAGATCTCCCACGGTGAATCGGCCAAGGACACGGCCATCATCCTGTCGCGCATGGGCCACGGCATCGCCGCCCGCAACTGCTTCTATGGCAGCGGCAACAAGTATCTCAACGAAATGGCGAAGTACGCCAAGTGTCCGGTCATGAGCCTGCAGGACGACATCTACCACCCCTTCCAGGGTCTGGCCGACCTGATGACCATCTTCGAGCATTTCGGCCGCGACCCACGGGGGCTGAAGGTGACGGTCTCCTGGGCCTACGCCGAATCGCACGCCAAGCCCCTGTCCGTGCCCCAGACCCAGATCCTGCTCTTCCCGCGCTACGGCCTGGACGTCACCGTGGCCCACCCGCCTGACTTCCCGCTGAGCAAGGCCATCGTCGCCAAGGCCATGGCCAACGCCAAGGCCGGTGGCGGCAAGTTGACCTTCACCTCGGACATGGACGAAGCCGTGCGCGGGGCGCAGGTGGTCATACCCAAGAACTGGGGCGGTTTCGGCTATTACGACGTTGATGAGTACCTGAAGAACGAGGCCGAATGCAAGAAGGAGATGGCCGCCCGCCTGGCCAAGCATAAGAGCTGGATCTTCGACCGCCGCCGCGCCAAGCTGGCCGCGCCCGGCGTCAAGCTGATGCACGCCCTGCCCGCCGACCGCAACCGCGAGGTGACCGACGATGTGATCGACGACGAGTCGATCTCCATCGTCTATGACGAGGCCGAGAACCGGTTGCACACGGCCAAGGCCATCATGGCCCTGACCATGGGCGGCCGCGGCTGAACCCCCTTGAAGGGGGCAAGCTCCCCCGCGCAGGGGGACGAGGCCATGTTTAAGAAATTTGCTATGCGGGCAATAAACGTGACGCGTGGCTGAACGTTTCGCGCCACTCGCGGCGGCACCCCTGCTGGCCTGGATCCTGGCTGAGGAAAAGCGCGGCCAGGTCTTCGGCATTCACAGCGATCTTTTTTTCAAGACCGGCGCCGCCGACCCCTTCCGCCTGTCCCGTTTCGGGCGCGTGCTCGAGACGCCGCTGGGAGTGGCCGCCGGGCCGCACACGCAGCTGGCCCAGAACATCGTCTCGGCCTGGCTTTGCGGCGCCCGTTTCATCGAGCTCAAAACCGTGCAAACCCTTGACCGCCTGGAGGTGAAAAAGCCCTGCATCGCCGTGGACGCTGCCGGCTACAACTGCGAATGGTCGCAGGAATTGACCCTGGACGAGTCCTTCCAGCAGTACCTGGCCGCCTGGGTCCTGCTGCACGTCCTGCGCCGCCGCCGGAGCCGGGGCGCGCTGCCCGCCGACCCGGGATTTGTCTTCAACTTCAGCGTGGGCTACGACCTGGCCGGCATCCTGCAGCCAAACATGCAGCGTTTTTTCGAGAAAATGGCCTGTTGCCGCGAGGAGAAGGAGGCGGTGCTGCGCGAGCTCGAGCCCCTGTACCCGGCCGTGCGCGGCATCGACATTCCGGATTGCATTTCCGACAATGTCACCCTGTCCACCATGCACGGCTGCCCGCCCGAAGAGATCGAGAAGATCGGCCGCTACCTTTTGAATGAAAAAAAACTGCATACCACCGTCAAGCTGAACCCGACCCTGCTGGGGCCGGAACGCCTGCGCGGCCTGCTGAACGAACGCCTGGGCTGGAAGGTCCATGTCCCGGACCAGGCCTTCGCCCACGACCTGAAATATGACGCCGCCCTGGACCTGCTGCGCACCCTCCGGGCCTGCGCCGTCAGGAACGGCCTGCATTTCAGCGTCAAGCTGACCAACACCCTGGAATGCCTAAACGAGCGCGCCGTGCTGCCGGCGTCGGAAAAGACCGTGTACATGAGCGGCCGGCCGCTGCAGCCGCTGGCGGTTGCCCTGGCCCGCCGCCTGCAGGACGATTTCCAGGGCCAATTGGACATTACGTTTTCCGCAGGCGCCGACTGTTTCAACGCCGTGGACCTCCTGGCCTGCGGCCTGCGGCCGCTGACCGTCTGCAGCGACCTGCTGCGCCCCGGCGGCTACGCCCGCCTCGGGCAATACCTGGAAGAGGTCCGCCGCGGCATGGCGGACTGCGGGGCGGCATCCCTGGACGAACTGGTGCTCAAGCGTGCGAAGAGGAAGGACCCGGCTGCGGCGACCAGGGAAAACCTGAAAAACCTTGAAACCCGGCTGGAAAAAGATGACAGCTGCCGCGCCCCGCTGTTCCCCTCACCGTCCTTCAAGGGCGGCCGCCCCCTGGGCTGGTTCGACTGCGCCCTGGCCCCCTGCCGCGAGGCCTGCGCCGCCGGCCAGGATGTTTCCCGCTACATGCATTGGGTGGGGCAGGGCGATGCCGACTGGGCCAAGGCCGTGATCTGGGAAACCAACCCGCTCCCGGCCGTCTGCGGCATGGTCTGCGACCAGAAGTGCCTGGACCGCTGCACGCGCGGCTTTTTCGACCGGCCCCTGGCCATCCGCGCCATCAAGCGTTTCGCCGTGGAAAACGGCAGGATCCCGGAAGCGGACCCGGCTTCGCTCGGGGATGCCACGCGCGTGGCCGTGATCGGCGCCGGCCCGGCCGGCCTGGCCGCCGCTCGCGAGCTGGCCCAGGGAGGGTTCTGGGTCGAGGTGCTGGAGGCCAACAGCTCGGCCGGCGGGCTGGCCGCCACGGTCATCCCCGGCTTCCGCCTCGGCGCCGCGGCCCTGGAAGACGATGTTTCGCGCCTGAAAAAAATGGGGGTGACCTTCCGCTTCGGCCAGGCCGTGGAGCCCGGCCAGCTACCCAAGCTGCTGGAAACCTACCAGGCCGTCTTCCTGGCCTGCGGCTCGGGCCCGGGGCGAAAGATGCTCATCCCCGAGGAGGAGGCGGTCGGGGTCTACGACGCCCTGGAGTTCCTGGCCGTGGCCAAGACCGGTGCCGCGCCCGACCTGGGCCGCCAGGTCCTGGTCATCGGCGGCGGCAACAGCGCCATGGACGCCGCGCGCACTGCCCGGCGCCTGCTGGGCGAAGGCGGGCAGGTCACGGTGGTCTACCGCCGCTCGTTGGCCGAGATGCCGGCCGCCGCCGCGGAGGTCCGCGAGGCCCTGGCCGAGGGGGTGCGCATCAGGGAGCTCACCGCCCCATTGCGCATCGAGGCCGCCGAGGGGCGGGGATGGGCCATGCTCTGCTCGCGCATGGAACTGCGCAAAGCCGACGGCAGCGGTCGGCCGCACCCGGTGCCTGTTTTCGGCTCCGAGTTCGAACTGACCTGCGACGCGGTGATCGTGGCCATCGGCCAGGAAAAGGATTCCGCCCTGTTGGCCGGGGCGGAGTGGAAGGCCGTGGGCGACCAGGGCTTGACCACGCATCCCCGCCTTTTCATCGTCGGCGACGCCCGCCTCGGCCCCTCGACCCTGATCCGGGCCGTGGCCGACGGCTGCCGGGTGGCGGGCCGGGTCATGGAAAAGACCGGCCGCACGGTCGGCGCGGCCGCAGCCGACCCTCTCGCCGGCCTGGCCTGGGCCGAACACCAGCGGCAGCGCTCGCGGCGCGAGCGCGCCTCGGCCTCGCCGGAAGCGCAGCCCGGTCCCGAACTTTTTGCGGCTGCCGCCGGGCTGAATGCCGCGCAGGCGCGGCGCGAGGCTGAACGCTGCCTGCACTGCGACGACCTCTGCCTGCTGTGCGTGGGCGTCTGCCCCAACCGCGCCCTGGTGGCTTTTGCCTGTGAGCCCGGGAACTATCCCGTGCTGCGGGGGGTGAAGCGCAAGGACGGGGCCGAGCTTTCCGCGGTCGATGTTTTCCAGGTCCGCCAGAAATACCAGCTGGTCCACGTCGCCGACTTCTGCAACGCCTGCGGCAACTGCGCCACCTTCTGCCCCACGGCCGGCGCCCCTTACAAGGACAAGCCCCATTTTTACCTGCGCCACGAAGATTTCCTGCTCGCCGCCGATGGTTTTTACCTGGAGCCCCAAAAGGGCGAAGTGAAAGTGCTGCACGCCCGGGTCGCCGCCGAGCCGCAGCAACTGCGCCGCTACCCGGACCGGCTGGAGTTCGAGAACGGCAACTGCCTGCTCAAACTGCGCCGCGCCGATTTTTCGTTCCTGGCCGCCGAATGGCGGCGCCAGGCCGACCCGGTTTTTGACGGCAGGCTGCTGGCGCAGATGGTCGCGCTGCTGGAGTTTCTGCCCCCGTTCCTGCATGGAGACAAAACCGATGTGTGAATACGCCTTCAACGAATTGTGCCAAAAATTGCCGGTGTGGCCCGGCGCGGAATACGATTTCCTCAAAAGTTCGGGCATGCTCGATTTCCACCGCTCCCTGCCTGGTTATGAACCCACGCCGCTGCGCGAGCTGCCCGACCTGGCTTTCCGCCTGGGGCTGGGCGGCCTTTTCGTCAAAGATGAATCGAAACGCTTCGGCATCAAGGCCTTCAAGACCCTGGGCGCTTCCTACGCCATGTACCGTTTCCTGAAAAAACAGTGGCAGGAACGTTTCCAGACGCCGTTCACTCCCGCAAGCTTCCAGGACGCGGAGGCGCTGGCAAAATTGGGCTCCTTCACCTTCTGCGCCGCCACCGACGGCAACCACGGCCGGGCCGTGGCCTGGACCGCGAAAAAGCTAAGGCAAAAGGCGGTGATCTATATGCCCGCCAATTCCGTCGCGGTCCGGGTGGAGAACATCCGCGGCGAAGGGGCTGAGGTAGTGCTGGTGGAGGGCACTTTCGACGATTGCGTGCGGCGCTGCGCCGACGATGCCGCGAAAAACGGCTGGCAGGCGATTTCCGATACCGCCTATCCCGGCTACCGCGAGATCCCGGGCTGGATCCTGCTCGGCTACACCACGATTTTTGCCGAGCTGGAAGGAGTCCTGAACAAGCCGGACAAGGCGGGCGTCGACGTGGTGATCCTGCCGGCCGGGGTAGGGGGGCTGGCCGCCGCCGGCGCCTTTTACTATTCCCAGTACTACGGGGAAAAACGCCCCTTGCTCATCTGCGTCGAGCCGGTCTCTTCCGACTGCTTCCTGGAGTCGGTGCGCTACGGCAAGGGCGAGCCCCTGCCCACGCGCGGGCGTCAAACCTCGATCATGGCCGGCCTGAACTGCGGCGTGCCCTCGCCGCTGGCCTGGCCCATCGTGCGCGACGCCATGCATTTTTTCCTGGCCGTGAGCGACAAGTACGCAGAAGCGGCCATGCGCCGCTACTACCGTCCCCTGGGCATGGACCCGCGCGTCGTCTCCGGCGAATCGGGCGCTTCCGGCCTGGCCGCCCTGCTGGCCTTGACCAATAGCAACAAATTGGCCAGCGTCCGCTCGCGGCTGCCCCTGAACCAGAACTCGCGCGTTTTGCTGATCAACACCGAAGGAGACACGGACCCGGAGAATTTTCAGAAGATAGTTCAGGACGGTCGAACATTAAACTCAGTGACAAGTGACGAGTGACGAGAAGTTGCATTCACAAAAACTAAGTGACGAGTGACGAGGGAAGAAAATCAAAGTACAAAGTACAAAGTATAAAGTTTAAAGTAAGAAAAAACCGACGATTGCTTTTCGGAGCCGATATTTTTATGCTCTTACTTTATACTTTTTCCTTTACACTTTAAACTTGGTTTTATTCCTCAACTTCGAACCTCGTTCTTTTTATGTTACTATACCCCCTTATGAAAAGTACTATTGATCTTCACATCCATACGCTGGTCTCCGACGGCAACGCCACCCCTTTGGAAATGCTGGCCGCCGCCAAAGAGCTGGGACTCAGCCGCATGTCCTTCACCGACCACGACGCCCTGGGCGCCTATCGGCACTGGGGCGATATCTTCGCCCCGGCCAGGGAGCTCGGCATCGAGCTTATATCCGGCATCGAGCTGGACAGCGACTACCAGCGCCGGGAGATCCATCTCCTGGGCTACGGCTTCAACCTGGACGACCCGGCGCTGAACAAGCACCTGAATGTGACCCGCACTTTCAGGAAGCGGAAAGTTCAGCAGCAATTGGCCATCATCAACCAGTTCTTCGGGCGCAAGGTCGTGGACCCCAAGAAGGTGTTCATTCCCCACCGCGACACCCTGATGAAGCCGCATCTGGTCCACGCCATGCTCGAGCAGAACCTGTTTCCCGAATACCGCGAAGCGGCCAAGTGGCTCTCCGAGATCGCCCGCGTCCCGGTCCGCGTCCCCAAGCTGCCGTTGCCCGACGCCATCCGCATGATCCGCTCCGCCGGCGGCGATGCCGTCCTGGCCCACCCTGGCTACCTGGTCAAGGAAACCGATATTTCCCTGGTATCGTTTTTGGAAGAATTCGTCCCGCTCGGCCTCTCCGGCCTGGAAGTCGAGTATCCCTATTTCGGCACCAGCCCCTCGTTCCCGGACCTGGAAACCGAGAGCAGATTGATCGAGGAGCTGCGTGCCTTGGCAGTGCAGTTCAACCTGAAAACTACCCGGGGCTCGGATGCGCATGAGGTGGAAGCGTTGAAAAGGTTTGCGGGGAACGGGAACTCAGTGACCAGTGACAAGTAACAAGTGACGAGAAAAAATTCTAAAAAGGTAAAAGTAAAAAGTAAAAAGGTAAAAGTAAGAGAATAAAAACACAAATCCCAAGCACC
>Ga0209226_10001161_pt1 | contig 12370 bp, 4 predicted proteins | sample BarGraNGADG00212_2_FD_184497 | JGI IMG/M metagenome (GOLD analysis project Ga0209226, IMG submission 184497) | Arctic peat soil microbial communities from Barrow, Alaska, USA - Barrow Graham LP Ref core NGADG0011-212 (SPAdes) (version 2) | ecosystem: Environmental > Terrestrial > Soil > Wetlands...
AAGCGGCGCGGAATCCATGCTCCAACTGCGCCGACTCTGGCTCGACGCGCCACATACCGACTTTGGACAATACGCCAGGATGGCAGCATGAACTACCACAATCTTGGCGTGCACCCCGGTTTGGGAAGCAGTTCAGTCTTGCGGGAACCAAACCCCGCTAGCACTGAGTAGACCCGAGGAACGAGGGTCGTATCGAAGTGCGGTCTGTGTGCCACCGTGCTTCGATACGGCCGACAGACCCGGCCTACTCGGCACTAACGGTTATCTACTCCCGTAGAACTGAACTGATACCAGTTTGGTTGCTGATCAGTTTGGGTAAATGCTGGGTTGTTCACGGGCGAGAAGACACACAGAGGGGGCAATGCAGGTGAGATTGCGACACGCGCTGACCGGTGTGTGGACGGCTGCCTTGTTGTGCCTGGCGGTCGGTTCGCTCGCCGGCGGGATCTACCTAAGGACAGGGACTATCGACACGGATGCGCCCGAGGTGGCGGCGATGGCAACCCAGCCGTCACTGGGTGCGGGCTACTATCTTCTGCAGCTCAAAGGGCCGGTATCGGAAGATAACAAGAATGCCCTGACAAGCGCGGGCGTCGAGCTGATCGAGTATATCCCCGACGACGCATTTCTCGTGCGGATGCAGCGGTCGGCTGCCGCGAGCGTGAAGCGGTTGGACTTCGTCAAGTGGATCGGCCCGTTTAAGCCTGAGTATAAGCAGTCGCCGGGCCTCGCGAATGCGGCTCGGATATCTCAGTTCGTCGTGCAGCTTTTCCCCGGCCAGGACTCGGCCTACGTGATCGACAAGGGCAAGCGCCTCGGCGCGAAGCTCATCGCCTGCAAGACCAGCCCGCGCGGGAGCGTATGCCGGATTCTCGCCGAATCATCGAAGCTTGCCCAACTCGCCAACACAGGCGCGGTCGCGTGGATCGAGCCTTGTGTGCAGCCCAAGCTCGTTAATGACGTCGCATCCGGCATATCGGGCGTCCCCGACACGAGGCAGAATCTGTCGCTCTTCGGCTCCACCCAGCTCGTTGGAGTTGCCGATGCCGGCCTCGACACCGGCAATACGAGCACTATCTCCGCCGACTTCGCGTCACGAGTGCAGAAGACCTACACGCTGCGGCGGCCCGGCGACTGGAGCGACCTCAATGGCCATGGTACCCACGTTACCGGTTCCCTGCTCGGTTCCGGCGCGCTTTCCGGCAGCAACCCAACCACGCACGCCTACTCCGGCTCATTCGCCGGCTATGCTCCCGAGGCGAAGCTGGTCTTTCAGTCCATCGGCGACGGAGGCGAATACGTCTTTCCGCCTCTCCATCTCGCCGACCTCTTCCAGCCCGTCTATAACGACGGAGTCCGCCTCCACAGCGATAGTTGGGGCAGCGCGGTGAACAGCGATTACACGGTCTACTCAAGCGAAGTCGATCAGTTTGTGTGGGACCACAAAGACTTCTCGGTGGTCTTCGCGATAGGTAACGACGGGCGCGACGCCGACAGCAACGGCATCATAGAAACCGGCAACATCTACGCTCCCGCGACCGCCAAAAACTGCATCTCCGCCGGAGCCACGGAGAACCTTCGCGCGAGCGGGGGCTATCAGCTTGGCTACGGCCTCGCATGGCCCTCGGACTATCCCGTGTCGCCGATCAAATATGACCTGATGTCCAACAACGCAAATGGCATGGCGGCATTCAGCAGTAGGGGCCCGACCGCCGACGGGCGCGTCAAACCCGACGTCTGCGCTCCCGGCACGAACATCATCTCCTGCAGATCGCACCCGACAGGCGACACCGGCTGGGCTGTCTACAACTCGAACTACATCTACTGGGGCGGGACAAGCATGTCCACTCCCCAGGTCGCGGGCGCGGCGGCGCTCGCGCGCGAGTACTACCAGACGGTAAAGCAGATCAATCCCAGCGCGGCCCTTATCAAAGCCACGATCATCAACGGCGCGGTTGACATATCGCCCGGCCAATACGGGACCGGCGCTCAGCGGGAGGTATATCCGGCGCCGGACAACTCGCAGGGGTGGGGGAGGCTCAACGTCAAGCAGTCTCTTTGCCCCGATCCGCCCGCGGTGAGCGAATTCGCCGACGAGTCCGCCGCAATATCCACCGGCGAGTATCGCGACTACCTCTACACCGTGGTCGATAACTCCGTCCCGCTGAAGGTCACGCTGGTCTGGACCGACTACCCCGGCTCGGTGCATGCGACCAAGGAACTCGTCAACGATCTCGACCTGACCGTTGCGTCGCCGACCGGCGCGATGCGTCCATTCGCGCCGAACGGAACGGACAACGTCGAACAGGTCACGATACCCAACCCCGAGCTTGGCACATACAGAGTGCGCGTGGAGGGTCACAATGTTCCGATGGGCCCGCAAGACTACGCTGTTGTGGTCTGTGGAGGGCTGCCCGGCGGGTATATCGCGGGGACAGTCACGTCCAGCTCAGGCGCGCCGGTGCAGGGGGCCACGATCACGTTCGTGTCCGCAAACGGCAATAAGCGCATGACCACCAACTCGAGCGGCAGGTATGTCTCTCACGTAGCTCCGGGGGACTACTCCGTGCAGGTGTCCAAGCAGGGCTGGACATTCACGCCTCGCGCCAGATTCGTCCACGTGGAGAGCGCGCCTGAGGAGGGCATAGATTTCCAGGGATCCGGCTCTCCGGGCGCGATCTGCGGAAAGGTGTCCAAAGCAATCGGCGGGGTTACGAGCTATATCGTCGAGTCTTCGCATCCGTATCTGAACAGCACCGATCGCATATACACCGTCACCGCTCATGAGTCCGCCACGCGCGTTCGGGTCCACTTCGCCGAGATCGATCTCATGAACGACGGCGACGTGATCTACGTCGAGGACACGAACGGCAACCGGATCGACACGTTCACCGGCAAGGGCGAGGACTTCTGGAGTTCGTGGGTCAGCGGCTCATCCGCCAACATCCGGCTCGTGACCAACGACTCCGGCAACATCGCCTACGGGTTCTACATCGACGGCTACGAGACCGACCTCATCGACCAGGGCGGCCTCGGTGGGGCCGTGGTCACGCTTACGCCCGGCAACTACTCGACAACGTCCGCATCGAGCGGCAGCTACAACTTCGCGTCTGTCCCGCCGGGGATCTACTCGGTTGCGGCCTCCATGCCTCACTGGAAGTTCCAGCCGTCCGGCAGGTCGGCCGATGTGCCGGCGGGCGGAAGCGTATCTGCCGTGGACTTCCAGGGCTTTCCGCCCGGCTCCATCACGGGGGAGATTCGCATCGCCAGTTCCAGCTCGACCGGCATCAACGTCCAATCCGATCACCCGTATGCCAATGACGTGGATCAGGTCTGGACAATAAACGGCGGCGCTTCAGCCACTCGAATCCGCCTGCACTTTTCGAAGATCGAGACAGAGCCGGCGTTCGATTGGGTGTGGATTCTCGATGGGGCGGACAACATAGTCGAGAGCTACACGGCCGATTATACCGATCTCTGGACCCCGTGGGTCACCGGCGGTATTGCGAAGATCGAGCTCACCAGCGACAGCGGCACCACTGCGTGGGGGTTCAAGTGCGACCGTTACGAGGTCGAGACCGTGGGCGGCGGCCTTGCGGGCGCGACGGTTAACCTCTCTCCCGATTCGCGGAGCGTCACGACAGGCTCTGACGGCACGTTCGGCATAACCAACATTGACGTGGGCGAGCACATGGTGACTCCGGCCTCCGATGCGTGGGCGTTCGACCCCGCGAGCGCGCCGGCGAGCATATCCGCCGGAGTCGAGCGGCATCTGGTGTTCTACGCGAGCATCGCCGAGCTCACGAACCCCGCGCAAGCGAAGCGCTTCGCCGACAACACTCAGATCACGCTCACCAACCTCACGGTCACAGCCGTTTTTGCCGGCTTCTTCTACGCCCAGGACTCCAACCGGCCCAGCGGAATCAGGGTGGTCTCGACATTCCCCGTCCACGAGGGCGACAAGGTTGACGTCACCGGCGTTCTTGCCACCATCGATGGCGAACGCCGCATCATTATCGCCGCTGTGACGAACCACCCGTAGGGGCGAAGCATTTGCATATCAGTCTGATGACTTCCAACAGCCTGTGTGCAAATGCTTCGCCCCTACATCTGGACTGCCGTTCCATTTGGTGCTATACTGCCTTCGAGTGAAGCGCGGTCTTTCGGGATTTGAGTGGAGCATCCTGCGGAACGGAAATCCCGAAAGCAGCAGGAGGCAAGCCATGAAATGCGCGAAGTGTGGACTGGAGCTGCTGCAGGGCACGAAGCAATGCCCTAAGTGCGGGTTGGTTAACGAGTTCGAGCAGGCCCCGCCTGCCGCTAAGAAAAAGCCGAACCCGCTGCTCTACGCGATTATCGCCCTGGCGGCTGTGGGCGTTCTCGCGCTTGTGTTTTTCCTGATAGCCGGAGGCAAGAACGTCACCTCGGCGCCCGGCGGTGTTCAGCGAGAGGACAGCAACATTACGACCGCGCCTCCCGGCGCACCCGGTCCCAGCGGTATCGTGACTGCACCTCCCGGCAAGCCCGCGCCGACCGACAAGACCCCGCCCGGCGTAACCAAGCCCAAGCCCCCGCAGGAAGTGGTGGATTATCTCGCCTACGTTAAGAAGGTCGAAGAGCATCGACAGATGCTCTTGAAGGATACGGCGAGCGCTCTGGTGCTTGCGGTAGGCGGACAGGCCAAATCGTATGAGGTGATACTGGATGACATCGACAAGGAAGGTACCGGCCAAGTTAGCGATCCTCTCGCGAACATGAAGAAGGAAGTCGGCAGGCAGTACAGCAATTGGCGGGCGACCCTGCAGTATCTCGACAAGAAGCCGGCTCCGCCCGAGTGCCGAGAGTTCTCCGGTTCTTACCGAGCTGTCTTGGTGACTGAGACGCAGACTATGCGGCGCGTGATCGAGGTGACGAATAAGATCGATGTGACCAAGACTGACTCCATATTGGAGGGTGTGACCGCTATGCTCGGAGTGAAAAACGAGCCCGGACTTCAGTCTGACATCGACAAGGCAGCCGACAATGCTGATGCCAAGCTGACATCACTCGTCTCCAATTACGATATGCAGAAACCTTTTGACGTGCCCCGCGAAACGCAGAAGGGGAATATTCTGGGGTTCTGATGTTTCGCGGAGGCGTTCCACGAACTGGCGTATGGGGATGGACTGCTAAAGATCAGGGACAACGGTGCCCTGCAGGTCGTAATTATCGCGAAGCGCGCGAAGTTGAGCCTGAGCGTCGCCTTCGGCGGCGTCAAGCGTCTGACGAATGCGCGGGTCATTGCGCATGGCCGTGAGTTCCGCGCTCGCCTGACGCAGACCCTCCATATCTCCCCCTGCAGCCTTCTGCATGGCCACGCTCGTCCTCCAGATGACCGCCGTTTCGATGTAGACCGAGGTCCTGTAAGCGGTTGCCAGGTTTACGCACTCAGCAGGCGGCTTGCGGGAATCCAAGCACCGGAGAAGCTCTGCCCAGTTCGAATACTGCCTGCCGGTCTCCTGGGCACACTCGCGTAACGCGTCACCCCCAGGCCGTCGGGGCGCGCCGCCGTCGATTGCGTCCAGCGTGCGTTCCATCTGCTCCCGCTGAGCGCTATTCTGGAGGCGACGTATCTCACCTGTGTCAGAGAGCAGCATCTGTCTATGATCCTCTGCCGTCTTGAGAAATGCGAGGTAGTTCACAACCGCCTGCGGTGGCCGGGGCTTCGCCGTTGGTACCACCGTCCTTGCTTGTCGCGCAGGCTGTGGCGGTCTCACGTTCCATGCTGGCCGCGCAGGCTGTGGCGGCCTCACACCGCCCGCTGGCTGCGGCATTAAAGCAGGCGGATTGGGGGCAAAACTGCGTGGCTGCTGGGGCGCGGCATTCTGGCTGAAGCAGCCGCCCAAACCGCCGACTAGGGAAAGCATACCCAAAGCAACTACAATGAAGCGCACAGGCATCTCGCGGTCACCTCACTTTCCCGCATTATACCATGCTTGCTCGGTCCCTTCCCTCAACTCTCAACCCTAAACCCTCAACTCCCCATTGACTACCCTCCCGCGCGTATGCTAACCTTTCCTATACCTCTGTAGGGACTCATAACCCATGTTCATCAAATCGCTCGAACTGATCGGCTTCAAGTCGTTTGCCGAGAAAACGGAGATACAGCTTGGCAGCGGCATCACCAGCGTTGTCGGCCCCAACGGCTGCGGCAAAAGCAACATAGCCGACGCCCTGATGTGGGTCCTTGGCGAGTCGAACGTGCGCAATCTACGGGGGCAGAAGGTGACCGATGTCATCTTCAACGGCAGCGACAAGAAACGCGCGCTGAGCATGGCGGAAGTCTCACTCACGCTCGATAACACATGCGGCACGCTGCCGATCAGCTTCTCCGAGGTCACCGTCACCCGCCGAGTCTACCGCTCCGGCGAGGGCGAGTATTTCATCAACAAGAGCCGCTGCCGCCTCAAGGACATCTACGAGCTGTTCCTGGACACCGGCATCGGGCGCGAGGCATACTCGTTCATCGCCCAGGGCGAGATCGACGCGATCCTCTCCGCCAAGCCCGAGGACCGGCGCGAGCTTATCGAAGAGGCCGCGGGGATCAAGAAATACCGCTATCGGCGCGAGGAGGCGATCCGCAAACTCGACAAGACCCAGGCCAACCTCCACCGCGTCAGCGACATCATGTCCGAGATCGGCGGCCAACTCGATCCGCTTGCCGAGCAAGCCGAGCAGGCTCGCAATTACGAAGAACTGCAGAAGCGCCTCAACGAGATCGAGATCGGCATGCTGATCCGCGATCTTCGCAGGTTCGCCGAATCGCTCGACGAGGTCCGCCGCTCAAAAGAGGGCTCAGCGGGCAAGATCGAGGAGTTTGACATTCTCATCGCCGAACTGGAGGCCGACAAAGAGAAACTCTCCGACAAGCTGCGCCGGCTCGAAGAAGAGGTGGAGTCCGCGCGGCGCGTTCAGATGAACCTGTCCGCAAATGTCCAGCGCCTCGACGGCAAGGCCGCGCTGCTCGACGAGCGCCTCAAATCCGCGCAGTCCGAGATCACACGAACCGATGAAGAGATCACCACGCTAGAGCGCCGGATCGAGGAGACCAAGGCTCGCATCGCGCAGTTGGAAACCGACGAGCGCGAGTGTTCCGAGGCCGCCGGGCGTGTCAAAATCGATGTGGACGCCAGGACCCGTACGCTCTCCGACCTCGACAAGCTCTTCGAGGACGCATCGCGCGCCGTCAACGATCAGAAGGCGAGCTATCTGGAGCTTGCCAAGGAACTCGCCGCGAAGCGCAACGCCCTCGGCAACTCGCGCCAGCGCGTGGCTCAACTTGAGGCAGCGCTTGCCAAGCACGATTCAGAGATCGCCGCGCTCGAATCTCAGCGCGCGGTGACCGTCAAGACCGGCGAACAAGCCGCCGCGCAGGCGAAGTTGCTGGAAACCAGCATTCAGGAACTGGCTGCCAATGCGGCGAGGCTCACCGAGGACCGCAAGGCCGCCGAAGCCGAGTTGGTTGACCTGAACCGCTGCTATTCCGAACTCGCCCGCGAGATCGCCGCCAAGGCCTCTCGCCTGGGCACATTGCGGGAGATGGCGGAGTCGCACGAGGGCTTCTTCGAGGGCGTGCGAAGCGTGATGGCGGCGGCGAAGTCGGGCAAGCTCGCCGGAGAGTTCGCCGTGGTCGCGGACGTGATTACCGTCCCCAAAGGCTGCGAGATCGCAATCGAGACCGCGCTGGGCGGCAGCGTGCAGGACATCATCGCCGATACGGTGGATCAGGCCAAGGAAGCTATCGCATTCCTGAAGCGTAATGAAGCAGGCCGCGCGACTTTCCTGCCACTTGATGGCATGCATATTCCTGCTGGGGCGCGATTTTCGATCCCTCCAGGTATCTTACCTGGAGGGAAGGAAGGCGCTATCGGGATCGCCTCCGAGCTTATCGACTATGACCCCAAATACGACCCCGCCATTCGGTCGCTTCTCGCGCGGACCGTGGTCGCCCGCACCGTTGATGACGCGGTGGCCCTATCCCGCACTCTCACCGGCTGGAACAGGATCGTCACTCTCGAGGGCGAACTGATCGTGCCCAGCGGCGCGATCACCGGCGGCGCGCGAAAGAGCAAGGGGCCGGGGCTGCTCGTGCGCAAGCAGGAGATCGACTCGCTCACCGTGGAACTCTCCGCCTTCGATCTGCAGGCCGCCGAACTCCAATCCAGCGCCCAGGCCGCCCAACAGCGTGTTCTCGATCTGACCGCATCCGTTGCCGAAGTCGAGGGACAGATATCCGATGCTCGAACCGCCCATGCTGAGCACGCAAAGCGAGCCGACTTCGCGCTGCGGGAGGTCGAGCGCTTCACAAAGCAGTTGGAGACCGCCGGCGTCGAGAAAGACGAGGCCCAGTTGCTCCTCGCCGACGAGTCCGAAACCGCCGGCCAGCTCCATCGGCTCTTGGAGGCTGTCGGTCAGGAGAACGAGGACCTGGACGTGAAAGTCGCCGGCGCGGAGCAGGACATCGAGACCCTGCAACAGCGCCGCGCCGCCGCTCGCGAAGAGCTTATGCGGCTCAGTGTCGAGTTGGCCGGCTCGACGGAGCGATCCGCGGCGTTAAGCAACAGCCTTGCCGAGTCTCGCCTCTCGACCACGCAGATGACTGCCGAACTCGACGCCCGCCGCTCGATGGTGGGGGGCGTTTCATCGGATGTGAATTCACTCGTTACGGAGCGCGAAACCGTCTTCGTGGAGCGCGAGCGCCAGCGCGAGCTGCTCGCCGCGGCGGAGATCAACCTCAACACGCTCTCCACGCAGCGCGCCACCGAGTCCTCGACCGCCGCGCACACGGACTCGCGCCTCAAGGAAACCACCGGCGCCCGCAACCGGCTCTTCCAGGAAAGCCACGACGCCGATGTTCGCGAAGCTCGACTTGAGGTTCAGGTCAGCTTGGCCGCCGAACGGCTGGCGGAGGAATACGGCATCTCGCAAGAGCAGGCGATGGACTGGCCGGAGGAGGTGGAGGTCGAGCGCGGCACCGCCACCGAGGTCGCTCGCCTGCGCCGGGAGATAAAGGAAATGGGTCCGGTGAACACCGGCGCGGTTCAGGAATACGAGCGCATCAAGGAGCGCTGGGACTTCCTGAGTGCGCAGCGCGCCGATCTCGAAGAAGCGCGCGATCAGGTCAACGTCGCGATTCGGGACATTGACGCCAACACCCGAGGCCTGTTCACGGAGACCTTCAACACCGTCGCCGCCAACTTCGATCTGATGTTCAAGCGAATCTTCGGCGGCGGCAAGGCCGAACTTACTCTTACCGATCCCAGTGACCTGCTCGAAACGGGCATCGAGGTCAGCGTCCAGGCTCCGGGCAAGAAGCTCCAGGACATGGCGCTGCTTTCGGGCGGCGAGAGGGCGCTGACGGCGTGCGCGTTCATCTTCGCGCTGCTGCTGGCCAAGCCTAGCCCGTTCGTAGTGATGGACGAGGTCGATGCGCCGCTTGACGAGAGCAACGTCGAGCGCTTCGTCGAGGTTCTGAAGGATTTCGCGACGGAATCGCAGTTCATCGTCGTCACGCACAACCGCGCGACGATGGAGGCGGCTGACACGCTCTATGGCGTCACGATGCAGGAGCCTGGGGTCAGCAAGATCATCTCCGTGAAACTCACGTCGGAAGACTCTCCCGACCAGGGCCGCCCCCTTCTCACCTCCGCCTCCCCGATGCGGGGAGGGTAGGGTGTCCCTTAAATCTTCGTTACACCCCCTGGCTCCGGGAGGAATCGGCGCGCGCGTTGCCTAAGTTGTGAATTTGGTACATATCCATCGTCTCACCGTTTCTGGGGCGGGATTTCCGAATCCCGCCCCAGAAACGGTGTAATGGCAATACAATAGGAGGATCCATTTAATGGCTGACAAGAAGCGCGTTTACCTCTTCAGAGAGGGTAACGCGACGATGAAAGACCTGCTTGGCGGTAAGGGCGCCAATCTGTGCGAGATGACCAATATCGGTCTCCCGGTCCCCGCCGGGTTTACTATCACTACCGAGACCTGCAACGAATTCTCCCAGTCCGGCAAGCTACCCGAGGGGCTTTGGGAGGACGTTATGAAGGCGCTCGCCGATGTCGAGAAGGACATGGGCAAGAAGCTCGGCGACCCCAACAACCCGCTGCTTGTTTCTGTTCGCTCCGGCGCGAAGTTCTCGATGCCGGGCATGATGGACACGGTTCTCAACCTCGGCCTCAACGACGACACCCTCAAGGGCATCATCGCCGCTACCGGCAACGAGCGCTTCGCCTACGACGCCTATCGCCGTTTCCTGATGATGTTCTCGGACATCGTGTTGAGTGACGATTATCCCAAGCTCAAAAAGCATCACTTCGAGGTTATCTTCGACGCGGTCAAGCACAAGCTGGGCGCGAAGGTCGATACGGAAGTCAACGCCGCCGGCCTCAAGGACCTGGTGGCTCAATACAAAGCATATTTCAAGGAAGCTGCCGGCAGGGACTTCCCCACCGATCCCATGGAGCAACTCAGGCTCGCCATAGTCGCGGTCTTCAAGAGCTGGAACAACGAGCGCGCGGTCATCTACCGCAACAAGGAGAAAATCGCGCACGACCTCGGCACCGCGGTCAACATTCAGACGATGGTGTTTGGGAATATGGGCGACGACTGCGGCACGGGCGTGGCGTTCACCCGCAACGCGGCCACCGGCGATAACACGCTCTTCGGCGAGTTCCTGAAGAACGCGCAGGGCGAGGACGTGGTTGCCGGCGTGCGCACTCCCGAAGAGATCGCACAGCTCGCGGACGAGTTCCCGTCGATCTACAAGCAGTTCACCGATATCGCCCAGAAGCTCGAGGACCACTATCGCGACATGCAAGATATCGAGTTCACCATCGAGAAGGGCCGCCTCTTCATCCTCCAGTGCCGCTCGGGCAAGCGCACCGGCGTTGCGGCGGTCAAGATGGCCGTCGATATGGTCCAAGAGGGTCTCATCACCAAGCAAGAGGCGCTGACCCGCGTCCCGCCGGAGGCGCTCGAACAGCTTCTGCACCCGAGAATCAAGGCTGCCGGCAATAACAAGCCTATCGCCAAGGGCCTGAACGCAGGCCCCGGCGGCGCATCTGGGCAGGTCGCCCTCGACTCCAAGACCGCTATCAAAATGGCGGCCGCGGGCAAGAAAGTCATACTCGTCCGCAAGGAAACCAACCCGGACGACCTCGGCGGAATGCTCGCATCCAAGGGCGTTCTCACCCAGCTCGGCGGGCGCACCAGCCACGCGGCGCTGGTCGCGAGGCAGTACGGCATTCCGACGGTCTGCGGCTGCGGCGCGCTCAAGATCGACGACGCCAAGCGGCTGTTTGTCACCGGCGACGTGACGGTCAAGGAGGGCGAGGTTATCACCATCGACGGCACCCTCGGCCTGGTGTATAACGTCGAGCTGGAAACCGAGCCCGCCACAGTGACCGGCGACTTCGGCACGTTCATGGCGTGGGCCGACGAGGTCCGCAAGCTCGGAGTTCGCGCGAACGCCGACACTCCCGAGCACGCCGCTCTGGCTATCGAACTCGGCGCGGAGGGCATCGGCCTGTGCCGAACGGAGCACATGTTCCTGGGTTCCGACCGCGTGCCGCTGGTGCAAGACATGATCCTTGCCGAGAACGAAGAAATCCGCGACGCCGCGCTTGCCAAGCTGCTTGTAATGCAGCGCGCGGACTTCGTGGGCATCTTCAAGGCGATGGGCGGAAAGCCGGTGACGGTGCGCCTCATCGACCCGCCGCTGCACGAGTTCCTGCCGCCGATGAACGAGCTTCTGGTGGAAGTCACCGAGCTTCGCTGCAAGAACCCGAACGCGCCCGAACTCAAAGAGAAGGAAAAGCTGCTTGCCAAGGTCGAAGACATGCACGAGCAGAACCCGATGCTGGGCCTGCGCGGCTGCCGGCTCTCGATCTACTTCCCCGGCATCGTGAACATGCAGGTCGGCGCTATCATCGGCGCGGCCTGCGAGGTGAAGAAGTCCGGCATGGAAGTCAAGCCGGAGATCATGATCCCGCTCATCGGCACCGTTAAGGAGCTTACCTACCTCAAGGAGCAGCTCATCCCCATCGCCGAGGAAACCATGAAAGCCGAGGGCATCAGGGTCGATTACCTGATCGGCACCATGATCGAAATCCCGCGCGCGGCCCTGACCGCCGACGAGATCGCGCCGGAAGCCGAGTTCTTCAGCTTCGGCACCAACGACCTCACTCAGATGGGCTACGGGATCAGCCGCGACGACGCAGGGAAGTTCCTGCCGGTCTACATCGAGAAGCAGATCTTCAAGACCGACCCGACCGAGACCATCGACATCAAGGGCATCGGCCGCTTGATGAGTATCTGCGTGGAAGACGCGAAG
>Ga0209226_10001162_pt1 | contig 12352 bp, 11 predicted proteins | sample BarGraNGADG00212_2_FD_184497 | JGI IMG/M metagenome (GOLD analysis project Ga0209226, IMG submission 184497) | Arctic peat soil microbial communities from Barrow, Alaska, USA - Barrow Graham LP Ref core NGADG0011-212 (SPAdes) (version 2) | ecosystem: Environmental > Terrestrial > Soil >...
TGAAGCGAGTTCGAGAGACGCCAGCACGCCACCGTGATCGCTGAGGCGTGTGCCGTCCACGGTGCAGTCCCACCCCTCGACCTCTGCGCTGAGCGTTCGGCCGCGGCCGGGTCCGGCGCATACGTGGTCGATGGGTGGGTGTTCCATGGCTCCGCGGGCAAAGGCGTTGGTCGCGGTCAGACAGACGAGCCCGGCACTGGCGAGCTCCGATGTGAGTAACTCCCGGCCCGCTTTGGTTCCGTAGTAGTGACGACCACCCAGGTCATGATTGAGGTCCCCTGCTACCACCAGTGACGCGTTCGGGTACCGCCGACGCAGCTGCCGCCAGTCCGTCGCCTGCACCCGCGTGACTCGATAGAACTCAGTCCATCCCTTGGCGGGGTTGTCAGACTCGGGGCCGGGGTCCCCGTTCCAGGGAAGGACCGTCCCGAAGACAACGAACTCTCCGGCCGCACCGCCGTCGAGTCGAACGGCGACGCAACGGGTCGGGTGGGTGGTCTCGAGGCGCTCCAACACAGGTAGCGACGTCCAGATCGTCGTCCAGCGCCCACCCGGTCTCGCGTACCGGCGCTCCGAGTGCACGGCGTCGTGCGTGGCCGACAAGTCGAGGTCGTCGTGAGTCTCGGTCAACACCCATACGGCGGCCCGCCGAGATAGCAGCTGCGCCCGCGTCGCCGGTCGTTCTTCTCGGCGCCACGTGCGTACTCCACGTTCCACGTCCCAACGCGGACAACACTCACTGCCGAACCTCGCGGTCCTGTCCGCGCTTCATCACGGACCACAGTCAACCGCATCTTCACGACCACACTGTGCCTCGTGCTGAGGCTGGCATCCAGACAGGACTCTTCGCGACGGAAAGACGCACCCGAGAACCGCGCGCTTCGCGGCAGATGCGGACGTTCCGGTGGCGCCCACCGCGGCTCATTTCTGGCTCGACCATGGCACCGCCTATCGGTTAGGAGTATGAACCTAAATGGCCCGGGGTGGTCAGCCGTGGTGGTCCAATGGCGCTATGTATGAAATCGTCGAGGCGATGGAAGCCACACACGGCTTCAGGGAACAAGGTGCGTTATGTCTTCCGGGCCTTGGATTCGACGGACGACCGCCATTGGGGTAGACCAGAGGCATGGCGAAGACGATCGCGTTCCTGACCGCGTCCGAAGGCATCGAGCAGGTCGAGCTCACCGAGCCCTGGCAGGCCGTGCTCAAGGCCGGGGGTACCCCACAGCTGCTATCCACCGTGGATGCCGGTGAGACGGTGCAGGCATTCAACCATCTCGACAAGGCCGACACGTTCACGGTCGACACCTCAGTCTCCCAGGCGAACGTGGCCGACTACGACGGCCTCGTGCTCCCCGGCGGCGTGGCTAACCCCGACGCGCTGCGGCTGGACTATGCGGCCGTCGAGTTCATCAAAGAGTGGGTCGCGGCGCGCAAGCCCATCGCGGCCATCTGCCACGCGTCGTGGTCGCTGATCGAGGCGAACGTGGTGCGCGGCAAGACGATGACGTCCTGGCCGAGCCTGGCCACCGACCTCACCAACGCGGGAGCAGAGTGGGTCGACAAAGAGGTGCAGGTATGTCCGGCTAACGGCTGGGTCCTGGTGAGCAGCCGCAAACCCGACGACCTGCCAGCCTTCAACCGCGAGCTGGTGACAGCTTTCGAGCTGGGTTCCTGATCTGATCCAGGCATGACCACGGGCGGTCGATGGAGCAGCCGCCGGGGCATGGCAGCGCCCTCGATGCCCGCATCCATCCGGGCCCTGCGGAGTGTCGTGGGGTGCCCCCGATCGGCGTCGATCACATGCATATCCCGGATGAGAGGACTAACCCTCATCGGCAGATCCGGTAAGCACCGATGCGCCGACAGGCGGCGGTATGACGCACGTCGCGTGCGCCTCGGGCGGGTTCTCGTTCGACGCCTGGATCTATCGGCCCGCGGGGCGGCTCATGTGTGTGGTCATCGCGCCCGTCGAGGGCTCGTAGTGGGCGATCAAGTCGCCGGGCTCGATGGACATGTTGTAGGGGCCGTCGTCGTAGTTGCCGACTCGCACCCGAAGGTCACGCCATTGATGTCGGTGGGGATGGCTCGCTCAATCCGTTCGAGCCGGTACTGAACGAGTTCATCCAGCCGCGCATCGATCGATCTGCACCGCAAGGCTCCATGAGCCTTCTGGGATGGCTATCGTCGGTGTGACGGGGAAGCACCCCGTTGACAGGGAGCACAAGGCACATGGTCATCCTCGGCATCATCCTGGCCCTCATCGGATGGTTCGCCAGCATCTCGATCCTGCTGTGGATCGGCGTGATCCTCATCATCGTTGGGCTCGTGCTCAACTTCGTGCCGATCGGCGGATCCCGGCGGCGCTATTACTAGTGCGATTCACGAGCAGCTGGGCGGGCATCACAGGCTGTCGCTGCGGGCTTGCGTGGGGCCCTTCTGGAATGGGCATCGCCCGATTCGCTGGAGTACGTCAGGGAGCGTGACGATGGGTAACGACCGGCTGTGCGGAATCGTGTGGTCGGACCGCTTCGGCCGGCCGAGGCCCGGCATCGTCGCCGGGGTTTCGCCTCCCCGCCTGGGCGTCAGTTCCTGATGTCTGCCGATCTGCTTCGCGTCGGCGATCGGGTCCTGGGGGAGGGAATCGAGCGCTTGACCAACGCTCACCATGCCCGTCGACTCGGCAAGATCGAGCGCTCGGCCCAGCGCACTCCACCGGAGGACGGGCAGTTGTGGGCGGCTGGGGATCCGCCGCCGCGGGAGGGCAACGCGATCGACGTGCTGATCGAGGGCGGGGCGTACCTTCCGGCGCTTGCGGAGGCGATTCGCGGCGCTCGGAGCAGCGTGCTGATCGCAGGGTGGTGCATCACGCCGGGCTTCGCGGTCCAGCGCGAGGAGCCCCCGGTGCTGCTGCGCGACCTCTTGGGTGAGGCGGCAGAGTCGGTCGACGTTCGCGTGCTGCTGTGGGCTGGGGCTCCGGTGCCGGTGTTCAAGCCACGTCGGGCCTCGGTGCGCGATGGGCGTGATGAGCTGGTGCGGGGGACGCGGATCAAGGTGGCGCTGGACGCCCACGAGCGCCCGATGCACTGTCATCACGAGAAGCTCGTCGTGATCGACGATGAGATCGCCTTCGTGGGCGGTATCGACCTCACCGACCTCGGCGGGGACCGCTATGACACCCTCGAACACCCAGCACGCGGACGCATGGGGTGGCACGACATCGCCTCGCGGCTGCGCGGCCCCGCGGTCGCCGACGTCAGCCGGCACGTGGCCCAGCGCTGGCAGGCGGTCACGGGGGAGCGCCTCGAGGCGCCCGTGGAGACAGCGAGGAGCGCGGGCGACGTGGACCTGCAGATCGTTCGAACGATCCCGGAGAAGCTCTACGGATTCGCGCCGCGCGGGGACTTCCGGATCATCGAGGCGTACCTGCGCGCCCTGCGCTCGGCGCAGCACCTGGTCTACCTGGAGAACCAGTTCCTGTGGTCGCTGGAGGTCGTCGACATCCTCGCCGGCAAGCTCCGCCACCCGCCGGCCGAGGACTTTCGGATGGTGATCATGCTGCCGGGCAAGCCGAACACCGGGCAGGACGACACCCGTGGCCAGCTCGCGCTGCTCGCTGACGCTGACGACGGCAACGGGCGCTTCCTCGCCACGACGATCCGCGCGCGCACAGGCAACACCAGCGACCGGGTGTACGTGCACGCCAAGGTCGGAATCGTCGACGACCGCTGGCTGACACTCGGGTCCGCGAACCTCAACGCCCACTCGTTCTTCAACGACACCGAGGTCAACGTCGTCACCTGCGATCCCGGGCTTGCGCGGGAGACCAGGCTGCGGCTTTGGGCGGCCCACCTAGAACGCGACATCGACGACATCGCCGGGGACCCGAGCACTGTCGTCGATGAGCTCTGGCGCCCAATCGCAGCCGAGCAGCGGGAGCGCCGCAGCGGCGGCGAGCCGATGACCCACCGGCTGCTGGAACTGGAGGCCACCTCACGGCGGTCGGAGCGACTGCTCGGACCGCTGCAGGCGCTCATCGTCGACGGCTGACCGGTCGCCCGGCCCTATAGCAAGCTGATCATCGCTGACGGTCCGCAGGCGGCGGTATGACGCACCCCGTTGCCGTCTGTGTTGGCTGGCCACCTTGTGGGCGCAGGGCGCGATGGCTTGCACCGTGTCTACTGACGAGGGGACCGGTTGGTTACTGTCGGGTCCGGGTGAGCAGGTCGCGGGTTTCCCGTTTGACGAGCAGTCGGAAGCGGCGTGTCACGCGGCGGTCGTCAGCTGGGTGCGTGCCGCGAGCCAACGCCCCTCGCGACGAACGAAGACAGTGGTGGCCCACTCGTCGTTGTCGATGATGTGCCCGTCATGGTTCTCGGTGCTGACCACCCGAACCGTCAATACCGCCACATCGCCGAACACGTCCACCAGCGGCGTCCCCGTCGCCTCCATCCGCGAGTGGCTCAAGGTGCCGTCCCGGATCAGGCGGAGGAACGTCTCGCCGGACGTGGTCCCGTTCTTGGTCACGATCGCCCATTCGGGAGCCTGGTAGGAGGCGATCCGGTCCGCGTCGTTGGACACGATGGCCTGGGCCCAGTCCCGCTGTGCCCGGATGACCGCCTCAACTGGCTCCACGCGTGGATGATAAGACTCATAGGCTGGCACGTCTGAGGTCCGAGCAGCCCGTCCGGAAGCCCTTCACGGCCGAGCGGCACATCGGGCCCGTGTGACCGCGCCCCCGTCTGAGCGATTCGCGGCGGTAAGACGCAACTGGCTGACCGCCCTGGTACGCCCGGAAGAGAACGAGGTGGCCGCCGTTGGGGACGGCTCGGCCCATGGTGGAGGACCGGCGGACAACCCGCTTCGCCGCTAGCCTCAGCTTTGTCTCCCAAACTCATGGATGTGTCTTGAGTTTTGAGGCTGCCTTTCCTAGAGGCGGGTGTGGTCGGTATAGGCGTGGACTTTCCGGTCGATCGTGGTCAGGGGTCGGCGTAGCTCGCGTGGTGCGGGTGGCTGGTCGGCGGCCAGTAGCGGTCTCAGGAGCCGGTCGTGAACCTTGGTGTAGAGGACCGCGACGCGTTGCCCGTCGGGGTCAGGTCGTAGATGTTGGTGTGCTCACGGCGCTCGATGAGTCCGTTGACGCCCCGCGTAGCCGGGTCAGGTCGCAGCTCATCCGTCTCGCGCCATTTCAGGTTCGGTGAGGGCAAGGCGGCAACGTGGGGCCGCCAGCTGGCCGAGCTCTCCCGTAGCCCGCACCGCTATGTATGGCCTTCTGAACTTGACCTGATGGTGCAGCTTGCCAGGTTCGAGCTGGAGAGCAGGCACGCGGACTGGAAAGGGATCGAGTGCGCCGCCGAGTCGCGATCGCACGTTCCGGCCGTGTCCTGAGTCTGCCTCGCAGCCGTCGCCGAGCCACTCCGTTCCCTGGAGAAGTCCACGCACAAATCGGCATCTTCGGACGTACCTCATGGCGTCATGCGCGGACGACTGTCATTCGTGGTGACGTGGTCAAGACACGTACCCTCTACATCGGGTAGGCACTTGTCGGAGGGCGTTTGGTCACCGCCACGTAACCGTTTGTTCGGCCAAGGATGCCTGGCGCTGTTCAGGAATGGTGGTGACCCGCGGCGGCCTAGGCGCAGTGATCGGGCTGACGGTCACCGCTGAGCTCACCAGCGTCGACGCGCCGGTCGCCACGGTCGTGGACACGGTCGGGGCCGGGGACTCCTTCATGGCAGGCCTCCTGTCCGGCCTTCTGGAGGCCGGGCTGCTTGGCGGCGTCCGGTCACGTGAGCGACTGCGCTTGGCCTCGCTGCGCGATGTCCGACCCGCGGTGGACCGCGCGCTTGCCTGCGCGGCGATCCCGGTCTCATGTCCGGGCCCCGACCCGCCGCACCTGGCCGAGATCACAGCCTCCTGAGCCGGCCGGGCGCCCTGACTATGGGTCGGCCCTTGCCCAATCAGCTGCTCTTGGCCGCTTCCCTGACCTTCGCCCGCTCCAGGGCGCTCTTGCGGTCGACCTCACTCTCTTCGGCGATGGCTGCGGCCTTGGCGTCGTCGCGGGTCAGACAGTCGCCGGACTCCGGGTCGAAGACGTGCATGAAGGCCGGATCGAAGGTGAGTCGGGCTTCCTCCCCCTCCTTGATCCGCGACCGCGCATCGAGGTTGACGACCATCTGGGTGCGGATGCCCTCGCCGTCCAGCTCACGGTCGAGATCGTCTAGCTTTGCCTTGACCGCCGGGTCGGCCTCGAACGGGATGTAGGCGTACTGCTCGTTGCCGAGCCACTCGGTGACATCAACCGTTGCCGTGAAGTCGACGCCCTTGCTGCCATCCAGTGACTCGTCCTTGAAGTACTCCGGGCGAACGCCGACGATGAGGATGTCCTTGCCCTTGACCTTCTCGGCGAGGTCGCCGGTGACCGTGACGTCGCAGAAGGGGAGCTTCAGCGTCGAGCCCTCGACCTTGGCCGGAAGGAAGTTCATCGGCGGCGAGCCGATGAACCCGGCGACGAAGAGGTTGACCGGCTGTTCGTACAGCTCTCGCGGGGAGGCGCACTGTTGGAGGAGGCCCTTTTTCAGCACCGCCACGCGGTCACCGAGGGTCATGGCCTCAGTCTGGTCGTGGGTCACGTAGATGGTGGTGGTGCCAAGTCGCCGTTGCATCCGGGCGATCTCGGTGCGCATCTGTCCGCGCAGCTTGGCGTCCAGGTTGGACAGCGGCTCGTCGAACAGGAACCCGTCGGCCGCGCGGACGATCGCCCGCCCCATCGCCACCCGCTGACGCTGACCGCCGGAGAGATTGGCGGGCTTCCTCTCTAGGTGCTCGTCCAGCTCGAGCATGGCCGAGGCGGTGTTGACCTTCTCGCGGATCTCCTCCTCGGAGTGCTCCCCCTTGGCCAGCCGCAGCGGGAAGGCGATGTTCTCGAACACGGTCAGGTGCGGATACAGCGCGTAGTTCTGGAAGACCATGGACAGGTGACGGTCCCTGGGCGCGAGGTCGTTGACCCGCTTGCCGTCGATCAGCACGTCGCCGGAGGTAATGTCCTCCAGACCGACCACCATTCGGAGCAGGGTGGACTTGCCGCACCCCGATGGGCCCACCAGGATCATGAACTCGCCGTCGGCGATGTCGAGGGAGACGTCGTTGACCGCAGGGAACCCGTCGCCATACTTCTTGACGATGTTCTTGAGCTCGATCTTTGCCATCAGTTCTCAGGCTCCTTCTGGTGTATTACCGCTGGTGCAGGTCGCGAGGTGGCTCATCCCTTGACGGCACCCGAGGTGAGCCCGGAGACGATCCGGCGCTGGAAGACCAGGACCAGGATGACGACAGGAACCGTGACGATCACCGCGGCGGCGGCGATCGCCCCCGTCGGCTGCTCGAACTGTGAGGCTCCGGTGAAAAACGCCAACGCCGCCGGGACGGTCCGGGCCCGCTCGCTGGTCAGCGAGATGGCGAACACGAAGTCGTTCCAGGCCGTGAAAAACGTGATGATCGCGGTCGTGAACACCCCGGGCGAGGCCAATGGCACGATCACCTTGCGGAAGGCCTGCCACGACGTCGCGCCGTCGACTTGGGCCGCCTGCTCCATCTCCCAGGGGATCTGCTTGAAGAAGGCCGACATGATCCAGATCGACAGCGGCAGCGTCAGCGACAGGTAGGGGATGATCAGCCCGATCTGGGTGTCGAACAGCCCGACCGCCCGCCACAGGTTGTACAGCGGGGTCACCAGGCTGATGACCGGGAAGATCGAGACGGCCAGAGCCGTCGTCAGGATCAGCTTCTTGCCCGGGAACTCCAGCCGGGCGATTGCGTAGGCCGCAAACATTGCCAGGACCACGCTGATAAGCGTTGCGACCAGACACACCACCAGTGAATTGACCAGGGCCGGGATGAAGAGGCTGTGGGCGTCCCCGGTGAGGATGAGCTTGTAGTTGTCCCAGCTGACCTCCGCGGGGATGAACTTGCCGTCGGCCAGGGTGGCGCTGGACTTCACTGACAGCGACATGATCCACAGGATCGGGATCAGCGTGTAGGCCATGATCGGGATGGAGACGATGGCCAGCCAGGTCATGTTCTTCTTCGATTGGTTCGACTCCACTGCGGTCACTCGCCCCTGACCCGTGAGAGGTCGACTTTGAAGGACCTGACGAACACGGCGCTGATGCCCAGGACGCACAGGAACAGAAGCACCGAGACCGCAGAGCCCATGCCGATCTCGACCCGGCTGATGGTCTGGTTGTAGGCCACCAGCGATACCGACGACGTGTCCTGCGAGCCAGCGGTCATCACGAAGACGGCGTCGAAGATGCGGAACGCGTCCAGGGTGCGAAAGAGCAGCGCCACCATGATCGCGGCCTTCATGTTCGGCAGGATTACCTTGAAGAGCCGCTGCCAGAACGTCGCGCCGTCGACCTTGGCGGCCTCCTCCAGCGAACCGTCGATCTGGGCGAGTCCGGCCAACAGCAACAGAGACATGAACGGCGTGGTCTTCCAGATCTCCGAGATGCATATCGCGAAGATCGCCGACCAGCGGCCGCCGAACCAGTCGTAGGTGTCCGAGAAGGCCCCGAAGCTCAGGGCGTGCAGCGTGTGGTTGAGGAAGCCGGTGTCCACCGCGAAGGCGAAGCGCCAGGCGAAGGCCGACACGACGGTGATGATTGCGTAGGGGATCAGCACGATGGTCCGTAGCGTGCGCCGGGGGATGATGATCTTGTTCATGATCATGGCCAGCGCCATACCGATCACGAGCTCGACCGCGACCGTGATGACCGTGATGACGACCGTGTTCAGCACGGCCATCCACCACAGGCCGTCGGTGAGGATCACCGCGTAGTTGTTGAGGAAGATGAACTTGCGGGCCGTGGGATCGGTGAGGCGGTAGCTGAAGAGCGAGAGCCAGACGGCATTCAGGATCGGGTATGCCGTGACAGCCAGCATGATGATGAAGGCCGGGCCGGCCAGCTTCCACCCCAGCGTGCGCTCGGCCTTGGCCCGGTCGGAGAGCTGGGCCTTGCCCGGGCCGCCAGGGCCCGTCTCGCGGACGTCCCCCTCGACGAGTGTGCTCACAACAGCGTGTTTCCCTTCAGTACCGACGTGATCAGGTCGGCCGCGGCCCCGGGCGTGGTGGCGGGGTTGACGGAGTCGGGCGGGCTGAACTCGCGCTGGAGGCCGGTGGAGATGTCGCCGTAGTACTGGCTCTGCGGTCGCTGCGCGGCCTCGTCGAGGGACTTTCGGATCAGGCCTGCCATCGGGAACTGCTTCTTGATCGCGGGATCGTCATAGACCGACTTGCGCGCGGCAGGGTTGCCCGTGCCGATCATGTACAGCGTCTGATGGGCGGTGGAGGTGATGCACTTCGCCGCTTCATAAGCGAGGTCGGGGCGTTTGCTGAAGGCTCCGACGCCGAGCTCGATCCCACCGAACGGAGGACGAGACACCGTGCCGGCTACGGTCTCCGGGTATTTCGCCCAGCCGACGTCCTTGATGAACTTCACCTTGTTGCTCGGCAGAGCCGCCCACACATAGGGCCAGTTGACCAGGAATCCGCTGGTGGCGTTGTCAGAGAAAAGATTCAGTGCCTCGGTCTCGGTGGTGGACGAGAGGGCGGGACCTCCCACGCCTGTCTGGGCGACCTTCTGGATCACGGCGGCCGCCTCCTGCCCCGCCTTGGTGTCCAGCCCCAGCTTCACGGCATCACCGGTCGCACCAGGGTTCTTCAGCACCTCACCGCCCGCACCGGCGATCAGTGCGTTGATCCACACGACGTAGCCCTCGTAGCGGCTCGCCTGGACGCCAATTGTCTTCTTCTGGGACTTGGCAGCCGCGATGACCTGGTCCCACGTCACTGGCTTGGTCATGTCAAGGCCGGCCTTCCGCGCCACGCTCTTGCGGTACCACAGCAGCTGGGTGTTGGCCCAGAACGGCACGGCCACCAGCTTGCCCTTCCACCTGGCGCCCTCGACCGCCGTCTTGACGGTGTCCTGTGTGAAGCCGGCCTGCAGGGCCGGGGGAACCGGGGCGAGGAAGCCCGCCTCGGCGAACTCGGCCACGAACACCGGGTCGATACTCATCAGGTCGATGCCCGAGTCGCCGGCGGCCAGCCGGCGCAACAGCTGCTGGCGCTGGTCGCTGGCGCTGTTGGGCAGCAGCTGAACCCTGATGGAATACTTGCCACCCGCGGCGTCGGTGCACTCCTTGGCGATCTGGGCCTGGCCCTTCTTGGTCACGTCTGCGCCGCCGCCGTCGGGGTTGATATACCAGGTCAGGCTCTGACCCGACCCGGTGCTGCTGCTGGAACAGGAGGCCAGGGACCCGGCTGCCAGCGTGGAGATGACGGCCACACCGACCACGGTCAGCCGGGTCAATCGTGTTCTCACTGCTGCCCCCTCAGCCCACGCCAGATTCCTCCGCCATGTATACCATGACTGTGACGTACGCCATACGGCACGAGGTCCTACTCAACCCAGTCGTGCGTAGCTGGATACAGCACTACGGCGCGTTCTACCGGACGGCCCCCCCTTATGAACGAGTGGGTTTTATCGGGGCTGCTGTCACCTCACTCCATGTCCGAGATGTGCCCCGGGGTGTTTCGCGGAGCGCTGCGCTCGCGACCGCAGAGCTGTTCAGCCATCCGACGGGCGCCAGGCACGGCAGGTTTACGACTTCGGCCTGGGCGCCTCGACCGCGCCAGCCCAGCACTGCCGGGTCGGGCCCGGTGGTCACCGTGGCAACCGGTTGGACGGAAATGCTCGGGATGGTCCTGAACTGCGGGCTACAGTTTCAAGAGCGACCCCGGTGAGAGAGGAGTGACGCATGTACCGAGACCTGTGGCGAGTTCACGTTGTTGCGGTGCTCGGCTTCCTTGCTGCTCGGCGCAGCCATCGAGGCCGGCAGACAGGGCGACGACATAAAGGCGAGCCTTTTGGAGCTTGCCGCCCTGGCCTGTCTGGGCATTCTGGTCGCACCGTTGTGGTTGAGGCGGTGGGCAAAGCGCCACAACGGACCACCCGGACGCCATGAAAGTGGACGGGTCAAGGACTGACTTCCACGGATGCGAGGTTGTGCCTTCGGCTTGGTTGTCAAACCCTCGGAGGGACTGCGTGCTTGCGCAGCGTGTACACCCGCCACCCGCTCTTGAGGACGACCACTGCGTCGGTGCTGTGAACCGACGCAGTGCGCCGTTTGCGGTAGTCGGGGTGCCCGTCCGCGCCGACTACCGCCGGCGTGCGCGCCAGCTGCGTGAGGTGAACTCGCAGGTGCTTGGCCCAGACAGTCGGTTGGTCGCAGCGGTTGATGTGCAGGCGCATCAGCGCCAGGAGGTTGTTCGTCCGTGACAGGTTGCGCAGGGTCCAGCGCCGAGGGCACAGGTACTGGCGCAGGACCGCTATCTGCGGGTCCAGCGCACCTGTCGAGTAGTGCGCGGGGATGCTTGCCCGCGCGGTCGTCTGGGCGGTCAGCCGCCTGTCCCAGCGCCGTACCCACCTCCCGGCCGCCGGCAGTTGCGCGGCCAAGACGGCGTCACGAAAGGCGGCCCACTCCTGCGGGCTACGAAACGCGTCGTTGAGCAGGACCCGGAACTGGTTGCCCATTCCGTGTTGGTCGTCCGTACGCAAAGCCGCAGCGGCCCGCACATACAGGTGGTGCTCGCACCGGTGCTGGCGGACCCGCGGCCACACGCTGCGCACCGCGGCCGCTATCGACTCCTCAGCGTCGGATACGACTAGCTCAGGCCTGCCGGGCAGCGTCCGCAGGAACGACTCCCAAGCCTCGGTGTCGTGGGCCGTCGCGGCGGTCAGCGCCCACAGGCGTCCGCGCGTCTGGTCGGCCGGGTAGCCCCACACGGCCAGGATGGAGAACAGGTCCTCGGTGCCGAAGCCTCGTGGGTTCGTCCAGGCGAAGTCGGTGGAGTCCAGCACGACGGTCTGCGGCCAGCTCTCCTCGGCGTAGGCCGCAGCGATGGCCGGCCCGTACCGGCCCAGCCAGTCGGCGGCGCTCTGGCCACTCCTGCCCGCGTCGTGGTCACCGCGGCGGGCCGCTCTGACACGGTTGGTGGAGTCCGTGTAGGTGGCTCCGCGCGCAACGTCCACCAGTGCGGTCGCGACCTCATCAAGGGTGTACCGGCTGCCTGGGGTGACCGCCGGACCGAAGCCGTCCTTCCCGCACTGGTCACACGCGTGCCCGGCCCCGTCGTGGCGCGGCACCGCGAAAGTGAACCCGTGCTTGTCCGGTGTCCCGTCGTCCCTGGTGAAGAAGCAGCGCAAGCGAACCCGCGGCGGGCTGCCGTAGCTGCCCTCGCGACGCACTACGCAGTCCGGGTGTTCCGCGCATCGCGGCAAGGTGACATCGG
>Ga0209226_10001164_pt1 | contig 12326 bp, 7 predicted proteins | sample BarGraNGADG00212_2_FD_184497 | JGI IMG/M metagenome (GOLD analysis project Ga0209226, IMG submission 184497) | Arctic peat soil microbial communities from Barrow, Alaska, USA - Barrow Graham LP Ref core NGADG0011-212 (SPAdes) (version 2) | ecosystem: Environmental > Terrestrial > Soil > Wetlands...
TGCCCGCCAGGAGGGCGCACAGCTTGAAGCCGATCTGCTCGCGCAGTCTTCCCGGGCGGAGCTGCGCCAGGCAGCCCAGCCAGTCCTTGGAGGTGATGCCGTCGTACTCGACCCCGTCCATCAGCATCTTGTGCTCGAGGACTTTACGCAGCTGCGGAGGGCTGGCGGAGACGAAGTACAGCGGCGTGCCGACGTACTCTTCGCCCGGACCGCGCCTGAGCGCGCGTATCACCTCCGGCATCCCGGGGATGGCTATCTTGTCGACGGCGAACTCGAGCGGTATGCGAAGCAGCCCGTGCATCGACGAGAAGTTTGTGGAGAGATAGGTCTTGTCGATGTCCCACACGAAAGCGGGTCCGTCGTAGCCGTCGGGCAGGCTCCTCTCGTCGTCGATGCTGATGGGGTAGCCGGACTGCAGCTTTATCCTGGGCAGCTTCAGCATCGGCAATCTCGCCATCAGTCGCTCCTTAGCGCGGCCAACTCGTCGCCGACCGGTATGGTCATCAGGTCTTTAAGCGCCTGCGTAGAGGTGTGTCCCTCGTACAGCATCCCGTGGACTACGCGCACGATGGGCATGTCGAGCCCCAGGTCGATGGCCTGGCTGTGAACGGCGGCGGCGGTTGGCACGCCCTCTGCGACCTGGCCGAGCCGCTCGATGATATCGTCCAGCCTGTCGCCTGCGGCCAGCCCCTGGCCCACCCGGTAGTTGCGGCTCAGGGGTGAGGCGCAGGTGGCCATCAGGTCTCCGATCCCCGCGAGACCACCAAAGGTCAGGATGTTCGCGCCGAGCGCCACCCCGAAGCGGACCATCTCGGACAGCCCGCGCGTCATCAACAGCGACTTGGTGTTGTCCCCGAAGCCCATGCCGTCGGAAACGCCGGTCGCCAGGGCGATGATGTTCTTGAACGCGCCGCCCAGCTCTGTGCCGATCACGTCGCGGCCGCCGTACATCCTCATACGGCCCCCCGCGAAAAGTCCCTGGACGCTCTCGATCACCTCCTGGTATCGAGAGGCGAGCACCGCCCCCGCCGGGTGGCCTCGCATTATCTCGACCGCCAGGTTCGGCCCCGAAACGACCCCGATCTTGCGGCAGCAGGTTTCCTCGCGCAGCAGCTCGCTCATGCGTTTGAAGGTACTGCCCTCCAGCCCCTTGGTGGCATGCACCAGCACCTGGTCGCCCTGGATGTAGTCGCCGATGCTCTTCGCCACCTCTCGGAACGACTTGGTGGGGATGGCCACGATAATGATCGGCGCCGCCCTGACGGCCGACTCCAGGTTCGTGGTCGCCAGCACCTTCGCCGGGAGCGTGAAGCCGGTCAGGTAGCGTTCGTTGGTGTGCTCGCGGTTTATCTCGCGCGCCTGCTCGCCGCGCCTGACCCACAGGGCCACGCGCTTGTCGTTCTCCGCCAGGAGGGACGCGATCGTCGTGCCGAACGAGCCGCCGCCGACCACCAGGGCGTCGAGGTCCTTCAGCCCGGGTGCTCTCTTCGAGACCTTCTTCGATGCCTTCTTCGACCCCGGCTTCGCCGCGCTCTTCCCGGCCGCTTTCGAAACGCTCACTGCCGCCGCCTTCGTCGCGCTCATGGGCCGGCCTCCACTTCCTTCATGCCGAAGCCCGTCAGCCGGTTGCGATAGTAGTAGATGAGGTTGCGGTCCTCGTGGTACAGGCGGTCACCGTGCCGAACCATCGCGGGATGCTGGTGGAACGACTGGAAGTGGGCGAGAGCCTCTCCCATCATCAGCACCGTATCACCGCGGCTCACGGTCCTGTCGAGCCTGATACGGCCCCGGTCGGCAAGTCGCCGAAGCGAGCGCAGGGTCGCCTCGATGCGGCGGTACGCCTCCGGCAGCGCGACGCTGTTGTCGGGGCCTCCGGTACGCAGGAGCTTGTAGAGGTCGGTCTCGGGGTTATTCTCGCGGACGAGGTTGAACACGGCGCTCGAGACCAGGTTGGTCGCCTTGATGACGGTATCGCGGTGAAACGCGTCGACGATGGCCTCGGCCAGCTCCTCGGTGTACTCCATGTCGCGCTGGCGGTCGAAGGCGGGCCGGCCGTTCCGGTAGACGTAGCGCCTGCGGTCTATCACCCGGCCCTCCTGGTCGATGGAGTTGCCCTCCTCGTCGAGCATGTTCCCGAACACGTCCATCGGGTGCGAGACCGTCAGGTGGATGGGGCTGTTGAGGCTGAACAGCTTGCGGATAAAATCGAGTACCACCCTCGGCTTGGAGAACTCGTCGTCGGTGATTATGTAGCGGCTCTTGCCGACCTCCTTGAGGTAGTCGTCGATGAGCGTCTCGGCCTCGAGCACCAGCTCGTAGTTGATGGTGCACGGCACCACGAAGACGTCGGGGTTCTCGCGTTTCGCGCGGAGGTTGTGGATGTAGGCGTCGAGCCCCATCCCCAGCAGGCCCATCTTGAGCTTGCGCTCGACCGCGCCGGACCGCGTCCGCGTGCCTCCGGGGAAGAACATGTTGTGGTACCCGAGCTCGATGGAGCACCCCGCGTACGTCTTGAGCACGTCCTTGTAGAGCGCCGCCTTCTTGCGCCGGTCCACCTTGTACGCGCCCAGGTTGTGCATGAAGAACCCGAGCAGCTTGCTCGAGAAGAGGTTCATCCCCGCGCCGTAGGTGAACGGCGGCAGGCCCAGGCGGTAGAGGGCCCAGCCCAGCATCACGCTGTCCAGGTGGCTCTGGTGGGTCGCGACCAGCACGATGGTGCCCCTGCCCGCGAGGTCCTTGAACGCCTCGGTCTCGCCCTGGATTATCAGCTGGTCGTCCATGGTGTCGAACCCGCGGGGCAGGCCCTGCAGGAACTTGAGCGGGCTCATGGTGTTGAGCAGGCCGGTCAGCGCGGTGGGCATCTTACGGGTCGCAACGGCGTAAACGCGCGGGTCGAAGTGCCCGGAGACCTCGAGCGCGAAGTGGTTTATCAGCTCTCCCAGAAGCTCGCGCTGCTCCCCGGCGGAGGCTTTGCGGGCGCGCGAGTAGATCTGCTTGTAGTAGGGGACGAGGCTCTTGACCTCGTCTTTGCTTATAAAAATCTTATAAGGGATAAGTAATGATGGGGAAAAAGGATTGAGATGTGTTCATCCCTTTGCCTTTTTTACAGCGCCGGCCTGGTATTTGTAAGACATAATTGTACAAGGTCATCAATCACTGCCGTACCGGCACACATAACCGTATCAGCACCGCCCCAGTATATTTTTACCGTACCGTCGTCTTCAGGAACAGCGCCGCAGCTAAAAACAACATTGGGCACATAGCCGCTTACCTCCCAGGGATCCTCTGGCTGCAGTATCCACTGATCGGAAACCCCGATGATTTCTGCCGGATCATTAAGGTCATGCAGGGCCGCACCAAGGCGATATACCGCCCCAGCCATGGTCATAAAGACCCCATGGTAAATATGCAGCCATCCCTTGTCGGTCTTGAAGGGCGGTGCGCCGGGACCGATTTTCATTCCATCCCAATGATAGGGAACCGGCTTCATAATCACCCGTGAATCACCCCAGTGAACCAGGTCGGGGGAATAGGAAATCCAGATAGACCAGGGTGAAATTTCGGAATGCGGCCGGTCAAGACGCGCATACCTGCCACTGAACTTTACAGGGAAAATGACGACGTTGCGAAGGTCTGCCTGGGTTATAAGCGCAATGCGTTCAACTTTTTCAAAATCTCTGGTGCGCGCAAGGGCAGTCCGAACGCCGTGACGGGAACACGCGCTGTAGGTAAGCAGGTAGTCGTCCTCTACCGGGCAGATTCTCAGGTCCTCGACTCCGAACTCTTCATATTCCGCAAACATGTTACCCTTTGCAGGTATGAGAAAGGGTTTGGGATGGACAGTGAAGGAAAAACCATCATCGCTGTCGGCCCTGCCGATGATGGAGCGTCCGTTGTAACAGTGCGACCTGAACAGCATAATGTAGCGGCCGCCATGCCTGACTATGCCGGCATTGTGGACCGTGGCTACAGGGTAGGGGACATCATCTTTTGTGAGAATGGGATTTTTTTTATAACGTTTTATAATGGGATATTGAGTAGTCATAGTCAGTGTCGGTGGTCCTCTCTTTTCGTTTTTTCGAGAACCGTTTCATAGACCTGAATATATTCTTCAACCATACGATCGACCGTGAAATGCTGTTCAACACGGTGGCGGCAGCATACCCGGTCAATATCTTTTATGCGTGCAACAGCCCCTATTGCCTCATCCACTGTTTTTACGAGAAGACCGTTCTTGCCGTTTTCTATAAGTTCGGGCATGCTACCCCTGTTAAAGGCGATTACAGGAGTGCCGCAGGCCATGGACTCGATAACGGCCAGGCCGAAAGGCTCATTGAAATTTATGGGATGCAGAAGCGCGCATGCCTTGCCAAGCAGCCGGTTGCGCTGAACCGGCCCGGTGTTGCCGACATAAACCGCATTGTCGTTGTCCAGGTGCGGTTCGATGTGCTGGTGATAGTAGGCTTCATCCTGGATGATTCCCGCCAATATCAGCTTTTTATTGCAAGCCCTGGCAATTTCAATGGCCTCTCTGGCACCCTTGTCATGGTGAATGCGCCCGAAAAAGAGCAGATAATCGTCCGGTTCAGGCTGAAAATCAAACTGCTTTATATCTATGCCGTGATGGATGGTTTTGATATAGTCCAGATCCGGCGACCGGTCGGCATCGCTGATGGAAACATAGAACACCTTGCCGTTGTATTTCTTGTAAACCGGCAAAATCCCGGGCGATGAAAAGCCGTGAATAGTAGTAACGACCGGGGTGGTGGTAAGGCCGGTGTATGTCAGAGGTAGAAAGTCAAAATTGTTATGGATAATATCGAAATCTTCAGCATGCTCGAAGAGTTCCGAAATGTGCAGGCCCTCCCATACTTTTGGCATAATGGAGAGGTCTTCTTCATAGCCCCGCGCGCAAACGGCATGGAGCTTGCCGCTTGTTTGCGAATCACCGGTCGCAAAGAGGGTAACATCATAGCCGCGCGAGACCAGCCCCTCGGTCAAAAGGGAGACCACGCTTTCCCACGGGCCGTAATGTTGCGGCGGCGTGCGCCAAGCAATCGGAGAGAGCATCGCAATGCGCATAGCTAACCCTTTATGCTAACCGGGTGATTGGGAGACGATGATTGTTTGTAACTAGGGAATTTTTAGTTGACTTTGAGCAGTCGAAAGAAAAACGGGCCAAGAGGAATGAAATGGTAGACTCAGCTCCCTGATTTAGGTTAATAGAAATTTCCCCAAGCCCATCACAACATCCTCCTGTGGTCCAATCGTAGACAACCTGCCCGAGAGTGTTGTCTCCCAAGAACCAGTTGAATGCCTTGTGTGCTAATTCCCAATAATGCTTCTCGTTTGTTACCCGAAACATCGCGTTGAGAGCTACTATGGTAGCAGCGACATCCTCGGGCTGTTGGTCAAAATACTGTCTTGCCCCCCCCTTGGGGAACCAGCCACTTTGGCCAATAGGAATGTACATACTGTCCTCAAAGGTATGCTTAATTAAAAAGTTGAGGGTTTTTTCAGACACCTCGAAATATTTTCTCTCGCCGGTTATTCTGTATCCGAGGAGAAGGGCTTCTGGCAGGAGAGCATTTGAATATGTCAGACAAGGCTCGAACCACTCCCAGTCCTGTGAGTGATTTTTCTCGTATAGAGCCATGAGTTTTTCACAGTGGTTCTTTAATACGGCGAGAGTTCTCGGTTCTTCCCATCTCGAAAGCAAGCAATGGAGAGCCTTGATGTAAAAAGCGATAGCACGAGCTGAGGAGAAAGCAATGTCTTTCTGGAAACTCTGCTCAAACAAGTAATGGGCCTTTTTTCTCAAGGGTCCGGGGATTTGTTTGGTAGTTGAGACCACAGCAAGCGCATATAGTCCCCTGGCGCTGGCGTCTTCTGAGTATTCACGGCTATTCCTCTGTTCGTCAATAGTGCGGTTTGGATTGACATAGTTATCGAAATAACCATCGGGTTTGGCTACCCGAGAAAGAAAGTCGAGGTAGATGGAGACGAGTTTTAGTGAAGAAGAGGTTCTGTGTTGTTCATAATCGAGCGCGGCAACAACCAAAGCCCGGGCATTATCGTCTATGGTATATCCAGAGGAAAGATCCGGCTCGGCAAACTCGGCAAACTGAATAATGCCGAAGTTGTCAGTCAATTTAGCCAGATGCGTAAGCTTTGCGCGTGGAAGTTCCCTTTGTACCAGGGTTAGCTCCGGCACAAATTGAGAGAAATATTTCACGTAGGAAAGGGCAACATTTTGCCAGGTCATGTGTCTTGTGCGTAGATAAGATCTCCTGCTCATCTGCAGACGCAACTGATCATTGCTCAACAATTCAATGATGGCATCACTGAAAGCCTGTGGGTTCTTAAAGTCAACTAATACGCCTACATCATCAGTAATGTCCTCTCTGGCCTGGGCAAAAGCCGTGGATATTACCGGGCGACCGCTGCCAAGGGCGTAAGACAAAGTGCCGGAGACGGTCTGGTTTGAATCTAAGGAGGTAGAGAGATAGATATCGGTAGCCGATAGAAACTCTAGAAGGTCATCTAGATCATAATATGTGTTATCGAAAAGAACGTGTTTGCTCAAGCCGAGTTCGTAAACTTTCTCTATGAGAGAATTACGGTAACTTTCGCCTTCCTGTTTCACAACAAGAGGATGGCTAATGCCGGCGACGAGATATCGAACATTAGGGAACTTCCGTACTACCGGCGGCAAGGCCTCGATCACGTACTCGATCCCCTTGCCGGGGCTAAGGAATCCAATGGTTGAAAGGATCAATTTGCCAGAAAAGCCAAGTGCAGACTTGGCTTTCTTGGTATTTCTATAGGGAACATGGTGGATCCCGTGAGGAATAACTTGAATTCGATTAGGATCCAACCCGTAATCTCTTTCGAGAATCTTCTTTGAGTAGTGCGTCATAACGATTATTCCTTTTGAATATTTCATGATAGCTTGAACAACGTTGCGCATCCCTTCGTCTGGAGTGGGAAGAACTGTGTGTAGTGTGGCAACAACCGGTTTCTGAAGTTTTTCTAAAAAGAGAAGTATGTGTGAACCGTTTTCCCCTCCGAAGATCCCGAATTCATGCTGGATGTTGACAAGTCTTACCTTTTCGAGCCGGTTGAGCTTGTCGGCAGCATTAACGTAGTCTTTTTCACGGGGTTGACATATCTGGGATATTACTTTGTCAGGGTAGGGATAATGACTTACTTCAGTACGATTCATCGCAATAATCTTTGACCTAATCGACGGTTCGAACATCTTGTCAACAGCATTGGTAAGGTCAGTGGTAAAGGTGGCGATGCCGCACTGTCGCGGCGGGAAGGTAGAAACATAGACTATCCAGTATCTATTCTGCTGTTGGGGGCTCATAGTCTCACGGGCTTCTCTTGAGTTTGGTCAACAGCTCTGCCAGATCAACAGATCTCGCGGCAATCAACTTGTCGGCGGCGCCATAGTAAATATAGACACGGCCATTTCTAACAACTGCTCCGGTGGGGAAAACCACGTTGTCGACATTCCCAATCTTCTCCCATGTTTCTTCTGGTGAAAACAAGGGGGTTTTCAAGCGGCCTATTACTTTCAAAGGATCATCATTGTCTAAAGCCGGTATCCTTCATATGACGCCTCCAATGCCTACATCCTAGCACGATTTCGGCCTTTCCTACACGGTTGCCCGACGTTCTTCGCGTTCCAGCCGACCGACCTCTCCATGCCACCTCCAGGCCGCGTGATTTCCCGTTGTCGCGAGATAGTTGTCCCACATTTGAATCCACCCTGCTTTCTATTCCCGCCTTTCACTGGCTCAAGGCAGGCGCCCTCGCGCAGGCCCTGCCCAGGCGATGGATTCTCGACAGCATCGACCGGAACAGCTTCTCCGGAACAGCGACCTCGGCCATCTGGAAGATGATCATCCTTGAGTGGGAGACTATCTTGGCTCCAATCTTTATGAGCTTGAGCTGGATGCTGGAGAGCGACCAGTGCGAAACCTCTTTCGGGAGCGCGAAGCGGCGCATGAAGTTGCCCAAGTTGTACGCCAGGACGAACAGGGCGAGACGGACCTGGTTGGAGGAAAACCGAGAGCATGATAGCCTCGTCCAGGTAAGGGCATGCTTTCCCTCCTTGATGTCCTGTTCGCAGGTGCCCCGCTTGTTGTAGAACCGGACCACGTTCTCGGGAGTTCTGCTCATGTTCGTCACAATGAAGCCTATGCGGGGGAATAGCTCATCGATATGCCACTCCACCTTGGCTATGACCCGGCGTGAGCTTTTCCAGGAAGCTGCCCGGTATGAAAAGTCATGGAAAAATACCTTTGGCTTTCTGGATGGCCTTCCAACGGGCCTGGTCATCAGGTGGTCTATCTCATCGTAGAGTACGTCGTTTGCGGGAATCCTCACCGCGTAGAGGATTCCTTTGCCCTCCAGGTACTCGTACACATCCGGGGAGGCGAAGGCCGCGTCACCTCTGAGGTAGAGCTTCTTGTCCATCTCCTTGTACTTCTTAACGATGGGCTCTAGAAACTTCCGCCAGCCGTCAGCAGAGTGGACGTTGCCTGGACGCAGCACCGCCCCCTCGCAGTCACCGTAGTTGTTGAAGCAAAAGAGAGGGTGATAGCAGGTGGATTCAAAGAAGCCGTTGTAGGCCGAGCCCTCTTGGCTGCCGTAGACCGGTGACTCGGAGCTGTCGATGTCCAGTATCACTTTCTTCGCATTTGAGAGCAATACGGCCTTTTCTACCCATGCGCTGCTGAGGGAGGCGAGCGCGTCTATGTTCTGCTCTTGAGTAAGGATGTCCGTCTCGAAGCGGGACACCGTTCCCGAGCTTGCCGCCATCCTGTCGAGAGCCCTCTTTCCGATGACCGCCCTCATTGCCGGGTCGCGGGAAAGCCCCTCGTGATCGTTGGTGTCCTCGTAGCCCGCAAGACGAGCGTAAACCGACTGGCGAAGAAGTCCCGGTATCTGGTGCTGTATGTTCTTCCCGGTCCTATTGTCTTCTGTCAAATCCCCTGCCATCTCGGTGAGCCCCATCATCTCGTCCAGCTCTCTTACCGCTAGCAAACCCGCGTCCGTGGTTATCTTCGCTCCCCGGAATTCGAGCCCCAGATGGCGGTCGAAAAGGAGCCTGATACCCCCGTTTTTCGATGCACCCAATGGATTCTCGCCCCCTGAAGTACTACATGGCCAGTTTTTGGCTTACTGATGCATCCTTAAGCAAAGCAAGGGGAGAATCCTTCCCTTTCATATAATTTATGCGGGCTTTGTCCTTCTCGGTGCGAAGCCGGAGGCGCTCCTCGTAGAGCGTGTCGAACAGCGCCTGCTCGAGACCTTGCGCGGGTCGCGGGCGTAGTCGTCCATGACCCTGTGGGTCACCTCTACTACGGCCCGTTCCTTGTCCCTGTCGTCCATGCGCCGCTCCGCCATCGGGGTGGACTTGTCCCGGGAAAGGTCAGTGGTTGGTCGCTTCTGCGTCTCACCCGTGCATTGGATTATACACCCGCTCCCCGGGGCGACATCTAACCTTTTTCGGGCCGCTCGAGCGAGCCCGCAGGCGAGGGCATCATTTCACAACGTTAGCGGCGCCGCGATTTGCTAATATGTAATAGAGGAGGACGTATCTTCTCTCTGGCCCGGGTCACGGCGCGAGCGTCCCCGCCGGGCGAGCCGCGCGGACGTGGCGCGAATGTGAAAAAGGGAGCCTGGTCATGCTGGAGACGCTGGACATAGCAGAGGACCTCTCGAAGCCTTCGGAGCGGATATCCGCGATAAGGGCCGAGTTGCTGTCTACCCCTTACTCCATCTGCCTCGAGAGGCCGCGCCTGCTGGCCGAGTTCCGCAGGTCGCCGGAGGGTCGGGCTGCGCGCGCGGAGCACCCGCTGGTCAGGCGCGCGATGGCGCTCGCCTACATGTTCTCCCACCGCAAACCTCGTCTGTACCCGGACGAACTCATCGTCGGGAATATGACTTCCAAACGGATCGCGGCCAACTATTACATAGAGGGCGGCACCGTAAACATCCTCGAGGACATCTGGCGCCTCGACCGCAAGGCGACCGTCATCAGGATGGACTGGCCCGAGAGGCTGAGCATGCTCTACATCGGGCTTCGCGACATCTTCAAAAGCGTCGCGGGCAAGGCGCTGCTCCGGCCGGGCAGGTTCAGGCACTTCCTGGACTTCTTCATGGCCAAGCGCTACTTCATCACCGAGGAGTCGGGCATCGCCCACCAGGTCGGGGACTACGGCATGGTGGTGCGCGAGGGCTTGAGGCGCGCCGACGAGGAAGCCTCCGCGAGGCTCGAGTCCGGCACGCTTGCCGACGGCACGCCGCTGGACGAGGACAAGAAGGCATTTTTCCGCTCGGTCCGTATGACCATAGAGGGCATCAGGCGGATGGCCGGGAACCTCGCCGACGAGGCGGAGCGCGAGGCCTCCAGGCCGGGTGTATCGCCGGAGCGGCGCGCCGAGCTGCTCGATTCCGCGGAGGCCTGCCGGCACGTCCCTTACGAGCCGGCGCGGACCTTCCTCGAGGGGCTCCAGGCGGTGTGGCTCGTCCACGTCGCTCTAAACCTCGAGGACTTCGAGCAGGGCCTCTCGTTCGGGCGGCTCGACCAGATACTCTACCCGCTCTACCTCGCCGACCTCGCGGAGGGACGCCTGACGCCCGCGCGCGCAGTCGAGATGCTCGCGAGCTTCGGGCTCAAGACGTGCGAGACGATGCCGGTCTATTCGGAGCGCGTCGACCAGTTCTTCAGCGGCGCAGGCGTGGCGCAGGCGATAACCGTCGGTGGGACCGACGCCGAAGGCAACGACGTGTCCAACGAGCTGTCGAGCCTCATCCTCGACTCGTACGCGCAGATCCGCACCCGGGAGCCGGCGTTGCACGTCCGCATCCACCCCGGCTCGCCGCCATGGCTGATGGAGAAGGCGGTCGAGGTCATCCAGCTCGGGTGCGGCAGGCCGTCGCTGCTGGGAGACCCGGCGGTCGTAAAGGCCCTCGAGAGCGCGGGCATGAGCACCGAGCACGCGCGCGACTACGCGGTCATCGGCTGCGTCGAGATGGCGAGCCAGGGCCGCACCTACAACTCGTCTGACGCGGCGCTGTTCAACCTGCCGCTGTGCCTGGAGCTCGCCCTCAACGAGGGACGGCGTTTCCCCCGCGTGGGGCGCGACGAGCGGCGTACGCGGATGGGAGCGGCGACCGCACCGGTCGCATCGACGCGCACCTTCGACGACGTGGTGGCGGCGTTCCGGGCCCAGGTGGGCGACGCGGTCGGCGAGATGGTCAAAGTCATCAACTGGCTCGAGGAGGTCTACCGCGTCGAGAGGCCGACCCCCGTGAACTCCATCATCACCGACGGCTGCCTGCGTAGCGGCAAGGACGTTACCTGGGGCGGGGCGCTCTACGACCTCACCTCCATCCAGGCGGCGGGGCTGGCCGACGCGGGCGACTCGCTCTACGCCATCAAGAGGCTGGTCTTCGACGAGAAGCGCATGACCCTTCTGGAGCTGGCGCGCATCCTCAAGGACGACTTCCGCGGTCACGAGGAGCTGCGCGCCGAGGTCTCCAAGAAGTTCCCGCGTTACGGGAACGGCGACCCCGACGCGGACGCGATGACGCAGCTCGCGGCCGACGTCTTCACCGACGTGATAACGTCGCACCGCAACACGCGGGGAGGGCGCTACGTCCCGGGATTCTACTCGATGACGTGCCACCTGGGGTTTGGGCGTGTCACCGGAGCGCTGCCCGACGGGCGGCACGCCGGCCAGCGGCTGTCGAACGGACTCGCGCCGGTGGACGGTGTGGAGCGCTGTGGGCCCACCGCGGTGCTGAGCTCCGCCGCCTCGCTGGACAGCAGCAGGTGGAGCAACTGCTACGCGCTGAACCTCAAGTTCGATAAACCAGTCGTCCAGGGCGAGAAGGGGCGCGACGTGCTGACCGGCCTGTTCAACTCTTACTTCGAGCTCGGGGGCATGCAGGTGCAGGTGAACGTCCTCGACGCCGACATGCTGCGCGCCGCCAGGGACGACCCCACGGTCTGCCCCGACCTGGTGGTCCGCGTCGCCGGCTACTGCGTCTACTTCAACGACCTCCAGCCCGCCGTCAAGGACGAGATTATCGAGCGGACTGCACACGGGGCCGCCTGACAACAAGGGTCATTTAAGAAGGCGATTCTCAAACCCCCGGCGCGGTTTGCGCGGCGTCCGGCGAAACAGTATCCTGTCAAATGAGCGGCCACGTAGCTCAGCGGATAGAGCAACTGCCTCCTAAGCAGTAGGTCGTCGGTTCGAGTCCGACCGTGGCCTCCAGCCCGTTTGTCCCATTCTTAGGCG
>Ga0209226_10001166_pt1 | contig 12313 bp, 11 predicted proteins | sample BarGraNGADG00212_2_FD_184497 | JGI IMG/M metagenome (GOLD analysis project Ga0209226, IMG submission 184497) | Arctic peat soil microbial communities from Barrow, Alaska, USA - Barrow Graham LP Ref core NGADG0011-212 (SPAdes) (version 2) | ecosystem: Environmental > Terrestrial > Soil >...
AGCCAGATGCGCGGCCAGTTCCGGCGCCAGCCCTTGCGCATCCGCCGGGCCGACCAACGAACGGCAGACGCCCTCTAAAGAGACCAACCAATCCGACGGCAGAGCATGTGTCACAAGTACGAACGGCTGGGAAGAAACCGAAGAAACTGTTGACATCAGGAATCTACGCCTCCTATGGTAAAGGTGCGGACAAACCTACTACCGGCCGTGGGCCGCGATCGGCCGGGTCATTCTACTCAACAAGCCATAGTGAATCAAGAACGCGCCGCTGTACAGCGCGGAACAACACCGCTGAGACAAACCGGCCTTACACGGTTTGCTCCGTCATCGAGCCGTCAGCCAAACGGTGTTGACGCCTAGAAAACCCTGCTGTAGAATGCCGGTAAATGACAATTATCACTTTGACCACCGATTTTGGCCTGGCGGATGGCTACGTGGGGACCATGCAAGGCGTGATCCTGTCCATCGCGCCCGAGGCCCGGCTGGTTGATCTGAGCCACGCCGTGGCCCCGCAGAACATACGTCAGGCCGCCTACATCCTACAGCGTGCGGCGCCCTACTTCCCCGCAGGCACAGTTCACCTGGCAGTGGTCGATCCGGGCGTGGGCGGGGAACGGCGCGCCATAGCCGTGCGCGCGGGGGGCATGGCTTACGTTGGGCCGGATAACGCCCTGTTCAGCGCCGCCCTCGCGCAGCCCGGCGCGCAGGTTTTCGTGCTGGATCGCCCACAGTACTGGCTCCCGGATGTCAGCCGCACCTTCCATGGCCGCGACGTCTTCGCCCCGGTTGCAGCGCACCTGGCCCACGGAGTGCGTGCCGAGGACATGGGCACGCCTGGCGATGAAGCCCTGCGCTTTGCCATACGCGAGCCCGTCCGCCCTGCGCAAGATCTCATCCAGGGAGAGGTTGCCTACGTCGACCACTTCGGCAACCTGATCACCAATATCCCCGGCGCCTGGCTGGCCGAGGGCCATTGGCGCTGCCAGGTCGGCGGGCACACGATCCATCAGCTCTCCACGGCCTATGCCGGGGTGGCGCCCGGCACGTTATTGGCCCTGGTCAGCAGCGTCGGGACCGTCGAGATCGCGCAACGCTCGGGCAGCGCCGCTCAGAAATTGGGAGTAACCGCCGGCGAGCCGGTTACGCTTCGGCTCGCCGGCTGAGCTCGCGACCGTCAGACTGACGAAGGTACTGGTCGACCCTACTACCCACCGACACCAAGGACGGTATCCCATGGAGAAATTCGTGATCGAAGGCCGGCAACCGCTGGCGGGCGACGTCAAGCCGGCGGGAAACAAGAACGCGGCTTTGCCGATCCTCGCGGCGGTGCTCCTCAGCGAAGAGGGCATCACCCTGCACAACGTGCCACGCATCGGCGACGTGAGCACGATGCTGCTTTTGCTATCCGAAATGGGGGTGAGCGTCAAGGACGAGGGACCAACGCTGACCCTCTGCTCGAAGGACGCCCAGTTCGCGAAGCTGCGTACCGACCTGTTCCAGCAGATCCGCGGCTCCATGCTGCTGGCCGGGCCTATGCTCGGCCGTTTCGGCTGCGCCACCGTGCCCCTGCCCGGCGGTGACCGGATCGGCCGGCGCCGCGTCGATACTCACCTGCTGGCGCTTGAGTCATTGGGCGCCAAGGTCGACTTCGACCACTACGAGTTCAAAATATGCTGCGACAGCCTGCACGGCGCCGATATCCTGCTGGATGAGATGAGCGTCACCGGCACCGAGAATGCCGTCATGGCAGCCGTGCTGGCCAAAGGCAACACCATCATCCGTAACGCCGCTTCCGAGCCGCATGTCCAGGACCTGTGCCGCCTGCTTAACACGATGGGCGCGCAGATCGAGGGCATCGGCAGCAACCAGCTCGCAATCCAGGGTGTCGAGCGCCTGCGCGGCGGCGAGTTCGCCATCTCGCCCGACTACCTGGAGGTCGGCAGCTTTATTGGCTTGGGCGCCGTCACACGCGGGGAGATCCGCATCCACGGCGTCGTTCCCGAGCACATGCGCATGATCAACCTGGTCTTCGAGGACCGGCTGGGCGTGAACATGCATCTGGAGGGTGACGTCCTGGTCGTGCATGACGAGCAGAACCTGTGCGTCCGTGAGGACATCGGCGGCGCGGTGCCAAAGATTGACGACGCTCCTTGGCCCCAATTCCCGGCCGACCTGATGAGCATTGCCCTGGTGGTCGCCACGCAGGCGAAAGGCACCGTGCTGATCCATGAGAAAATGTTCGAGAGCCGGCTCTACTTCGTAGACAAGCTAATCACGATGGGCGCCAAGATCATCCTGTGCGACCCGCATCGCGCCGTCATCGTCGGTCCGTCGCTGCTGCACGGCCAGGAAATGAGCAGCCCGGATATCCGGGCCGGCATGGCGTTGTTGATCGCCGCCCTGGCAGCGCGCGGCACCAGCGCAATCCAGAATGTCGGCCAGATCGACCGTGGCTACGAAAAGATCGACGCCAAGCTGCGAGCCCTGGGCGCAAAGATCGAGCGCATAAAGGCGTGATGCGCGGTTCACGGATCACGCGGCATCACTTTTCAGACTGGAGGTCATATGGCCAACGCCCTTATCGTCGTTGACATGCAACGCGGCTTCATGTCCCCCGAGGGCACGCTCTATTGCGGGGACGCGGCGCGCCAGATCATCCCCCGCGTGCGCGAGTTGGTCGAATCAGAGGCGGCGCGGGGCAGCCTGATCGTCTTTACTGCGGACACACACACGCCCGACGACAAGGAATTCGCGATGTTTCCGCCCCACTGCGTGGTGGGAACCTCCGATGTCGAGATCATCCCCGAGCTGGCAGCGCTGGCCGCACAGCACACGGTGCTGCCAAAGCGGCGTTTCTCGGCCTTCTTTGAGACCGATCTTAGCCAGCGCCTGGCCGCCTTCGGTCCCGAGCGGATCATCGTCGTCGGCGATTGCACCGACATATGCGTTCTTCACACTGTCGCCGATGCGCGTAACCGCGACTATCCGGTCGAGGTGCCCAGCGCCTGCGTCACATCCTTCGACGCTAACGCGCACGTCTGGGCGCTGAAACACATGGAGAAGATCCTGGGCGCGCACGTGATCTAAGCGCAGGCGCAAGGCAGAAAGGTAACCAATGGAGACGTTCCGTAGCCTGGGGAGCATTCCGGCCTACATCGGAGAGGACAAAGCCCGCATCCAGGAGCTGGCCGGCCGCAGCACGGGGCTGACGAGCCACAGCCTGGCCGTGATCACCCATCCGCCCGCCAGCGCGGCCCGCACGCATCACCACACTGTGGCCGACGAGATTTACCTGGTCCAGTCCGGCCGCGGCCAGATCCGCGTGGACGCCATCACCCGCCAGATCTCCCCCGGCGACGTCGTCGTGATTCGCCCGGACCAATGCCACAAAGTATGGAACGAGGGTCCGGAAGACCTGGTCCTCGTCGTCACCTGCGCCCCCGCCTACCAGGTCGACGAAGTCGTGTGGGACGAATAACAAAGAAGGCAGAAGGACGGGAAATCCTTCTGCCTTCTGTATTCTGCCTCTGGCCCTTCTCTAGCCCTTTCCCCCCGCGGCCGGTGTGAACACGGCCATCAGGCGGTCCAGTTGCTCGTAGACCCAGTTCTGCCGGAAGCCGGCCAGGACTGCCACCAGGTAGGGCAGGATGCGCACTGCCGTCGCGGCCTGCGGATTGGTCAGGTCGACCTGCACCACCAGGAACCCCCCGGCGAGCACCAGGAACATGATCCCGCCCAGGACCAGCCCCATTAATGGCTGGACCAGGTACCACAGCGAGTACTGGCCGTCGAAGTCCTGCAGGTTGGCTACATGCCACCAGAGCATGTAGAGCGCCCCGATCACGCCACCAATGCCGCCCCACATCATTGTGCTCCAGAAAGGAAAGATGTCGGCTGCCGTCGGTCCGCTGATGCTGCCCAGCCGGTTGAGCGCCGCGGTCATCGGCGCAGCCATCACCAGGCCGGCCAGCAGAACCACCGCCCAGCCCACCTGGTAGAGTAAAAGCGATATGCCGTAGCGGGTCCCGTCGTGCCGGCTTTTACGCGTGCGCTCGAGCATTGCTTTGACCTCGCGCGTCCGGTATTCGGCGTTGACGTACTCTTCGGGGTTCTCGATCAGTGTTTGGCGTGCGTCGTGCAGCATCTTCAGCATCTGCTCGCTGTTGGCCGGCGGGCTGGCAAAATCCGTGCTGATCTGCTGATAGAGCTCGTCAATCTGCGCGTGCAATCCCTTCAGCCACGCCGGGTCGATACTCGCCAGGATGGCCGCGCGCTGCTGGTCGGTTAGCTGGCGAGGCGAGGGCATGGGGCCGACCTCAGCCGGCTGGCCCGGCCCGATCACGCTGCGCCCTCCGGCGGGCGGCGGCTGGACGCCCGCAGGCCCGGGTCCCCCGGCAGTTTCGACCACGATCGCGCCGATGCGCTGCCTGGGCGCCGCCAGCGACCGGTTTGCGCCCGCGGCTCCCGGCTGTGCCACCACGGCAGGTGATGTCTTGCCTACCCGTGCTAGCGCAGTTGTGGCCGGGCTCTGCCCGTCCGTCGCTGGGCGGCCGGCCAGGGCGGGTTCCCCAGACTGCCCGGCGGACATACCCACTGCTGCCGGCTCGACGCCGCCGGTCCCCGGCGCGCCCGCCATTGCTTTCCGAACTGGCGGCACGTCGATGTTCCCGAGTCGCGCGTCAGCGGTGACCCTGGCTATGGCTGGAATTGCCGCATCGCCCGGGCGGGTGGCATCTCCTGATTCTACATCCACTGTCACCCCGTTGCCATCGCCCGGCCGCGTAGCCGCTCCGGCAGCGCGGCGGGCCTGTGGAGACTGGTTTCCGGTTGCGATTGCCGCCACTTCGTTGTCCAGAAGGGCGGCCAGGTCTGTGCTGACGAGTTGGTCGGCCACAGACGCGCCTTCCGACCGGTTAAAGAGCGCGTCAAGCCCGCGCCCGCGTGTTTCGCGCGGACCGGCAGTGCTGCTGGCAGATGTGCTCATGGCTATTCACCTTGCTGAGAGCAACGAACAACAAAGACAACAATATTATACCATATTTTTCGTCAGATGGGACCAGGCAATTTTGCCAATCAGATAATATCTACAGCGGGGACCACGTCAAAGCGGAAACGGTTGCGGAATCGGCGCAGGACGCGCAGCACGGGGCGAGCCAGGACAAGGACGAGAACTGCGTTGCCGGCGGCCCGACCCAGGTCCCACCACAACGAGGTCGCGACATAGAAGACCAGGTAGGCGCGTATGGTCGGCCAGAGTGACAGGCCCGGGCGCCAGGTGTCCGTGCCGGCGATGCCACCCGAGAGGAAAGGCCAGAACCAGAGGTTCATGATCGCACCGAAGACAAAGCCCAGCAGCCCTCCCCAGATGGCAAGCGCGAGCGGTTCCGCCTTGCTCCCACCCGTGCGCCCACCCGGCAACAGGCCGGAAAGCAGCCCGACCCAGGCCGTCGCAAACATCTGGTAGGGCAGCCAGGGCCCAACCCCGCCGCCGATGAGGGCCGAGACCAGCAGCGACAGGGCGCCCAGCAGAAAGCCAAACGTCGGACCGTAGGCATAGCCTACCAGGATGGGCAGCACGAAGATGGCCGAGAAGCCGGCCGGCCCGGGTAAGGCGCGCAATACGGCGTTGAGCGCCACCAGAATGCCAAGCAAGGCCGTCAACTTGCTGGTCATCTGCTGCACATTGAGCCCGGCCAGTGCCGCCACCAGGCACAGCCCGATCAGCAGCACCGTCAACAGGGGCGCGTCGGAGGCGTGCGCCATCATCGATCCGCCGGAGGCCGGCAGAGCCGGCAGAAAGAAGGGATACAGGAAAGCCGCCAACCCCAGCAGACTGGCCAGAGCGAGGATCAGGCCAGGGGTGACGCGTGATAGACGATAAGTGAGGCGCGAGGCATGACTTGTCATCGACCGCTATTCTTCCGTGACCCTCGGCGTTCCGTCCCTCATCCCTCCGCCTTCATCTCGCGCAGCACGTCCTCGACGACCAGAAACCGCGGGTCGCGGAAGAGCTTGTTGATCTGTGACGAGAAGACTTGCGAATCGCTCATCACCGCGCGGGCCGGGCCGTCCACCACTACCTCACCTTCGGCCAGCAGGACCACGCGATCTGCACAGGCGGCGACCAGTTCCACGTCGTGCGTCGCCATGATGACGGTGCGCCCCTCGCGCTTCAGATCGAGCAGCAGCGCCGCCAGCGCTTCCTTTTGGGCATAATCCAGGCCGCGCGTCGGTTCGTCAAGCAGGATCACCTGCGGCCCGGCCACCAGGATGGCCGCCAGCGCCGCGCGTTGTTGCTCGCCGCCGCTCAGATCGCGCGGGTCGCGCCCGCCCACTTCCGCCAGCCCCAGTCGCTGTAACAAGGCCCGGTCGGCCGCCGGGTCGGGGCGCAGATGATGGCCGCGTCGCGTGAAGCTGAGTTCTTCGTCGAGCGTTTCCTGGAAGAGCAGCGTTCCCGGCTGCTGCGGCACGTAACCCACATAACGGATGATGTCGTCCATCTCCGCTCGCTGAGTGTCCAGCCCGGCGACCGTGACCCGGCCTGCACCCGGCTTGAGCAAGCCGACGATCTGTTTGAGCAGCGTGCTTTTCCCGGACCCATTGCGTCCCATCAGCGCCACAAACTCGCTCGGCCCCGCCTGAAACTTGACATGACGCAGGGCCGGGCGCCCGTTGTAACTGTAGTCGACGCCGTCCAAAACGACCGTAGCCGCGGGCGACGGCTGGGCGACGGGCAGAGCCGCGGAAGGTGACAAAGGCTCGCCGCGCCCGCGCGCCCTGCCTGGCCCGCTGTCTTCCGCCAGTCCAAGGCTGCTCCGCTCGCCCGCCTCCGCAGACCTGAAGAGGGACCGGGCAAACACCCGCCCCTCCTTGATCGTAAGTGGCAGCGGCTGCCAACCGAGTGCGCGGCCGAGGCGCACGAGCGGAGGGACCAGGGGCAACTGGGCCAGTATGGCGCGCGGATCGCCCATCACCGGCGGAGCGCCTGAGGCCGGCAAGTAGAGCACGCGGTCCGCGTACTGTATGACCCGCTCCAGCCGGTGCTCGCTCAGGATCACGGTCAAGCCCAGGTCCTCGTTAAGCTGGCGCAGCGCGACCAGGACTTCCTCGGCCGCCTGCGGATCCAATTGCGAAGTCGGCTCGTCCAGCACCAACACTTCCGGTTGCAGGGCCAACACCGAAGCAATCGCGACCCGCTGCTTCTCTCCACCCGACAGGCTGCTTATGCGGCGACCGCGCAAGTGGGCGATCGCCAGTTGGTCCAGCACTTCCTCGACGCGCTTGCGCATCGTGGCTTGCGGCAGGCCAAAATTCTCCATCGCGAAAGCCAGCTCGTCCTCGACCGTATCGACCGCGAATTGCGCTTCAGCATCCTGAAACACGAAACCCACCAGATCGGCCATGCCGCGCGGCGCGCGCCCCACGGGATCGCGGCCGAACACACTGGCCCGGCCCGCCCAGCGGCCGCCGTAAAAGTGCGGCACCAGGCCGTTCAGACTGCGCAAGAACGTCGATTTGCCTGCGCCCGATGGCCCGACCACCAGCACAAATTCGCCGGGCTCGATGGACAGGCTGAAGTCCGCCAGCACCGGCACGGTCTGGTCAGGGTAGATGTAGGACACGTGATCGAGCTTTATCATGGTTGGATCGCTTTCGCCTCGGCGCCGAGCAAGAAGGCCGGCGCCACCGCCAGCAATGCCGCCAGGCCGACCACCGGCTGGAACGCCGGCCAGGGCGAATAGGGCGGGTAGGGATAGTAGAACAGCCAGTCGGCCCGGAGCAGCCACACCGCCAGCCAGATCATCCCGGCCAGCAAACTGGCGCCCAGGATCAGCCGGTCAGGGCGGTTCCAGTACCAGCGCCGGTACTGCGAACGGCGGACGCGCCTGCCCTGGTCCCAGAAACTCCAGCCCAGTGCCAGCCCGCCGGCCGCCAGCAACGACCCGGCCAGCAAGCGGCGGTCGGGCAGGAAGCCGAGGCACGCCAGGCCGCTGGCCAGCGCTGCCAGCCCGCCTAAGATCGCGAGCTGCTGAGCCAGCCGCCGCCAGTGGCTGCTCGGCTCGATCGCGCCGCCGAAGCCACGCGCTTCCATCGACTCGGCCAGCCGCATCGCCCGCTCGAGCGCGGTGATGAGCAGCGGCATGATCAACGGCAGCAGGTCACGCAGGCCGCGCACGCGGTGGCCGCGCACCTGTTGAGCCTCACGTATTGTCTGCCAGGCAGCGACCATCTGCGGCACGAAGCCGACGGCGATCGCGCTGACCACGCCCATCTGGTAGATGAAAGCGGGCGTCATGCGCAGCAGACGGGCCTGATCCACGGCAACGTTGAAAACCGCAAATGAGAGCAGCAGGGTGATGATCTGTAAACCGGTCGTCAGTCCATAGAGCAACGATTCAGCCGTGATCGGCCCGCCGACCACCGGCCAGTTAGCCGGCAAGCTCAGCAAGACCAGGTTACCCTGGTGTGAGGTCAGGGCAGAGAACGGGATGGTTAACAGCCACAACGCCGCGCCGAAGCGCACGAACGCACCCCAACTGCGCGCCAGGGGGCTGCTCTGTCCGAGCGCCAGGTAGGTGATCCCGACGGCCAGCAACACCAGGCTCAGATAAAGCGGGTTGCGCGTCAACAGCGCCGGCAGGGCAGCGGCTGCCAGCCAACCAGACCAGGCGACGGGATGATGCTCAGACGTCACGGATTGCATTTTAACACATTCCAGCGAACGCAGATCGTCTTCACGCTCTGCGGCGCAGTACAACGAAGGCTCCAGCGCCCAGCAAGACGAGGGCAATCGCAGCATAAGCCGCGTACTGCAGGAGCGCTCCGGGTCCGGCCGGCGTAGTCGTGGCGGCGGATGTCTGCGAGCCCGGCAACGCCACGGCGCCGGCCTTGCAAACATCCGCGAAGGCGACCGCCGGCGGCTCAGTGGCGCTTGAGAAGTTTCCCGACCCCCAGGACCAACCCTGTAAGTCGCCGTCGGTCACCTTCACGGCGGCGGCGCCGGCCTGAGAGTAGAGCCAGGCGCCGCTGTGCCATAAATAATAAGCCCAGTACTCGCACTGGCTGCCCGTGCAGCGGCAGAAACAATCCTGCGATGGGTAGCGGCAGCCCTGGTCGTTGATGCTGCAAATGGCGCCGCCGAGTGCGCCGCCGGAATCGACGATGCTCTTGAACCCCGATCGCTGGAGCAATTGCTCGCCGGTGATGGCCGGCTCACTGAATGAGACGCACGCGGTCTGAACTTTGCCATTCGCAAAACGCACGACCAGTCCAGCCCGGTGCGTTCCGGGCGCGCCGGCGTCCGGGTTGGCAGTCCCACGACCGGCCTGCGCGAGGGCGGGGCCCGCGCCGACTGTCAGCAGGAACATCAACACCAGGCCCACCAGCGCGCTGCCGGTGAAGGCGCCCATCTAGGCCCTGCTCGCCAGGCCGCGCCAGGCCAGGAAACCGGCCGCGAACAACAGGACTCCGGCCAGGGCAAAAGGCGTGGCGGAAGCAGAGCCGCCGGTCGTGGGAAGCGCGGCCGGCGGACCGGCTGGCGGAGCCGCCTTGGTCGCCGTCACGGTCGCGCTGGATTGCACGGTCTGCGCGCTCGCCGGCTGCGCCTTGATCTGGGCGAGGGTCATGAGGGGCGGCTGGTCAGTTGGGTTGAAGCTCGCATCCAGCCCACTCCAGATAAAGCCCTCGACGGCGCCATCCGCCGGCTTATAGGCGCCGACGCCCTCCTGAGAAGCGACCCATTTGCCCGTCTTCGCGTCCAGATGATAGTAGGCCCAGAAGTGCTGCTTGTCGCAGAAGCAGTTGGTGCTCGGGCAGCCCGTATCGTTGATGCTGCAAACAGCCGGCCCGAAATCGCCGTTGGTGCTGACAAGCTTGACGGACGCCTTCTGCAACGCGTCAAAGGCCGTTGCCGTGATCGGAACAGTCACAAGCTCGGCGTGAACCTTGCTGCCGGGTAGAGCGATGACCACGCCCACCTGTTTCGTGCCTGCCTGGGCGAGCGCGACTCCGGCGAATATGGCCAGGAGCGCCAGGGTGAGAGACAAAGATGCCAAGAGCCGACGGTACATGGGTGTCCTCCACAAAGTTTGGTGTTTGGCTTGGTTGGCTATGCTCGGCCGGCATCCACGCTATTTGGTCGCGCCGGCCAGGTGCACGGGCAGATAGAACGGCTTGCATGCCTGTCCATTGTCTTTGAACTCGGCCAGCGCATCGAGTGCGTCAAGCGTGGCCACCAGGCGGCTTTCCTGGTGGGCCGGGTCATGCGTGTAGACAAAGGCCCCGCTCGGCTCCTGGAACGCCAAGAGACTCTCCAAAGCGCTGGGGCCGCCGGCGCCAGGACGGATTTTGGCCGGGTCCAGCCCGGCGGCGATCAGCCCGGCGACCGCCAGGGCGGTTGAGTTGGCGTTAGCGGGGCCGGGCACCGAGCCGGTCGCCCAACCGTCGGCGGTCTGCTGCTTCGCCAGGAAATCCAGCGAGGGGACAAGCGCCGGCGAGCAGTGCATGCCACCGTACCTCGCCAGTGTCTGCAGGACTCGCCCGGTCGTATCCACATCGCTCGCGCTGGCATCAAACGACCAGAACCAGCTGCCATCCGCGCGCCGGGCCGCCAGCAAGGCGTCGAAGGCGGCCGGTGGGACGGTGACCCTGGCAAGGGCCAGCCCCTCGACCGCCAGGGTGTGGCGAAACAACAAGTCCGGATTGTAACGCCCGCTGGCCGGGTCATAATCGGCCTGAATGATGCCGATCACGTCCAGCCCGGCGACGGAGCGAGCGTCCCCGCCGGCAACCGCCACGGCGCGTGCGATCTTGCCGGCCTGCCCGGCGTCCGTTCCCACATAGGCGGGAGTAAGAGCCGCCAGCGCATCCAACGCGCTGTGGCCGTCGACGGTCCAATCTTTGCCGGCCGGGTCCTCCCCCAACCGGGCGAGGATAAAGACCGCATCCGAGGTCGCGGCAGCGCTGCTCGGGTTGCCCGGCGCCCCGCTGAAGCCTCCATCCGGCAGTTGTTGCGAATGCAGCCAGGCAACGGCCCGCCCGATGGCGCCCTCGATGGCCTGTCGGTCGGGCGCGGCTTGCTCCCGACCGTTCAACGGAACCCCATTCCGTCCGACGACCGGCGGCCCGGAAACCGTCGCCTGCGCTGACAGCTTTGAGGGAATCCGCGCAGGCAGCAGACCTCCGGGCACGGCCGCCAGCAGGAGGATGAGGATGAACGCAATCAGTGCTTGCATACGAGACTTGGCCTTGGGAACAAAAAAAGCCCCGGGCAGGGGCTTCAAGTGCCTCCGCCGGAGGCCAAATAAAAACCCCTTGCCTGCTTTGACAAGGGGAGTTGAGACGGTCCGCCGTCTGACTGGCGGCTGTTCCAACTCCCTTTACTTCGAAGGGTGTCGAGAACGGGCAGAGGTGGGTGTTCTGGCTTGCCAGTCAGACTGACTTACAGTTGCGGGACAGCGCCGGCCTTGCACCGGCTTCCCCCAATAATCCCTGCCCATTTACTTTCTTATCTTTTACATTCTTCTACGCGCAGCATAACACAGGGACTGTTGGGTGTCAAAAACGGAAATGGCGGAATGGCGGTAAGGCGCCCGGTACCTAACTGTAAGCCAGCCGTCTAGCCCAATTTGGCTCTATCTGTTATAATGAATTCCGGAAAAGGTGTTTGTGTTGCCGGAGGCGAAAGAAGTGAATTCTACTTGGAAACGAAACGGCGTGGTATACGTGTTGATTCTGATTGCGGTGGGCGCCCTGTTTTATAGCGCCCGGCAGTCATCAGCCCCAGCCGCCGAGAAGGACCTGACCGACGTCGCGACGCTGATCGACCAGGGCAAAGTCGACAAGATCACTGTGATGGGTGATCAGCTGGAAATCCAGTTGGCTAACGACAAACCCGGCAAAACGTACGTCTCTCACAAAGAGACCGGGGTGGCGCTGACCAGTGCCCTGCTCAAACTTGGCGTGCCTGCCGACAAATTGGCGCAAGTGGATATCAAGGTAGCTACGCCGAGCGACATCGGGAGCTGGCTGACGATCCTGGGGACGCTCTTGCCGGTCGTTCTGATGGCCGGGCTATTCTTCCTGATCCTGCGCCAGGCGCAGGGCTCGAATAACCAGGCGATGTCTTTCGGCAAGAGCCGGGCGCGCATGTTCACGGGTGACAAGCCGACGGTGACCTTCGCGGATGTGGCCGGGGCCGAAGAATCGAAGCAAGAGCTGCAAGAGGTGGTGGAGTTCCTCAAGGAGCCGCAGAAGTTCGCCTCGCTGGGGGCGCGCATCCCCAAGGGCGTGCTGCTGGTCGGCCCGCCAGGCC
>Ga0209226_10001167_pt1 | contig 12297 bp, 9 predicted proteins | sample BarGraNGADG00212_2_FD_184497 | JGI IMG/M metagenome (GOLD analysis project Ga0209226, IMG submission 184497) | Arctic peat soil microbial communities from Barrow, Alaska, USA - Barrow Graham LP Ref core NGADG0011-212 (SPAdes) (version 2) | ecosystem: Environmental > Terrestrial > Soil > Wetlands...
GTCTCTCCGCCTTCGGCCGGCTCGTCGCTCATACCTGCCTCTTTGTCGGTGAGATACCTACCACCGTCCCACTTCCAGCCTGGCTGCGATATCCCTGGCGAGAGCTGGCAGTGCTTCCTGATTTGGACTTTCGAAGAACTGCTGACCACCGTTGCGTCTCCCAACACTTACGGGGGAGACTATCCAAGTATTGGTAATGTCGATTATGGTTGGCCGGTCGCCGTTCCGTAAAGGCTGGCCGCCTCTACGGTTTGCGCTGCCGGCACCAGGCTGAGCCCGTCACGGTCCGCTTGCGAGATGCTCTGGTAGGCCCGGCGACAACGTCCGGCCAGGGTCAGATCCTCCAACGCCAGCCCACCCACGATGCGGACGAAGATGACGGACAAAGGATCGCGGGAGGCAAGCAAGGGTATGCCGCGCTGCCGGGCCGGGTTCCCCAGCCGGGAGTTGCTGCCTTCGGGCGTGACACCGAACTCGACGTCACCAGCATCCCGCGAGAACCGGGAGATGACCTCGTAGTTCGCCGCCGGCCTGGCGCGCGTGTAGCTTTGCTCCAAAAAGGCAAGAGGCAAATGATCGCCCGCATCGGACGCAGGAGCCTCGGTTTCTCCAAACAGTGTGCGCTCGATGTCGTATTCCCGCGCCACCTGCCGGACCAGCCCGGCATGGCCAGCCAGCAGCGCTTCCCGGCGACCCAGGTAGCGGGTCGCCAACGCCGCATAGTCACGATACACCGCGGCCAGGGCCGAACCGCCGGCAGGCCGGTCAGGATCCGGCACTCCCGTCGCACCGATCTTCGCCTGGTCGATCCGGGCCCGCAAGATCGCTTGCACTCGGGCGCTCGGGCCATGCTCCCGCCGCTGGTGGTGCAGGGGCGCCCGACCCTGGACGAGCCAGCAGCGACCGAACTCGCCGCGACTGTTTTCGCCTTGCGCCGTCGCCTGGGTGATCTGTTCTCGAACCGTTTGCCACAGGCGGTCGCTACCATGCGCCAGGCGCAGGTGCGCGCTACCGGCCTGCGACGGCAGCCGGCCGGACACACCATCGCCGGCTTCCGCCCAGGCAGCCAGCTCGGCGATAGCTTCCTCGATACTCGCCTGTAGCGCAGCCAGGTCGGCATGGAGCTGCTCGTACAGACGAACGAGTGAGCAGTGCAAACGGCGGCGGGCATGTTGCGCCAGATGCTCCCGCGCGAGCAGGATCCAGTCGCGCTTCAACCGGCGAACGCGCCACGTGGCGATGGTCCACGCGGCGCGGGCTGAGACAAGCGCTACCGCCAGCGCAGCCAGGACCGCGGCGACCAGCTGGAGGGGAGAAATGGGCACTGTGGAGCGCCACACGAGCCAGCCTGCGAGGATCGATGCGGCCACCAACCCCAGCGCGCCGCCAGCCGCGCTTGCTTCCCACTCAGATACACCCCCGGCACCGAGCGCGTTCCACTCGCGCCGCCACAGCGCCATCCTGCCCTGCTGACCGCCGGCGCTCTCGGTGGGCATTTTCGCACGCGCCAGGTCCCCGAGCACAGACTCGATCTGTGCGGTCCAGCGGGCTGCGCGGACGCGCGCCCGCAGCAGGCCGGGTGAAGCGCCACAGATGTCTTCGACCAAGCGTGCGACCGCGGCGGCGGCCGCGCGGGGCGCGAGGCCGTCGCTGGCCGCGAGGGCGCCGCCGGGCGCCCCGCCCTGCTCCAGGCCGGTGTCACCGGACGGCGAAGCCGGCGGCCCGGGCAGCGTGCCAGAGAGCCCCCAGGCCATCTCGGCTGCGTCACACAGCCCATCCAATTCGGTGGTCGCCTCGGCCAGGCGACTCTCGGCGATCTTCCGCCAAAGCGCTGCAGTCTGTGCCTGCCTGAGTTGCCTCGCCACTGCGCCGGGCAGCAAGAAATCCTCGGCAACGCGCAACCCGGCCAGCCAGCCGGGCCAACCGGCAGCGCCCGGTTCCGCGGGGCCTACAGGCCCGCCCGCAGGCACGCCTGCAGCGGCTGTGCGATCGAACGCCAGCGCGGCCCCCGCATCCATGGCGCAGGCCAGCGCGTCGGCATGGGCCGCGCCGAGATCGGCGAGGGTCGTTCCGTCTTCCCCAGCTTTTTCAGTTGCCGCCAGGACCTCGCTGCAAATGAGCTGCTGCTGCTCGCCGACGATGGCCGCCGCGATGTATTCAGCCAACGGCACGTAGTCGCAGGCCGTGCCCAAGGCGCTATAGGGGAAGGCGCGACCGCCAACGACCTCGGCGGCCAGGCGTTCTTCAACCAGCTCGGCGCCCCCGGTGACCAGAAAGGCTTCCAGCGCATTGCCCACCAGGACGGCGAGCTCCTGGGGACTTTGCGCCAGGGCCTGGTTGTTCTTTTCGCGGTCTACGAGATACACCGCATCCAGAAGTGGGCCGGGGCCTGGCCGGTCCGCGTCTGGCCGGTCGCCAAGCGGCCGGTCGGCCGCCCCTACCAATTGCAGCAAGGCCGCCGCACCGGCGCCCGGCCGGGCCGGCCGGATCAAGGTCTCCAACTCCTGCAGCGCGACGTGCACGGCCGCTTCCTCGATGGCGCGACTGGCTCCGCCGGCGAAGGACCCGGTCTCGAAAAAACCGACCACCCGGGCGATGTGGCGGGGACCAAGCGCCGCCACCAACTCGGCGAGCACCGGCCACATAAGAGCGGTCGCGTGGGCCTCGGCCAGCGAGGCGACCACATAAATGGTCGTTTGCACGAAGGGATCATACGGTTGCGCCCCGTCCAGCCGGGTGGCATCGATCACCTCACGGACCAGTGCACCGGCAATCGCCGGCGCCAGATCCAGCCCGAGACAGCACATGGCGGAGCGCGCCGGCAGGACGGGACCGGTCAGGCTGGTACCGCTTGACATCGGGACCAGCGCCAGTGACTGCACGACGCCTGCTTCCTGCGCACACCGCAGCAGGCGCGACCCCTGCAGCTCGGACTCGGTCAGGCCCTGGGCTGCCGCGCCGGCGGGCCACTTCTGGAACGCTTCCAGCAGTCCTTCCAGGTAGCCGGGGGGCGGACAGTGATCGGGGGCCGGGCGCACAGCCTGTACCTCCAGGCGCACCTGCTCACCGGCCACCGCGTGCGCCCCGGGCACGATGGCTGCGAAGGCGGTGAGCCGGTCCAGATCAGGCAGCGACGCTGCTGTCTCGAGCGCCTGCCGTTCCTCCTGAATCAGGCCCAGGCGCGGCCAGACATGGAGCATCGTCTGGAGGCCCCAGCCACCAAAACAGACTACCGCGGCCCGGCTGTGGTTCGCGGCGAGCGTACCCGGCATTCCCCCCGGCCCGTGGATGCTCATGGACTGGGCTTGCGGCGGGGAGTGAGCGCTTTGGACCCTGCCGGCAGATCAGCAGGCACAGGCTGCCCGGCCGGCCTGGTGACAGGCGGGGTATATACTTCAGGGAAGTCGGCCCAGTCGGCCTGCAAATGCAATGCCCGGCGGTCAAAGATCCCACTCATATACTGGCCATATAGCTCGGCCATGCTGTCCAACTGCATGAGAGGCAGGCCGTGCACGATGTGGCAGGCATCGATCCGGTTGGCGTCGCCGGTGGGGACCCACTCGAAGTCATCGTAGCCACGTAGCGCCTGGCGGAAGGCGGGATTCTCCTCGTCTTCCACTGCCGACGGCGTCGCGACCAGCCGGATGTGCTCTTCATCGGCTTCTGAATAGGGATACGTGTCGCCATCGACGGCCAGGTGGGGGGCCATCCGATCAAACAGCTGGCGCAGTCGGTAGTTGGCCGGGCGCGTGGCATCGCTGAGCTGGGCCGCCACCACGTTGCGCACGTCAAAAGTCGCAGCGATGGCCGCGTGCAGGGCAGCCAGCTCCGTGTTCTGGACGAATTGCTCTTCGACCAACGTGTGCAGGCCAGCGGCGTTCAGGACGGCCGGCGTATCGCCGTCCTCGGGATTGAGATGGCGGAAAATGTAGTCGCGCAGCACGCCGAGCAGCGTATCCCAACGCGCAGGTGCGCCCTCGGCATCCGAGACGGGCTCTTCGAGCAGCGAATTCGCCGTTTCCAGGTATGCATCCAGGAGTTCCTGGTTGACGGCGCCCGTTTCGAGATCGTAGTAAGTGCTCGTGTCCAGGTCGCCATCGCGGCGCAGCGGATGGACCAGCCCGGCTGCTCCGGCAGCGTCGCGCCCGGCGCCTTGCCGCGCCGCGTGCATCTCCTGCCCGATGCGATCAATCTCGCGTTCCCACCCCCGGGCCAGAACCTGCAAGCGGTTGAGGACGATCTTCCAGGTATCGAGGCGTAGGCGGTACAGTTCCCAGCGCTGGCGCGCCTTCTCCCGCTCGGCAAGCTCACGAGGCGAGATCAGCAGCTGCCTGACCAACCCGGTCCGCCTGGCCTCCTCTGCCTCCTCAAACGGCCGTTGGCGGGGGTGGGCCAGATCATCGCGTACCAACTCGGCTGCATCCTCGGCCAGGGTCAGGCGGTGGACGAGGTATTGGGCGCCTTGCAGCCCATCGCTCGCCAGCACCCGCCGTACCGGATCGGCTACCGCTGCCGCGAAGCCCAGCCAGCGCCCATCGTTGTGGGCCACATCCTCCTGGAGCGCCCGCAGCTCCTCCTCCGTAAACTGATAGCGGGCGAACTCGGTCTTCAAGTCATCGCGCAGGGCCAGGTAAGACGACCATGCCCGGTCGTCGTCCGCTGTTTCGCCGGGACCGGTCTGCAACATCTCGATAGCCCAATAGGTTACGATTGAGAGGAAGTAGCGCCACAGCGCCGCCTGCGGCATCACCAGGGCCGACGTGCTAAAGGAGCTGTAGGAAAGGTACTGGCGCCGCTCGTCACCCAGCTTGCTGGTCCGCTCTTCGGTCACATTGACGTCAAGGCCCAGGATGCGCTTGTTCATGTGCGAGAGCGACATGAGGTGGATCAAGTGCGCGCTCATCTGCTCGGCTTGGCGCTTGCCGGAGAGCGTCCGGCCGTCGACGTTGGTGCGCTCGACGAGAAATACGCGCGTGAAGGCACGATACCTGGTTGCAGGCAGCGGGCCTTGCTCGCCTGGATAGTAGGCGGCGAAGTCCTGGGTTTCGTGGAAGTAGTTGAGTTCTTTGAGAGCGGCGTACGCGTTGGCCTGGATGCGCCGGCGCTGCAGGTCGCTGCGGATCTCTTGCTCGAAGGTCGAGGGCATCAGGAAGATGCCGATGATGTCGGCGTTCGACCCGACTTCCGCGCGCACCCTGTGGGCGACGTCGAGAAACATGCCGGAGCCGGTGCCGCCGCAGAGAGAGGTAACGATAAAGACAAGGCGGTGGTCGGCGGCGACCGGGAACCCGCGCTCCTCCGCCTCCTGGATGGCCGCCAACTGCCGCATGCCACGCAATTTGTCGACCATGAGCGTCTTAAAGGTTGTGTAGTTGCGGAAAAAGGCCAGGCGACCGATCGGCCGGAGCTGCCGGGCGCCATTGTGAATGTAACCCAGCGGAATATCGGCGTCATCCCACTGCCACCAATCGAGATAGGGGGCGTGGCTGCGGCGGTTCTGAACCAGGCGCGTGGCGTCGAAGCGGCCGAGAAAAGCGAACTCATGCGAGTAGAGCGGCTCTTCGTCTGTCAGGTTGACCAGAGGCTCCGTGTCGACGGCCAGCACCTGTATAACACCAGGCAACTCGCCGGCCTCGCCGGGCCCGCCGGCGTTCCACACGCGCCGGAACCGCCGTTTGGCGTAGCGCACGACCTCCGTGCCGGTGCCGCCGAGGCCAATCACGAGCGTCGGGTAGATAGTGGGTTTCAGTTCAGACATTGGCTCATAACCCCCATGGAATTCTCTTGGCAGAGCGACTGCCTATGGCTCACTTCGTCCAACGCGGCCCTGATCGGCGCAGAGGACGAGGCGGCAGGCTGGCCGGTGGCACAGAGGGCCGCACACCGGACCCCGCCTGGCCCGGCGACGCCGAGCCGGCCGAAGACGGCCCCCCCTGCGCCGGCTTCTCGGCCGGCCGCGGCGCCCGCTGTGGAACCTGGTGATTATTGGCCGAGGGACGGCCGTAGAGCATATAGGCCGGACCGGGCGCCTTGTGGCCAGGGGCTGCGTCGGCCGGTGACCCTGCAACGCGTGCGGGAGGCGTTGTGTTCGCACCTTCTGTCACAGGCGCCGAAGCTGTCGCGCGGTCGTGCGCGAGAATGCGCTCCACATCTGCATCCTTCTTGCGCAGCCAGACAAACCCGAGCAGCGCCAGCGGCAGCAGGATCGAAAGCGGGCACGTGAGCAACCCGGGCCACCACCATCTGTAGAAAGGCGCGATATAACGCTGGTAGTTGCCGGGATTGTGGAAACGGAAGTTGGCCTCGCGAGGGTTCGGGCTCGGCAGGCCGGCGATGTCCAGCCGCAACTGGCCGCTATAGTCCGTGCCCGCAAGCCAACCGGCCAACGACGTGGCGTGGGGCAAAGACCGGCGGACGACCAGTTCCACCGGCACACGGTATAGGCCCGGCGAGCCCGGCTGTGCTGCTACGCCCGCGGTGGCCAGCTCCACGTCCTGTGCGCCGACCTCAATGTTGCTGGTTCCAGCTTTGCCCTGGAGATCCAACAGGACAAGCGAAAAAGGTGGCTGCCCAGTGTACCGGACCAATAACGTCGCGCTGCTCCGCTCGCCCGGCCGGCCCAAGCTCCCGAAGTCCAGATCGCCGGCCGGTCCACCGGCACGTTCGACGCCAACCAGCTGCCAGTCCACCTGAGGGATCGTCACGCGCCAGGGTAATGCCGGGTTTCCCTGGACGGCATAGTCCTCGGACGGGCCGGCGAACGAGAGCGTGCCCGAGCAGGTTTGGGGTGAGATGGACCCGGAACTGGTCAAGGTCACTGGAACCCGGTAGCCGTTCGCCGCCTGTTCGGGCGCACCGGCGACCACCGACAGCGCCGGGCAGGTTGTCTCGACCATGGCCGGCACGATGGAGAAGGGCGCTTCGGCGAAGACGACCCCAATGGAGGCCACCTGGTTGATGCGGAAGTTGGGCGAGGTGTCGAAGAGCACGTTGCCGAAATCAATGCTGTGGTCTGACAGCTCGACGGCGGGCCGGGTCAGCGTCAGGCTCAAGGGCAAGGGCGCCGGCAGAGTCACCTGCTCGCCCGCGGGCGTTTTGTCAACCGCAAAGGCGATCTTGCCCTCATAATGGCCGGGGCGCAGTCCGGGTGGCGTGACCACCCGTAGAGCAGTCGCCTGCTCTCCGGCCGCGACCAGCCCGGCGGCGAAACTGACCTGCGCATCGGACACAGGGGTATTATCGTCGGTGCGCGTGAGAGCTATCGTGGCCCGCAACTGGCCCAGGTCCTCGGTGGTACCAACCGTGACGGTGACAGGCCAGCCGCCGGCGGGTTGCGTCTTCAAATTAAGCACGGCGGGCAAGCCGCGCAGCCCGACCGAGGACCCAACGGCCAGGGTTGTCTCGGCCCAGTCGCCATACAGCGCCCCAGCGGCGCGGGCCTGGACAAAGAAGCGTATGGTATAGCGGTGACCGTCGAGACGCTGGAAATTGGCGGCCGCGTCGGCACAGGTGCGCCCAGTGCAGACCATTGGCGTGGAGTAAGCCAGCTTGCCTCCGGCGGACTCATCGCTGACGTAGACCGCGCCTTGCGTTTCGGAGACTTCCAGCCCTGGGCCGAAAGCCACCTTCAGGGGACAGGGCTTATTGGAGCTGCATGGCGACGCGGCCGATGGTGAAATGATCAGGGCCGTAGGCAGGTCGGAGCGAGCCTGCAGACGGAAGCGGCGCACGATCTGCAAGGGCGCCTGATCGTCGCCGACCTGCAAAGTGAAGCCATCGTTGGCGCCCGGCAACACGGTCCAGAGCAGCCCATCGCCGGGCGAGTAGGGTTTGAGGGCCGTCCCATCCCCAAGCCGGACGGGAGTCCCGGCTCCCGGCCCGGCGACACGAGCGAGGATCGCGACGGGCTTGCCTGCCGGGACGTAGTAGGGTGCCGCCGAGCTGCCCGGCACCGAAGCCGGCGGGAAGGTCAGCTCGGGGTAGGTGTCAGTCTGCACTACGGCAAATGTGTCGTGCCCGTTGGTTTCAACAGTCCATTTGCCGGGCGCCAACGCCTTGTCCCCCACCACGTTCAGCAGGATATTATCATCCTGGTAAGCAGAAGAGACGGCTTCCGGGTTGTCGTCGCGCTTTACGGCCTGGAGGCCGCTCTTGTCCGCCACGATCACGAGTCGTCGCGCGCCATGCTCCGGACGGATGTTGAACTCCAGCGCGCCACTGTTCCCCTGATCGACGACGTGCAGGTCGGGCTCCATCTGGGCAAATATCGAGCTGAAGACTCGCAGGAGATCCCCGGCTGTCTTGGCCTTGTCCGGCACGCGGCCCATCGTATGTGTAATGAAAGTGTCATCCGGACAGCCCGCCTTATCGTTGCACAGCTCGACGGGGAACACCTGCGTGCCCAGTTGCGTCAGGGCGGCCATCGTAGCCTGCACCGGCTTCTCCTGCCCCGGCACGTTGCCGGGTTGGGAGGGCACGCCATCGGTGAGGAGAAGCACGTAACTTGGCCTGCCCTGGTCTTTCGATGCAGTGAGCAGGTCTTTGGCATGGTTCAGGGCCAGATCGATGCGCGTATAGCCACCCGTCGTGACGTAGTCCGTGGGCGGACGCAGCGCATCGGTCAGCGCCTGGCGGGCGTCGGGGTTGCCGGCCTGCTGCAACTGCCCGATGACCCCCTCCGTGCCCGCGTTGAAACGCACGACGGCCACACGGTCCTTGCTGCCCGCCAATAACACCAGAAGACGGACCGCACTGTAGCGCAAATCATGGGGATCGCTGGGGGGATTCTGAGCGCCAAGACAGTTTGTGGCATGCGGGGGGCCGACCCAAGGCCAGCAGGTTGCCATGCTGCCCGAATCGTCGAGCAGTACCACGACATCAATGCCCTGTGGTGCCGGCGCGGCTGCCTGTGCCGGAAGGGCCCCTGTAGCAAACACGGGCGCGGCGATGACAAGCCACACGGCCAGTCCCAACCACGCCAAACGATTTGCTTTTTTCATGTTGACTGGGTTCCCCCGTGGCGCTGCTCGAGCAGCGCTCGCCAGATCAATCTGGCCAGGGGCTCCACCGATGCCTTTCTCCACATCCCGGTGCTACCGGGTGGGACATGATTCCCAAGGTAAGAAGTAATGCCAGGCGGCCTTTGGGCTACACCGCGCTCCGGCGAGTATAACACCAGGCACGGAATCCTCCAAGCGCACAATCCTTCACGTCGCTGCGGACCTGGCTAGCAGTCTGTCGGAGAACGGTCACATTCCGGCAGGCGGGTTTGTGATAGACTGGCAGACATGAGCAGAAACTTCAAGACCGTTGACTACGAAGCGACTTAGGCGCAGACCATCAGCCTGGGAGAAGCCTTGCCGGCCAGTCACCTGGCACGCTTCATCGTCGAGCTGGTGGCCCAACTGGACTTGAGCCGGATCTATGCGCGCTACGGTACTCGCGGCGGGGAAGCCTATGCCCCCGAGATCCTGCTGGCGCTGCTATTCTATAGCTACGCCAGATTGATCAAGAGATAGGTGTGTTTCTTTTTATTGCCCTGCACCCAATGTCAGCAACAACGCCACTGCTGCGACGCTCATTGCAATCGTCGTGATCCAGCCCAACGTGTTGCTCACGCGTCCGTTGACCTTGCTCTTCATGATCGAGCGATTGTTGCCGATCAGCATGATCATCACGAGCAGTGGCGGCGCGACGATTCCGTTCAATACGGCGGTGTAGTACAGCGCTTGAATCGGATTGATGCCGATCAAATTGATCGTGAATCCAAGTAAGGTTGAGAATGCAATGACGCCGTAAAAGCCGGGTGCTTGGCGCAATTTCAGATACAACCCTTCGCGCAACTTGAATGTCTCGGCGACGGCGTAAGCGGCTGACCCGGCGAGGATGGGCACGGCTAACAATCCAGTTCCGATAATGCCGGCCGCAAAAAGCAGATACGCAAAATCGCCGGCGATGGGGCGCAGCGCTTCGGCGGCTTTGGGCGCGCTGTCGATTTTTTGATGCCGTGCTGAAACAGCGTCGAAGCCGTTGTCGTGATGATGAACCACGTGACAACATTCGAAAGTAACATTCCGGCGACGACATCGGTGCGCATCCACTTCAATTCGACTTTCGAAACGCCTTTGCGCGACCCGACCGTCGTCCTTCCTTCGTCAATCTCCTCCTCGATTTCTTGACTGGCTTGCCAAAAAAACAAATAAGGGGAAATCGTCGTCCCCAGAATCGCCACGAGGTTCAGCAAATAATCCTTGTCGAATTGGATCGTCGGGATAACGGTGTCTCGCAATGCCTGTCCCCAATTTTGCGGTGATACAAATGGGACGAAGAAGTACGCAAAGAGCGACAACGTTAGGTAGCGCAGCACGCGCGCATAGCGTTTGTAATCTACAAAGATTTCGAGGACCACGCTGAGGAGGGTGATCGCAATGAGCCAGACAAGGTAAGGGATGCCGAGGAGCAACTGAGCGGAAGCCGCCATCGCGCCCAGGTCTGCACCGAGGTTGATGGTGTTGGCGATGAAAAGCAGCGTGACGCAAAAGTAAAGGACGGGCTTTGGATAATACTTGCGAAGCGCATCGGCAAGTCCGCCGCCGGTCTGCAGCGCGATGCGCGCGCAAGTTTCCTGGATGGCAGTCATCAGCGGAAAAGTAAAGAGCGCAGTCCAGAGCTGAGCATATCCGAACTGCGCGCCGGTTTGGGAATACGTGCCAATGCCCGAGGGATCGTCGTCGGATGCGCCGGTGACGAGTCCTGGACCCAGCGCGACGAGGTAAATTCTTACTCTCCCCCAGGGTCCGCTACGCTGGATTTTCTATTCTTCTTTTTGGGCTTTGGATGGTGGCATGGCTACTCAAACTCCTCCTCCTTCGTCGCGAGCATCGCGAGTGAATCGCAGCGGCGAAAGCGTCGGGTAACCAGAATTGAGGTCTGTGTGTCGTCCGCGAGATAACAGGCCAGCCGCCGGTTTCGGAGGGGTAGCGCAGGTCGCCGGACAGAACGTCAGCGCCAATCTCGCCGGCGATCTGGGCCAGTTCGTGGGCGTTAGCGAGGTCAATGCCCATGCGATTGCTGCCTGATTCGGTCGAGAAGAACAATGCGCAAGCGGAAGAAACAACCAACGAAAACATACACCCAAACCAGTCGGGCGTCAATCTGGCTCTGCTTCGGGGCTTGCGCAGCGGAAGGATTTCACAAACCGCTACGGGTACGACTCCAGCCCCCTGACTGTCTAAGTGTTATGTGTGCTAGCTGCACCAGCTTGTCCAAGTTCGCTTTGCCGGGCAGCATGATGATCGAGCAGTTGGGGTACGGTTTTAGCGGGATCATGATGCAGCCTGCGCAGGAATTGGCGAGGCCCTTCGGCTTCTGCCTGCGGCATCTCGGGCCATTCCCGGAGAACTACTTGAAAGAAGCAGAAGCGGCCACTGCCCAAATTAGGGTTGCAGCCGCTTTAGCCCCGCCACTCGGTCAAAATGCTCATCGTAGCTGTAGATCTCCGTCACTTTGCGCCGTTCCATTTGTGCCACGGCCAGCGCGTCATCAAAGTCCATCGCGGTGGTCGCGTATAAATCCAACGCCCGGACAAAAACCGAACGGTTCTGAAGTTTCAGGCCCTTGAGCGAGATTATGGGGAGCAAAACCGTCCGGACGGTTTCCCGGGAGAGTTTATATAAGCGCGGTGAGGACAGCACAAACACCAACTCGGCGATCACCGTTTCGTTGGTGAGCAGCTCGGCCTCTCCGCGTTCAGCCTGTTGCAGCAAGGCCTTCACCCGCTCGGCCTTCACCGGGTCATCTTTAGTCAGAAAACGCAGGAAAACGTTGCTGTCGATAAACTGCATTCGGGTTACCTATCTTTGCCCGCTGCCCTTTGGGCCTGATCTTCATGGGCAATCTGGGAGATCCGCTCAAAATCCTCGGGACGGGACAACGGCTCAACCGCTCCGTAAGCGGCTTCAAGCGTCGCTTCCGCCGGTTGGAGCTTGACCTCCCCTTCTTCGACTGTAAAGGCCACTTGCTCATTTAGCTCCACCCCCAAAAGCTTCCTGATTGGGGCGGGGATGGTGACCTGGCCCTTGCGGGTAACCCGCATGATGTACTGTGAGCGTTCCTTCGTAGTCATACCCTCAAATGGAATTCTTACATGCAAACCAAAGTAATACTATCACTTGCAGGGGTCAGCGTCAAGCGTCCTGAATCTGTTTCCAGGGCGAAATCATGTTGCAGCAGCGCGCCATGTTGGCAGCGAGAATTGCAGACGACCGGCTCAAAATGCCATGCGACGGACGCTAATAG
>Ga0209226_10001168_pt1 | contig 12297 bp, 9 predicted proteins | sample BarGraNGADG00212_2_FD_184497 | JGI IMG/M metagenome (GOLD analysis project Ga0209226, IMG submission 184497) | Arctic peat soil microbial communities from Barrow, Alaska, USA - Barrow Graham LP Ref core NGADG0011-212 (SPAdes) (version 2) | ecosystem: Environmental > Terrestrial > Soil > Wetlands...
CCCCACTTTTAAAACCTCAGCAGCAAATACCGGTAACATGGCTACCGCACCTCCAAACAGCACCGCAAACATATCGAGTGCCATAGCGCCCAGCAACAACTGGTTGCTGAACACAAACCGGATCCCATTGGAGAGCCTCTGCATCAGGGTCTCTTTTTCGTCAATAGCAGGAACAGGCCGGCTACGGATAATTGACAATAAGACCACGGAGACCAGCATGGACATGATCACAGTCATATAGGCAACCTTGACCCCGAAAAAACCATATACCATTCCGCCGATAGCAGGGCCGGTGATCGCAGCAACATGCCAGGTGGTGCTGTTCCAGGTAGAGGAATTTGTATACAACGACCGGGGAACGACCTGTGCCATCAGTGCGATCGTAGCAGGATAAAGAAACGCCCTTGCGATGCCTGAAATGGCAACACAGAGGTAGATGGGTAAAACTCCAAACTTCCCGATGATACCCGTCTTGTGATACGTAATCAGCAAAAGCAACCCGCTTGCGAAAAGGAAGAGAAAGTCAAACCATAGAATGATCTTTTTCCGGTTAAACCGGTCGGCAATATGGCCCGCATAAAGCGCAACGGAGATGAAGGGAAGGGCTTCAGCCAACCCGATCAACCCGAGCGAAAGCGGGTCATGAGTCAGTTCATATACCTGCCAGCCAACGATGATGCTTTGCATCTGGGCAGCAATGGTCATGAAAAACCGGAAGGAAAGGAACAACCGGAAGTCTTTCAGCTTCAAAACTGCTAACGCATCATGTTTTCCTGTAAGTTCTTCCGTTTTCATTGTTCCCCGATGCTGTTATCCGGTTCAGATGGGATAAAAAAACCCGGTCAAATTGCCGGGTTTGACATTGTCAAAAAGGTAAAGATTATTCTTCGTCTTTCTCCTGTTCTTCGTAAGTTTTAAGCAGCTTATCCTGAACGTCACCCGGTACCTGGGTATATTCGCCGAATTTCATGTTGTAGGTCGCCCGCCCGCTGGTAAGCGAGCTCAAAGCGGTAGAATAACGGTTCAGTTCGGCCAGCGGTACCTTCGCCAGGATCTTCTGGTAAGTTCCTTCGCTGTCCATCCCCATGATGATGGCACGGCGGCCCTGGAGGTCGGTCATGACATCACCCATTTTCTCTTCCGGCACAATAACTTCAATATCATAGATGGGTTCGAGGATCTTCGGTCCGGCATTTTTGAAAGCCTCCTTAAATGCAGCACGGCCGGCAAGTTTAAAGGAGATTTCATTGGAGTCGACCGGGTGCATCTTACCATCATAAACGCTGACGACGATATCGCGTGCATACGAACCCGTAAGGGGGCCTTCCTCGATCTTTTCCATAATCCCTTTCAGGATGGCCGGGATGAAACGTGCATCAATGGCGCCACCCACGATACAGTTCTGCATCACCAGCTTTCCGCCCCAATCCAGTTCAATCACATCTTTCCCACGAATAGGGAATTCATTCTGGTCTTTCATCCCTTCCCGGAAAGGTTCGATCATCATATAGACTTCCCCGAACTGCCCCGCACCGCCTGATTGTTTCTTGTGACGGTACATTGATTTAGCCGGTTTGGTGATGGTCTCACGATAGGGGATCTTCGGTGCCATGAATTCGATGCCGATCTTTTCAATGTTCTCCAACTGCCATTTTGCAATGTTGAGATGAAGTTCTCCCTGTCCCATCAGGATCACCTGTTTGAGTTCTTTCGAATACAACAACACCAGGGTTGGATCCATCTTGCTCAATTCGCTTAGAAAACTGCCCAGTTTCTCATCATCACCCTGGTTTTTTGCTTTTACCGCTGCCCTGAATTTGGGTTCGGGATAAACCATGGGTTCAATGATAAGATCCGCATTCTTGGGAGAATTCAGGGTATTGTTCGTATAGGTGTTTTTCAGCCTGATGGTAGCGCCGATGTCTCCGGCAACCAGTTTTTCCACTTTGTCACGGTTTTTCCCGCTGATGACAAACAGTTGCGAAAGCCGTTCCTTTGAACTGTGCCGGCTGGGGTTGATCATGTCCATCGCTTCGGTGATCTCACCGGCATAAACCTTGAAGAAAGAAACTTCCCCGAGATGCTGTTCAATGGTGGTTTTGAAAACAAACGCAGAGGCAGGCTCCGATGGATTGCATTTCAACTCTTTTCCGTCTTTTGTCTTGATGGCCGGCATGGCTTCGGGAGAAGGCACACTGTTTACGATGAATTCCAGGAGCCGGCCTATGCCAATATCCTGCTTTGAACAAACACACATCACCGGGAAAATCGTACGGTGCATGATGCCTGTCCGGAGCGCTTTTGCGATTTCATCTTCGGTCAATGTCCCTTTTTCAAAGAAGATCTCCATCAGGGATTCATCCTTGGAGGCGAGTTCTTCGATCAGCGTATTGTGCATCTCTTCCGTCTTTGCTTTTTCTCCGTCAGGCACATCCGTGATCTCCGGTTTTCCTCCACCCTGTGGATATTTGTACATCTTTTTTTTCAGGAGGTCGATGATGCTGTTGAATCCGGTACCTGCATTGACCGGGTATTGTATCAGCATAACATTTTTCCCGAACTGTTGGTGCAACTGGCGGATGGTCTCGTCAAAATTGGCATGTTCCTGATCGAGGTGGTTGACCACAAAAATAACCGGTGTCTGGTTTTTAGTGGTATACCTCCAGGTGATTTCTGTTCCTACCTCCACGCCGTTCTGGGCATTGACAACCATCAGTGCCGTGTCGGCAACTTTAAGTGCAGCTACAACTTCCCCGATGAAATCGTCGAATCCCGGTGTATCAATGATATTAATTTTCCTGTTATCATACAATGTGCAAAGAACCGATGCAACAACTGAATTCTGGCGTTCGAGTTCAATCGGACGGTAGTCGGAAACCGTGTTTTTATCTTCCACACTACCCCTGCGATTGATCATGCCACCTTCAAAGAGCATCGCTTCGCTCAACGTGGTTTTTCCTGACTTTGAGCCTCCGATGAGGGCAATGTTCCTGATCTCACTCGTTTGGAATACTTTCATTTTCTAAAGTTTCTTATTTTTATTTGGAAGTAGGATTGTTTGAAAAGGGCTTCAAAGATAAATAATGCCAGTTAATTATCAAAACTTTTAGGGTTTAACGGTCACAAAGTCATTTTGCCATCTTCTTGGTGATCTCCATCCACTTTTCTGCACCCATTTTCGACCCGATCACTTCGATAACATGGCCTGCCAGCAGCGCACCCATCTCCCCACATTTTTGGAGAGAAAGGTCCAGGGATTGTCCGTAAAGGAATCCGGAGGCATAAAGATCGCCGGCGCCTGTAGTATCAACCGGGATTACGGCAATAACACCTATTTCAACAACTTCTCGTCCGCTTTTTATCAACGACCCTTTTGAACCGGTTTTCACCACGGCGATCCGGGCCATCCCGGCGATCTCATCCAGTGCTTCCCTGGGCTCCTTACCGGTAAAGGCCTTGGCCTCTTCTTCATTGGCAAAAACAATATCCACATACTTCGCCACAATCTCCCTGAGGAAATCCAGGTTGGCTTCCACGACATTGTAACTCGCCAAGTCAAGTGAAACTGTCAATCCGTTTTCTTTTGCCAGGGATACTGCAGATCTTACGAGATCATGATTCTGGACCAGGTATCCTTCGATGTGAAGGTAATCGTATTGTTTAAAATTAAATGACGTCAGGTGATCTGCTGCGAGTTCGATGGCAGCTCCAAGAAATGTGGCGAAGGTGCGTTCCGAGTCGGGCGTCACCAGTGCAATGGCACGGCCGGTTTCCTGCAGGCTGTGGATCATATGCGGTTCCACTCCGGCATTGATCATATCCTTGACAAACGACCCGCCTAGTTCATCCTCCCCGATCACACCAATGTACCCGGTAGGAACACCAAGCATGGCCAATCCATGGATTGTATTGGCGGCGGAACCTCCGGCAGAAAAACTTTTCGGATGTTTTTCAAACTTCTCCAGAACGGCCTGGCTCCTTAGCGCATCTACCAGCTGCATGCTGCCTTTGGGAAGCTCAAGATGGTTAAGAAATTGATCGTCTTCAAGCCGGATCATGATATCTACCAGGGCATTGCCCATTCCAAGAATCTTTTTCATATTTGTCTTTATCTAAAGGAAGGCAAAGGTATTAAAATATTTCAGGAGCCCCGGATGCAGAAAATAGAGACAATTGTCTTGACAACATGGACAAATTTCCGTATCTTTGTGAAAAATTCCTAAAAAATGGTTGTTAAAACGAAACCGAAATCTGTTCTACGGGCCTATGAAAAACACCTGGATGACCGGTTCTGGATGGTGGAAGAGGCAGCATCCGGCATCCCGGCTTCCGCAGTATTTGATCTGATCCAACTGACCCACCTGAATAAAAGTTTTTTTGCCGGGATGCTGAACCTTTCCACAAAAACACTCGACCGGTACCGCCATGGCGAAAAACACCTCAACCCGGCTTCCAGTGAGCTTATTCTGAAACTCTTTTCGCTCTTTAAAAAAGGAGAAGAAATATTCGGGAATACAAGCGAATTTCAAAAGTGGATCGAACAACCTGCTTATGGACTGGGGTTTAAAATTCCGAAAGAGATGATGCAAACCTCCTCCGGAATTGATCTTATCATGGAAGAGCTGGAACGTATTGCGTACGGTTATGTAGTCTGACTATGAAAATTTACCGTTTGGTCCTTGCAGGGTATGAAAACGACCTTAAGGCGCCCGGGATTCCGGGCCGATGGAATTCTTCCGGGAGATTGGTCATTTACGCATCCGAATCCCGTTCACTTTCCTGCCTGGAAAATATTGTACACCGGACAACCGAAGGGTTGATACGGAATTTCTTTATCATCGTACTTGAAGTCCCCGACAGGGTTAGCGTGGAAATCATTAAATCAGATCAATTGCCTGAGAATTGGAGTTTTCCATTTAACTACCAGCCTTGCCAGCGGATCGGTGATGATTGGATTACCGGCAATTCCAGCTGTTTGCTGAAAGTGCCATCAGCCATCATCCCGCAGGAATTTAACTTTGTGATAAATGTTGAGCATCCTGATTTTAAAAGTATTCATATCAGGGATAAGGAAAGATTCCTTTTCGATCCCAGGATTATTTCCTGAACCCCTGATGAAATTGAAATAATATTTTAATCCTTCCGTAATATTTTCTCTTTTATTTCGTATTTATCAAGATTGATTCTAATTTATACGAATGTGAAAAATGTCATCGTAAACATTCTTTTTTTATTTTCGCTCCTTTCAACCGGATGCACCCAAAACACCACGAAAAAAATGGAATTCAAGAAACTCACCCCTGAAGAAGAACGGGTTATTGTTTACAAAGGAACCGAGGCCCCGTTTACCGGAAAATACGAAGCTTTCAACGGGAAAGGAGTCTATGTCTGCAAACGCTGCGGTAATCCCCTGTACCTTTCCGAAGATAAATTCGATGCCAAATGCGGCTGGCCCAGTTTCGATGATGAGATTCCCGGCGCTGTGAGGCGTGTGCCGGATGCAGATGGCATGCGGACAGAAATCGAATGTGCAAAATGCGGCGCCCACCTTGGCCATGTTTTTACAGGAGAAAAAATTACACCGAAAAACACACGCCATTGCGTGAATTCCATATCACTTGATTTCAAACCTGCGGAACTGGCAGCAAAAACAGAGCCGGGTAAAACCGATACGGCCATCTTTGCCGGCGGCTGTTTCTGGGGAGTTGAATATTATATGAAGAAATCAAAAGGCGTGAAATCGGTGACTTCGGGATATACCGGCGGACACAAGGATCATCCTACTTATGAGGAAGTCTGTTCCGGTAAAACCGGGCACTATGAAGCAGTTGAAGTTGTTTATGATCCCGCACAAACAAATTACGAAACCGTTGCAAGGTTATTCTTTGAGATCCATGATCCGACCGAATGGAATCACCAGGGCCCTGATTTCGGTGAACAATACCGATCTGCCATATTTTACAGGGATGAAGACCAAAAACAGGTCATCGGAAAATTGATAAAACTGCTGAAGGACAAGGGACTTAAAGTCGTCACGGAAGTGAAAAGAGCCTCCGTTTTCTGGAAAGCAGAAAATTATCATCAGGATTACTACGAACACAAAGGTACATTGCCCTATTGCCATGGCTATGTGAAGCGGTTCTAATTTCGCCTTATTTATCCAGGATCACCTTCCTGGTGAGTGTTCCGGTTTCCGATGTTACGCGAACAAAATAATATCCTCCTGGATAAGAGGAAAGATCAAGGTTGTATCGTTGACCCGAACTAATCACGTTCGAGAAAATCGTTCTGCCAGTAATGTCCATCACCGTCAGATCATCAACCTTTCCTGATAACTCACCGGGAATAATGGTAAGGAGTCCCTTCGTAGGATTGGGATAAACAAGAAGCGTGTTAACACTGTTTTCAGCCACGCCTGTTGTTCCATCCTGTGAAACCGTCACATGTTGGGGTGTTAACCCGGAAACCGTAACGGTAATGATTGCCGTACGCGGAGGTCCTGAAGCATTATCGGAATAGGTGGCCGTAATGGTTCCGTTTCCCGTTCCCGAAGAAGTAACGGTACACCAACCTGAATTACTTACTGCTACCCAGTCGGTATTTGAAGTTACGGTAAAATCAGTCGTTCCGGCCGGCATGGTGACATTCTGGTTGGAAGGGGTCACGACCAGCGTCGGAACAAAACCGGTGACCGTGAATGATGCCACCATCGAAGGGTGATGCATGCAGTAATAGTTATAGGTTCCTGTCACGGTTGCATGGTATTCATAAACCGTGTTGCCTGCATCAATCGGCTGATCCCAAGTCAGGGCTCCTCCAGGAACTGATGTTGAAGTTGTGGTATGCGTACCACTTACCCATTCCCACCGGATTGTATCACCGGAGATTACATTTGGAAGAGAAGCAGGTGTGAACTGAAAGTTCGCAACCGATACAACCCATTTTGTGGAAAATCCACTGAGACTGAAAATCATGACGAGTAAAGCAATCAAGGAACCCGTCATGTATGATGTATTTGTTTTCATGTGTATTTGTATCTTTATAAGTAATCTTTATTTAGTCTAATTCTATGCAAATATATGACAACAAACAAAAAAGTCAAGCATTTTGTTAAAATTATTTTTTTGAAAGGATTGATTCAGAAAGAATAACCGGCAAGGAATAGCCGGAATGGCAGAATTGGTCTGTGTTTTAAAAATCAGATTTCTTCAAACGACTTAATCATCTCCGGTTCCATCGATTCGATCCGTTCGAAATTTTTCCACTGGAAATCTTTCCGGTGACCATTGGCATCCCAGGAATATACATTCAGGAACATCTTGCCAAAAACAAGATCGGAGGAATCATAATATTTTGCAAAGGCCACCTGCTCCCCGGTTTTAATATCATTGCCAACCACCGATAGTTTCATGTGAAGGCGGTGTTTCCCTTTGCGTGCTTCGACCAGGGCAGTTTTCAGTTTCCGGTTTTCCGGATCATCTAAGTTGATATCATAATAGAGGATCCATTCCAGGTCGGGAAGATCCCGCTGGCATTGGAAAGCCCTGACCCGCGAGTTTTCTTCGATGGTCCATGCTTCAAACCTGCCATCCAGGTCGATGATCGACCTGCCTTTGTTTCCGAGCCGGATGGAGAGCCAGAACGATTCATTCCGGTGACGGATGTAAAGTTTTTTTGTGGAGAAGATATCATTGGGGCGCTTGATCACATAGTATACCAGGAGTCCGGAAAACATGGCAGTGAAAAAGATCGAGATGGCCGACTGGATCATCACGATCGTCCTGCCCAGGTTGGTTATGGGGTGAATGTCGCCAAACCCGATGGTATGGAAAGAAACAATGCTGAAATAAATGGCTTGCCCGAAATCCAGCTTTTCCACAACAGGCTTTGTATAGGGTGTCAGAGAGATGCTGTCGGTTACATAGTACCAATAAGCGAAAAACAGGATAAACAGGGCATAACAGCAAAATGCAAGAAAACAAAAACGAAGGAATTCACGGGTCTTGATCGAAAAATTCATGCGCATGTGACCTGATTTTTATTCCTTCAAAGGTACAAAACAGAATCATTTTTTATCAGCACCCGTATTGAGTTGCTGTATTTTTATCTTATCCTTCTCTGTGAGACCGGAAATTACCTGGATGTTAATCCCGTCGGATAAGCCGGTCTTGATCTGTCGTTTAGGTGTTTATGAATGCTACAACTGGGAACTTTCTTATTATTTCAGAATAATAATCTTTCCTGTTTTCATTAGTCGAGCATTACAAAGACTATAATAATATAAACCTGATGTAGTTTGTTCGGCATTCCAGATGATTTTTCCCTGCATATCTTCAATTGAAAATTCTTTTACAATTTTCCCGAAATCGTTATAAATTCTAAGAATTGATCCAGGATTACTTTGAGAAACCTTATACTCGAACACTACTTCCATGTTAGCAGGATTAGGATAAACCAGTATATGATTATTGTTTTGGTTTATTTCATCAATCCCGATAAATGTTGTATCTGTTACTGAAACCAACCACACATCCGAATTGCCATTATTGTAACAATGATATTCTCCGTGAAAATCCCAATTAACACTACATCCAAGCAACATATATTTCCCAGATCCCAAATCAAGCATATCATAGCATTCTTCGTTTCCTTCTCCACCGATACACTGCTGCCATATAAGATCCAGATCGGGAGAAATCTTGATTAGCCACATATCTTCTCCGCCTGGAGGTGAATGATTACCCGAAACATCCCCGTCATCTGAATATGTATGACCTCCAATTAAATAATTTCCATCAGGGGATGCTTTCATAAAATTAGGTGCATCCAAACCACTCCCACCAAAACATTTTTGAGAAATGAGATTGCCTGAATGATCAATTTTTATGACCCAGAAATCATTTGTGCCTGTAACCTGACCATCATTCGATGTAGTATTACCGGCACAAAGATATCCTCCATCAGTTAATGGAATAATCAGATAGATAACATCATTTTGTGAGCCGCCATAACATTGTTGCCATTCAATGGCACCGGTTGAATCCAGCTTCACTATCCATGCATCACAATCCCCGCCATGATAATTGCATTGAACATCTCCATCATTTAAACTTGTCGTACCTGATAGAATTGCTCCCCCATCATTCGTTGATATTATCCCAAGCCCAAGATCAGGAAATGAACTGCCATAACTATTCTCCCATTTAATATTTCCGTTTTTATCTAGTTTTACTATCCAATGATCATAATTACCATGGTTTCCGGTAACATCTCCATCTATTGATAGGCACCATCCCGTGCAAATATATCCGAAATCAGCAGTAATATCAATGTCTTCGCCAAAGTCATTATAACTACCACCGAGGCATTTCTGCCATTGAAGATTCCCAAGAGAATCGATCTTAACAATCCAGTAATCAAAGCCACCATGGTTTCCGTGTACATCGCCATCATTGGATTCCGTATATCCAAAAAGAATAAATCCTCCATCCTTCGTGGGTTTCGCTTGCTTTAATATATCATCAGATGAACCACCATATGTTTTTGCCCATAATAAATTACCCGTTGTATCTGTTCTGATCACCCAGTAATCATTGAGGCCATGATTTCCGACAACTTGTCCATCGAAAGAATAAGTTGTCCCAAACAAAAAATATCCATTTCGTGCTTTTGCAATCCTGGTACCCCCATCAGATTCACTTCCGCCAAAACATTGCTGCCAATTAATTATAAGAGGTTGTGCATTAGTATGAATTAAAAATAGCAGTGACAATAAAAGTAAGAGTAGCAGCTGTCTCATTTTTTAATATGTGTAAAGAATAATAATTGCATGGTACGGATTTATTGTAAAAATAAGGTAAAAAGTCAAAATGAATGAGAAATAGTAATGTAAATATGATAACACCCGGAATTTTGTCTTATTTTTAGCATAAATTCATCTTTGTATTATTTTTTATTGAGCTACCCCTTTTTACTCACCAACTCGCCAGTTCGCCAACTCGCCAACTAATATCCATACCTTTGCACTTCAGATGAAACAACTAACATCTAAAGTCGAAATAACCGCTCCCGTCGGTTCATGGGAATCGTTAAGGGCCGCCATTCAGTCGGGCGCTGATTCCGTTTATTGGGGGATCGGGATTCTGAACATGCGTGCCCGCTCATCGGTCAACTTTACCCTCCGCGATCTGGTGAAGATCTCAAAGATCTGCCGTAACAACAATGTACAGACCTATCTCACGCTGAATACCGTAATTTATGACGATGAAATGAAGGAGATGCGGAAGATCGTTGATTCGGCTAAGAAAAACGGGATCACCGCCATCATTGCCTCCGATCAGGCCGTGATTCAATATGCGGTTTCTCTCGGGATGCCGGTACATATGAGCACCCAAACCAACATTTCCAATGCCGCTGCCGTAAAATATTATGCACAGTTTGCAGATGTGATGGTAACCGCAAGGGAGCTGAAACTAATACAGGTTGCGAACATCACCCGTACCATCAAACGGGAGAAGATCACCGGGCCATCCGGTAAACCGGTCAGGATCGAAATTTTTGCGCATGGCGCACTCTGCATGGCCATTTCCGGAAAATGTTACCTCAGCCTCGATAATTACAATGCATCGGCCAACCGGGGTGCCTGTTACCAGCTTTGCCGCCGTCCCTATAAAGTCACCGACCCTGAGGGGAAAGTTGAACTGGTGGTCGAAAATGAATACATCATGTCGCCAAAGGACCTTTGTACCATCGGTTTCCTGGATAAGATCCTTGCGGCCGGGGTAAGCATCCTGAAGATCGAAGGCCGGGGTCGCAGCCCGGAATATGTGAAAACAGTGATTTCCTGTTACCGTGAGGCAGTGGATTCAGTGACAAACGGAACCTATTCCCCCGAAAAAGTGGCAGGTTGGATGAACCAGCTGAAGACGATTTACAACCGGGGGTTCTGGGATGGCTACTATCTCGGTCAAACCTTGGGCGAATGGGCCGGGCAGCATGGTTCGCTGGCCACACAGCGGAAAGAATATGTTGGGAAGGTCACCAATTATTTCCGGAAGCTGATGGTTGCCGAGATCCGGATGGAATCTGGGTTTCTGAAACCGGGTGATGCCATTTACATCCAGGGCCCGACAACCGGGTCTATCGAATTTATCATCCCCGAGATCCGCGTCGACCTGAAACCTGTGAAGAAGACGGCCAAGGGAGATCAATGTTCCATTCCGGTGGATACCCTCCTTCGTCGTGCCGATAAAATTTATAAGATTATCAATAACACTACTAACTGAACACCATTCGTAATCCATAATTTGTAATTGATCTTTAATCTACATACTCATACACGTTTCAGTGACGGCTCCTCCGATCCTGAAGATTACATCAAAGAGGCAATACACCAAGGATTTGATACCCTGGGTTTCTCCGATCATTCCCCGGTTCCCTTTGAAAATAATTTCGCCATCCGGGAAAAGGAAGTTGAAAATTATATCCAGGCCATACTGCAGTTGAAAAACACCTATTCCTTTATGAGTGCGGCGCCTGACATCAACATCCTGCTGGCCCTTGAGGTTGATTATATTCCCGGTGTCACGCCGGCAATTAACCATTACCGCAAACACAATCACTTCGACTATTTTATCGGTTCTGTTCATCTTGTAAAAAATGAAGATTCAGGAAAACTCTGGTTCATTGATGGTCCTGATATTAAGATCTATGATAATGGGCTGAAAGAAATTTTTTCCGGAGATGCCAGAATGGCTGTAACCGCCTATTACCGTCAGGTACAGGAAATGATCGTCACCCAGAAGCCGGATATAGTGGGCCACTTCGATAAGATAAAAATGTATAACCGTGACCGTTTTTTCTCGGAAGAGGAACCCTGGTATGTAAAGCTGGTGGAGGAAACGCTGGACCTTGCAGCCAGTGTAGGATGCGTGATCGAGGTGAACACCCGCGGCCTCTATAAAAAACGCTCGGAAACCTTTTTTCCCGGGCCGGGGGTACTTAAGAAGGTCCATGAACGAAACATCCCGGTTACCATCACTTCCGATGCACACAAGCCGCATGAATTATCGCTGAATTTTGAAGAAGCCCGGAAAGTATTGATAGATCTGGGTTTTGAATGTACCTGGTTGAAGACGGCCAAAAGCTGGAAGGAAATTCCAATTATCTAATTTGTAATTTAATAATGCGGGAAATGAGTAATGAGTAATTCTATAATTATTAATTATAAAAAAATCCCTAGAACTCAGCCTCACCTAATCACCGTAAACTTCCCAATAGCATTAAAATCGCCTGATC